>WNEZ01000402.1_pt1 | contig 66925 bp, 60 predicted proteins | sample 5400521 | NCBI WGS metagenome assembly WNEZ01 (sample SAMN13153339, study PRJNA577476) | soil metagenome | isolation source: 120 cm saprolite under Douglas fir tree site 2 hole 1 replicate 1 | place: USA:California | collected 2015-04-18
CACAGATTGCTGCAAACTGTAACTTTCGCCCTATTTCCACCGTTTCTAAGCAAGGGGAGTTCGTTGAGATTTTCACTACCTGGTACATCATATTCTGCATAAACGCCATAAGGAAGGTCATCTCCACACTGTGCTTCAACACGCAGCCGATGGCCAGGGAATTGCATGGGGGTATGCACCCTACACCTTTGGCAGAATTCACGAGGAGGTTCCAGTGCATCAGACAATCACCCGTGTGTCGTCCAATCGTGCCTGGTTGTGGTCATGGTTGCACGCCGACGCGCCAAAGAAACTCTTTATCACCAATCCTCGAGCGCGTATTTTCCTCCTCTCCTTCGCGATGCTCTTCTTCGAGCTACTCTGTATCCGCTGGATTCCGTCCTACGTCCGCTACCTGAGCTATTTCAACAACTTCATCCTGCTCGCCTCGTTTCTAGGCATTGGCCTTGGCATGCTCGCAGCACGCCGCAAGCGTTTCTGGTTCCCACCCTTCCCGCTGATGCTGCTGGTGCTGGTCATCATCGTCGCGGTGAACCGCTTCGACCTGCGCATCAATTCGACCGACGTGCTCTATTACGGGGCCGGTGAAGCGCAAAGCGCGCGGGCGGAAAACTTTCTTGTCCTGCCCATCATCTTCGGGCTGGTGACTGTCTGTTTCATCCCCCTGTCCCGTTCGTTTGGCCAGTTATTCACGCAGGTGCAGCCACTCACCGCATATACCTTTGACATTCTCGGCAGCCTGGCGGGCATAGCTTGCTTCTCCGCCATATCCTACTTCTCCTTCCCGCCGGTCGCCTGGTTCGCCATCCTTGTGCTGCTGGTCTTGTTGCTCAGCGCCAGGCAGACGGTCTTGACGGCTGCGACGGTCCTCCTCGCGAGCCTCGTGATCGCCTGGCAAATGCAACTCGGCGCATACTGGTCGCCGTATTACAAGATTCTGCTCCATCCAGCCGTTCCCAGCGGCTATATTGTCGATGTGAACAACGCCGGGGGCCACCAGTCGATGATCCCCTGGCAATACAAGGAGCCCTTCTACCGCCGCGTGTACCAGATCTTCCCTGGTAGTTCGTTCCACCACGCGCTGATCCTGGGCGCCGGGAGCGGCTCCGATGTCTCCACCGCACTGGCCTACGGCGTCGGGTCGATCACGGCAGTGGAGATCGATCCCACCATCCAGGAACTGGGTGCCCGCTACAACCCGGACCGACCCTACAGTGACCCGCGCGTGAAAGCTGTCATCAATGACGGCCGCAACTACCTGCAGAACACGAACGAGCGCTTCGATCTCATCATTTTTGCCCTGCCCGACTCGCTCACCCTCACCTCCAGTAACACGAGCCTGCGCCTGGAGAGCTTCCTGCTGACACAGGAATCAATCGAGGCGGCGCGGGCACGGCTGACCAGCGACGGCCTGGTAGTGCTCTACAACTACTACCGTGATCAGTGGCTGGTGGAGAAACTGGCCAACATGGCCGGCCATGCCTTCAACCAGGAGCCACTTGTCTCGACCTATGGTGGCTGGGGGCGCGCCGCGGTCATCATGGTGGGACCGCGGCTGAAGGAATTGCCGCCGGGCAAGTTCGGTCCATACAAAGAACAAGACCCGGCTCCAGGGGACCGTAGGCTGCGCGTCATTGGCGAGGGCTACTTTCCATTGACCGGGAACATTCCGGCCACCGACGACTGGCCGTTCCTCTACCTGCGTGAGCACAGTTTCCCGCTAATCTACATCGCTGGCCTTGGCATGGTCGCCTTGTTCGCCCTGAGTGGCACCCTGACGCTTGCGCCTCGAGGGGTGCTACGCCGTTTCGATTGGCACATGTTCTTCCTGGGCGCGGCCTTCATGCTCCTGGAGGTCAAGAGCCTGACCACCTTCGCGCTCCTCTTCGGCAGCACCTGGCTGGTCAACTCGCTGGTCTTCTTCGCCATCCTCAGCAGTGTGCTGCTGGCCGTGCTGGTGAACAGCCGACTCAAGGTCCGGCGCATCAGCCCTTTTTACCTGCTGCTGTTCGGCGTGCTCGTCGTCAATCTCCTGCTGCCACCCGAGGCGCTGCTGCTGGGTAACCCGCTCCTTCGCTACCTCTTGGCGAGCGCCCTGGCCTTCGCGCCGGTATTTATAGCGAACATCATCTTCGCGAATTCGTTTCGGGATAGCCAGGACGCGGACATCACCTTTGCCTCGAACCTGCTGGGCATTATGGTCGGGGGCGGACTGGAGTACTTCAGCATGTTGATCGGCTATCGAATGTTGCTCCTTCCGGTGATAGCCTTCTACGCCTGTGCCCTGCTCCTGCGAAATCATCGCTATTTGAGAATACCGGTATCAAAAGCTGATGCAACAGCGTCAGCTCCATTACTTGCTACGGGCAATCCTAAGGAATAGGGCAACCTGTTTTTTCCTCGCGTCCAACTTAGCGACCGCAAAGGATCGGCCGCTATACCCGCCGAACGACTAGGTAACATATGGGAGCGTAGTGGCGATCCCTTGCAGTCGCCAGGTTACCCTCAGCCCAGCGATCAGATAGCATCGTGCAGCGTAGTGGCGATCCCTTGCGGTCGCCAGGGGGGCTGTATGGGAGACTGATTGGGCTTGTGGCTGCCAGGCCTGCTCGTGATGTGGGAGCGTCTTTGCGGTTGCCCTGCCGGAGACTGCGTGCTATAATAGGGCGAGGTGAGAAGTGAACCAACTGCTCACCTTTGTCACGATAACCAGATCACCAACCCGCTAATATCCAAACCGAGCAAAAGGTGCTGCTAAACCTTTACACAGGAGTTATTAACTGTCATGAGCAGCGAAAATAGGGGGAATACGCCCGTTCCTGGGACACGGCGTAAACCGGTGCCAATTACTATGGCTTCCGGGCCCTCTGAGTATACCCCGGGAGATCAGGAAATGCCGGTCGCGCTAACCAGCGTGACAGATATGCTGATATGGGCGCGCAACTGGGCCCGCTCGCGGTCCGTCTGGCCTTTGGGCTATGGCCTGGCCTGCTGCGCAATTGAGATGATAGCGAGTGCTTCCGCACCTCAATACGACCTGGGACGATTTGGCTCAGAGGTCTTTCGCTCTAGCCCACGCCAGGCCGACTTGATGATCGTCGCCGGTACAGTCTCAATAAAGATGGGGCCACGCCTGCGCCTCCTATGGGAGCAGATGCCGGACCCAAAGTGGGTCATCAGCATGGGCCAATGCGCAAACTCTGGCGGCGAATTCTACGATAGCTACTATACCGTCCAGGGTGTCGATACCATCGTACCCGTGGATGTCTACGTCCCTGGTTGCCCTCCACGTCCAGAGGCTCTCATTGAAGGCATTCTCAAACTACGTGAGAAAATCCTCAAACAGGGTCTCAAAGTGCGCGGTGAGCAGGAAATAGAGGTGTAGTGTATGCGTGGCATCCTTGAAGGCATGAGCCTCACATTTAGCCATCTCACCCGACCGAAAGTAACTCGGCTCTATCCGTATGAGAAGCCAAAGTTGCCTCCGCGCAGCCGTGGCCTCATCCAACTTATCGCAGAGGAAGGTCTCGGCACCGAGTTTAACCTCAAGTGTGAAGCTTGCCTCCTCTGTGAAAAAGCCTGCCCGCCACGCGCCATCACCATTGAGTACGAACCTTTGCATCACTGGAAAGAGCGACCCTGGTTCCAGTCCTACATTCGTGATGGCGCTGAGAAATACACCTCACACCCGATTCCTCCCGCAACGGGAGCTTCAAAGGCCGGCTATTACTCCGCTCGTATCTCCGAATACGCCGTGGTGTATCACAATAAGCCTGTCGCTCCCTGTGTTGCTATGCCCGTCAAGGACTACCTGGAACCCGAACTGGACCTGAGCAAAGTGGATGAACTCTTAGAGACCTGGCCGCAAGAGGCGGGGGCACTACCCGCGCTCCTGGATGCCGTCATGGAACTCTACGGCTATCTCCCTTTGCCAGCCGCCAAACGCATCGTCCAGATGCGCGGGGTAGATCTGAGCGATATCTTCGGCATCGCTACCATGAGTCCAAAATTCAAACCCGCCCCGGCTTCCCAGGGCATCAAGCGCGATGACCAGCCTGAACGCGGCCTGGCCCCTGATAAGCGTGGCGTGTGGGGTAATATTCATCATGTGAGGCAGCCAAATGCCTGAATTTGATACTTCCTATCGTGTGCTACGACGACGCGGTGAGCCCGATGTACGCTCACTGGATGCTTATCGTCGTGTAGGTGGCTACACAGCCTTAGAGAAAGCAATTCGCGAGCAGACGCCTGAACAGATGATTCAGCAGGTCGCCGATGCCAAGCTACGTGGACGCGGCGGCGCTGGTCGCCTGACCGCAGAAAAGTGGCGTATCGTCCGCCGTGCCGACGAAGATCAGAGGTATGTCATTTGCAATGCCTACGATGCCGACCCGCGTGCCTGGGCAGCACGTTCCTTGTTGGAACGTAATCCGCACCAGGTCATCGAAGGCATCCTACTCGCAGCCTTTGCCGTAGGAGCCTCAGAAGCTTACCTCTTTACGCGTAGCTTCTATCTCGAAGGGGTTGCCGCGGTCCAGCGTGCCCTGAACGAGGCCCTGGATGCCAATCTCATTGGACGCGATATCCTGCGCACCGAGTTCAGTTGTAACATCAACGTACTAGGTGTCGACATCGGCTTTATGGGTGGCGAGGAAACCGTCCAGATCGCCCTGATTAAAGGCCGTCGTGGCATGCCCGAACAGCGTCCTCCCTATCCAGCGCAGATGGGCTTGTGGGATAGGCCTACTGCAATCAATTGCATCGAGACGTTAGCAAACGTTCCAGTCATTGTTCGCGATGGAGCCGCAGCATTCAGTAGCGTTGGCACCGGCACAACAAGCGGTACCAAAGTCCTGACGATCTACGATTGCATACCCGATAGCGAGCCAAAAGTGATTGAAGTGCCTTTCGGCGCAACCTTGCGCGAAATTATGCGCCATGCGGGCTACAGCCGCGCTGATGGTGACCTGCGTGCCATTGTGGTCGGTGGAGCAGAGGGCGGTGCCCTACCCACCTCTTTACTCGATATACGATTTGACTTCGACCCCATCGAGGAAGCGGGTGCGATTGTTGGCTCCGGCGTAATCGAGTTGCTGCCAGCCAATACGTGTATGGTGGCATGGGCAATGGAGCGCAGCCACTATCTGTCTAAAGAATCATGCGGCAAATGTGTACCATGTCGCGTCGGTGTGAAGCGTATCGCAGGTATTTTAGAAGGAATTATCAGTGATCTGGGGGTCAATGCAGACTTAGGCCTATTGGATGAATTTGCCAGATATATACCCGACGGCTCGCTCTGCGGATTTGGCGTGCATGCGCCCAATCCACTCAAGACAGCCAGGCGCTATTGGCCCGATCATTTCAGCATGCATATTGAAGAGCAGCAGTGCCCTACTGGCACTTGTGTGCCGCTGCGCGCTCATCGTTTTGTAACCAAACATGTCTTGCCCTAGAGGTCCCCGATTTAGCGTGGGACGAGGAGATTTCATGGCTGTAACGATTCGAGACAATCTCTCACCAATAGTTCAGAAGCCGACCGGACCAGTGGTGCGCAATGAAGTTGGCCATCCCAGCTTCACACTTACCATTGATGGCAAGACCGTGCAAGCCTATGAAGGTCAGACTCTCCTGAGTGTCGCCATCGACAATGGTATTACCGATATTCCAAATCTGTGTGATGACGAGAAACTTGAGCCAGCCGCGACCTGCCGCATGTGCGTTGTGCATATAGAGGGCGAGCCACGTCCCTTGCCTGCATGTGACATAGCAGCGCTTCCAGGCATGGTGGTAACGACAAAATCTGACCAATTGTTCCACATTCGTCGTACCAACCTCGAAATGATACTCTCTGACCACAATGCCTATTGTCAGCCGCCCTGCCAGGTGGATTGTCCCACACACATCGATATCCCCGGCTATCTCGAACTGATTGCCAAAGGTTCCATGAAAGAAGCGGCGCGCCTGGTCAAAGAAGTGCTGCCTTTCCCCTATATCCTGGGCTTGACCTGTCCCGCTCCCTGCCAGAAGGCCTGCCGCCGTGCCCTGGTTGAAGAAGAGATCGCCATCTGCCGCATGCATGGTTACGCCGCCGAGCAATGCCTGCTCGACCCACCCGTTCCATTTATTCAGGACCCGCCAACCGGCAAGAGGATTGCCATCGTCGGCTCCGGACCCGCTGGTCTCACCTGTGCGTATTACCTTGCGCTGAAAGGTTACTATTGCAAGGTATACGACATGCAGCCTCAACCTGGTGGTATGCTGCGCTACGGTATCCCTGAATACCGCTTGACGAAGGACATGATGGATCTCGAACTCGATCATGTCTGGCAGCTTGGCGTAGACCTGCAATGCAACATCAAACTCGGTGTGGATTTCACCATCGACGATCTATTTGCTGAAGGCTTCGATGCCGTCTACCTCGCCATTGGAGCCTGGACGAGTAATCCATTAAGTGTGCCCGGTGAGGATGCAGAGGGTGTAGTAAACGCCATCGCATTCCTGGGGGAAAAGGTAGAGGGTAAACCCGTACCTGTCCGGGAAGGACGTGAGGTTGTTGTGCTCGGTGGTGGATTTACCACCTTTGACTGCACGCGAACCTCTCTACGCCTGGGGGCAAAGGTTCATACTGGCTACCGCCGTTCGGTCAAAGAGATGACAGCGACCCCGGAAGAGATTGAGGACGCCGAGGCTGAGGGCACAGAATTGATGTTCTATGTCCAGCAAACGCGGGTCATCGTTGAAAACGGAAAGGTCGCAGGCATCGAATTTATTCGCAACAAGCTCGGCGAGCCAGATGCAAGTGGCCGTCGCCGTCCTGTTCCTATTCCCGGCTCGGAATTTACCATCAAATGTGACACTATCATTCCCGCGTTCGGTCAGAATCCAGATACATCCGTTCTTGATGAGAAGTCTGGTGTGAAATGGACCAAACGGGGAACCATCCAAACGAATCCACATAACTTTATGACCGATCGCTGGGGTGTCTTCGCCGGTGGCGATGCGCAGTTGGGCGCGAAGACGATCATCGAGTGTGTTGGCCAGGGTAAGTTAGCAGCCCGTTCGATCCATGCCTTCCTCAATGGCGAAGATATGAAGGAAGTCGCTCGTCGCCTTGAGCTAGAGGAGCGCAAGCCTGACCTCTTCGATATCGTACCCTACAAGCCGGTCGAGCCGAAGGTCAAGATGCCGATGCTCCCTTATGAAGGGCGTAGGCGCAACTTCAAGTTGATTGAGCTGGGCTACTTACAGGAACAGGCCGAGCGCGAATCTGCTCGCTGCTTGCAATGTGCCTGCCCTGCTGCCGGTCAGTGCGACCTGCAGAAGTCTAGCATCGAACATGGCCTGACAGATAACCGTTTCCATGACGGTGAACCCAGCGACTACCATGACTATGAAGTCGACCTATCCCATAGCTTCATCCTGCGCGATCCCAACAAGTGCATCAACTGTACGCAGTGTGTGCGTGTCTGTCACGACGTGATTGGTCCAGACTGCTATGGTATGTTCGGTAAAGGCTTCGATACTATCGTTGCTACACCCTTCAATGTCAGCCTGCACGATACCGACTGCGTCTCTTGTGGCGCGTGTGTCCAGGTTTGCCCCACCGGTTCGCTGATGATGGCAGAGCGCTACCTGACACGCTATGCATTCGCACTTGATCGCTGTATCTTCTGCGGCGACTGCGTTGAGGTCTGCCCGCATGGTGCCCTGGGTGAGACCCCGAACTTCGAGTTGTCCTTCTTCAATCGCTTCGGTGCCGATGTAACCTTGGAGAAAGGCGATCTGGCTGCCGCGCCGAATTACCTGGTGCGCCAGCGTCTCCCACGCGGGAAGAAGGACCTGCCAGTGATGAGTCCACTCGTGCGTCCATTGCCCGCCCGCGGCATCCGCGAATAAGGAAGTAAATATGGCAATACGGCGCGGTCTGCGCTTTCCCAAAGGATTTTTATGGGGAACAGCTTCTTCTGCATATCAATCTGAGGGAGGTAATACCAATAACCAATGGTATCGCTGGGAGCAACAGGGACACATCCTTACAGGAGAACAGTGTGGCGATGCAAGTAACTGGTGGAAGGCAGCAGAAGCCGATTTTGATCGTGCTGAGCAGATGGAGAACAATGTCCTGCGCCTGAGCCTGGAGTGGAGTCGTCTCGAGCCTGCGGAGGGATGGTGGGATAGCGCCGCCCTGGATCGTTACAGGGCCATGCTCATAGGCTTACGTCGGCGTGGTATAAAGCCCATCGTGACGCTGCATCATTTCACCGATCCACTCTGGTTTGCAGAGCGCGGAGGCTTTACTCAAGAGGCCAATGTTCATTTCTTTGTTCGCTACGTCACCCACGTAGTGCAGGCATTGCGTGATCTCTGCGACTTTTGGCTAACGATCAATGAGCCGAACATCTACGCTATCCTGGGGTATCAACTCGGCGCATACCCCCCCGGTGAAAGCAACTTCCTGCTCTGCATGCAGGTCTTGCGTAACATGTTGCAGGCTCATGTCCAAGCTTTTTATGCCATTTGCAGACTCCAACCACAGGCGCAGATTGGCTACAGCCTGCACTATCACCTCTTCGACTCCGCCGACACCAACTCTCTGCTCGATCGCTCTGTTGCAGGCTTGCAAGACACATTCTTCAATTGGGCTGCACTGCAAGCCGCTGAGACAGGGCATTTCACATTTCCCTTCAATATGCTCCTTGCTCCAATTGCACGTGCCTCAGGTGCGCGGGATTATCACGGCATCAACTACTATACTCGTGACATGGTTCGCTTCGATCCAACCGTGCCCGCGGAACTCTTTGGTCATCGCTTTTCACGCCCCGGCACGATCCTCAATGATCCAGGCAAGGAAAATTTCTTCGGCGAAATCTATCCAGAGGGTCTGTATCGTGTGTTAAAGGCCGTGTATCAGCGGACACGCGGCAACAAACCGCTTTATGTCACTGAAAATGGCTTCTCCGATGCCCTGGATGACCGCCGCCCACGAGCCATCCTCGAACATCTAGCCATGATCCACCGTGCTATCGGTGAAGGCATTCCCGTACGTGGCTACCTTCATTGGACCCTGGTTGACAATTTCGAATGGAACGAAGGGTGGGGCGTGCGCTTCGGCCTGATCGAAGTTGACCCGGCGTCTCAGCTACGCATCCCACGCCGCAGTGCCAGCATGTTTGGCGAAATCTGCCGTGCCAACGGCATCACCGAATCGATCGTCGAACGCTATGCACCCGAAGCCGCCGATGTGGTCTTTGGTACGACCGATATAGCAACACGCAGTATCGCCGTTTGATATTCCCTTTTCGCAACTCTTGTTTCCTTGTTCTATGGTATACTTGAACAATTAGAAAGCGGATGAGCTCAAGTAAACTCAGCAGATTGAAAGAAATGCCACATGCGCTTATTGTCATACATCCTTATTACATCCCTGGCTATCTTCGGGCTGGCCACAATAGCCATCTCAGGCTTTCACCTGGGTGGACCCTTTCTCGTAAGCCTATTCCAGTTCTCCCAGTTGACATCTGCACTCCTGGGAGGTATCATCGCCTTCGTCTCAGCGAATATCCCTATGCGCAGCGGCAAAAATACTGAACCGTGGCTAAGTCGTGAACGATTATGCTGGACACTCATTGGCTTTGGACTCATCATGTGGGGTATAGGTGAGGCATTCTGGCGTTACTATGTATCCATCCACCAGAGCCCATTTCCATCCTTTGCAGACATTGGCTATGCCAGTTTACCCCCGCTCGTATTCGCAGGTCTCATACTCCAACCACCCGCCAATTCAGGCACCAAGCGTCTGCTTATGATAATAGATAGTTTGATATCCACCGGGTCCATCCTGGCGATTGCCTGGTATCTCCTACTGGGCTCTTTGACTCAATTCTCTGTTTTAACCAACCTCGGCAAATTCTTGGGACTCTACTATCCTACAACAGACGTTGCGTTGCTCAGTTGTGTAGTCCTCTTATTGCTCCGCAGTCGAGAACCTGTGTACCAGGTAAGAGCGCGTCGTATAAGCCTGCTCGTCGTTGCTATCGGTCTATGCTTCTTCGTTGCCTCAGACTTCATTTACAATCTGCAGCAGAATGCAGGAACATATGTGCGGAATATGGATACCTGGGTCGACCTGGGTTGGCCACTCGGAATGCTCCTCATCGGTCTGGCTGCGTATCTGCGTCGTTTCCTGCCTGCAACGTCTGCGGCAGGAGGGGAGCAGCGTGCACACCAACGTACCGAGCGCATCACCTTTGGTCCTGCTCAACTCACTCCTTATGTGTTGCTGAGCATCCTGTTTATCGTATTGGTGCTCAACATCCTTTCCTCTGATCCTGCTCAACGCTCTCTACGTCCGGTCCTGCTCTTTGTCACCCTGGCTGTCATAGGCCTGTTCGTTGTACGCCAGATTCTCACTATGCAAGACAATGAGCGTCTGACGCTACGGCAAGCAGAGGCCCTCGCCAGGCTAGAGTTAGCAAATCGGCGTGTTGAGGATCAGGCAAGTATAATCGCTGAGCACAATGCCGAGTTGGAAACTGGTGTCATGCACCTTAAAGAAGTGCAGGCTCAACTGTCGAACGGCAATTTGCGTGCCCGAGCGAACCTGACAAAAGGTGAACTTCTGCCACTCGCTGCCAGCTTGAACCACATGGCGGATCGTCTGATGCGCCTGGAGCAATCCGAATCCTATTTGCAACACTTAACTGCTTCTCTGGCTGACCTCAGTGTCGCATTAGAACGCTATCGCGCTGGCGGACCATTGATAGTCCCTTCTTCCTCTACACAACTCATGGAGATCAACCGTCTCTTGCTTGCTATGGGCTTGAAAAAAAGTCTGATCACCAGGCCACTTCAACCGGCGAGTCCGTCAGCCCAACCTCCTGCTCCTCGTCGACCTACCGCACGGAAACTGAATTTATCATCCAAATCAGCGCCTTCGAAGGAACCCCCTGTAGCAACCCATTTAACCGGGATGGCTGGAGATGCGTTGGACAAGGGTCCATCCCCCCAGGATCAATGACTTGTCAATGATGACGATAGCATGCTACACTCTCTTTAGAGAACGTAGCGCATTGCAGTGCTATGTTTACAAACCCAGCAATACGAGGGCAAGCAGATGAATAAAGTAACCTTCATCTCCGAAATGCATAAGTTCCATTTCGGCAGTAAAATAATTTGCTCCGACGGCGAATATGGTGTCCTCGCCTATGTGGTATTTGACTCCAGCACACACTGTATGACACATATTGGCCTCAAACAGGGACGACTTTTCGGGAAAACTTTCCGGCTTCCGTTTGATACCATTATCAGCGCAACAAGCGATGCGGTTATGCTCCGCATCAAGAGTGTAGATGTAGCTGCTGCAAGTGGAATTGAGACTGTGAGTGATGAGGCGAATGGCAAGCACGCCCTCCTCAGCAGCAAATGTGTAGTAGAGCGTGCGAGTACTGGCAGCAAAGGGGTACTGACGCTTATTGCTGTACATCCGACCAGCGGTGAATTGGCTTATCTCGTGGCTCATCACCTACTGCCAGGGCAGGATACATTGTTGCGGGCAGAGTTCGTCACCGCCCTGACCAATGAGCATGTGACGGTCACTATTGACGATGCGAAGCTCAGTGCCATTCCTCCCTATCGTCCTGACCGCGTTCTTCAGCAAGAAGTCGAAGACGCTCTTTTTGATCTCACCCCTCTGCATGTAGATATGAAAGCGATCACCATCCGCGTCCTTGACGGTGTCCTCTATCTTGATGGCAACATCTCTAGCTCACTCCGTAGTGACATCGCAACGGACCAGGTGCTGGGTGTTCCTGGCTTATTGGAGATCAAAAATAACCTGGTTGCTGATGATACCCTGGCAAATGATCTGGCAAGGGCCTTAGGAAGTGATGAGCGTACTCGTGATTTGCCAATCGGCGTCTATCCGCGTCTGGGTATCGTTCGGCTCAATGGCGCTGTACATACTGGCCAACAGCGAGTCGCAGCTGAGGAGATCGTGCGCAGTTTCCCCGGCTTCCGGTCGGTAATCAACGAACTGAGCGTCGACCCCAAAGCTGACATGCTCCATGTCATGTCCTCTGCGGGAGGCGATGAAGATAAAGTGCCAAATAAGTACACCAGGCATACGAGATAACAATGGAGGGGCCATTCCTTACGATGCAATCATAGTCGGCTCAGGACCAAATGGCCTCGCAGCCGCAATTACACTAGCTCGCGCAGGCCGATCAGTCCTCGTGTTTGAAGCCAAAGAGACGATAGGAGGCGGTGTCCGTTCCAAGGAACTAACCCTGCCAGGCTTCGTGCACGATGTCTGCTCGGCCATCCACCCGCTCGGGCTTGGCTCGCCATTCATGCGCTCCCTGCCGCTTGAGCAATATGGCCTGCAATGGATTCATCCAGCGGCTCCCCTGGCACATGTCCTCGACGGTGGTACCGCCGTCGTGCTTGAACGCTCACTAGAGGACACCAGCGCAACACTCGGTCCTGATGCCGCTGCGTACCGCAGACTCATGACTCCACTTACCGCTCACTGGGACATCATCGCCGCTGCCACTCTTGGTCCGCTGCGCCCTGCGCTTGTATCTCATCCTCTCATGCTCGCCCACTTTGGCCTGCACGCGATTCGCTCGGCAAGTGGTCTTGGGCAGAGTCTCTTCGCGGGCGAGCGTGCCCGTGCTCTCTTCGCGGGCCTGAGCGCGCACTCGATGATGCCTCTCGAACAACCGCTGACCGCTGGATTCGGCCTGATGCTCGGAGTGGCCGGGCATGCTGTCGGCTGGCCAATGCCTCGCGGCGGCTCTCAGAAAATCGTCGACGCAATGGCCGCCTATCTGCGTTCACTGGGCGGCGAGATTGTGACAGGCGTACAGGTCAAGTCCCTTGATACCTTACCACCCGCCCGCGCCATTCTGTGCGATGTGACCCCGCGCCAGTTGATCGCCATTGCAGGCCAGCGCTTGTCACCCGCGTACCTGCGCCAGCTCCAGCGGTATCGCTACGGCCCCGGCGTATTCAAAATCGATTATGCCCTCGACGGCCCTATCCCATGGAAGGCTGAAGAATGCGCCCGTGCCGGAACCGTACATGTCGGTGGCACCCTATCAGAGGTCGCCGCTGCCGAGCGTGCAGTCGCGAAGGGCAAGCATCCCGAAAAGCCATTTCTGCTTGTCGCCCAGCAAAGCCTGTTCGATCCGACGCGGGCACCACAGGGTAAGCACACACTCTGGGCGTACTGCCACGTCCCCAACGGGTCCACATTCGACATGACCGAGCGTATCGAAACTCAGATCGAACGCTTTGCTCCTGGCTTCCGTGACCGCATACTGGCACGGCATGTGATGAACACTGTCGAGCTTGAGCAGTATAACGCCAATTACATAGGCGGCGATATCAACGGTGGTGTCCAGGACCTATGGCAATTCTTCACCCGGCCCACCATACGGCTCGTGCCATACTCGACTCCAGTCAAAGGGCTCTATATTTGTTCATCATCCACGCCCCCCGGCGGAGGTGTGCATGGTATGTGCGGCTATTTCGCAGCCCAAGCAGCTTTGCACCATGACTTTTAGCCGAGTCTCACCCTTGCCGTTGCCTGGCTCATCCCATCAGCGCTTGATCCAGGTCGTTGATAATATCCTCAACATTTTCTATACCCACCGACAACCTGATACAGCCCGCTGTGATGCCGATTTTTTGACGATCCGCCTCTGTCAAACTGCGGTGTGATGACATCGGTGGGTAGCTCACCTCTGAGTAGACATCGCCCAGTGTCGTCGCCGGGAGACAGAGCTGGAGATGATCGATGAAGCGCAGAGCTGCTTCGCGAGATTGCCTCTTCAACTCGAAGGAGAGCAGTCCTCCATATCCCTTGTGACCGAGCAAGCGGCTGGCCAGTTCATGTTGGGGATGGCAGGACAATCCTGGATAGTAAACGCGCTCAACCGCTGCGTGTTGTTGCAGGAAATGCGCCACTTGCATAGCATTAGCGCAGTGCCGTTCCATGCGCAGCGCCAGTGTCTTCAACCCACGCATAATGAGGTATGACTCGAAAGGACTAAGCATCGCACCTATCGTGTTCGCATACGTGTGTAATGACTCGAGCAAGCTGTTCTTCGCACTGATGACAACACCGGCGGTACTATCACCGTGTCCACCCAGGTACTTGGTCGCGCTATGGACAACCAGATCAAAGCCGTGTTCAATTGGCCGGAGCAGGTAGGGGGTAGCGAAGGTGCTATCAACAATACTCACCGCACCCACAGCACTTGCGGCAGCCGCAACAGTATCCAGGTCGATCACCTTGACCAATGGATTGGAGATGATTTCCACATAGACAACGTCGGGCTGCTCAGCCTGGATAAAGGCTGCCACGTCGGAGTTATAGAGATCACACAACACAACTTCAACACCCATAGGCATGAAGACTTTACGTAGCAGTGTAATCGTCGTACCATAGAGGTCTTGGGCCGCTACAACCTTGGTTCCGGGTGCGAGACCCACTGCCAGCAGAGCAGCGTGAATGGCCGCCATACCGGAGCCGAACACAGCTGCGCCAACGCCGCCCTCGACCTTTCCCATCAGGTCTTCGAGCGCATAGGCGTTTGGGTTCCCTTGTCGTCCATAGGCAAACGCTGCCTCGCCAGAAGGGAAACGGCCATCAAGAGCATAGTCAAGTGTCTCGGCATCAGGATGCAAGAAGGTCGTACTTGCATAGATAGGCTGCACCGTGGGTACTCCTGCTGCGTTCATGGTTCCCTTGCGTTCGCTTCCATGTACGAGGAGTGTATCCAGCTTCCAGGGTAAGTGCTCAGGGTTCTTCATAGTCTTGTCCTCGTGTGCAGAACCATAAGCGACCTTCCCAGCGTTGCGCCCAGCAAAAAGAGCCAGAGAGCTACCCATCCTTTGTGGAAGGTTGTGTCCTGCAAATATCTCATGGAGATAGTCTATCATATGCAAACCCTTCCAGAGAAGATACGGGAAACTCAATCTGCCGCCTTAAGGCATCGTGCCAGGCAGGTGAAATGCATATAGTTTATGGTCATCAGAACCAGCATAGACCACGCCGTTAGCCACAGCAGGCGAGGATCTGACGAGCCCCCTGGTGGAGACAGCCCACAGGAACGCACCCGTAGAGGCATTGAAGGCATATAGTTTGGCATCATCAGAACCGACATAGACCACCCCATTGGCCACTGTAGGCGAAGATCTGACGTACCCCCCTGTGGAAGCGACCCACAGGAGCGTGCCCGTGGAGGCATTGAAAGCATAGAGCTTATGGTCATCGGAACCAATGTAAACGACACCGTTAGCCACTGCAGGCGAGGAAAAGATGTGATTGCCGGTAGAGGCAGTCCAGAAGAGTGCGCCCGTAGAGGCATTGAATGCGTACAGCTTGTAGTCACCTGAGCCAACATAGACCACGCCTTTGGCGACGGCGGGCGAGGATTCGATGGAACCCTCTGCAAAGGCGTTCCAAAGGGATCCGCCTGCAACTGTGTTGAAAGCGTACAGTGTGTGGTCATCAGCGCCAACATAGAAGACTCCGTTGCTAATCGTTGGCGAGGACCTGATGAAACCCCCGGTGGCGGCAGCCCAGAAGGTATTGCCGGTGGGAGCGTCGAAGACATACAGCTTGTTGTCATCGCAACCAACATAGACTATGCCGTTCGCCACGGCGGGCGAGGATCTGATGGGGCCACCGATAGTAGCAGACCAGAGCGTGTTGCCTGTAGAGGCATTGAAGGCATACAGCTTAGAATCACCAGAGCCGACATAGACCACACCATTGACGACGGCGGGTGAGGACTCGATGACCCCCCCGGTGGAAGCGGTCCAGTATGGCCTCAAATGGGAGACATTCGTGGGTAAAAGGAAGTGTTCCCCAGGGTTAACGTGAGAATGCTCAGGGTCGACACCAAACATCATACCCGAAGAGGTGATGGATTGAGCGGCGACCGGAGGAGGTGTAGCATTCGGTAGGAGGGTTGAGCTTTGTGATTCCTGGACGTGCGTCAACCAGACAAGAGAGCCGCCTGTTACGCCCAAAACAGCCAATCCTGCTAATTCCTTCACGATAGTTCGCCGGGAGACACCTCGTTGTTGTCCATCACGGTTAGTCACTGTAATATCATCTCCTCAATCACCACAGCAACCCCGTCCTCAGCGTTGCTCAGTGTTACATAATCTGCTGCTACCTTAACCTCATCGGGAGCATTATCCATTGCAACGCCAAGCCCCGCGAATTGCAACATGCCGATGTCGTTGTGATTATCTCCGAAAGCCACAACCTCTTGCGAACTAATCCCCATGTCTGCTGCAATAGTCTTAAGCGCATTGCCTTTAGAAACCTCGGGGTGGAGAAACTCCAGCAGGTCGTACGCGGATTGCGTGACATAGAGCTTACCTGCAAAGCGTCTCTCAAGTTCTTGCCGCTTTGCTATCAATGTGCTTTCTTCTCCAACTGCTGCTATTTTAATGCAAGGGAGAGGATAAAGCGAGGCTACGTCATCAACTTCTATAACAGATGGCACTGGCGGGCGATACCACTCACGTGCTCGCGGGGTGCCAATATCTACGTAAACACCCTGATAGTTATGGTAGACACGAAAAAGGTCGAAAGAACGGAGTGTATTGAGTGTTGGCAAGATGTGTTCAGGAGGTATAGGCTTCTCATGGAGAATATGTCCCGTATGGATATTGGCAATGATTGCCCCATTCTCGATGATTTGCGGTGCGTTGAGCGGCAATCCTGCGCAGGTATGTCGTAGTACTGATAGCGTCTGTCCTGTGGCGATGACGATGGTGATGCCTTTCTCTGCCGCCTGATGCAATGCTTGATACGTTCGAGAGGTAATAATCTTTGTGGGCCTCGGTGTGAGCAGGGTGCCATCGAGGTCTATGGCAATGAGACGGTACATGAAGAGCTCCTATATGTTTTCTCGTATGTAGGGAAAACCCGGTAGTGACCCTCTTAAGGGGTGATAGGAATCCGAGCAGTCAACAGGTCTTGGAGTGACCAGAGATGATCAGTCAAGCCCAGAGCCATCGCTGGAGACTGCTGGTGATAGCGATGCACCCCGTCCCCAAGCGGCAGGCACAAGGCGCGATGAGCCCGATGAAAATTGTGATCGAAGATCTGTAAGCCCACGAGCGCATCCCAGGTGGCGTCGAGTTTGGCAAACGCATGAGTCTTGCGGGTGAGCGCATTGAGCCGATCGTGCAAGGCGCCGTTGAGCCGTTCCACATGCACGGTCCCGGCTGGTCCTACGCTTACTCCCAGCGCGGCACGGATCTCCACCGACAAGAGGCGGCCATGCTCATCTCGATGCTTGACGGTTTGCGTCAACGTCACCGTCGGAGGGACCACCCACGGCGGGCGTCCGCGTTTGCCCGTCAGCACCCGCTCGCGATAGGCTCGCACGAGTATGGATGCATATCCCTGCCACCCAGAGCTCCACCACGAGAGCGGGCGATGGTGAGTTCGCTGGACTGTGGTGGTTACGGCTTGCTCAATGAGATCCTCGTTCAAGGGACCAGTGGCGCAGGCGACCACGAAGCGACTGTCCCGATCCTGGACCAGGCATCCCCAGCGTTCGCCTTTGTCAGGCTGCCCATCTGTGCCGTTTTTTCTGCACAAACGACCAGAACTCATCAATTTCGACCTGACTCAAGTGCAGATCGCTGGCCAGCACCTGCGTCAGGGACTCTGCATGGGTCGCCGCCCGCTTGAGCCACACACTGATCGTCTCGTATTTGTGGCCCGTGATCTCTTCGGCAGCACGCAAGCTGCCTCGCCGCATCACGATCAACAGGGCTTGGGCCACCTCCGCGGCAGGGGTCTTCAACCCATACATGGGTGTCCCTTGCGTTTCCCCAAAGTAGGTCTGGCAGGTGCGGCAGTGATAGCGTCGTCTGCCTCGATGGCTCCCATTGCGCACCACATGGGACCCCGCACAGTTCGGATTTGGACACGGGGGCAGACTCGCCTGTTCTTTTCTCTCTGGTTCTTTCATGGGTCACCTCCTACCCCCTATTGTATCACCCCCTTCTAGAGTCACTACCGAGCTATCTACTTGCTTCAGTATATTCATTGTTCTTGTGATCTTGCAAGTCTATGCGTGTAGGTGCATTTCATCATCTGACATGCATCCATTAGGTTTCGTAACCTTGCCAAAAGTGCTGAAGCCTCCTATACTAGCAAACATAGCGCAAAAAGGAATAACGTGTGGAGAAAAAAAAAGAAGAGCATAGGGGCGATGAAAGAGAAGATTAAAGGATGGCTCGCGGGTTTGGTCTTTCGCGTCATAGCTCTACTCACGCTGGGACAAATCTCGCCGATGCTGGGTGCGGGCGTCATTATCGAGCAGGATGGCAAAGTCTTATTGATAGACCGCTCAGATGGTTTGGGGTACACCATTCCTGGTGGTATTGTGAGATATAAAGAGACGGTAGAGCAATGCGTGTTGCGTGAGGTACGCGAGGAAACGGGCTACACGGTCGCAATCACCGGGCTAGTCGGTATCTATTCCGCAACCCGGCGAGATCCGCGTTTTCGTGCTATTGCCATCGCCTACAGGGGATCCATTGTGAGCGGGTCAGAACATGGCTCTGGTGAAGGGAGACCATGCTGGCGCGAACCCAGGGAGGTCTTTGGACACCTGGCTTTTGACTGTGAAGATATGCTCAAGGACTACCTCAATGGCCACCAGCATATCATGTAGCCATGCGTGATATACTGAGAGCAGTTCATACCTATGCCACACGCTAAGGAGGCGACCAATGCCAATTTGTTCTATCTGCGATGATACTGGCCTGATGAATTCTGACTCGGCTCACCCTGAGTTCTGTTACTGCTCTGCCGGGAAACAGGCACGCCGCCAATGGGAAGCCAGCCGCCCCAACCCCACAGCAAATCGAGGGAAAGGTCAGCCCAAGCCTGCTAGTTTTATCGACATTGCGAATCTGGATGAGGTCAATGCGAACGTTGAGGCCATGCGTGCTTCCCTCTTCGGCACTGCTCCTCATGATACAACTGCCACCACGAAGCATTCCGCCGTGCTCTTACTCTACCAGATCGCTCACGCTGGCCATGAAATCTCAGTACATGAAGCGACTCAACTATATGAGCTGGCCAAAGCTTTGGAAGGGTTCTTGGACGCTCTGGCACCCATTGGACGTAATCTGAAGCGTTGAGAGTATCGTGGTAGCTAAAACGGGTTATCAGTGTTGACAGTTATGCCATTCTCCTCTATACTGCTAATCAGGTCGATGCATGACTGTTACACAGGTAGATGCGTCAACAACCCCATAGCTAAAGCTAAGGGGCTTGCGGGGAGGGCTACCGCATCGTAAGTGTTGACTAGAGGGCTTGTTCCGCCAGGCTTGTCCTGGTCGCACAAGCAGCAGCGAGACGGGCTAAGAAATAGCGAAATCAGGGTGAGGAGCCAGGAGAGTAGCGAAAGCACGTTGGAATGCCCCCCTAGTTCCAACCACTGCCTGCCGCGCCCAAGCAGACGGGATCATCCCTATGCCTGTCTTGCCATCTCGAAGGGGAATGTTACCCGTGACACTACACGGTGGCCTGAAATCAGGCAACGGTTTTCGCCGTTTCCGCTAAAAACGGCGTCCCGCAAGGGAGTCCTCCGGTGTGAGCCGGAGCCATTTTTTCCTCCCCGCGCATGCATGCGGGGGTATCCAAAAATGGAGAACGTGATGATCCCAGGGTAAAGTCGTCCTCGGGCTTTGTTTATTTGCACGTCTCACAAAGTAACTTGGCGTGAACTTCTGATGATATAATCATTCAGTCTGGTGGGCATCCCAGGGGTATTTTTTGCATCCACTGTGCCGAGTTATATAACAGGATGGGCAATTATGCTGGATTGTGGAACAATAGCTAGCTGAACGTCGTTCCACGCGGACATGAGAGAGGGGTGTAGTATGATATGTCCACGTTGTGGTAATGAATGGGACCTAAGCCAGGGTCCTTGTACACGTTGTGGTCTTATGATAAGAATGCCTGGACAGTCTAAACCAACGACGTCTTCGCCTATGCAAAAAGGTGCGGGATCTTCGGATGGATTGCCGTCTTTCAAGCAACCGTCAGGCGGGTTGTCATCTATTTTACCACCAAATACATCGCGTCCGGCAACATCAGCACCTACGTCCCAACGTGGACCAACACCAGGTTCAAGTTCACTTCATCCACCTGCTTCTGCGGCTTTCCCAAATACTCCTCGTCCTTCTGCTACACCTTCAACCCCATTATCAGGAGCGTCATTTCCTCCTACTGCCACATCATCCAATTTATCACCGAGAGGTGATATCCTGGGAACGAAGCCCGCCAAGGGAGAGGCCCCATTTGGGCAGGTTCGGCCTCAAGCAGGCTTTCCTACCACAGATGTATTGTCCAAAAATGCTACACCACGTACGCCCCTACCACCTCGCGTGCCTCGCTTTACAGATCCGCTTCCACAGGATAGAAGGTCTGCGCAGTCACCATTGCGGTCGCGCCGATTAGTCTCGGATATGCTCAGGGATCAAGCGCAACATCTACAGCCACCGACAATGTCGCAGCAATCACCTGGCCCCCTGTCTCAGCCTACGCTAAACGCTTCATCGGCAGATACACGTGTGCTCTTTCCTGGTACAATCCTGCATAATGGTCGTTATCGTCTATACGAACTTGAGGACCGCCAGGAATGGGCCCCAGGTGTGTTTGAAGCCATGTGGATTGGCCAGGATGCTCGGCGTGGAGCCTCACAGGTCATGATCTGTGAGGTGGTGCTGCCAAATCTTGGGTCCATCACTACACAATCTAAACTGCGTGCTGCGACCATGGCATTAGCTGCTGTAGGTCGGCATCCACATATTCCTGCACTTTGGGATGCTTTTAGCGAACTGGAGCGAACGTTCTTTGTTTTTGAACCCATCGATGGCGAGTCCCTACTCGCTCGCATGCGCCGTACTGGACGTGCTCTGCCAGAGCAAGATGTGATCGAGTGTTGTCTCCAAATAACAGAAGTCTTGGAACTGCTCTCCCAACAGGTACCTCCCCTGGTGCATGGTCTCATTCGGCCAGAAAACATCATCGCCAGGCGCACCGGCTCAGAGTACGTCCTTACGCGTTTCTCAATTGTGCTAATCAGGGGTGCAACACAGTTCATCACCGCTATCGAACGCATGTCGCCATATACCGCCCCAGAACTGGTTCATGGTGTGGTGGATGCGCGCTCTGATATATACTCATTACTGGCAACCGCCTATCACCTGGTGACGGGTAGTGCTCCGACAGAGATTGGTGGGAGCATTCCTCAATCAAAACGACTCAACCCCAATGTCTCAGCACGGTTTGATGCCATTCTGGCCCGAGGTCTACATCCTAGTGCTAACCAACGCTATCAGCGTCCCGCTGAACTGCTTCAGGATTTGCTAGCCATGCGTTCGGTGAGTGGTTCCCTCGTCTCTAGAACTGGAAGAACTGAGCAAGTATCGGTGCAACCCCCGTCTCCAAAGACTGAGCTATCCACCCCGGCTACCAATACCAGCACCGGTGCCGCGCAAGCTCTGCCGATGCTCTTGACCCCCGTAGAGGATGTAGAAGAGCGGGCGCTCCTGTTGCCCCGTCCAGAGGAATTGCCTCCCCTGGCAGATGGCAACGATAGTCGCAATGCTGCCATCTGGTTGGGCATTCTGTTGTTGTGTATGATTTTTATTGTGATTTGGAGCGGCAGACTATTCTGAATGATAGGATGAGGTTCATATTTTGCACTGAGCCTGGTGGAGGCCGACCCATCAGGCTCAGTGCAAAATACGAGTGCCAATTATTCTAGTGTTTGCGTTCTACTACGAAGTCAATCAGTTCGTCTAGAACCTCACGGTCGCTCGAAGCAGGAAAGTGACACAATACTGCCCGCGCTTTGTCAGCATAAGAGTACGCATCAGAGAATGATCGCTCCACACCGCTGCCTCTGGCCACCCAATTGACGACCGCATGGATATCCTCTTCCTCCTGTTTTGCGCCATTGAGCAGCCGATGTACCTGTTGATAGTGTCCATTACGCGGCTGCTCCTGCAGAGCATAAATTAGTGGCAACGTCACCATGCCCTGCCGCAGGTCATTGCCTGCTGGTTTTCCGATCGTCGTCTGATCTGCCGTGTAATCCAGTATGTCGTCTATGATTTGGAAGGCAATACCCAGGTTCATGCCGTATGCATGTAGATCAGCGATTTGGTCATCAGAAGCTCCGCTGACGATCGCTCCACCCTTGCTACAGGCGGCAATTAAACAAGCCGTCTTGTGAGTGATTTTGTCGCAATAGTTCTCGATAGTCAAATCGATGCGACCAGCGCTCATCAGTTCCATGATCGTACCTTCGCAAACAATTGCTACTGTCTCAGAGAAAAGACGGTCAACGCGATTGTCATTGATGTCTGCGATTAAACCTGCTGTTTTGGCGAAATAGTAATCACCAAGCAAGATTGCTATGTTGTTTCCCCACAAAGCGTTGACAGTAGGATGGCCGCGTCGAGTTGATGCGTTGTCTACAATGTCATCATGGATCAGCGTCGCCAGGTGCACCATTTCGAAGGCGACGCTTAGAGGCAGGAGCTTATCGAAACGGTACTCAAGTAACTTCCCCGAAAGCAGTGTCAGCGCGGTTCTTAGGCGCTTGCCCGGTGCCCCCAGTACGTGCATCGAAGCAGAATTAAGGATGTCGAGTCCTGAAGTTGCTCGCTCTTGAAAGGTGGCATCCACTTGATCCAGGTCCGCCTGGATGTTGGCAAATAGACGATTCAACCTGACCGTATCATTCAAAGCGGGCTTCTCGTTCTGTGCATCTTCGAGCAAGTGATGTGGCATCTTCCTCACCTATATCTGACTACTGGCTAAAAGAAAAGCGGTCTGTACTTGTGGTACGCCGCCTCTCCTGTACCGATTTTTTCTTTGTCACATCAGATTATAGCACCACATTTCCACAGCCACACTCCAGCACCACCCTGCGGACGCGATAAATCGGGAATCCTGTCTGGGGGGCAGGTATCCTACACATTGGAGGTCGTATCGATCTCCATCAAATCCTCTTGCACATACCCAGCGATCAAATCAAACTCCTCCAACGCATCCATCGCCGCTCCATACTCAGTCCAGCTGAGACGGCGATTCAGCACAGGGTCGTTAACAGCTTTCCAGGCAGGGAAGTACTGGTCCATCAGACTAACCGGCGTATCCCGCCCTAGTTCTTCTGCGATCCAGCGCAACACCTCGCGTGTTCCAGCTAAATCCTCCGGCAGCACGAGATGGCGGATGAGCAGCCCGCGTCGGGCGATGCCCTCTTCGTCGAGCTGGAGCGGACCAACCTGGCGATACATTTCACTCAATGTGATCCGATTTGACTCAACATAATGCGGCATTTTTGAGGTACGTAGTGCGTGCTTATTGTCAGCATACTTGGAATCGGGGAGGTAGATATCGACAACGCCGTCCAAGAGCTTCAGAGTTTCGAGATTCTCATAGCCAGCACAGTTGTACACAATGGGCAGACGCAACCCTTTACCGCAAGCAATGACCAGGGCTGCCAGAATCTGCGGCACAAAATGTGTAGGTGTGACAAGATCCAGGTTATGGCAGCGCTTCTTCTGCAAGTAAAGCATCATCTCTGCCAGGCGTTCTGGCCCAACGCGGTGCCCCAGCCCGCCCTGGCTCAAAGAGAAGTTCTGGCAGTAGGTGCAACGTGCCTGGCAGTAGCCAAAGAAGATAGTGCCTGCTCCACGTGTGCCGCTGATCGGGGGTTCCTCGCGTCGATGCACATTCCACGACGCAACAATTGCCTCCGTACCAGAGCGACACACGCCAGTTTTTCCAGCAATGCGGTTGCAGCGACAATTCTGCGGGCAGATAGTGCAGCTGCGCAAAATTTCCCAGGCAGCAGCTGCACGTTCTGCTAATTCGCCTGTTTCATAAAGATTCAGGTAATCAGGATAGAGCATGCGGATTATCTGATCCTTACCTTATGGTGTTGGCCACTTGAAACCACGTTGTGAAGGCTTTGGGCCAGTAGAGGTCGGTTTTGCTGTCTTCTCCCTGGCTTTCCTGCCACCGGTAGCGGTGCTTCTGCGTGGCCTGCGCTTAACTGCTCGCTCATCATCCTTCGCACTATCCTCTGTAGCAGCTTTCTGCTCAGGAACCGACGCATCAATCGGCTCAACCAGGGCCTCGACGTCATCGGAAATCTCAGTCCAGAATTGCGCATTTTTACGTTGGACTGGACGAGGCCCCTTCAGGACACGTCCATCTGGAAGGCGTGTCACCTGACGTTCTTTGCTCTCCTTATCCGAGTCGCTTTCCGACGAGCGGCTTACCGGATGCCGTGATCGGGATGTCTCAGGTGTTTCAAATCGTTCGTAATCGCCCTCGAAATGCCCATCCCTGTTGAAATCTTGCCTTCCACGAGGCTGGTCGTCATTTTGCGCCATAGGACGGCTTCGCCAACGCGGGTTTTGTGTATTCGGCTTTTGAAAGTCTCGAGGTTGCCGGTTAATACTATTAGACGTGCGTGTCGATCGATTATCGCGGTCGAAGCCTCGTCGCTCGTCGCCTCGGCTTCGATCACGGTCGCCATCTCGGTACGGTGGATGTTGATCACGATATCGCTCGTTATCGCGGATTCCTGGACCCGATCGTGATCGTGGGTATGCCCCACGTGGCCTATCTGAGTAGTTACGCCGGTCACTAGAGCGCCCGTCATCGAAACGTCGAGAGTCGGAAGAGCGAGAACCTGAGTTGTAGTTGTCGTTGGGAGTGTGTTCAGATCGCTGGTAGTTATTCTGCTGGTTGCTGTAAGGCCTGCGAGCATTTTGAGCGGAAGGTGAATTTCCGTACCGATTGCGCCGCCAGTTGTCGCGTGGTGGCTGTCCGTTGGTGGTGCGTGGACGGTAGTCAGAGTGATTACGAGGGGCTCCAGACTCCCATGCGCGATCTACGGTTTCGCGGTTGAGACGAGGTCGAGCAGGGCGTGGAGACCGCTCTTCTCCGTGCCTGCCTGAGGATTGATTGCGAGAGGACGGGCGCACGTCGCCTCGCCGTTGCTCATTAAAATCTTTGGTCATGTTTCCTTTCCAAATTGGCCTATGAGGAGTGTACTGATACGAGGTAAACGGATTGGCAAAATCCTGAATTTCTTTCCCCGAGTCCTTGAGTCGTTCCGCACCCGCTCCTGAATTCTGACGCGCTATTAGCCTTGATGGGATGTGAGAAGTTAGCGCTCTTTGACTAGTATACCACAATACCCTCAGAAGTTGCGATAGCGATAGCCAATCATCTTATACACCAGCTTGGCCGCCAGAAAATCGGCATGTGTCTGTCCTGCGATCGGACAAAGTTCGACTACATCCATACCAAGGATAGTAGTACGGAGGCAGATCTCACGGAAAAGGTCGAGAAGCTGATACCAGTGCAAACCACCTGGCTCAGGCGTTCCCACTGCGGGCATTTCACTGGGATCCAGCGCATCCAGATCGATAGTGACATAGGTATGCTGGCTCAGGCGTTCCCAAGGAATAATGGCATTGCCTCTTGCCAGTTGGTAGCCCCAGACTATAGCTACATCTGGCTTTGTCTTCATGAACTCAGCCTCTTCGGGGCTAAAACTGCGTACGCCGATCTCGGTCAGAGGTATACCCATTTCGACTACTCGTCGCTCAATCGAGGCATGCGAGAGAGGCGTACCTTCAAATACATCGCGCAAATCGCCGTGAGCATCGATGTGGACAACAGTCAGGTCGGGAAAATACTCCCGCACCGCTGCAATAGGTGGGGCAGAGAGAGAGTGCTCACCACCGATAGTAAAGGGGAGTTGCCCACGCTGTAGGACTTCTCGTACTGCCTCACCTGTAGCTGTAAGCGCTGTGGCATGATCCATACCACGATAGTTCAGAGAAGGGCGAGTATACACGCCGACCTCGATGGGGCACCAATCAAGTTCCTCATCGTAAAGTTCCATCTGGCTCGATGCATTGAGGATCGCTTGTGGCCCATGTTCAGTGCCTTTCATATAGCAAACGCTATACTCTAACGGTGCCGGAATGATCGTCACACGGGCAGTGGCTGGGTCGCAGTATGGGGCGTCCGGCGCACCAAACTGGGTCACAAGCGGATCGTTCATATAGTCATAATCCTTCTTTTTAGCGCACCCCCTGTTTCTCTCTGCGTGCCGCAAGAGCAGCTACGTAGCGCGCAGAATCAGGAGTCTCGGGACGCAGAGAACGCTCCCCACGTACTACAAAATGTGTCTCCACATCGTCCGTTTGGAACATCTGCTTAGCAAAGGCGATAGCATCCTCCTGGCTAAATTCCTTGCACGAGCAAATGTCTATGTCGACCTCGCCATACTCTGGCCAGGCATGTAAACTGATGTGACTTTGGGCAATGATCACAAAGCCCGAAAGACCAGCATCTAATGGGTTAGACGTTTGAATCTGGCTCAGGTAGACAGGACTCATTTTTTCCATATCTACACGGCCAGGGTATTCATCCAGTACACGCCGTATCAACGGCTCATTGCTCAACAACTGCCGATCGCAGCCGTAAAGCTCCAGCATCAAATGGACAAGCATCGAACGTACCTCCAGTTCATCATAGTCCTAGAAGCCACTGCCCGGTGCGTTTTTTCGCGCCAGATAGTATTATACATTAGGTTGTCAAGCTAATGCAAAACATAGGCGCCCGATGCTTATATCTAATAGTCAGGTTGCTTCCATCTAAACCAAAGAAATGCTCTATCTAATATAGGACATAGTTGCGATTAGATCGACGTAAATTCTTCTACCCTTCCCAAACGATCATTCACAGCCCCTTCCCACGCATGTAAGCCTCTTTGAGTTCGTCGAGTAGTTCCTCTCGTTTGGCAAAAAGTTCTCGACGTGGACGCGGTTGCGCTTTGCTTACAACATAAGCGGTTAGCAGTGGGAGAGCAATGGTTGAGTCACCGTAGATCACAACCGTACTATGCAGTTGGTCAGGCTTGATTTTGCCCCACGAGACGGCTTCCGATGGTGTCGCACCCGAAAGACCACCCCAATGTGGTGCATCCGCCGTGATCTGGATAAAGTAGTCATGACCACCCTTCTGAATACCTAGCACCTCCCACAATTGTGGCTGCGTCTGAAGGTAGAAGTTCTTGGGACTTCCGCCACCCAGGATAATCACCCCGTTGCGCGTAGCATGATAGACGATAGCGGTTGTTTCATTGACATCAGCCAGTGGATCAAGTGTGAGCAGGCTGCCATCTAACGCTTGGCGTGCCACATTCATTCCAATAGACGAGTCGCCGGGTGACGACGTGTAGATCGGCACATTCCATGCCGCCGCTTGTGCCAGTACCGAATACTCTGGTTGTACACCTGCCTTGAGCAACTGTGTTCCCAGATGGTGGTGCAACTCCGATGTCGCGATTGGCCGATTGGGTAGGCTGTGCAGACTCTCTCGTACAAAAGCATCTGTATCGAGCAGCACCTTGTCTTCAAAGAGAATGTCATAGATACGAATCACACCCTCTTGCTGAAGCTTCGTATCATCCAGGCGGAAATCGCCACGATGCATCGCCATAGCCAGAGCATGGTGCATATCGTGGTACAGGTTCGCGCCAGTGCTGATGATGAAATCAACGAACCCCTGCTCCATTAACGTCAGGATGCACCCGCCCAGTCCTGCAGGAGTGAGCGCGCCTGCCATCGTCAGGCCAATCGTCACATCTTTTTCGGGTGCAAGCATCTCTTCAGCATACAGTCGTGCCGCTTCATATAGCCGTGCTGAGTTATACGCCTGAAACTGTTGATCAATCAGTTCTGCCACCGTCATATTGGGGTGTATGCGCCGTGGTACAATCTGCGGCCCGCTCAAGTACTCGCTTTGAGTCGGCTGGTGATCATCTGGGAGGTGGGTACCGTGATTCATGAATGCAGCTGTCCTTTCTACGTAGATTATCTTCCCCTGCGTGGACGTTCCTCTGGTTTGGGCTCCAGTGCCGGATATTCCTCGATCAGGCGTAGGGTCTCGGCAATCGCACATTCCAGTTGCGGATTGAGCTTATTGATATAATCCTGTTCTCGCTCTCGTCCCTGTAGGCGGATGGACACCATTTTTCACGATGGAGAGGAACAAACAGTCTACAAAGGATTATAGCACACAATGGATGTCACATCGCGTCGTTCATCAGGCTGACAGTCATGACAGACGCTGATATCCTCGTGAAGATCCCAGACGTCAGCTAAACGCTTTTATTATGGCGTATATGGCGCAAGTGATAGCCACCAGGTCACAGTCTCGGAAGAAAGCAAGCATTAGTCCTATCCCGATTATCAATATGCTCCTTCTTCGCTTGTATAGATGGGAGAGTATCTCATAGGTATAGTCGCAAAAAGGAGTATCACTATGCAGCAGCCACCATACTATCAGCTTGGCCAGAACCAGTATCATCAGCCCTATCACACGCAGCCACAGACCTCCTACCCGCAGTGGGCAGAGCCACCGCTCACACCACAGCCACCTGTCCCACCTCCGCTCATGAAAAAGGCGCAGAAGGGGCAAGAAGCCCTCCGTGCACTTATCATCGTGTCGCTCATCATCCTCATCCCAAGTATCGGTTACCTCTACTGGCCCCAGATCACGACTGCCCTCATCTCGATTGAGCCGTCCTGTACCGTTGGGATCACCGGTACGGCTGCTACCATCACTATTCAGGGCTGGCAGGCCACCCAGGACTGTAATAATCTCTTTAGTGGCAACCAGGGCCCAAACGCCCTACAGATAGATCCAACGAAAGTCTACCGCCTCGACAGCCCGCCAGGCGAACCGGTCATCTGCCAGGTGGATAGAGGCGGTCTACGGATCACGGTACGCGACGAAGGCATTCTCAAACTCGTGGGAAATGCGATGTGCCAGGCCATCCTCTCACCAACACCACAGCCGTCCTCCTAGATACACAAAAGGGGATGAGATCCTTCCAAATATGGTGGGGGTCTATAAAACAAATTGCTCCATGTCCTAAATATTGATTATCATAAAGCTACCTGTTTAAGTGAGGCCTGGTCATAAATGCTCAAGGCTTTTCTCAAAGCGGCCTGAGCATTTATGACTAGGCCTCATCTAGTTGACTGTTCCAATCCTGATGGAACCTCATCACCCGTTGCAACGGTGGGCTGGGAGAAAGGCGGAGTTGAGCTATGAGGTTCCAATCCTGATGGAACCTCATCACCCGTTGCAACGGTACCCGTTTTCGCGTGGCTTGTCAGGCTGGCGCAGGTGACGTGTTGCGAGAGGCGGTTGTGATGCCCATCAGCAAAATCAGTACGTTCTGAATCGATGGTTTGCGGTTTTCGGCAATATGGATTATAGTAGAGGCGGAGAGCGGGAAAGAGTTTGCATCTTCACACTAAGAAGGAGCGTGCAATTTATGAGTGAAGCAGAGCAGGACGAACAGCAAGGATCGTTTGAAGTATCTCTTCCTATCGACTGGCATTATCCAGAGAATCTTCTGAGTCGGTATGCTAACAATGTGCTTGTACAAAACGGTAAGTATGACTCAAAGTTCGGTCAAATAGTGACAAGATTTTGAAAATGGGATAAGCTGTCTGCATGAGAGAACAGCTGAACGTAACGACAGAACGAGTGGACGATATCCCACTCTTGTTGGCTCAAAGTGACACGATGGGCATAGCAGAGCTGCTGGATGAGTACTTCAAGCCGCATGGCAACTGGGAGGGAATGAGCCTGGGCTGGACGACAGCAGTCTGGTTGACACACATCTTGTCGGAAGGCGACCATCGGATGAATCAGGTGCAACTCTGGGTGGCCCATCGGGTGCAGACCCTGCACAGCTGCACAGGGCAGAGTGTAGATGAGCGGTCCTGGAGCGATGACCGCTTGGCCATCGTGTTGGATGCCCTCTCCGAGACGGAGCAGTGGCAGCAGTTTGAAACAGCGCTCAGCCAGCGCATCATCAGGGTCTACGACCTGAACCCGCAACGGGTACGCCTGGATAGCACCACAGCGAGCGGATATTGGACGGTGAGCGAAGATGGGCTGTTCCAATTTGGCTACAGTAAAGACCACCGACCCGACCTGCCGCAACTCAAAGTGATGCTCTCGGCACTGGATCCCTTGGGCCTGCCCCTGGCGACGCAGGTGGTGGCGGGGGCCACTGCCGACGATCCGCTCTATCTGCCCGCCGTGCGACAGGTCAGCGAAAGCCTGGGGAAACATGGCGTGCTGTATGTCGGCGATTGCAAGATGGCGGCTCTGTCCACGCGTGCGTTTTTGCACGCGCAGGGGGACTACTACCTGTGTCCCTTGGCGAGCAAGCAACTGCCAGAGGAGGTGCTGCAAGCCTACTTGGAGTCCGTCTGGGCAGGCGAGCGCTCCTTGACGTCGGTCTCTCGGAGCAAGGACGGGCAGGAGTCTGAACTGGTCGCCCAGGGCTACGAACAGACGGTAGTGCTGACCGGCGAAGTCGAAGGACGGCCCGTCACCTGGAGTGAGCGGCATCTGATCGTGCAGTCTATCAAGCAAGCCGAGGCATCGAAAGCCGCCTTGCAGGCCCGTCTGGTCAAAGCCCAAGCGGCCCTGATGCAGTTGAATGAACACCGACAAGGGAAAAAAACGTACCGTGATGCGGACGCATTGCAGCAAGCCGCCCACGCCCTCCTCAAACACCACCGGGTCGAAGGGCTGTTCCGGCTCCGCATCGAAGAACAGGTGAGAGAACGTCCGGTGCGAGCCTATGGCCCTCACCCCGCCACGCTGCGGGTCGAACAGACCCTCCACCTGCACGCTGAGATCGATGAGACGGCTGCAACCGCAGCGATGCGCCGCTTTGGTTGGCGAGTCTATGCGACCAATCACCCACAGGAGACGCTTTCGCTTGAGCAGGCCGTGCTGGCCTATCGCGAAGAATATCTGGTGGAGCACGACTTTGGGCGGCTCAAAGGCAAACCACTCTCGCTCTCCCCGATGTACGTGCAGAGTGATCGGCGAGCGACCGGGCTGATCCGCTTGTTGTCGCTGGGTTTGCGCGTCTTGACCTTGCTTGAGTTTCGCGCACGCCAGCGCCTGGCTGCTCGGCACGAAACCTTGCCAGGCTTGTATGCTGGCAATCCCAAACGCACCACCAGTCGTCCCACGGCGGAAGCCCTGTTGAAAGCTTTTCGGCATATTCACTTGTCCGTCGTGACCTTTGGGCATCAGCTCCATCGTCATGTCACACCGCTCTCGGAGTTACAGAAGCACATCTTATCTCTCTGGGACCTTTCGCCAAACCTGTACGACCAACTCAGTGGCGAATTTCCAGAATCAATCTGAAAATGACCGAACCATGAGTATGAGTTTGTCATTGCTTTCTTTGAAATGCAGATTCCAATGCTTTTAGGCATACCTGAAGAGAATTTAGCGAAACTCAAGGAAATGGGATCAATCCGAGCTGAGTGTGTCAGTAAGATTGTTCTTTCCCCTGAAGTTATATCAGGCCTTATCAGTGCCTTGCAAATAGAGTTAGAGAAGTATCAATCTCAAAGGTCAGACCAGTAAAGAAAGGATGCGCAGAAAATGGGCGAAATCACTGTAAATGCTCAAGTACAAGCATCAAGTGTGGCTCCAAAGTTTCGTCTCTCTTCTTTGCCCAATACAAAATTGGCCTATGAGCCACTCGTTCCTGCTCCTTTGACTTCTTTCACTATCACTGGTTCGTTACCAGACGGAAGACGTCTCACCCACCCATTAACCGTAAGGGTTATCTATGACGAAGGGGAGGTTATTGTGAGTGAGCCGCGCTTTCACATACATGGCGTGGGTGCAACAATAACGCAGGCACTAGCAGCATTCAAGCGTATTCTTGCAGAGGAACTAGATGACCTCACGGCTGATGAGGAAGAATTGGGGCCGCGTTTGCAAGCGGAACTTCAATATCTTCGCAATCTTATTAGAACGGCATAGGTAGAATGGCTGGACTTGAATCGGATAAAGTAGAGAAAGCGCTTCTTGGGAAGATGCAAGCAATTCGGCGAGAAGGTAAAGATTGGAAGTACATCATCTATAACGATCAAAAAAAGCAAGTCCCAGAACGCTCCTTTCTAAAGGCGCTAAGCATACATTGGACCCTGGTCGAGTCAGTGAAATGGCCCATCAGTTGGGTCTTAAACCCAGGCAATTTATCGACTTAGTGAATTGCCCTCTCAGCCGAGAGAAAGCTCTCAAGATAATGGAGCATAATATAGACCTGTGAGGGCGTGTTGCGAGAATCTTGTTCTATCTAGCGACGTTCATTCCCCGCTGCGGTCACGATCTCGCTAATTTCACGTTCCTCTTGCGCTGCTTGTATCTTGAACCACTTACTGATCGCGCAAGCGTAACAGGTGTATCTTACGTATGTCCTCATTCGCTCAATCTTTGCTCACAGCATATCCATATGGGGCAGACCGTCCCTCTGAAGATATGCTTGTAGCATGGACAGCTCTCTTGCACCGTAAAACCGTTTGACAGTGACACGAGCCCCCAATTTGGTAGCGGGATGACGAATAGAGGTCATCAACGTTTCTTGCGTCACCTGACCACGCTTGTCTAATGGAGTGGCTCATCGCTCTTTTTTTTGTGTCGCCCACTAATCCCCTCGAGGATGTCACCTCTCACTTCTCAAGGACGTGTAACGCCGGGTACCACGGCGTGGGAAAGTCGCTCTGTTCCTCCTGCTGCGGTGCTCTTCGTTAAAGAGTGAGTATCTATTGCTGTCTTCCAGGTACTCGCTCTTTGTTTTGTGCGAGCGGTTCTTGTTGATCCACTCAGCAATATCATATCGCTAGCTAACAAGGCGCCATCTCGTCAGCTAACACTTGTCATGAAATCGTAACCTCCAAGCACCAATTACAACCAAAACTCTTGCTGTTGCGCCAAAGCGCCTTTATAACTAGACAACAGACGCTAACCCTTTCTATGAAGCGTTACTGATCCTGTACTATTTCGTCTCCATATGTGGACAAATTATAACGTGTATGTTATACTCTAATCAGGAGGCCGGTACTGATGCTACATAACAATTTGCTACGTCAATACCTTACGGATGAAGGGGATCTGTGGCGTATGGAAGGATGGCTTCCTGGTGGGTTCGAGAAGTGAAACAAAATTTTCCTGGGAACCTGGGTTTATAGATTTCTATAAATCATTAGATAACGTTATACGGGCACAGATACTGCGTTCAGCAAATCGTTTCGAGCAAGCTTGGCGAAGTAGCAGAGCCGATAACGACATCCCTATCGGCTTTGACTTTACACCATATGAAGTCGATGAACCATGGAGATTCATCGAGCTCCATTTAGGTTATAAGTATCGGGCTTTTGTGATGTTTCCAAATGGGCGAGTGGACGCTTATTGGATACACTTATTTAAGAAACCGGGGCAAAAAGTGCCGCCTAGAGAGATCAGACTAGCAAAATCACGTGCAATAGATTGCTGGAATAGAATCACAGGGAGTTCATGATGGAAAGTTATGAAAACATCCAAACTAGAGAAACAACCAAAGATGTCATCGTCCGTGAGCTGACCGATGAAAAGAATGGCCTTACATTTGCACGAGAATACCTCAAAGCAGATTTTCTGGCAGCAGCCGTAGATGCACTGTTCTATGCACGTCGTGAGGCTCGCCTTACGCAAGAACAGGTTGCTCAAAAACTGGGGAAAAAACAAGAGGCTATCGCACGGTGGGAAGCCGACAAAGAGGGGAGAATGTCACTTCGCCAATACTTCGATCTCGCTATAGCTTCTGGTAGGGTTCCGCTTAATATAGTGCTTGAGCCAGTAGAATCCGTCCGTGATTTTGTCATCGATCATCCGGAAGAACCGCAGACACCATATAGCTACTATGCTTGGCTTCAGAAGCATTCTGAGCCTACATCGGCTCCTCAGCCTACCACCGTGCACGCTCTTACGGTCCAAGCAGTAATTAATGTTGCTCCAAATACTGTCTCGCCCACTCAAGAGTTTCCTTCAGGAGATAAACTCGTGGTTAATCTTGAACAAACCCTGAAGGAACAGTATTGGAGTCAGGCCGGCCAAGTATTGGTACAATGTGCAGACCTGGGAGTCCCAAACACGACTTCGGTTTCCCAAATATCGACTCTTTCCAAAACACAAGTTAGTTCTGCCTATGCAGCAACTTTCCAAGATAAGGTGGCCGCTTAAGATGCTTGAACAAGTGAAAATTCTTACCAGCCGAAGAGCCTATGAGTTTCATCCTGATGATTTGCGATTGTCCACCCTGTGCACCAAGCCAGTGCAAGAGCAAATCCAGCAACTCTTCCACTTTCAAACGACTGTTATGGGTTCACCTATGGCAACGTTTGGAGATGTCCCTGCAACCTTTCCACCTGGCATTGTCTTCGATATGGGTGTATGGATCTTTCAAGATAAACAGTTAGTGCCGATTCGGTTCCTACATTTCGAGCAGCGTCGTATCGTCATTGATGTAGCAGGACCTTCCTCTGCTATCACTGCTATCTTTGAGCATCTACGGCAGTTTCTATCACAGCTACAAGCTGCAGATGGGTCTCCTGTTATTGGTGAGCCGGAGCGTGTCTTAGAGTACACTGAGATCAGTGCACAATTCTTGTTCCCTCTGGACAAAGTTTTCTCCCCCTCAATGCGCAAATTATTTGCTAAGACCATGATTGGGAATGCTGATAGCAAAGAAGTAGTGCCTGTACCAGCATTCATTATACAACTACTTCCTCCTGAGCAAGAGTATGCAGGCGTGGTAAATGCCCACCATCCTCGCTCATTCACATTAGCATTGCGTGCAGGCTCACATCCAGAAGAACATGTATACTTTAGTGCTGCTCCATTAGATTCTGAAGCGCATCTAAGCTACCTGAACGAACTGGACACGGCTCTTACATCCAGATAATTAGGACTTGGATTGAGCTACTTCCCTATGTTCGAACTCTCGAAGGAGTTTCTCCATCTGTTATTACAAGCGAATGATATGGATTAGCGGCGGCAAGGACACGATCTCTGAAACCCAGATAGCATCAAGCAAAGATACCTTAGAAACTAGATACCAAACATCTCACCCAGATTGGCAGCGTGGTGGTTCTCTGCACTGTACTTAAAGGTAGATGCTTATGTGGTTGAAGGCCGAGGTGATAAGTTGGGGAAGGGTAAGCGTGCGAAAAGAGCAGCACAGCGCCAGAAGGTGGATCGAGGTACAAAGGCTGCACCATCATGATGCAGCCTCGTGTGCATAGTATGTTCTGTAGAGCGTCTTTTCTTGGTCTGGAGACAGGAATAGAATCGGAGGAACAGCTTACCGTCCCCTGCGTGGGCGTTCCTCCGGTTTGGGCTCCAGTGCCGGATATTCGTCGATCAGGCGCAGCGCCTCGGCAATCGCACGTTCCAGTTGCGGATCAAGCTCGTTGACATAATCTTGTGGAGCAATGTCCACCTCGATGTCTGGATCGGTACCGTAGTTCTCCACATTCCAACCAACGTCCTTGAACCAGAAGGCAAACTCTGGCTGAGTGGTCACCGTACCATCGACCAGCCTATGACGAGGAGAGATGCCGATAACGCCACCCCAGGTGCGCTTGCCGATTAACGGACCCAGGCCCATCAGTTTGAAGGTATGGCTAAAGATATCTCCATCCGACCCGGCCTGCTCATTGGTAAGTGCCACCATTGGCCCACGTGGTGACTCTTGGGGATACGGCGTGGGCTTGCCCCAGCGCGGAAAATCATAGCCAACGCGCTTCCTCGCTAACTTGCTCAGTAAGAGCCCGGAGACATGGCCTCCACCATTCCAACGCACATCGACCAGCAGTGCGGGATAGTCATACTCCGTCAGGTAGCTGCGATGAAACTCGGCGTACCCTTCGCCCATCATATTAGGGATGTGGATGTAGCCCACCCGTCCCTGGGAAAGAGTATGAACGGTGCGCTGGTTGTTCTCAACCCACTCTCGATAGCGAGCAGGAGCTTCATCTGACAGCACCTTAACAGTGATTACACGAATCTCTTCGTTTTCTGCCTGTTCTATTGTCAATTGTACTTCGTTCCTGGCTTGATTCACCAACAATTCTTGTGGACTGCGATTAGGGCCCACACGCTGCCCATTGATTGCCAGCACTGCATCACCTACGGTGACATTCAGACCGGGGCCGGTGAGTGGTGAGGTTGCCTTACTGTCCCAGGGATCACCCCGCACGATATGTGCGATGCGATAGCGATTATTATCAGCGTCATAAGCCCAGTCCACACCCAGGAATCCCTGCCGGTAGTGCGGCCCTTGGCGATACTCCCCTCCCCCCTCGTATGCGTGCGAGGTGCCGAGTTCTCCCTGAAGTTCCCACAAGAGGTCAGACAGTTCCGAGCGCGAACTGACGCGCTCGACCAGAGGAGCGTACTGAGCATAGATGGCATCCCAATCGACACCTGACATATCTTCGGCCCAGAATTGCTCCCGCTGCAGACGCCAGGCCTCTGCAAACATTTGCCTCCACTCTGCCGCCGGTTGCACCGAGACTTTGATACGACGCAGATCGAGCCAACCATTTTCTCGGCTGGGATCGTCACTATCATCCGACCTGGGAACTTTCTCCCCTGCTTTCAGCACACGCAGCCGATGATGGGAGCGATAAATCAGCGTTTTGCTGTCGCGTGAGAGATCAAAGCTACTGATGCTATCAGCAAGCCACTCATGTTTCAGTGCCTCCAGGTCATACATACGAAGGATTCCCTTCGGCTCAGGATGCTCCTCCAACGGAGATGGAAGAGTTCCTTCAATGGGAGACGACAACAGCAGCACCTTTCCCTTCATAGCGCGTATGACGCTAAAGCGGTTCTCGTCCACCGGGAAAGGAACCGCCCGGCTGGTAATCCCTTCCAGGTCGATGATGATAGGAGTGGGAGATGGTTTCGTGGTCGTTTCCTCTTCGCCGTCGCTCTCTTTCCCAGAAGCCCCTTCTGGATTGTCCTCTTGCTTTTTTGTTCGCGCTTCCTCTTTCTCTTTCCCCTTGTCTTTGTCCTTATCCTTCTCGCCAGGCGCTTTCGGTTGTGGAATGAAGGGAGAACCCTGGTCGCGCTGTAGCGTGATCGCATAGGGGCGCACACCGCGAGGAAAGCCAAGATCAAATTGTAGGTTGTCGTACACAGGGTTGAAGGTACGATATCCTAAAAAGTAGAGAAACTTGCCTTCGGGATCAAATGCTGGCGAGGTGTCATGAAGTACTGGATCAGTCGCAAAATGGGTTTCACCGGTCTCCACATTGCAAAGTTTGATCGCAGTTTTTTGCGCAGTTTGCGAAAAACTGTATGCCAACCAACGTCCATCAGGGGACCAGGCGACACCGTGAATCCGGCCATAGTCACTGCGGTCGACTACGACAGAGGTGGCTTCTTCCAGGTTAACCACGATCAATTCGTTACGATGATTCGTAATGGCAACCACATCGTCGGTGGGCGAAACTGCCAGACTGGTTGCCCGTCCAAATTCGATGTCCTTGAATGTCTTTGGTTCGCTAGCATCTTCTGGATTGAAGACAACCAGTGCTTCGCGTCCAATAGCATCGCTGATGGCGACCAGTCGCTTGCCATCATTGAGCCATTCCAGCAAGCGATAACGTACCCCATCCAGTTCACCATGCTGGAGGACAGCTCCTTCCCAGTCGGCCATAGAGAAGGCTTTGCCTCGTGTTGTAATGGCTACCGAGTGGCCCTGTGGATGTAATGCATAGGAATCAAGGTAGTGATTGGCTGGGACGAACTTACGGCTACGCTGTGTACGTGAGCTGGGTAATGTAGCATCAAGACGACGAGCACTATCTGTGCTGGGATCAAACAGGTAAAGGTCGGCACCTGCGTGATAGACCAGGCGTTGTCCATCACTGGAAAGATGGCGTGTATAGAAATCACGATGATCGGTGTGACGGCGTATATCCTCACCCAGAGGTGTACAGGAGTAGATGTTGCCAACTCCCTCATGATCTGAAAGAAAGTAGATACGCTCGCCCACCCAACACGGGTCGGCCACGTTCCCGTTGAGCCTGAGCAGACGCTGGAATGTACCGTTGCCACTGGTGTCACACCATAAATGCCCTACCGTCCCGCCACGGTAGCGTTTCCAGTATGCTGGTTCTCGAATGTTGCGACCAAGCACAATGCCCCCCTTTGGACCATAAGAGATCGCATTTGCCATGCCAACGGGAATCTGGCGAGGTTGTCCACCCATTGGACCGATGGCAAAGATGGCCTCAAAGCGGCGATTAATTTGGCTGGCATTGCTGGCATACAGGATGCTATCACCGCCAGGCGACCAGCCCAGGACATGACAAGACGCGGATTGGAAGGTAAGGCGTTGAGCAGGGCCACCGGCTGCCGACATAACATAGACCTCGCTCGGACCCTCTTCGCGACCCACGAATGCCAGTTGTTCGCCATCGGGTGAAAAGTGCGGATAGCTCACCTCACTCGTACCAGCCGTGAGACGTTCAGCTCGGCCTCCTTCACTTGGTATCAACCACAGGTCATCCTCAGAAACGAATACAATCTGGTCTTGATGGATTGTTGGGGAACGTACATATCCCTGAGATGGCATACTTTCTGCCTTTCTAAAGGTTTTGATGATTCTAGACCCCACATGATACGATTCTTGATTGTAAATAGCATTGTAGCACGGCAGTACTAAAGGCGTCGAGCGTCCTTCTCCTCTTGCCAGAAAACCCAAGTAATGGTAATCTCACCTTGCAATTATTCTGAAACGAACATGCGAGGAGAAAACATCCCAATGACTCAAACGGTGAATGGACAGAAGGGTACACCGCAACCCCAGAAACAACCTCGACCAGGACAGCGTCAACAAGAGCGGCTGATGCGCCAGGCACGCCGTCGCCGTCAACGTATACTCATAGGGGGAAGCCTGCTCGGCGTAGTCTTAATCGCTCTAACAGGAGTGGGTATCTGGCAATATCCGCGCATCATTGCCTCGTTACACCATATTCCTGTTACTAATGCTTGCTCTGTTGCTCCCGCTAGCACCAGGTTATATACCCCAACGCCTCCAGCGGGGCCGACGACCCCACCGCCACTGGGTGTAGATACTACGCCAGGTTTGTTTGCCGATGGACTCAAATGTATAGACCTGAAAGTCGGCAGTGGCCCTGCTGCTCAGATAGGGAGTGTCCTATCGTTTGAGTATACAGGTTGGCTCGCTGGCACCAATCGCAAGTTCGATAGTTCCTATGACCGCCATGCGGAGCCTTTCCAGGTATTGCTTGGTGGAAAGGCAGTTATCGTAGGAATGCAGGAGGGGTTGACCGGGCTAAGGGCTGGTGGCATACGCCGTCTAATCATTCCACCAGCGTTGGGTTATGGTGACCAGAGCCAGACTGCCAATATTCCAGCCGGTGCAACGCTGATTTTTGACGTGATTGTGCAAAGTGTCAACAATTGCTCCGTTGCCACGGGGAGTAATATTTACAATTCAACGTCATCAATTTCTGCACCTGGTGTCATACAAGCATTGCCCTCAGGGCCTATGGCACCTCCACCGGTGACTATTTCTCCTGGTACGCTGTTGAATGGGCTGGAATGTATAGATCTCAAGGTTGGCAGTAGTGCTCCTGTCCAGGCCGGTAATACCGTATCAGTCCAGTACACAGGCTGGTTGGCAAACGGTAAGAAATTTGATAGTTCCTATGATCATGGTGGTACACCCCTTAGCGTGAAAGTTGGTCAGGGAAAGGTTATCAGAGGATTTGATCAAGGACTGATTGGCATGAAGGGGGGTGGAACTCGTCGTCTTATTATTCCGGCGAAGCTGGCTTATGGCGCGCAGGGGCGACCTCCAGCGATTCCGCCTAACGCCACGGTGATTTTTGACATCACGTTGGTGAGCATTCAGCAATGAACTTAGCTGCGTTACTCTTCACGGCGCGAAGGCGTAGAGCTTGCCGTCTGTACCCCCAATGTACAGCACGCCGTGAGAGATCGACGCCCAACCCCGGAAGAGCGAATAATTATCTGGTGTATCCTGCCCATAGTTGAAGAGTGTTTGCCCTGAAGTCGCGTCGAGTACCATCACATATCCCTCCTGTCCAAACACGACCAGTCCTGGAACCGCCACAACGGCCCCAATCAGTGCTCTCCTCTTCATACAATGTCGCCAGAGAATCGTCCCGGTGTTGGGGTCGAGGGCCACAACACTATCTGGACATAGGACACCATTTATTATCATCGTCCTGGCTCCTACATAGAGCCGTTGGCCATCCCAGGCACTCGAGGAGATAACCCCATGGCCGAGATGGCCCGTCGAGAGCGCGGCACGCCACACTGGAGCACTCAGATCATCGCGCTTAAACGCATAGTACGTCCCGTTCTTATTCGTAAGACCTACCATTAGGACACCAGTGCTGGTCGTGAACAGTGTAGGAGTGGATCCAAAGTCCCCATCATGTATCCTCTCGGATTTTGGCAACTGCCAGGACTGGAGCAACGACAAGTCCGAGGCTCGCAACTCGAGGATCGCCAGTGAATGAATATCTAAATTAGCGAGCTCGGGCGTTGCGCACGGACCCTTGGTCCCTGTGGAAATGTACACTGTACCTGCCGCCTCATCAATAGTCGGCGAACTCCAGACACCGCCGCCTCTGCACCCATTGGGGACCGTGTTGAAGGCATACTGGATAGTCCCAGTCGCGGGATCCAGCTGGACCACCCGCCCGGGAACCAGGGGGCAATCGCCAAGGGATGACTCTCCCATATAGATGTGTCCCTGGTAGAAGGCTGGCGAACTCCACAGGTAGTAACCTGGTGGTGAACCCAGGAACGTCTTCCAGATGATCGCTCCAGTGAGGGCATTCAGCGCGTAAAAGTAGCCATTCCCGCCACCCAGGAAGTCCACCGAGGTCATTGTCCCGTTCATATTCACGCTGGCAATCGTCGCCGTACTGGTCACACCCAGGCGCGGAGGAATGCAACTCGGGTCGGCCACCGTCTTGCCCAGGTAGGTGGCCCAGACCGTCTTATTATCCAAGGTCGTGGCATATTCGTAGCCATCCCATGACGCCCAGTAAATCAGTCCCTTGGCTATCACGGGCTGCGAAACCACCGCATCCCCCGCCTGGTGCGTCCATTTGAGCTTCAGCCCCGCTGCGGTGGTCGACGTAATGATGTTCTCAGCTGCATTGAAGCCGCTGTGCCCGTTGTCCGCCATATACGTCGTCCAGTCCCCTGACTGTGACCCAATCAGCTCAGGAGTAGGAGTAGGTGTGGCTGTTGGTGTAGTTGCAGACCCGGTGAGTGAAACACTGATAGGTAATTGGCCATTAGGCCGATGTTCAGAATGCACCGGTTTGAGCACAAATACCATGACAATCAGCGTAGACATCGCGATTATCACCCAGGTAGACAGCCAATACGTCATCCACTTCCCTAAAGTATGTATGTGTCCATGCTTCTCATGCGTCATAGAATAGAGTATATATTGCTCTTCAGAAAAACTACTCACAACAGTAGACTCATTAGGAAGCAATTATACCGCATCACCTGGGTGCTTGTCGGTAGAGAACTGGTTAAGATATTATAATAACTAGCGTAATCTGGTTGAGATTTCTTCTCTCCTTTGTATCCCGCACCTCTTGTGAGTATCATACTACTATGCTACACTTAGTTTGAGATGAACACTGTACAGACTGCCAAAGAAGAGATCCAGTCAGTCATCACTAAGATAGCAATACAAAGAAGAACTAACAACAGATGAACGAACTTATTACTCAAATTGAACGCCTACAAGAGCGCGTCCACGAAACTATGGTGCGTCTTTGACCTGGCAAACAAAGCAACACAGATAACCAAACTCGAAGAAGAGAGCATGGCCGAAGATTTTTGGTCGGATAACCGCAAAGCTCAGACGCAAATGCAGCAACTCAACGCCCTACGCGAAGAAGTCTCCACCTGGGAAGGTATCGCCACACAACTCAACGACCTGTACGCATTGGCAGAACTGCTAGAGGAGGAGCCAGATGAGGATATGCAGGCAGAAATGGCGCAATCCTTAGCCACACTCGAACAAGAGGTTGAGCAACTCCAATTCGCGTTGATGCTGAGTGGAGAACACGATGAGCGTAACGCCATCGTCAGCATTCACGCAGGCAGTGGTGGTATTGATGCACAGGATTGGGCCGAGATGCTCTTGCGCATGTATCTACGCTGGGCCGAACGTCATAACTTCAAAACCGAGGTCTACGAGTACAACCAGGGTGAAGAAGCTGGCATTAAAAGTGCCACCGTCGAAATCACCGGGCGATATGCATACGGCTATCTTCGTTCAGAAGCTGGCACACATCGACTCATCAGGCTATCCCGCTTTGATGCAGCGCATCGCCGGCATACCTCATTCGCTAGGGTCGAGGTCATGCCTGACATTGAAGATACCATCGAGATCACCATCCGCCCCGAAGATATTGAGGTGGACACCTATCGTTCGACAGGCGCTGGCGGACAACATGTTAACAAGACCGACTCAGCCGTGCGCATCCGCCACCTTCCTACGGGTATCGTAGTCACCTGCCAAAACGAACGCTCACAAATTCAAAACCGTGAGGTGGCCATGAAACTGCTGAAGGCGCGCCTCTATGAACGCGAACAAAAGAAGCGTGAGGAAGAAGCGGCCAGGCTCAAAGGTGAGTACGTGCAGGCTGACTTCGGCACACAGATTCGCTCGGTGACAGTTCATCCCTATAACATTGTGAAAGACCATCGTACCAACTATGAGTCGAGTGATACGGAGGGCTACCTGGATGGCGATGTCGATCCTTTCATCCAGGCATACTTGCGCTCAATGGCTAACGGCGTAGCAACAGAGGCGTGAAAGAATCTATAAAAGAATCTATACATGCACGAAATCATGCAAGCCACAATAGCGCTCTGGATAGCGCAATTTGCGTAGTGCCTTGACCTCGATCTGCCGGATGCGCTCTCGCGTCAGCTTAAACTCCGCACTTACCTCATCCAGCGTGTGATAGTGGCCATCCTGTAAGCCATAGCGCAACTCGATAATGAGACGTTCGCGTGGATTCAGGACTGTCATCGCCTTCTCAACAAAGTCACGCAGCAGTTGCTGCGAAACTTGATCTACCGGTGCTTTCATGCTCATATCCTCTAGCGTATCAGCCAGGTGATACTGTTCGTCATCGGCAACCGGCGCATCAAGCGAAATAGGCTGTTCAGACAGATTCAACAGTTCCACAACCCGCTCTTTTGAAAGCCCCACCTCAGCAGCAAGTTGTTCTGGTAGCGCTTCCAATCCCTGTTCTTGATACATACGGCGAGCGATACGCCTCATTTTGTAAATTAACTCAACAACATGCACCGGGATGTGAATTGTGCGCGAGTGCTCCGCAATGGCGCGACTGATCGCTTGACGTATCCACCACGTGGCATACGTGCTGAAGCGGAAACCACGCTTATAGTCAAATTTTTGTGCAGCACGCATAAGGCCAATATTCCCTTCCTGAATCATGTCCAGCAGTGGCAAACCCTGATTCGAGTAGCGTTTCGCGATGCTCACAACGAGCCGCAAATTAGCCTCGATAAGCCTTTGGTGGGCACGCAGGTCTCCGTGAGCAATACGTTCGGCTAATAGCAACTCTTGCTCCGCTGTCAGGAGGGGGTAGGTGCCAATCTCCTTAAGGTACTGCTTCACAGCATCATCAATAGCCACCCTATTATCTTCCTCATCATCCTCAAATTCGTCATCATCATCCTCGTCGTGTACGTCAGGTTCGCTGTACACGTCACTTTCCAGGTAGGCATCGCAATCCCGTTCACGGCTCTTCTTAAGCCGAACGGGACCGAGATCGTTTATGCGATCAACACTATAAGCTACTCTCGCTCCCATCATGGGTGCTCCTTCTTCAACCTGTATTCACACAGTTTTGGGGAAGAACTCGTTCATTCTAAACTTCTTCCTACCGTTCAAGACTGCAACAATCGTGCCAAAACGCATAACATGCAATGTAGATCATCCTTGCATAGCAGAGATAGCACTATATCAATCGACATTCGGTCTTGACTCTGAAGGGTTTTCAGCGAGAAAAAACGCCTGTCTGGCATAGTAAGACAGATCAACCTGACTCTTTCTACATCCACGGGAGATGAAGAGTTTTCCATCTGTGCGGAAATTTCCACAGCTTGCAAGCAACGAAGCTGTATGCTATACTCATGCCAGAGCATCGTGCCACTATGGATAGTCTAACCAGAAAGTGGCAACGCCACAGCCGATGTTCGCCTGCATTTCTGACTGAAGATGAAAATTTCTTCACCTGCAAGATCTGCATGCTGACATATGATGCCAAATGTGGTATGATAGTTGTAGTATGGACTGAACTGCTGTGGGGATGCGGATGCAGCGGCGGAGGCTCTCCCCCGGCTAACTTCTTCGCTTGCCTGGCTGGGCAGGCGAGTATTATCCTCCAGAGAGAAGGAAGGAGGCGATTTCGTGGAAAACGCTTTTCCCCGCTGTCGCAAATGTAGTGAAGGTGATCTGGTTCCGCTTTCGGATTTCGGTAGCCAGGGAGCTTCTATTGAGTACAAAGCTTGGGTTTGCACCAACCCTTCTTGCTTGTACAACATAAAAATCCGTAACGGCGACATCATCATTAACGAACCCATTAGTGACGGGTCACTCCATTCGTATCGCAGTAACCGCTCATAATGAGGTCTCTTGCCCGGCTCGGGCCATACATGTCTGATGGCATGCGATGTGCGGCGTATTCACCGTAACGAGGATGTTTGTGCGCATTTTCGAGAGCAGTGAAAAGGCAAAAGGCAAGAGTATGTCTCTCCCTCCTTTTGCCTTTTGTCTTATGTAAAGAGAGCTAGTGCATAATCACCCAACATTTTGGGGAAAAGGAACATTTGGGGACACCCCAAACCCCGGCAGGGAGGCTTCGCCCCCTGCACCCCCCATGGCCTAACGGGTCTCTTGACTTTGCACTAGGTATCGCGAAACAATGAACTTGTCATGAAGATTTCGTCATTAAGGAGTCATTACTAACGTGCTCAATCGATTTTTTGGGCAGAAACCTCAAGAAGAACAAAAACCAGACCCCATAGCTGCTCAGGAGCGCGAAGCAGGAGACTCTGCGTCCGAGCAACGCTCCAATCCCTTCAAAACTAGCTTGAGCCGCACCCGCCAACTCTTTAATCGCATGGGGAATGCTTTCAAACAAAATGACATTACTGATGAGTTGTGGGATGAACTAGAGGAAGCACTCATCAGTGCCGATGTCGGCCCCAGCACCAGTATGTGGCTCATAGAACAACTACGTAAGCGCTCTGTGGAGGAGCACATGCGGACCGGAGCGCAAGTGCAGCATGCCCTGCGCGAGGAACTGGTGAAGCTCCTTGGAAAACCATCTTCTTTACGCTTTGCCAAGCAATCTCCCCTGACCGTCATTTTGGTCATCGGGGTCAATGGTTCCGGCAAGACCACCAGCATTGCCAAACTGGCCTACCGCCTCACAAAAGAAGGCCATAAGGTTATTCTGGCTGCCGCCGATACCTTCCGTGCCGCTGCCATTGACCAACTCAAGGTCTGGGGCGAGCGCGTCGGTGTGCCAGTGATCAGCCAGAATCCCGGCTCCGATCCAGGTGCAGTAGTTTATGATGCCATTCAAGCAGCAGGTACACGTGGAAGTGATGTTCTCATTGTGGATACCGCGGGTCGTCTCCACACCAAATATAACCTCATGGAAGAGTTGAAGAAGATCAACAAGGTTATTCAGAAACTTTTGCCCGATGGGCCTCACGAACTGCTGATGGTCGTTGACGCTACGACCGGCCAGAATGCCCTCCTCCAGGCTCGCAAGTTTGCAGAGGATATCGGCCTGACAGGAGTAATTATCACAAAACTGGATAGCACGGCTAAAGGTGGTTTTGCATTTGCTGTTGCCGATGACCTGCGCGTACCCATCAAATTTGTTGGCACTGGAGAAAAGGCCGAACAACTCGCTCCCTTTGATCCACAAAGTTTCGTGGCTGCGCTCTTCGCGCCAGATTGACGAGGAGGTATCTCATGGTCAAGGAAGCTATTCCCCCATCGACATCCTTCGGTAACCAGCTCAAACCGGGGTTGCCCGTATCGGGAAATCTGGCGCTCAAATGTCCAAAGTGTAAAGCACTCCTCTATGGGCGAGACTGGGAAAAAGATCTCAAGGTGTGTTCGCATTGCAACTATCATTTCAAACTCACCGCCTATGAACGCATCGATCTACTGGTGGACCCCAACAGCTTTGTCGAAATGGACGCCGACATTATCTCCGTTGACCCCCTCAACTTCGTCAGCCGTTTGCAAGTATACGCCGCCAAACTCGAGGAGGAACGACAGAATGCAGAATTGAACGAGGCGGTGGTGGTCGGTCATGCCACCATTGAAGCAATGCCGGTGGCACTGGCTGTAATGGATTTCCGCTTCATCGGTGGCAGCATGGGGTCTGTGGTTGGGGAAAAAATCACTCGCATCATTGAGCTAGGCATCGAGCGACGCACTCCAGTGCTCATCTCCTCAGCTTCTGGCGGCGCACGCATGCAGGAGGGTTTGTACTCGCTGATGCAAATGGCCAAAACCTCTGCCGCCCTCGCCAGGCTAGGTGAGGCCAAAATCCCTTTCTTTAGCTTACTGACCGACCCTACCACTGGTGGTGTAACGGCCAGCTTCGCTATGCTCGGCGACGTCATTATTGCCGAGCCGGGTGCATTGATCTGTTTCACCGGCCCACGCGTGATTGAGCAATTCATGCATATCAAACTTCCTGAAGGGGCTGTCAATTCAGAGTTCGCGCTCCAGCACGGCATGATCGACGCCGTGGTACACAGGCGCGACCTGCGACAAACACTCGCACGTCTACTGCGCCTTTATACATGCAATAGGAGCTAAGAACAAGCATGGCTTACGATCTAGAGTTTGAGAAACCTCTGGCCGAACTGGAAAAAAAGATCCATGCACTGCAGCGCAAAGGTGAGCACCTGAAACCCGATGAACATGTGCAGTTGCGCAAAGCAGAGCAAGAACTGCACAATCGTACAGAGGAGATCTATACACATCTCACTGCGTGGCAGACGGTTCAGGTAGCACGCCACAAAGACCGCCCCTACGCTGCCGACTACATTCGTCTAATGTGTGACGACTTCTTTGAGTTACATGGTGATCGCTCCTTCGGAGACGACCATGCTATTATGGCTGGTCCGGCAAAACTGGATGGCAACTCAGTAATCCTGGTTTGCCACCAGAAGGGACGTGACATGAAGGAGAAGCAGTTTCACAACTTTGGTCTGGCACATCCCGAAGGGTATCGCAAATCAGCCCGCGTAATGCAACAGGCTGAGAAGTTTGGTTTTCCTATCATTTGTTTAATAGACACATCTGGAGCATCCCCTGCTATGCCAGACGAAGAGCGTGGGCAGGCCGAGGCTATCGCCTTTAATCTCTATTTAATGCCACGCTTGCGTGTGCCTATCATCGCAGCAGTGATCGGCGAAGGCGGTAGTGGTGGAGCGCTTGCGATCAGCGTTGCTGATCGCATCCTGATGTTGGAGCATAGTATCTATACCGTTGCTTCTCCAGAGGCAGCCGCCTCGATTCTCTGGCGTGACAATGCCTTTGCTCCTCAGGCTGCTGAAGCCATGCGCATCAGCGCTCGTGAACTGAAGGCTCTTAATCTCGTAGACGAACTGGTTCCAGAACCACTAGGAGGGGCACATCGCAATCATCGTGTCTCCGCCGATAACCTCAAGGCAGCACTACTCAAACACCTGGTCGAACTGAAGCAACTTCCCATTGATGAACTCCTGCAGAAGCGCTACCAGAAGTTCCGCACCATGGGAAAATTTGGCCGGGCATCGTAATTGTTCTGTTCTTTCACTGAAGCATCGGCCTATTCGTCCGTTGCCGAGTACCGCTTGCTCGTATATAATGGATCATAACAGCATGTTTTGCGAGGAAAGAAGGAGCATATGACGACAATTACGCACACTGAGACTCCCACTGTGCAGCAGGTCATCCGGCACCCCCTCGACCCGCTCTCTGAGGAAGAGATCAGTCAGACCACGAGTATCCTCAACTCTTCCGGCCGTCTTTCGCAACATATGCGTATCATGGCCTATAGCCTGTATGAGCCTCCCAAGGATACTGTCCTTGCCTTTCGACCAGGGCAACAAGTGTCGCGCGAGGTGTCCGTGGTCATCCGGGACCATGGCCGGCGCCTGACGATCGAAGCAATCGTCTCTCTGACTGATCAAGTGATCCGCTCCTGGCAGGAGCGCAGTGATGTCCAGCCAGCCCTCACCTACCCCGAAGTGTTCGCAGCTCAGCAGGCAGCGCTTGCTGATCCTGCCGTCCAGGAGGTTCTTGCAAGGCACGGTGTCACCGACCTTTCCTCTGCCGTCCTCTTTCCCTGGACCAATGCGAACTGGGGGCCCGAGGATGGTGCAGAACAGGGGCGTTTCTTGCGCCTGCAGGTGGCCATCAGCCAGGGCCCTGAGGACAATTACTATGCCCGTCCGGTCGAGGGGGTGATTATCACGGTTGAACTGGATGGTATGACGGTCAGGGTCGAGGATCACGGTGTGGTTCCTATTCCGGTGCGTTCTGGCAACTACACTGCAACTGGCATCACCTCACCAGAGAATGTGCCCTCTTTCCCAGATGGCCCACGCTCGGACCTGAAACCTATCGCGATTACCCAGCCAGAAGGCCCTAGCTTCCAGGTTGAGGGGCAGCAGGTGACCTGGCAGAAGTGGCGCTTCCGCGTCGGCTTTACCCCGCGTGAGGGACTTGTGCTGCACCTGGTGGAGTATTTCGACCAGGGAAGGTGGCGTCCTATCCTCTATCGTGCGGCGCTCTCCGAGATGTATGTGCCATACGGGGATCCGACGCCCACGCACAACTTCAAAAACGTTTTCGATGCTGGAGAGGTTGGCATTGGTGTGCTTGCCAATAGCCTCGTCCTCGGCTGTGACTGCCTTGGGGAAATATACTATTTTGATGCGGTCGTCAACAATGCTCAGGGGGAGCCAGAGACCATACGCAATGCAATCTGCATGCACGAGGAAGATTTCAGCCTGCTCTGGAAACACCTCGAGTACGCCGAGGATGGGTCGACGCGGGTGGAGGTACGACGGTCCCGTCGACTGGTGATCTCTTCTATCTCAACGGTAGGGAATTATGAGTACGGTTTCTACTGGTACCTGTACCAGGATGGAACCTTACAATATGAAATCAAATTGACAGGTATCATCGCTCCGGCGGCTATTGCGCCAGGCGAGCAGCCGTCCCACGATGAATCGGGGACCTACGGGACGTTGGTCGCCCCTGGACTCTATGGGCCGAACCACCAGCATTACTTCAATGTCAGGCTTGATATGATGGTGGATGGCCTCGAGAATTCGGTCTATGAAGTCAACTGTGAGCCACTTCCCTGGGGACCAGCCAATCCGCGGGGGAATGCCTGGATCGCACGAGAAACGCTTCTGGCAAGCGAATCCGAGGCGCAACGCACCATTGAGCCTCGGACGGCTCGCAACTGGAAGATCGTCAACCCGTCAGTGCTCAGTTCTCTTGGCAAACCCGTTGCCTACAAGCTCGTGCCAGGGGCAAATGCTTTTCCGTTCTTCCACGAGGGATCACCCCAGTGGCAGCGCGGCGGCTTCGTCAGAAGGCATCTCTGGGTCACGGCATACAATCCACGAGAGCGTTATGCGGCCGGAGACTATCCGAATCAGCAAGCTGGCAACGATGGACTCCCAGTCTATGTACAGCAGAATCGTTCCCTGGAGGATACTGATCTCGTAGTCTGGTATACCTTTGGGTCCAACCACGTCGTACGACCTGAGGATTGGCCTGTCATGCCGGTGGAGATGGTTGGCTTCTCTTTGAAACCAGCAGGCTTTTTCGAGGGCAGTCCTGCTCTCGACGTACAGGCAACAGAGCACTGCAAGCATTCTTCGGAATGAAGATCAGTTTCCTTGCCTATGCTGGAGTCGTTGGCTGGGGGTTCAACCATATCGCGACCTATCTTAATGATGCAAATCCCTGGAGGACAATGGCCAAACGCGTGTGGGGTCCCTTCGCCTTCATCGCTATTTTCGCGATCCTCAATAGCGGACTGGCTAATGGCAATGCTGGCGTTAACGCAGGATCTCGTGTGATGTATGCGATGGGGCGCATTAGAGTCGTCCCAGCGTTGTTAGGGCAAACGAGTCAGCATCGTACCCCTGGTAAGGCAATCATTCTGATGATGGTGCTGGGTTCAATTCTGACGCTGTGGTTAGGCCTGGTCTACGGTCCTACAACAGCCTTCGCGCTGGTAGGAACTATTCTCACGATCCCGCTGCTCGTCGTGTACATGGCAGTCTGCGTGTCTGTGCCGTTGTTTTATCTGCGAGAGCATCGCGATAAGTTCAACATCGTGCGGCACATAGTTGTTCCTGCGATCGCATTTGTAGTGCTGGCTGTAGTGGTCTACTTGGCCTGTAAGTGCGATTCTGACCAAAAGATAGTATGTACCATATAACTGAGGCTGAGCTTGCTCTCTTTCTTCTTTCATGCGTTTAAAGCAGGTTTTTCCTCCCTGATAGGGAGCCATTTTCATCTATGAGTGTCTCACATTGCTCCACTGTCCGGAGCTCCGGGGCAAAGGGTTTCGGAATGTGTACAAGAGCCTCTAGAGCCACTTCATTCATAATCTCAACCGTAGTTATATGGCTCATGCTATCTTTTGGTCAGAATCGCACTTACAGGCCATCTTCCTCTCCTCCTCTTCAGACTCAGATTCTTTCCCTCCATTCTACCACCTCCCTCCATATTTATGAGTGGATGTCAGGCAACCACCATCCTTCCTTCCGGGTGAGCGCAAGTTAGCCAGCATGTCGTTTGACATGCTGGTCATCCAGCAGCGGCTTGCTGAATGCCAGCGACATTTTTACCTGTCAAATGGCAGTACCTCTATCAATTCCTCAGCGATACGTCCAAGTTGTTCTATCGAGGTGACGACCTCGACCCGGTTGCAGTAGCGTTCATAGAGCGGCATATCACAGCTCCCCAGCGACCAGCCCCACTTTGGCTCGGGTGTGAGCCAGATGACACGACGGGCATGATGGGCGATTTCCTCAAGAGCCGCTTCGTTCGGGGGATTTCCGTTGTTGCGACCATCGCCAAGAATAACAACTGTGGTACGGTGAGTGACTGAGCTAAGAAACTCATCACAGCACTGCCCTGCTGCACGTCCAAAATCGCTCTTCGTATCCACATCGAGCAATTGCCCACCGAAGATGGTCTCCACTGCCCGGTTGAGACTGTTTTCATCTAACAAGTGCGTCACCTCAACCATATCAGCGACAAAGACAAACGTGCGTACCTTGGAGAAGAGGCTATGCACTTGGTGGATGAGATGGAGCCAGAAGCGGGCCAGATTGCGCGTGGAAAGACTGACATCACAGAGCACCACCAGACGCGGACGTTGCTCATGCCTCCTCCGCAAGACTGGCTGGAAGGGAATGCCATCGAACCGCAGGTTATAGCGCAGCGTATGAGCCACGCTGATTCTTCCAGTACGGTCCCTGCGAAGCCGACGAGCATGCGCCCCACGCAATTCACGGGCAAGGCGACGCACAGCAGCCTCCATCTCGCGCTGCTCACTGGCGGAAAAGTCCGTGAGGCGGCGCAGTGAAAGCTGCTGCACGTCGGTGAGGTCGAGTTGTTCGGCAGCAAGCTTCTTCTGACGCTCCTGCATCAACCTGAAGAGTTCGGGCAGCCCTTTGATGATATTGTCAGCCTGGGCCTTGAGCTGTTCAATCAAGGCCTCGTCCACCTCCATCTCTTCCAGGTGATCAATGAGGTCCTGTAGTTCAGCAGCAGAGATATCGAGGGGTAATTCCTCGCTCTCGCTCAAGGGAGCTATTGCCCCCGGACGAAAGATGTTGCGGGCGCGTCGTACTCGCAACGAATGCGAGATACGATCCAGGATCTGCTGGAGCGTTCCCTGCTTGCGATTGAGGACGAGGTGCTGAGCGAAGAGCGAGAGACGAAGCCGATCAGGATCACCATGCAGATCTGCTTGCTGGCGGATCTGGTGTTCATCGAAAAACTTGCGCAGGTCAATCGACTGGGGTGGTTCGTGCGAGTGCTCGTGGTCATCACCGTTCGGCTCGGTCTCCACGTTTTCACCCAGTTCGAATGTGGAAGGAGACCCACCGGTATCGGGATCGAGCCCTCGCAATGGAGGTTTCGGTGGCTCGGTCACTTCCTGGAGGTTGAAGTAGAGATCGAAGAGCCGCTCAAACACCTCAACGTCGTCTCTACTCTTTATCAGAGTGGCCCGAAGTGCGTCTCGCACAACTTCTCGTTCACCAAGGCCCACATACTGTAATGCCTGAAGCGCCTCGATCGTCTCCACAGGCGAGACTCGTACCGAGTGTTGACGGAGCAGGCGAACGAACTCGTGAATGACTCTATCCATGACTATGCCCATGTGGTCCATGCGTGTGGGGGTGTAAGGCAGCGCCGCTATTGCGGGTGAGAGGCTCGCGTGTCTCCCTCGTCACACCTAGGTGCGCCAGGGCTTTCTCCGCGTCGCGGTCATATTTCGTGAAGACACCGATGGTCTCTTCGTAGAGTTCTTTTGTCAGTTGCGGGGCATTGAGAATGACGAGCGCCTGCGCCCAGTCCAGTGTTTCGCCGATGCTTGGAGCTTTCCGCAGGTCGAGGGTGCGAAGAGACTGCACCACCTCAACGAGTTGTTCAGCGAGCTTCTCACTGATACCAGGAGCTTTGAGGCGTACGATCTCTAGCTCAACTTCTTGAGTAGGATAATCGAGTTGCAGATGGAGGCAGCGGCGCTTGAGGGCCTCGCTCAACTCTCGTGTGCGGTTGCTCGTCAGAATAGTGACAGGGATCGTTTTGGCAGGCAGCGTCCCTATCTCAGGGATACTGACCTGATAGTCGCTTAAAAATTCCAGCAGGAAGGCCTCAAACTCCTCGTCGGCGCGGTCGATCTCGTCGATCAGAAGCACAGTGGGCTGTTCAGAGCGGATGGCATGCAGAATCGGACGGGCAAGCAGGAAGTTTTCAGAGAAGAAAATATCCTCACGTTCACGCAGCAATTTCACGGCTTCTTGCAGGTCCTGGGCAGGGTCCAGAACCTGGTGAATCTTCTCACGCAGCACCTGCGTGTAGAGCAGTTGCTTACTATACTCCCATTCATACAATGCTTTGGCCTCGTCCAATCCCTCGTAACATTGCAGGCGGATGAGGAGCCGATGGAGGGCCTTTGCCACGACCTTTGCGAGCTCGGTCTTCCCCACTCCCGCCGGTCCCTCCACCAAAATGGGCTTGTTCATCCTAGTGGCAAGAAAAACCACTGTCGCCAGCCGACGGTTAGAGATGTATTGCTGCTCAGCCAAGCGTGCTTGCACATCGTCGATGCTCGTGAACACAGATACTCCTCCTTCAGAGAGAGAAATGGCGGCAAGGTGCCTGTCTCCTAGACACGATCACTCCTAACTATACCACTTTTCTGTGCAGGGCAGGGAACAGGGCATCCGTAGGGGCAGGCCTTGCGCTTGCCCTGCCTCGGATGGTGTTCCCAACGGCGGATGAGGGCCACCCAGGGCAAGCGCAAGGCCCCCCGTGACCGCATGCGGGTGGCCAATTCACCAGCCCGTCCCCATTTGCGTTTTCAGTTGTCAAAATCCATTAGGGCGACCCTCGTGGGGCCCTTCGGGAACGCCCACCGCGCCATCACACACCAACAGGCTTCCGAACTCCTTCAACACCCTCCAGGGAGGTGATATGCGCATTGCGGGCCATCTTCCCGTAGATGCAGTCGCGCAGTATCTGGCATGCATCCTCCATGGTCACCACGCGGGGGTTGAACGGTGTGCAGACATCGTTCATGAGGTGCTCTGCCATCTTCTCGATCTCGGCCTCGTCGCTCCTGATGTCCTTCGGGCGGTTTGCGTACCAGCCAGTTCCCATGCGCATCTTCGGGTAAGGCTTCACACTCGAGAAGTTTTCAGGGATGCCAACATCCTTCGCTAGGCGAATCGCTGCGTCGATGGCCCTGTCAGCAGCCTGTATGTTGGAAAGACCGGTGGTATCCTCTCCCATTGCACGAGCGAGATCAGCGAACTTCTTCGGAGACGAGGGGACGTTGAACTCCCAGACACGGGCGATGCCAACACCGTTGTTGAGGCCATGGTGGATGTCGTAGTAGGCGCACACGGCGTGCGAGAGCGAGTGGATGATGCCCAGGAACCCGCTCATGAACGCGTATGCTGCCATGTACTCGGCCCATACCATGTTCATCATGGCATCGTAGTTCTTCGGGTTGGCATAGGCCTCTCGCAGATTTTCCGAAGCCAATCGAACAGCGTCAAGGGCGACGGGATTGGCAAGCGGATGATTGATATTCGAGGTGTAACACTCTGAGCCATGAGCCATCGTATCAAAGCCCGTGTAGGCGATGTACTCCTTTGGCAGCGTGGTAAACAACGTGGGGTCGTTGATGGCCAGCGTGGCGATGGAGGGGAGATCCACCGCGACCCACTTAAACGGTGCCTTGGGTGAGGTCGTATCTGTAATCACATACGCCGCAGTCGTCTCAGCGCCGGTACCTACCGTGGTGTTGATGGCGATGTGCGGAGGGCGGTTGACTCGGTCAGACTTGTTCCAGCCTTCAAACTCGTTGATGTTGCGCCCATCATGGGTGGCAACGACGCGTGCGCCCTTCGTTGCGTCGTGGGAGCTGCCACCGCCGATGGAGACAAAACCATCGCACTTGTCCTCGACGTACAGCTTGTAGGCATCCATAACATTGTAGTCCTTGGGATTGGACTCAACCTTGTCATAGATGCTGACCGCTACACCAGCTTTTTCAAAAATACCCTTCACTTCATCAATGATGCCCGTTCCCCTGAGACCGGTGGTGACAAACAGCACATGCTTCAGCCCCATGCCAGCTGCTTCCGCGCCAGCCAGTTCGACCGCGCCAGGCCCAATAAGCGCACGCGGCATATTGGGAACCAGTCTGACAGCGTACTGAAATACCTTGGATACGTCCATTGAGGTACCTCCTTTGGTAATGTGAAAATAACGATTGGTATCCGCTGCGACAATGCTACGCAGGACGTTACAGACTTCAAGAGAGCTGATCAACTGGAAAATAGACAGAGACGACGAATCGAGTAGACACCCACTCACTATAAGCATAAAACAGAGATCTTCTCATAGCAAGCTCATCAGATAGGCCTACCTCCCCTTCCACTGTGGCTTGCGCTTTTCCGCGAAGGCCTTTGGCCCTTCGACAAAGTCTTCCGAATAAAAGGCAAAACCCACTACAACAGGCGCTTCAGGGCAGAGACTTGCCTTGAGTACCCTCTGCAAGCAGCTTCATCGCTTAGTACAGGCTATCATAAAAGCTTTCCGAGTCATAAGAGTTGCTGTAGAGATCTGTAACCTGTTGCTCAGACGTGAGAAGCATTGAGTTTACGACTGACGAAGGCAGCCGTTCGCTGACGAAAGTACACTGCTCCCTGTTGGCGAAATGGGTGGGTTCCACTGAGATCGTGGAGTTCGTCTTGTTCAATCATTGCCCGAACTTTCCCCGCTCGATCATCTGGCGTGTGAGCATTTGCCAGCCATTGTTCCAGTGCTGGAGTGAGGTGGTCTGTGTAGACCTGCTCTACTTCCAGTCCGCAGGAAGTGAAAAGCGTCAAGAACTCGCTGGTGGGAAGGGCGCGTGTATGCGAGGCGTCACGAAGTTGTTCGAAGCGGTTCTGGTAGGCGGCTCGTGTCGGGTATTCGCTCACCACAAGGTCTTCGATTACCTCATCAAATCCCATGCATCATCTATGTCAATTGTACCATGTCTAGCTTGAGTATTGGCCACTCCAACATGACTCCTCGGGCTTGAGAGAACTCGTCAGCGCTTGCACAAGGGAGCACCAATGTAGTGAGAGACCAGCTTTTAAGAGTAGTGTCCATGTTCGTGGCTGTGGACATGTTCCGCGTAGGGCGAACTACCATTAGGCATAGTTCGACGCTGCTCGGGTGGCGTCTGGAGGTACTGCTCCAGCCAGGCCACAACTGCATCCAGCCCGCCACCATCTTTGAGGTTGGTGAAGATGAAAGGCCGTTCGTCTCGCTTCAGACGCGCGTCCTGCTCCATCACCTCCAGAGATGCCCCCACATACTGTGCGAGGTCGATTTTGTTAATGACCAGCAAATCCGAGCGGGTAATCCCTGGGCCTCCTTTGCGCGGAATTTTGTCGCCGCCTGCTACGTCAATCACGTAGATCCACACATCCACCAGGTCGGGACTGAAGGCTGCTGCCAGGTTGTCGCCACCGCTTTCCACAAATACCAGCTCCAGGCCTGGCAAGCTTTCTTCCAAGTCTGCGATGGCCTCCAGATTCATCGAAGCGTCTTCGCGAATGGCGGCGTGTGGGCAGCCCCCTGTCTCCACACCGCGCACGCGTTCCTGGGGAAGCGTCCCCTGTCTCAGCAAGAATTCAGCGTCCTCTTTCGTGTAAATGTCATTCGTGACGACCGCCAGCTTGTACGTGGGCCACAGACGCCTGCTCAGGCAATCGACCAGCGCTGTCTTGCCACTGCCCACGGGGCCGGCGATGCCTACTCTGAATGCTCGTGCGACATGCTGTTCTGACATAGTTCCTCCTCTCTAGGGCGGAGGCAAGCTCCCCCACCCCCTTCCACACCACCCCCGCCCCTACCCTTAAAATAAGAAGTAGCGTTGGGCCAGTGGCAGCACCTGGGCCGGTTCGCAGGTAAGCAATTCGCCATCGGCGCGCACCTCGTATGTCTCTGGATCAACGTCGATATGCGGCATGGCGTTATTGTGCCGCATATCGGCTTTGCCGATAGTCCGGCAGTGCTCGACTGCGACAGTCGTCTTCTTCAGGCCTAATTTGTCCTGTATACCATCCTCCAGAGCGGCTCGCGAGACGAATGTCAGACTCGTTGGTGCGGTTGCTGCTCCAAACGAACCGAACATGGGACGGTAGAGTATCGGCTGAGGCGTCGGAATAGAGGCATTCGCATCACCCATGGCGCTCCAGGCGATCAATCCGCCCTTGACGACCATCTCAGGCTTGACACCAAAGAAGGCCGGCTTCCAGAGGACCAGGTCCGCCAGTTTCCCCGGCTCAATCGAGCCGATCTGGTGCGCTATCCCATGGGTGATGGCAGGATTAATGGTGTACTTGGCAATGTAGCGTTTCACACGAGCATTATCGTTGTGCTCAGAATCCTGCGACAGAGGGCCACGTTGCACCTTCATCTTATGGGCTGTCTGCCAGGTGCGCGTGACGACCTCGCCGATGCGCCCCATGGCCTGCGAGTCACTCGACATCATGCTGAATACCCCGAGATCATGCAGGATATCTTCGGCGGCGATGGTTTCGGGCCGGATGCGGCTCTCGGCAAAGGCCACGTCTTCGGGGACCTGCGGATTCAGGTGGTGGCAGACCATGAGCATATCCAGGTGTTCGGCGATGGTATTGACAGTGTAGGGCCGGGTTGGGTTGGTCGAGGAAGGTAGAACGTGGGCATAGGAGGCGATGCGAATGATGTCTGGTGCGTGACCACCGCCCGCGCCTTCGGTATGATAGGTGTGGATAGTGCGCCCGGCAATAGCCGCCAGGGTATCCTCGACGAAGCCCGCCTCGTTTATCGTGTCAGTATGGATCGCCACCTGGACATCGTAGGCATCGGCGACCTTCAGGCAGGTATCAATAGCTGCTGGGGTGGTGCCCCAGTCCTCGTGCAGTTTGAGGCCACAGGCTCCGGCGCGAATTTGCTCCGCCAGCGGCTCTTGTGTGGCGGCGTTGCCCTTGCCCAGGAAGCCAAAGTTGATGGGCCAGTGTTCGCTAGCCTGAAGCATTCGTGCGAGGTTCCACGCTCCCGGCGTACAAGTCGTGGCGTCCGTGCCAGTAGCTGGCCCGGTGCCACCTCCAATCATCGTGGTGATCCCATTCGATATGGCCTCGTAGACCTGTTGTGGGGAGATAAAGTGGATGTGGGTATCAATGCCACCGGCAGTGACCAGCAGATTTTCGCCGGCGATCACCTCCGTGCTCGCCCCTACGATCAGGTCCTGGTCTACGCCTTCCATGGTATCGGGATTGCCTGCCTTGCCGACTTTGACAATCCGTCCATCCTTGATGCCGATATCACCCTTGACGATACCCTGGTAGTCGATGATCAAGGCATTGGTAATCACGAGGTCGAGGGCACCATGCTGCCCCGCACGTGTGGCATGGCTGCTCTGACCCATGCCGTCGCGGATGACTTTGCCTCCGCCAAACGTGATTTCGTCACCATAGGTGGTGAAGTCTTGCTCTACCTCAATGATCAGTTCGGTATCTGCCAGGCGTACACGGTCCCCTGTCGTTGGACCGTACAGGTCACTGTAGGTGCGGCGCGGTATATGCAGACTCATGCTTTGCTCCTTCCGGGTTCATCGAGTGGGCCGTTCACCCGTCCATTATGCCCGTAGATGGTACGCGCTCCACCGAAGGCTACCAGGCTCACCTCTTTCTCTTCGCCTGGCTCGAAACGTACTGCTGTGCCTGCAGCGATGTTCAGGCGCATGCCATAGGCAGCGTTGCGATCAAAGTGCAACGCGTTATTGACCTCGAAGAAGTGGTAGTGGCTGCCGACCTGGATTGGTCGATCGCCCGTATGCTTGACCAGAACCGTCGCGGTTGCGCGCCCGGCATTTGCCACGATATCGCCCGCGGCTTCATCTAACAGATATTCTCCTGGTTTCATCGTGTCTTTGGTCCTCACTTTCCTATCTGATGGGGTCGTGGACGGTGACGAGTTTGGTGCCGTCAGGGAAGGTCGCTTCTACCTGGACCTCGAGGATCATTTCAGCAACGCCTTCCATCACGTCTTCGCAGCTGAGGATGGTGGTACCGAAGGTCATCACCTCGGCGACGCTTTTTCCATCGCGCGCTGCCTCCATGATCTCCTCGGATAAAATAGCGACGGCTTCCGGATAGTTGAGCTTGAGGCCGCGCGCCCGGCGTTTGCGAGCCAGTTCGGCGGCCACAAAGATCAAAAGCTTTTCTTGTTCGCGTTGGGTCAAATGCACATGCATGCTCCTTTCTCAATAGATCTTGCGCGGCAAGATTGCGTCCTCTGCATACAGCGATCTCTTTGCCGCACGCCAGAGTGCCAGTAGACCGGGAGCGATATCCCGTGCCTGGCGGCTGACGGCGCGTATAACCAGGCCATGAGCTACCAGGGCACTCACGCCCCAGGTGGTTTCGCCAGGATGGGTCAAGTCTTGGGCCAGCTCGCTTAATTCCTGTTCCAGTTGTGTCCAACGGGTCGCTGGCAGACCGACCCGGCAGATGTAGAAGCTGGAGAAGGAGTGATAGAGCCCGAGCCTCGCCACTGAGGAGAGGGTGCGACACTGCGGTTCAAGTTTGAAGCGTTCTATGGCAATGGGCCGTGCGAGGGCAGAAATAGTGAGTCCCAGGTGGATCAGGTCGTAGGCAAAGAGTTCTCCCCGCGCGATGCGCCCTGGGGCGACGGTTTCCCACCAGAAGAGTCCTGCATTCTGAGCCAGGTCAAACTGGGTATATTGTTGGTAGCGTGATCCCGCGAAGGGGATGAGGGGATCGGGCAGGTATTCAAGCAGACCTGCTTCCTGGATTCGGATAGTACAAGTTTGTTGGGCTGGAGGAGTGTCCGGGCGACAACGATAGAGCCGGGTTGCGCTGGTGGAAGTCAGTTGCACCTGTGTTTGCGGGCCGACGTCAACTTTGATGGTGAGCTGATCCCCACCCAGCACGCCGCCGGAAAGGTTATGCAGATGCACCAGAGTTCCACCGGTCGCCAGGGGGAATGCACGGATGACTTGCAAAGGTGGCTGCTGTTCGCAGGTGGTCAACCTGGTGAGTTGACGCCTCTGGTCATAGGCAAAGCTCAGATGCAACCGGCCGGCGACGCGTTGTTGCGCAGACTGTTGTTGATGTTCCACAAGGTTCCCTAACAAACGGACGATGAGTCGTTAACTGATAAAAAGCCTCGTCGTTAAGGCGGAATGGCGCATGCTGCCTATGTCCACGAGCGGTGTGAAACTGGAAATGTCGTCATTGGGGGCAGCTACTTCGCTGCGTTTGATGATGGCAAGTAACGTGGGTTGCAGTTGCCAGAGTATCTTGCTGGCCTGATGCTGTCCGAGTGGCATTAATCGCTGACAAGCGAAGACAAGGCCGCTCAAAGATTGTTGCAGGTAGGCCAGGCCGGTCATGGTTGCATCGACTGCCAGCAGGCCACCGATCAGGCCAAAGGCGATGCTAAAGTGCGTTGCGATTCCGGCAGATTTTGCAGCTTGCATGATATCGGGCAACAATGGATGAATATCCAGTCCATGCACCAGTTGCAGGAAGCGGCGTCCGAGAGAGGCGCTGGCTAACCGACTCTCTCGGACTGTTTTATAGGCGCTCAGGCGTTCGTTCAGGGCCAGCCATTGGGTAATGAAAAGGTCCTGCCCACTGTGAGAAAGCTGGGATGCCAGTTGATGTCCGCGCTGGCAAAACTGACACTCCAATGCTCCTGCCTCTACCAGATAGTCTCGCAGGAAGGTCTCAAGTTGTTCAATGCTGAGAATTCCTTCGCTGACAAGCGTTTCCAATCCGAAGGAATGCGCGGCTGAACCGATAGGCAAGGCGCTATCAGCAAATTGTAGCATCTGCAAAAATGTCGTATATTTGAAGTCAATCGCGCCTTGCATCTCCTACCTTGCTCTGCTCACACGAGAAAACGCCATCATCAAAAAGCCTGCCACAATAAAAGCAAAGGTAGTAGCAAGCCTGTAGAGTCGGGAGTATGTTACCACAGGTGTAAGTTCTAAAGCAAGCAGAAGCGCGCCATGTGACCGGGCAAACCCTATGGATTGGATCGGCAGCCTCTGCCGCTACCAGCCATTCAGCAATTACTTGGCCATGCCAACATTGCAACGACAACCATCTCTACCAGGGTCTCAGCTGATGACCTTGCCCGTATGATGGGGACACCTGAATCGCTCTCAACGAAAACTATGCCGCATTTATCTCCTTTGCAGCTAGAAGGAGTCTTCCTTAACGCTGGGCTTATTACGCCACCTGACTCTCATCCTTCTTGACGCGAAAATCCTCGGACTGCTCAATGATCTTGAGCGACCTGAGGACCATCGCACGTGTTAAGGCCACGGCTAAAGAAGCGTCGCGTTCCTCATATGCGCTCACCAGACGTTCCCTATCACTAAGTCTTTGCTCAGCTTGAGCATGCCCAAGCTTCATACTCAAGTGGCGTAACTGCAAGGTTCGTAACCCTAAGGAATCCAGGATGCGCTTCACCTGCCTGTTGCCGCATATCTCGGCTTCTCTATTGCGAAAGGCCACACTGGCCCAGAACACCCCATCGACATCGTGAGCAGCTGCCATCTCACGCATGGGCAGCAGAAAGGCTCTGAGTGAAGCAATAGCCTCATCTGAGGCAGTGTTCACAATCAACTCTGCGGTGAGCATCAGGAGATGCGCCCGCACCTGGTAGATCTCACGTACCTCTTCGAGGCTGACCTGTGCAACAAAGGGACGACGGTACGGTGGAATGGTAACTAATCCTTCTTTTTCGAGCAGCAAGAGGGCCTCTTTGACCGGCGTACGGCTCGTTTGAAATTGCTTTGAGAGATCGACGGTGTTGAGATCATCTCCAGGCTGCAAGCGTCCCTCGATAATTGAGCACCCAATCTGTTGTGCAATCGAGGAAACACGCGGATTGGTTCGATCTGAGTTCTCCAATATTCGCGCCATTTCTCTCTGGCTATTTGTCTTGATGCTTTGATCTTCACTTTCCATAGGAAGTCCACCTCCCTTTCTGGCAGAAAACACGCGTTGCTTGCGCTGCCTTTCTTCGTTCAGGCTCTTCTAAAGTGGAAGAAGTGTTGACAATTATAAGATATAATGGCTGAAATTGTCAAGAAAAGTCCTATTTTTTCCTTTCTCTCCACAACGTGTTGACAGTTTGTCCAAAAACCCTTGACAAAACACATTTCCCATCTTATACTTAGACCAATACAAGTGTCAACACTTTGTGGAGATAATGCCTATTATCTCGCGTAAATGAGGGTTTATTCCGCATAATTGTTGACAGTTTAAGGAAAGGATCCTTGTACATCAAACGGAAACAAGACAGGTGAGCAGCACCTTGATCAAGGTGCTGCATCTGACCAAAAGGAGAAATAGAATGCAAATAAAGCAAGAAGCACTTGAAAGAAAAGAAAGAAAAGAAAGGCTTGACTTGAGCCGACTCTGGTGGGTCGGATTGCTCGTGATCGTGACCGCCGTTGTGGTCAACTTACTGTTATGTAGTGCTGTCCTCGTTCTCTTCCCAACGACCAGGGTGGAATTAAGTCCTACCCTCTTCTACACCGGCCTGGGCAGCCTTGGGTCGGTCCTGGTCTTTGCTTTGGTTGGATGGCTGGCACCGCACCCGATCAACCTGTATCCAATGATTGCCGGGGGCGTTCTGTTGCTTTCATTCGTTCCAGACATCATGCTCTTCACGACAGGAGCCTCTGTCATCATGGTGGGAACGTACATGCTCATGCATATCGTAATAGCGGTAATCTGTGTTGTTGGATTGACGAGGTTTACGCAAACAAGGGGTGTGGTGTAAATTGCAGGATTACGATGCTGAAATTTAGACAATTCTCTTCAGGTAATCATTTACAGTCAATGAAGAAGGAAAATAGCAGAATGGATGAAATACGATATATCGCGGGTACCTTGGTTGGGGCAGGTGTTGACCGAGCCTCGCTCGATGAAGCCCTCAAAGATGACCCTCATTTTATCGCATGCGACGCAGGCACCACGGATGCAGGTCCGTTCTCGCTCGGTTCCGGACAGCCCGCTTTTGCCCGTGAAGCTGTCAAGCGCGATCTTGCTGTCTTTCTGGACGCGGGCCGCCGCGCGGGAATTCCGGTCTTGATCGGCTCCGCTGGGACAGCCGGGGGAGATGCACAGGTGGACTGGACGCTTGATATCGTCAACGAGATTGTGAGGGAAGCGGGGGTGAACTTGCGCACGGCGGTGATTTATGCGGAGCAGGACAAAGATGCGCTGGTCGAGCTGTTCCAGCAAGGACGTATCAAGCCGCTTGATGCCGCGCCTCACCTGGATGAAGACACGATCAAAAGGAGCGCGCACATTGTGGGGATGATGGGGGCCGAACCCTTACAGCAGGCACTTGCGGAGGGTGTTGATTTTATCCTTGCCGGTCGATGCAGCGACTCGGCGCTCTATGCCGCGATGCCCATTCTGAAGGGTTTCCCGGAGGGACTGGCCTGGCACGCTGGCAAGGTGGTGGAATGCGGCACAATGGCCTGCGTGACCGCCGGGAATGGGGTCATGTTCGTGCGTATGCGACATGACCACTTTCTCGTTAGGCCCTTTGGACCAGGGTTGCGCTGCACGCCCCAAAGTGTTGCTGCCCACAGCCTGTATGAAAATGTGGACCCGTTTCATTTCACCGAAGCCTCTGGCACCGCCGACATTACCGAGGCAACCTACGAAGCCGTTGATCCGATCACGGTCCGCGTAGCCAACAGCCACTTTCAACCGGCAGACCCCTACACGATCAAGCTGGAAGGCGCGGAACTCGTGGGCTATCAGACGGTCATCATCGGCGGGATACGCGACCCCTTCCTGCTCCGGCAACTCGACAGTTGGCTGGCAAAGGTGCGTGCCTATATCGAGGAAACCATTGCAAGAGTGCTGGGGAATCAGGTGACGAAAGAAGATTACCATCTGGTGTTCCACGTCTATGGCCGTGACGGCGTGATGGGTTCGCTGGAACCGGAACGCGAAGTGGTTCCCAAAGAGGTAGGGATTGTCCTGGAGGCCACAGCCGCAACCCAGCAACTCGCCACCATCATTGCTCAACTCAGCCGCCAGCCACTCCTGCACTATCCCATCGCGGAATGGCACGGCGCTACCACGAGCTTCGCGTGTCTCCACAATCCCGCGCATATCGAGCGCGGCCCCATCTACCGTTTCAATTTCCACCACGTGGCCATTCCCCAGTCTCCGCTGGAGCTGTTCCGCACAACATTCGTGGAGATTGGATAAACCGTACTGATACACGTCACCCAAGGAGCATTGAAATGAAACTGGCAGATCTCGCCACCCTGATTCGCAGCAAGAACGCTGGACCATTCTTCCTGACCTTTGACATCCTGTTTGATGACGAGGAACACTACCAACTCGTCAAAGCCTCGCAGCGCCTGAACGCGCAGACGTTTGCCACGCTCTACGCGTGCCCGGTGGAGACGGTGCGTTTCTTTGAGTGTGATAATGCCTTCGCCTTCAAGTTCTCGATTCCTCGCCCTATTCCTCAAGGGGATCTCGGTGATGGAGACCTCCATGGAGGACAACAGTTTACCCCGCTGATGAACGTCGAGATTATGCTTCCCGAAGGCTAGAGCATTCTCCAGCGGTACTAAAGAGAGACACAGAACCGCGTCTTCAGGAAACTCTCTATCTGGACTTCCTGAGATGCCGGTTCATCTAAAAAAAGAAAGAGATACACCGATGGCCGTGACTAACATGCAGGCAACGATTGCCGCACGAATTGAGCGCGTTCCTCTTTTTTCCTTGCATCGCAAGCTTGTCTTTGTTCTCGGGGTCGGAACGTTCTTTGATCTCTTCGATATCGCGTTAGGCGGTCTGTTAGCGGCGATCCTGGCAAACATCTACCACTTGAACGCCTTTCAGACGGCGGCCATCATCGCCTCAGGATTCTTCGGCATGTTCGTTGGTGCTGTCGTCCTCAGCGTCGTCTCGGACTACTTTGGTCGGCGCACCATGTTCTTGATTGACTTGCTGATCTACTCGCTCTTCTCACTGGCCGTAGCCTTTTCTCCCAACGTGATCTGGGTGATCGTTTTTCGCTTTCTGGCTGGCATCGGGCTTGGGGCCACCCCCCCGCTCACCGATGTCTACCTGAGCGAGATGCTTCCCCGCCGGGTGCGTGGGAAGTACACCGCGTGGGCCTATACCATTGGCTTGCTGGGAGTGCCTGTGGCAGGTCTGCTCTCAAAATCGCTTGTCTCAGTCACCTTCCTCATGGCGGGATGGCGCTGGTTGGTCATCGTGGGGGCCTTAGGCGCGCTCGTCGTCTGGTTTCTCCGCCGTGGTCTTCCCGAATCTCCGCGCTGGTTCGAGAGCCGCAAGAAAACAGCCGCTGCCGAGGCTGCGACCAGCGCGATTGAGCACGCAGCCATGCGCGAACTGCATCTGGCCGAATTGCCGCCGCCGACCCTGGCTGTGGTGGAGCCACCGAAACGTACGACGCTCGCGGAGTCCTTTCGTGGCATCTATGCCAAGCGCACCACCATGCTCTTGATCTTCCAGTTCTTTCAGGCTGTTGGTTTCTATGGCTTCGGCTCGCTGGCTCCGATTATCCTGGTCGCCAAAGGCTTCAGTGTCGTCAACACGCTGGCGTACACTGCGCCCATTGCCCTTGGGTATCCCCTGGGATCATTGCTCTCGGTTCCCATCGTCGAGCGTATGGAGCGCAAGTGGTTGATTGTTGCAACCGCACTCCTGATGGCACTCTTTGGTCTTGTCTTCGGGTTTGCGACCTCGATCCCACTCATTCTTGCCTCCGGTTTTCTGCTGACGGTAGCCAGTCAGGTGTTCTCTAATGGCTATCACATCTACCAGGCAGAAATTTTTCCCACGCGGATGCGGGGAACGGCTGTGGGGATTGCCTTCAGCTTGAGCCGTCTTTCCAGCGGCATCCTGCCCTTTGTGGCGCTTCCCCTGCTGCAAACCTCCGGTCCGGTCGCGGTCTTCGGGGCTTGCGCCATCATTCTAGGTATTGTGAGCCTGGATGTGGGCCTGCTCGGTCCCAGGACGACAGGCCAGTCTTTAGAGAAGGTGGCTCACTAGTACAACAAGAAACATATCAACTCGTCGCATGTTGTGATCTGCCCAGGCAGAGAGAGGAAAAAGCATGAACACCAAAGCATTTCAGATCTCCGGCAGGCCTTTCACCGCGCTCACGCGGCTCGTAGGCATCTTGCTCATCATCGGCGCAATTGGCGTACCAACGCTTCTCATTCTTCATGATCAACTGAACATTGACGAGGACTCAGGAGCATTAGCCTTTGCGACCTATCAACAGCATCAGCTCCCCGTTTTCCTCACGTACTACGCGCTTTTGGTCGCTGGCGTGCTGTTTCTTCTTCTCGCGCCTTAGCGTTGTTTTTCGTTCCGTTCATACTCAAGGGTCAATACCTTTTACAGGCAGAGCAATCGAGATTCAGGCCTTACGAATGTATCAAGTAGCAAGCTCTGTACTATCCTGCGCAAAAGCGATGGGCGGCACCGGGTTGAAGCTGTTAAGGCTTCGTCCCAACATGTACCACGACCATCCCGCCACTGAGGCGATAGAAGCATACGTCACTCCAGCCAACTCCTTCCATGATGGCTTTCAACGCAGATGCATCTGGGAAGGTTGTGAGAGAATTTGGCAAGTAGTTGTATTCTTCAGAGGCACTGCCGATGAGCGTACCAAATAATGGAGCGACCTTGTAGAAGTAGAAATGGAAGAGAGAGCCGAAAATTTTGCCAGGTGGATGACTGATTTCCAGGCAGACGACGCGTCCACCCGGTCGCACCACGCGCAGCATTTCACTAAACCCCTGTCGGATGTCGGTTAAGTTACGCGCCGTGAAAGCGGAGCAGCAACCATCAACGCTGTTATCCGGCAAATCGATATGCTCGGCATCGCCCAGGCGCAGTTCAATTCGATCTTGCAGTCCTAAA
>WNEZ01000246.1_pt1 | contig 66744 bp, 60 predicted proteins | sample 5400521 | NCBI WGS metagenome assembly WNEZ01 (sample SAMN13153339, study PRJNA577476) | soil metagenome | isolation source: 120 cm saprolite under Douglas fir tree site 2 hole 1 replicate 1 | place: USA:California | collected 2015-04-18
TTCATCGCCGCTCCAGCCAGCGGCTACGGCAGTTTGATGGCAGTGGACGGATTTCATCCCGGCCCTAAAGTCTTTGAGCAATGGGGCGCCGAGGTGGCTCGGTGTCTGGCGAATTTGCCGCCGACGGCTTAAAGAGTGTGACCGGCGGAGAACTACTTCGCCGCACTCGCCATCCCGTCTACCTTGTCATATACGCCGATGCTGGTCACAGTCTTGCCTGCTTTATCAATCGAGTAGTGGTTAGGGTCATGATCCGGCCGTCCGAAATCAACAGCGCAGCCGACAAGAGCAGGTAGATGTAGCTTTTCATGTTTCTCCTTGAATAAATCTGTTCTGCTCCGACCAAAGAAAAGGCCCGCCGTTAAGCGGGCCTGAACTCTAGCTGAGGAATCAATTACAGGTAACGTTCGCGTGAGATTCCTTCGGCCGGTGTGGGAATCGGCTGGACCGTTTCTTCAACGAACTCCGGAAGCGGCGTTTCTAGTGCGAACTTCAATACCTGGTCCATATTTTCTACCAGATGGATTTTCATCTGGCTGCGGATGTTCTCCGGCACTTCGGAAATATCTTTCTCGTTTTCCTTAGGAATGATGGCTTCATTAATGCCGGCTCGCAGCGCCGCCAGCAGTTTCTCTTTCAAGCCACCGATGGGAAGCACCTTGCCGCGCAGTGTGATTTCACCGGTCATAGCAATATCACGACGCACCGGAATCTTGCTCATGGCACTGGCAATCGCCGTAGCCATGGTAATGCCGGCGGACGGACCATCTTTAGGGATGGCGCCTTCCGGCACGTGAATGTGAATGTCAACGTTGCGATAGAAGTCCTTGGGCAGGCCTAGCCGCGCTGCGCGTGAGCGAACGTAAGACATGGCAGCATGCGCTGACTCCTGCATCACATCGCCGAGTTGGCCGGTGATGGTGAGCTTGCCTTTGCCATCCACAATCGCGACTTCGGTGCTCAGGATCGAGCCGCCAACTTCCGTCCACGCCAATCCGGTAACCAGTCCCACTTCGCTCTTTTCGTTGGCCAGTGTGTCACGGAACTTAGTGACGCCAAGGAAGTCTGAAACCTTTTCCTGTGAAAGAACGATTCCGTATTCGGCGCCTTCCTTCACCACCTTGCGGGCGACTTTACGACAGATATTGCCGATCTCGCGTTCCAGATTGCGGACGCCAGCCTCGCGGGTGTACGAGCGAATGACCTCTTTCAGTGCGTCGTCTACAAAGGTGAGCTGCTTTTCCGTGAGTCCGGTGGCTTCGCGCTGCTTGCGTACCAGGAACTGTTTGGCGATCTCGACTTTTTCGAGTTCCGTGTAACCGTGCAGCCGCAGCACTTCCATGCGGTCTTGTAGCGCTGGGGGGATACTGTGGAGCACGTTTGCCGTAGCCACAAAGAAGACCTGGGAGAGATCGTATTCAACATCCAGATAATGGTCCTGGAACATCCAGTTCTGTTCCGGATCAAGGACTTCAAGCAATGCAGACGATGGATCTCCGCGGAAGTCTGAGGCCATCTTGTCAATTTCGTCCAGCATAAAGACCGGATTCTTGGTGCCGGCTTTCTTCATCATCTGAATGATTTGTCCGGGAAGGGCGCCGATGTATGTGCGGCGGTGTCCACGGATTTCAGCTTCATCACGCACTCCGCCCAGTGACATGCGGACAAACTTGCGTCCAGTAGCTTTTGCGATCGACATACCCAGCGAAGTCTTGCCGACGCCCGGAGGTCGGATGCGGTCTTTGATCTTCTCCAGACCGTAATGGTCCTGGTTCAGGATCTTTTCCGCATGCTCAATATTGCGGATCTCTTTCGATTTCTTCTTCCAGGGAACTGCCAGCAGCCAGTCAAGATAATTGCGAGATACGGTGGATTCCGCCGACATCGGCGGCATGGCTTCCAGCTTTTTCAGTTCCTGAACGGCCTTTTCCTGTACTTCCTTCGGCATGCCCGCGGAGTCAATCTTCTTTTTCAGTTCGTCGAATTCGCTCTTTTCGCCGCGGCCCAGTTCCTTCTGGATGGCCTTGATCTTCTCGTTGAGGTAGTACTCTTTTTGTGCCCGCTCCATCTGCCGCTTCACGCGCGTCTGGATGGTGCGGTCCATGTTCAATTTCTCAATCTCAATGTCCAGCACGTCTGCAATGCGATTAAGACGTTCAACCGGATCGAAAATCTCCAGCAGTTCCTGTTTCTCTTCAATCGAAAGTTGCAGGTTCTGGGCGATGGTGTCACTCAGCTTGGCCGGATCATTCATTCCGGTAATGATCACCGGTTCCAGATTCAGTGACTGGCACAGCTTTACATACTGATCAAACAAGCTGTGTACACGCTGCATGGCCGTTTCCAGCACCGGCGTGGATTCGGTGGAATATTTCACCGTTCTCACGGTAGCTTCAAAGAAGCCTTCGCCGTTGGTCAGTTGCAGGATCTTGCCGCGCTCAACACCTTCCACCAGCACCTTGATGTTGCCGTCCGGCAGCTTGAGATTTTGTACGATGTTGGCAATGGTCCCAACCTGGTAGATCTCATGGGGCTTTGGTTCGTCAACGCTCGCGTCATGCTGGGTAGCCAGAAATATCTTGCGGTCTGATGCCAGGGCTTCTTCCAGGGCGCGCACGCTCGATTCCCGGCCAACAATGAACGGAGTCATCATGAAAGGGAAGATGACCACGTCGCGAATGGGCATCATGGGCAGTCGGCGTGTCTCGAATTTTTCCTTGTTTTGGGTCACTGTTAACCTTTTTAACATGCTGCCGTGGAGATATACAAATTATCGGCGCCGACAACAGGCTCTCTTAAAGAATATCACGCAGGACGTGGTCTGTTATCGAGAGTATTCTTGTACTCACCTTACTTTAGTGTGCGTAATCATACACTTAAGTGAAAACCCGCTGCGGTGGCAGCGGGTTTTTTATCGAAGGTACCAGAACCGTTATCCGGCCTTTTCCATGGCTGGCAGAGAGATATCTCGTCTTTCCACCATCTCTTTGCTTACTTCAAATTCCTTCACGCGCTTCTGGCCAGGCAGGTGATACATCAGGTCGAGCATGAGCTCTTCCAGAATCATGCGCAAACCGCGTGCTCCCACTTTGCGTGCCATGGCTTCACGGGCAATCGCTGCCAGTGACCCATCAGAGAAGCGCAGCTTCACGTTCTCAAACTCAAACATGCGCTGGTACTGCTTCACAATGGCATTGCGCGGGCGAGTCAGAATTTCGATCAGGGCAGCCTCGTCCAGATCATTCAAAATTCCAACCACTGGCAAGCGTCCTACGAACTCCGGGATCAGCCCAAATCGGACCATGTCTTGCGGCTCGGCCTTCTGCAAGAGCTCCGTGTCACGCTTATTGGCTTCGGTAAATTCTTTCTCTTTGGCTTCATTGGTGCGGAAGCCCATCGACTTCTTGCCAATTCTCTTGGCAACAATCTTTTCCAGTCCAACGAATGCGCCGCCGCAGATAAAGAGGATGTTCGTGGTGTCAACCGGAGTGAACTCCTGGTGTGGGTGCTTGCGTCCGCCTTGCGGAGGAACGTTGGCGATGGTACCTTCCAGGATCTTCAGCAGGGCTTGCTGTACGCCTTCACCGCTGACGTCACGGGTGATGGATGGGTTTTCGTCCTTGCGGCCAATCTTATCGATTTCGTCGATATAGATGATGCCGGTCTGAGCGCGGGCTACATCGCCATCCGCGGCCTGCAGACAATCGCGAAGGGCACATCCAGCATGCGTGCCAGCGTCTGTGCCAGCAGTGTTTTGCCCGTTCCCGTAGGACCAATCAGCAGAATGTTGGACTTGGCCAACTCCACTTCATTGCCCTTGTTGCGGTTCATGTGAATCCGCTTGTAGTGGTTATAGACCGCCACTGACAGTTTCTTTTTGGTTTGTTCCTGCCCGATCACATACTCGTCCAGGAATACCTTCACTTCCTGTGGCTTTGGCAGGTGATTAGGGGCGGCCGCCGCGTGGGATTCCGTCCGGTCATCTTCCAGAATCGAGTTACAGACCGCGACGCACTCGTCACAGATGTAGGCGCGAGGATAATCGCTGGGCGACGAAATGAGCTTCGCCACTGCATCCTGTGACTTGTGGCAGAAAGAACAACGTAGTGTTTCTTCAGGCGACCTTGGCTTCAAGTCTAACTCCTTCATAACTCGGACCTTTTTCAATCTGGCCAGTGGTTCGAGTCAGAGTACTCCCAAAACTGATGTCTCATCATTTGTGCTTGTAGATGATGTCGTCAATAATGCCATATTCTTTAGCTTGTTGCGCGTTCATAATGAAATCGCGTTCCACATCTTTTTCCACTTTCTCAAGCTTTTGCCCGGTATGCCTAGCATACATTTGATTAGTGATTTCCCTCATACGGAGGATTTCTCTGGCATGTATATCAATATCTGTGGCTTGACCACTAAGGCCAGACATCAAGGGTTGATGAATAAGTATCCTAGAAGTGGGTAAGGCAAAACGCTTACCTGCTGCGCCCGCACAAAGTAAAGTTGCTGCCATGCTGGCCGCCTGTCCGCAGCAGATGGTCATTACGTCCGGCCGGACGAACTGCATGGTGTCATAAATCGCCATTCCTGCCGTAATGGACCCACCCGGCGAGTTGATGTAGAGCTGAATGTCCTTTTCCGGATCTTCCGCCTCCAGAAACAGAAGTTGCGCGATGACCAGGTTCGCGATCGTGTCATCAATCGGCGTGCCGATGAAAATAATATTGTCCCGCAGCAACCGGGAGTAAATGTCATAGGCGCGTTCACCGCGGCTTGTCTGCTCAACCACCATGGGTACCAGTGCCATACTGCTTGTTCCTCCGTTTGATTCTTGCTTCAACGCCCTGCGTTCTACGCGGCCGGAAAGCTCGTTACGAGTTTGTGTATAGGAAGTCTAACGCCTTTTCGCCGCGCATGCGCGCACGGATTCGCTCTATTCCCTGGTCCTTCACCAGTTGCGCCTTCACTTCATCGGGCGATTGCTGTGTCTGGTGCGCCAGCATGTGGACCTCGCGCTCCAGTTCATCATCAGTGACCTGGATGTTCTCCGCGTCCGCAATCTTGTGCAGCAGCATGCCAGATCGCACTTCCTTAATTGCCGCTGGTGTCTGCGCAACGCGCAGTTTGCTGAAGTCCATGCGCCGCATGTCTTCCGTGCGCATTCCCTGGGCGGCCAGCGCTCGCAGCCCGCGCTCCAGCCGCAGATTAATCTGGTGCTCAACCATTGACTTCGGAACAGGGAATTGGTGCTTTTCGATCAAGGCGTCTATCAGCTTTTCTTTGGCTTCATGATCGGCATGCTGTTGCCGGTGTGCCTGCAGATTTTCCCGGATCGCCTGTTTCAACTGGTCCAGAGTTTCCATTTCCGGGCTCAGTTCTTTCGCGAAGGCGTCATTTACTTCGGGAAGCGTCTTCTTCTTGATGGAATTGACCTTCACTTTGTAATCAAACCTCTTGCCGGCCAGACGATGATCGTAGAAGTCCCCGGGGTAGGAGACTTCAAACCTGCGTTCTTCGCCTGCCTTGGCGCCGCGCAGATTTTCTGTGAACGCGGCTACGGTGTTGGGCGACCCAATTTCCACCATCACCTCATCCATCTTTACCGGCTCGTCCCCTGTGGGGTTCGCGGTCGCGCCTTCAGCGCTCTTGGGCGTGGCCTCAAATGCCACCTGGGCAAAATCTCCATCCTGAAGCGGACGATCTTCATCCACCGGATCGTAACTCGCCTGGCGTTCTTGCAGGCTGCTGATCTCCGCCTGCACTTCTTCGTTGGTCACTTCCACCACCGGCTTTTCCACTTTGATGCTTTTGTAGTCACCCAGTTCAAATTCCGGCATTACATCAAAGGCCGCGGTGAAGCGGATCGCTTGTCCTTGCTCCGCCTCAAGGTTCTTGATGGAAGGTGTGGCAATCGGCTTCTGGCCGCTCGACATCACAGCCACTTGGAAGTATTGCGGTACCAGCCGCTCCAACAACTCTTCCTTCAACTGGTCATTGAACCGGTTGCGCACTACACTCGCCGGAACCTTGCCTTTGCGGAATCCGGGGACGCGTGCCTGTTTGGAGTATTGCGCAATCAGCCGTTCCTGCTCCTCGGCAACCACGTCTGCGGGGATTTCAATGGTGATCTCCTGGCGGCAGGGATCATTTTCCGGTTCCGTAGCTACAGCCGAATGGCCGGAAGCGGCTTCATTTTCAATGTCTTGTGCCGCTTTATTTTGAGTATTTTCGTTATCCAAGATGTTTGTTCCTTTTAAAGTTGCCTGCGGGGTTTCAGGCTGAGGATTTTCAGGAAAAATCCCAAAACTCAAGTGTAAGAGAGTCTTAGAGATGGGTCAATCGTGGTCAATCGTCGTCGCCCTGAGCTGCTTGAAAATTAAACAACTCTCATGCCACACCACCTCTCATTTACCGTTAATTTACTTGCTTTCAGTTTTATTCAGGAGAATACTTCTAACCAAGGAAACAAACGTTCGACGGATCAATATGAGACCAGCAATCCTTTCCGTGTCCAGGGAAAAGGTGTCTTCGCCCATCCGTAATGCGGTTCTAGCTCACGCCGGATACGGTGTGATACCGGTTACAAGTGCAGAAGCAGCTATGCGAATTCTTGCTTCCAGACATGTCTGCGGCGTAATCATAAGTCCCTCCATCTCTGACAACGAACGCCACATTATCTGCTGGCAAGCTTGCTGTATTGGCGTGCCTGCGGTAGTGCTCGATCCATTTGAAGACCTCGATGAAGATTTAGCCCAGGCCCATGTCAACCCGCTGGACGGGCCGGAAAAGTTCCTGAATACTCTGGCTGCTGTGGTCAAAGCCAATCACTCCCACGGCACTGACGCAGTGGTCTGAGCGTTTCTCGATCTAGAACTCAACTAATCAATTGCTTTGAAGGGGCACAGCTTTAGCTGTGCCAAAAATAGATCGCTCCGAAGGGGCCCAGCTTTAGCTGGTGCCGAAAATAAATCGCTCCGAAGGGGCACAGCTTTAGCTGTGCCGTTAAAGACCCATAAAAACCTGGGCTTCAGCCCCGGAGGTTTTCCTTTCCTCAAACAGCAGGATTGATGGGAGAACGCTTCCAAGCATTCCGATGAAAACCAGCTCGATGTAAACTTGATGTACATGGCTTCCTCTGCCGCACCAACAAAGATCAAATCAGATCAAACGAACAATAAGCCGACTCTGGTCGTCCTGAATCACGAGATTGCCGCTTGCACCCGCTGCACCAGGCTTGTTGAATACTGTCAAAAAATTGGTCGGATCAAACGGCGCGCTTACCTTGACTGGGACTATTGGGCCAAACCCGTCCCCGGTTTTGGCGATCCAAAAGCGCGACTGTTGATCCTGGGACTCGCTCCGGGTGCTCACGGTTCGAACCGCACGGGCCGTCCTTTCACCGGCGACGGCTCAGGTTACTTCCTGTATCGCGTTCTGCACACCACGGGCTTTGCCTCGCAGCCTACCGCGCTCCATAGAGACGATGGTCAGAAGCTCCACGATGCATATATCACCGCTGTGGTTCACTGTGCTCCGCCGGACAACAAGCCTACACCGGACGAAATAGCGAACTGCTCGGTGCATGTGGCGCGTGAGATCGCCGTCCTGAAGCGTGTGAAAGTGGTTCTTGCTCTCGGCAAAATTGCCTTCGATGCATACCTGAACCATCTCAAGCGCACCGGCGTTCTGGCTTCCAAAGCTGGCATACTTTTCGGTCACGGCGAAGTTTACAAGTTGCCCAACGGCATCACGCTTTTGTGCTCCTATCATCCGTCATTGCAGAACACCAACACCGGTCGCCTGACCGAGCGGATGATGGTAGATATCTTCCGCCGCGCAAGGAAGCTAATCGGCTAAATGCCTCCCCTTTTGCACGATCACTCTCTCTCCCTGTCATCCCGCGTTTCGCTGCCGATTTCGTTCATGTGAACCTTTGACGATCTGCTCAGGGAAGGCCTTAACAGCGTACGCCTGTCGGTTGGACCAACGTTTCGCTTCGGACGCAACGTCGCGGAAAAATAACTTCTTTGAAGCCCTAGCTTTCGCAGCGATCGTCACGCTTCCTGAATTGCCGATATGGAGGTTCTGGACGCCGGGAATTGGGTTCCAGCGATCAGGGCCAACATCGCGCTCAGCAATAGGAGATGCCCCGCAAAGAACGCGCCCATAAACAGGTAAATCATGGCAGCAATACCTGCCGGTATCAGGGACGTCAGAATGACCGCGGCTCGCGATGCCGCCCACGGCTTTATTGCAAACAGACCGAATATGAGCGCCAGGGCAAACATGGTGGTTGAGTCGGCGAGCCAAAGCCCTTTGAGCGCATTACCAAAAAATGCCGGCAGGTTCGAAACAGCCACTGCCTTCACTGCTTTGTGAAATGCAGATGCATGCATTGCGCTGCCTAGTGCGAGGAGAAATGACGCTAATGCAAGTAAAATTCTGGGTCCGCGTGAAACCATGGTTCTGATCTCCTTTCCGCTATTGCGAAGTAGTTTGACTCGTCAACTTTAGAAAGTCAAGTTAGTGATTGATTTTATGTAAGTCGCCCTGTACCTTATGCATTATGCGTTCTTACGGACAATACTGTGCTCTTGCCAAAGCCCTGGACGTTGTTGGAGATCGCTGGACCTTGCTGATTATTCGCGAGTTGCTCATTCGGGGAGGATGCCGCTATACCGACCTGCGCGACGGACTGCCCGGAATCGCCACCAACCTGCTGGCCGATCGGCTTCGCGAGCTCGAGCACCATGGAATCATTTATCTGGAGGAAGCGCCACCGCCCATCGCTACGACTCTTTTTCATCTCACGGAACGCGGCAAAGAGCTTGAGACGGTCATGCAGAAGCTGGGCACTTGGGGAACTCCTATGCTGGCTAAGTCATCGCGCGGAGACGCCTTTCGCACCCACTGGCTTGTGCTGCCCCTGGAACATAACTTGATTGATCGATCGCCCGACCAGCCTCCGGTGGCCGTTGAAGTTCGGACCGGTGATGAAATTTTGACATTATTCACCGAGGGCGGTCGCGTGCACGCAAAACTAGGAGCTCGCCCACATCACAACGCGGTCATCAGTGGAACCCCGCAACTCGTCATGGCATTGCTGTTGGGCAAAATGGAGATTGGCTCTGCCAAGGCTGCCGGACTGAAGTATGAAGGTGATCAGGAAGTTCTGCGCCGCATAAAGCCCGTCCCCACATCCATATCATCAAAGCCGTGATAATTCTTACTGGATGGTCTCTTTAGCGCAGCTCTCTTCCAATCCCCGCGCACCGGCTGCAAGGCCGGCGATCCTTCTTCCGGCAAATGCGTTGTTTACTGGATGCAGCTAATCTCCAGCCGCCGCTTGCGTTTGCCCCGATCTGTCCCGCAAAGCTTCCCACATCCCAACAATCCGCGTACGAAGTCTGTCCGTCATTTCCTTATACGTCTCTTCCGGATTGCGAATTGTATCCGGCGGTTCCACCGGATCGCCAAAACGCACACGCAATTTTGCCAATCGAGGCAGTTTGCGGTTACGCGGCCAGGCTTCATAGAAACCCTCAAGAGCCACCGGATAGACCGGCACTTTCAAATGCGTGGCCAGAATCGCCGCACCCTTTTTGAACTTCTTCGGTGTGCCATCAATGGACCGTTCACCCTCCGGATACAGCACCAGGTTCTTGCCTTGCTTCAAGCCGAAGGCGCCGGCGCGCATGGCGTTGACCAGATTTGAATCAGGATCAACGGGTACCAGGCTGAACGTCCGTCCCAGGTATTTAAAAAATCCCTGGCTGAAGATTTCGCTGGTGCCAACGTAAAACATATCTTTAAACAGCCGCCATGGGATCTGGCTTGCCACCACCGGCCCATCGAGAAAACTCTGATGATTTGGCGAAAGAATAAATGGCCCATTCCTTGGCAGCTTATCTTTGCCGGTTACGCGCAGGTCAAAGAAGATGCGCAGAAACACTGAAAAAAATTTGCCCAGCACAAACCAGCCCATGGTGATCGCTTTGCTGGTGCGCAGCGCGTTCAATACGCTGGGATCATCGGGGCCGGTTAAAAGCACGGCATCCCAGCCCGGCAGTGACGGTCGCGCAACCACGCTCCCATCCCGGGCTTGCAGGATGGTATCCACCAGTTCCCGGACTGAGTACACCGCGGAGATGACCTTGTCATCGGCCTGAGCGCCCAGCTCACGTTCCAGCGCCACCACAAGTTCAACGCGCTCCATGGAATCAAAACCCAGGTCCAGTTCAAGGTTTGATGTTGGCAGCACAGGCTTCTTCATTTTGCTTGCCGCGCGAATCATCGCGACTGCTTTCTGCACCTCGGGCTGCGCCAGCCAAATGGCTTCTTCTGCCGTAGGCTCCTCTACCGTCGAGGCTGGTTCCTGTTCTGAGCGTTCGCCGGCCATCACGCGTCTCTGTATCTCAAAGCGCTTGAGTTTGCGGGTGGTGGTTCGGGGCAGAGGATCAGGCCATAGATCAAAGCTCAGGATGCGTTTTGTGCTGGGCAGCTCGGCTGAGAGATTCTCCACGTCAAAGCGGATGACCTCACGTGCGTTCACAATCTTTCTTTCCCGCAGCACGTCAAAGTCCGGAACAATCACCGCATGCAGCCGCTCGGAAAATGGTTCGCCTGGCCGGTTCACCAGTCCCATCACGCAGATTTCCTTGATGAACGGCGAGCGCAGATATTGGGCTTCAATTTCTTCCGGGTAAATGTTCTTGCCCGAACTGAGCACGATCATCTCTTTCTTGCGTCCAGTGATAAAGAGATTACCGCGGTCGTCCAGATAGCCAAGGTCACCGGTGTAGAACCATCCATCGCGAATGGCCTCGGCATTTGCGTCCGGCCGATTGTAATAGCCCTGCATCACCACGCGGCCAGCGATAGCGATCTCGCCCACGGGAAAGGGAATTGCTTCTACAGTTTCCGGACTCGTGATCTTGATCCGCACGCCCGGAAGCGCCGGGCCCACAGAGCCCATCACGTTCCGTTTCGGATGAGTACAACTGGCTGCTCCGCTGGTCTCAGTGAGGCCGTAAGCCTGCAACACGTTGAATCCAAGTTTTTGCAGATCGCCGCCGATTTTAGGATCGAAGGCAGAACCGCCCGTGATGAGAAAACGCATCTTCGGTCCCAGCAGGCGATGCACCTTGCCGAAAAATAATTTCCCGAGATTCAGCCCAGCTTTGTTCAGTCCAACTTTGCGGCCCATTCCGGAGATCCGCATCAGCATGCTGAAACCTGCTCTGGCCAGGGTCGGACGCTTCTTCACTTCCTGCATCACGCGTTCGTGGATGAGGTAGAAGAATTGTGGTACGCAGGCAAACAGCGTGATCTCACGTTCACTCAACGCCCGCAGCAGCGCGGTTGTGTTGGTTTCTTCCAGATACACCACGCGAGCACCCACTGCATACGGGAGCAACAGGTTGGCCATTTGTGCCAGTGAATGAAACAGTGGCAGCACTCCAAGAATGGCGTCGCGTTCGCTGACCGTGATAAAGCTGAACACCGCGTCGGCTTCAGCAAGCAAGTTGGCATGGGTCAGCGTAACGCCCTTGGGGTCAGACGTGGTGCCCGAGGTGTACATGATCACCGCTGGGTCGCTGTTCTGGACGGCCGCCGGTTTAAAGTCTCGCGGTCCCGCAGCAAACATTCCGAGCAGGTTGGAGTACTTGCCTTCACCTGAGCCGTCCACCATCACCACGCGTACAAGTGTCTCCTGAACGGAGGTCTCCACCAGGGTGAGATGTTTTGCGTCGGTAAAAATCACAGACGCGCCGGAATCCCAGAGCAGTTTGTTCACTTGCGTGGCGTTAAACGCTGTATCCAGCGGCACAGCCACTGCTCCCGCGGAGAGCACGCCAAGGTATGCTGCCACCCAGAGTGGCCCGTTGCCCGCCATGATGGCGCAGCGCACGCCTTCTGACATTCCGGATTCACGTAACCATCGGCCAACCGATTCTGCTTTGTGACGCAGGTCTGCATAGGTATGGCTTTGCCGTTCGCCCGAAGGGCGCTGCAGCTCTGCCGCAATGCGCGCAGGATACTTCTCTACTGATTGAACAAAACTATCGTAAAAACCGTGCATGGTCAGGTTGTGCGTTTATCGGGTGGGCAGCCTTCGCCAGTGCTTGGCATCTTATCCGGTATAGGCAGTTGGAGGACACAATTAAATGCAAACCGCGCATGAACTTTTTCTGCACGAATTGGGCGACATTTTGAACGCCGAACATAATCTTGTGGATGCTTTGGAGGAACAGGCCGAAGCCGTGACCAATGAGCAGCTGAAAACGGCCATTACCGGCCATCGTGCCCAGACCGAAAAACAGGTGGAACGCCTGGAACAGGTGTTCGAGGACCTGGGAGAAGAGGCGGAAGAGGCCGAGTGCAAGGGTGTGAAAGGCCTGGTGGAAGAATGGAAAACATTTAAGGAAGAGGAGGATCCGTCTGACGACATCCTCAACGTTGTGACGATCAACGCCGCCGCCAAGGTGGAAAGCTACGAAATCAACGTCTATGAATCCCTGATTCAAATGGCGCGGGACATGGAACACAGCAAGGCCGTTAAGCTGCTCCAGCAAAATTTGAAGGAAGAGCAGCAGACGCTGAAAAAGATGCAGGGCTTCGCCAGGAAGATCAAGCCCGAGCTGTCTGGTATGGAAGAAGCAGAAGAAGATCAGGACGAAAGCCTCGCGGTCGGTGGCGAAAGCGAAGAACAAGGTTCCGTTCGGTCTAAAAGGAAAAAATCAACCTCCCGTCGTGGCCGCAAAGCGGCATAGTTGCTACTTTCGTTGCAAAATCCTGCCGGACGATTTTTTCGTCCGGCTTTTTTTCTGCTATTTCAACGTGGCGGTTACTGAACGCCGACCACAATTAGCGTTGCGTCATCCACAAAACTGCCGTGGCACTCGGCTGCTTTCAGAATGGCATCCTTCAATTGGTCGGGAGGAAGGTGCACGTTGTGCGCGACCAGATCCACCAATCTTTCCTCGCCGAACTCTGTACCCTCACCATCCGCGCATTCGGTGATGCCATCCGTAAACAGTACCAGCCTGTCCCCGCTGCGGAGGCCGGTGGTGAGTTGGTGATAATTCCAGTCCCGCACCGTTCCCAGTACCACGTCTTCGCTGTTTAAACGTTCGCAGGTCCCGTCTGCATGCGCCAGCACCGGCCAGTTGTGCCCTGCGTTGGTGAAATCGATGCGGTGTTGCGCGGTGTCTATTACGCAATAGAAGAAGGTAATGAATTTGCCGGGAAAATTGTTGCCGGAGATGGCGCGATTCACGCGATTGCAGAAAGTCTTCGGCTCACTGATCTCCGGCGCCAGCATGCGCACCGCGGCTTGAAGATTCGACATCAACAACGCAGCGCCCATACCTTTACCAACCACGTCCGCAATGCAGATGGCGGATCGCTGTCCTTCCAGCGGGATCACATCGTAATAATCGCCGCCAACGTTGCGCGCAGACTGTGACGAAGCGACAATGGTCAAGCCATCTCCTGCCGGAATCTCTCCCGGCATCAGGGCGCGTTGAATCTGCGCAGCGTCCTGCTGCTCCAGTTGATCAGAAAAGCGTTTCTGTTGCAGGGCCTTGGACCGCTTCAACTGTTCTTCCAGAACATTGAGCAGTTGCCGGTTGTCCCAGGGTTTCTGGACAAAATCACACGCCCCGCGATGCATGGCTTTTACCGCCAGTTCAATTGATCCCCACGCCGTCATCACCACCACGGCAAGATTGCTGTCCATGGCCTGGACTTTGGAAAGTAGCTCCAGTCCCTCAGTGCCGGACGTGGTGTCTCGGCTGTAATTCAAGTCCAGCAGAATTGCGTCAAACGTCTTTTCGCGCAGAGCGTCGAGCGCTCCTTGCGGTGAACGCACGAGCTCAGTCTCATAGCCGGCACTTTTCAGGAGCAGATGGAGCGCGGCGATTACGTCTTCCTGGTCTTCAGCCACCAGAACGCGCGGCCGTACAGGAAAGCCTTTCATGTCGATTACCGGGGAAGCCATGGGGTAACACTCTGTAGAAAAAATCATACGGGAACGCTTTCGGCAAAGTGAACGGCTCACTTCAGTGCCGGGATTAAATCTCCTGCTCGTTACAGTGCATTCCGGCGACCGAAGCCATGGCGCCTGCAACCCCCTGAAACTAAAAGCTCATGGGAATTGTTGCCACCGCGTTGAGTCGCTTCATCGTTCATTTGCGGAACCGGATGTTCGAAAGCGAACATCTAGTCTGGCTGCGTAGTTAGACGGGCAAGGGAAGGCAAAGCCCGACTGAAAACCGTAAAAAACCTGCAAAATCGTTAGTTCCAGTTCCGATCCATCGTGTGGCATGCTTACGCAGTGACTTCAGATCAATCCTTTGTTTTTAAGACCAACGACGGCGTCAATATCTTCGTTTACCGTTGGCTGCCTTCGGGTACGCCTCGGGCGGCGGTGCAGATCGTTCACGGACTCGCCGAACATGCTGGGCGATATTCGCGCCTGGCAGCAGTATTGAATGCGGAGGGCTACGCAGTCTATGCCAGTGACCTGCGCGGCCACGGGAAGACCGCCCATGCGAAAGATGATCTCGGTTTCTTCGCCGATGCCGGCGGCTGGCGCAAGTGTCTTAACGATCTCTGGCACGTCAACAGGAAAGCTGCATCCGATTTTCCCGGACTGCCTATGGTGCTTCTGGGGCACTCCATGGGCGCGAGCTTCGCGCGCCAGTTCATGGCAGAACACGGGAACGCTCTTATCGGGGTTGTTCTGTCCGGGGCAAGCGGACAGCCAAACGCACTTGCTCATTCTGGAAGACTCACCGCCCGAATAGAACGGCTGCGGCTGGGTCCACGTGGACATAGCAAGTTGATTCAGTCACTTACCTTTGATGCCTTCAATAAACGCTTTCAGCCCGAACGCACCAAATTCGACTGGCTTTCGCGCGATCCAAATGAGGTGGACAAATACATCTCCGATCCGCTCTGCGGCTTTCCATCTTCCACTCAGCTCTGGGTCGACATGCTCGACGCATGGTCCGCCATTGCGCGCTCCTGTGAAGCCGTGCCGCTCAGCTTACCGATTTACGTGATCTCCGGCACCCACGATCCGGTCAGCGCCGGCACCAAATCGCTCATGCCGATGCTGGAGCAGTTTCGTGCTGCTGGTCTGAAAGTGGAAAACAAATTCTATCCAGAAGCTCGCCATGAACTGCTGAATGAGACGAATCGGGATGAAGTGACGAGAGACTTGCTGGCATGGATGCGGCGGGTTCTTTGACAGGGACGGCACATTCTCTTCAGTTAACTGGCGATTTGTCGCGCAGCGACAAGATTGTGAAGAATCAGGCGGTGAGCCCGGCTAGCGCGGCGAACCGCTCGCTACGGGTGCCGAAATGGTGTTGTGTGGTGAACCGCTCAGCGGCGGTTTGGAGCGCAAGCGACGTAATTGAAAATCCCCGAGCCCGCTGCAACAGGAGCCCGTTAGACCAAAGGTGGGGAAAATTCTTCAAGCGGTGTGGAGCGCAGCGACAGGCTGGATCCCAAAGCGTTAAGGGCGAGGCCGAACACGCGCCGAGCCCGCTGCAACAGGAGCCCATTAGACCAAAGGTGGGGAAAATTCTTCAAGCGGTGTGGAGCAGAGCGACAGAATAAAAAGCTAAAAAGGCTGTGACATTGGTTATGCTCTAGCCGCCAGCTCCTGCGAGGGACCTGACAACGTGGATGCATGTACCGTCACAGCCTTTGATGTGAATACTGCTTTCGCAGTCCCCAACCCCAACTCATTCCTCGCAGAATGCGTCGGTTTTTTCGGGTCGGAGTGTTCGTTGAATCACTTCATCGAACCAATCACCCAGTCTACTTCGGCTCAGCTGCTGTTTATTTCAACTGCGCCTTTCGACCGTCGACGCAAACGATATTAGCGCAAGGGCGCTTAAAGTAAAGACGCAAGAGTTGTGCAAACAAGGATTTATTTTCGCGTCACATCCCACTTATCCGCGCCGCAAATGACGCGGGTTTTAAAATGGCGTTAAAATTTCCCCCGCGATTTGCACAGCACTTTCCACAATTCCTGATGTCACCAAAGTACTGTTTGCAGGTTGAACCCATGATTTTCTTGACGAGCAAACTCGAATTGGCGCATTGTGTCTCTTACGGGTATTGTTGACTTAGCAGCAGGGAACTGAAAAATCGGAGATCGATGTCATCCTTAATCGCGCATATTGACGGTGGCTCGCACGGCAGTCCGGGGCCGTCAGGCATTGGGATTGTTATTGAAAAACCGTGTGGTCAACGCATTCACATCGCCAAATGGATCGGCCACCAGGACAACAATGTGGCCGAATATGCCGCCCTGCTCGAAGCCCTGCAATATGCGACTGCCGCAAAAGCGACAGCGCTCAGCGTATTTACCGACTCTGAACTGGTGGTCAAGCAGATGACGGGCGAGTACGTCTGCCGTAGCCCTCGTCTCTATTCGCTCAACTGGACATGCCGCAAACTGGCCCGGACGCTTAAATTTGCCATCGCGTACGTGCCCCGCCATCGCAATCAGGAAGCCAACCGTCTGGCCAACCATGCCGCACGTTTCCGCGGACAGCCCCATCCGTGTTTGATTCAGTAAGTTTATCCCGTACCGGCAAAAGCTTTTTTCTTTTGCGCATACGCCTCGATCCATGGACAATGCTTCCAGACACCAGATAATCTATGCGACTATCCAGAGCCATTCTTTTTCTTGCGGCCAGTCTCGGCTTCTCGTCCACCGTTTTCTGCCAGACCGGCATCTTCGATCCCAGTACGCAAGCTCTTTGCCAGCAAGTAAAAGACGTTGCGGTACCTCCCAGCGATGTTCCTGCCTCAGACGAGATAAAGAACCTGTCTGGGTGCCGTTCGCAAGACTTTTACTTCGGACTGGGCGCCGATCTAGATCCCGTGAAGGCGCGCAAATGCGCTTTCGCGGAAATTGAACATGGCGCGAATGATCTGGACATTGCCGGGCGCTTGATTCTGGCGATGATATACGCCAATGCTCAGGGCGTGGACCGCAACATGGATCTGGCGATTAAGTTCACCTGTGAAGTTAAAGGATCGCCTGGCGACGTCGCCGGCAACGTCCACGAGCTTGTTCGCTACAAAGAAGCAAAATACAACGGTACTGGCTTTAGCTTTTGTGATCACAGCAGTGGACGCCGTCTTTATGAGCAATGCGCCGCACTCGATGACCGCTTCGAGAAGATCAAACGCGAAGCACGGCTGACCGAGATTACCAAGTCCTGGTCCTCCAAAGATAAGAGCGCTTTTGCGGCACTGCGCAAAGCCGCTGACAACTTCTTTACGGACCGGGTCACCAGCGAGTTCGATACCGCCACCACGCAGGTGCAGGAACGGGCGCTTCTGGAAAATGATTTCATCGCCAAGCTTGAACAATTAGAACGGAGCGAATTGCCCAGGTTTTCTCCGTCAGACTTGCATAAATCCGAAGACAAATTAAAAACGGACCTGGCCAAAGTTCAGGAAAGAGGCTCTTTCAGCCAGGGCCAGATCACGGCGCAGGGCGTAAACAACACCGAGAAGACCTGGCAGGCCTACAAGGAAGCATGGATTGTCTTTGGTAAAAAGAAATATCCCAAAGTGAATGTCGTGAGTTGGAACACATGGCTTACCGAGGATCGTGTGGTTATGCTCGAAAAACTGATTTAAGCAAACCTGATTTAGCTGCCTACGCAGCTCCAGTCTTGCCCGTCCAGTCCCCCAGAAGTTCAACCTCGCCGCCCGGGTTAATCACCTCACGAGCCGGTTGAAAAATGAACTGTTCATCCACCCGATAGTAACTGGAAACCACGCTCCATGTTTCAAAGCCGCTGCCCGAGACGGTGATGACAATCGCTTCATTCGCCGGCTGCCTCAGATCACCCCATCCCGGACCCTGCAGGCGGACGGCCGTGCCATTCTCGTCCAGATAAACATCATTGATGGTCACAATGGCCGCGGCGTTCTTGTCGCGCGCCGTTTCTACCAATTCGCTGTAAATGTCTTCACGTTGTTCATCATCTTCAAACTCCACGTCCACAATGAGGTTTTCATTCGGAGTAATCACGATGGCTGTAGGCTGCAGATGGCCTTCGCTCTCCAGAGATTGTTGCGCCTCATGCAGGAGTTCGTAGGCGAGTGTCTTCAGGTCAGTCATAGATACTCTTTTTCCGCTGCCAGCAGGTCTTTCAGTTTCTCCCGCCCACGGACGATCCTGCCCCGCGTTCCTTCCACCAGAATCTCCGCCGCTCTTGGACGAGTGTTGTAATTCGATGCCAGGGACATTCCGTACGCCCCAGCATCATAGACGCAGAGCAGGGAACCTGGCGACGTGATCGGTAACGCGGCATCGCGGGAAAGAAAATCACCGCTTTCGCAAATCGGCCCGCAAACATCTGTGCGAGACAGCTCCTCTGCTCGGCTCTCCAGTTCTACCGGGACAATCTCGTGTCTGGCGCCGTAGAGGGAAGGGCGTATCAGATCGTTCATGGCAGCATCCACGATCGTGAACTTCTTGTTACCGTTTTCTTTTTGATACAGCACGCGCGTGAGAAGCACCCCCGCCGGAGCGATAATCGATCGGCCTGGCTCCAGCAGAAGGTGAGGCGCTGCCTTGCCCAGGCGCTGCATTGGTTCGGTGATGGCGTCTGCGTAGCTGCTCGTCTGCGCGGTGAAGTCCACGCGCTTTGCGCTGTCATAAGAGATCCCCAGGCCACCGCCGGCGTCACAGTAGCGAATCTTGTGACCATCCCTCGCCAGCTCTTTTATCAACGAAACCGCCCGCTCAACGGCAGCACGGAACGGCGAAACGTCTGTAATTTGCGAGCCGATATGCAGGCTCACGCCCGACACGCGCAGATACTTATGCTCTGAGGCGCGCATGTAGAGGTCTCTCGCACGTTGGATCGGCACGCCGAATTTGTGTTCGCGCAGTCCAGTGGAGATGTAAGGGTGCGTTTCCGCGGCCACATCAGGGTTCACGCGAAACGCAATACTCGCCGGCTTTCGCACCTTTGCTGCGCATTCCGCCAGAAGCTCCAACTCGCCTTCGCTCTCGATGTTAAAGACCAGAATCCCGCTGCGCAGGGCAAAAACAATCTCTTCACGTGTCTTGCCGACGCCGGAGAAGACGACTTTGCCCAGAGCTTTCCTGTTGGCCAGCCGCACGCGTTCCAGTTCACCGCCGGAAACAATATCAAAACCCGCGCCCATCTTCGCGAGGAGCCGCAAGATGCTCAGATTTGAGTTGGCTTTAACTGAGTAACACAGCGTGTGGGGCACACGGCGAAAGGCGGTGTCCAGCGTGCGAAAGCGCTGTTTGATTGCCGTGGCGGAATACACGTAAAGCGGCGTTCCGTATTTGTCCGCGAGTTTTTCCAGTGCGACGCCCTCGCACTGCAGCTGCTTCTTTTTGTAAATGAATGCCGGAGGCCGAGTGAACATTTCTGTGGGATTGTAACAGGCGACCGATTTATTTCTGACAGCCACGAATGCTGCCTACGATCGTGCGCAATGTATGACGGAGTAACTGGGCGACTATATTGGTACCCGATCGAGTGGCACGATGAATTGTATTCCGTTGATCTGTTTGGCTTGCAGACGAGTGTCATTCGTCACAAACAAATCTACCCCTGCACTGGCGGCACATGCCAGTTGGATTGCATCGGGTGCACGAAGTGTTCTGTCACCACGAAGGGATGCATAGACCTTTGCGGCTTTAACATCAAACGGAAGCATGATGGAAGAAGCCGTGATCGCGCTCTCATACTGTGCGCATAGAGCTAGATTGCCCTTATCCATGGGCTTTGCCAATATCTCGCCCAAACTGAGGGATGATGTTAGTAATTGATCGCCACGTGCCAGCATCTTCTTTCGCAAGGCAACCGTTGCCTGGGACAATGGTCCGTAGTCTTCGAACAGGTAAATGTAGAGGTTGGTGTCCCAGAAAATCCGGCTCATTCCCAACCTTCGCGAAGCCGGCGAACGTAATCGTCAGCGTGTTCATCTGCCCAGAGCTGCTTACCAGATCCCCGTAAGGACAAAAGTGGATCCTCCTGCACCGCGTTGCCAGAGGCTGCCGAGCACCAATCGTTGTACCAACCAAGAAGCCCACTGTAACCGTGCGGTAGATCTTCAAGTTTTGGAGTGATCTTGCCCCCTTCGCGCTCGGGATGGTACGCGTCTCCTTTGCGGAAAAGACGTCGCCGCCCTGGTGCTGTTTCAAATAATGTCCGATAACGCCCTGGGTTGGGTGGGCGGTTGGCTACACAATGTTGTACGACATGTACGTATACGCCAGGCCTGAGAACCTTGGTCAACGCCAACTTTCGGGCGCGATTCACGATCTCTTCGACGGTGAAATCGGCGTTCTGCGGAAACTCGCGATGAAGCAGGACAGCAGCTATCCACACTTCGTCTGCAACCTTTACATCCGCTTGGGTCGAAACAGGATTCATGATGTTGCCTCTAGGAGCTATTCTACCAAGTAGAGATGAATTGTCAAATAAAACATCACGAAACTCCATCGCCTTACTAGTCGCTCTACTAAAGGAAAAAAGGCCGCTGAAGAATTCTTCAGCGGCCAACTACAAGACGCACACAATGAGATTTCGCTTACCTTGTGGCTGACGAATTTTCCTTGACTGCGGATTCGCCTTTCGCGGGCGACTCCGATTGCGAGTGCTCCTTGGCTCTGGCTTCAAGGAATTGCACCAGATTTTCCACGTCGGGGTCGGTCAGTTTGAAATTGGGCATGTTCACTTCTTTGTACCTTTTAAACAGCGCCACGGCGATTGGGTCCTGTGACTTCAGGACTTTGTCCGGCTCTTGAATAAAGTGCTTCAGCCAGTTGCGATCGCGTACCAGCGCCACTGTTGCCAGATCCGGTCCAATCAGATCGCCACCACCCACTGTGTGGCAGGCAGCGCATGATGTTCGAAACAGCGTGCCGCCTCTTTCGTGCTCCAGAGGGTCCATGGGCGGCTTTTGATCGTAAGTGGCTTCAATCTTGTTGTATTTCCAGGATGACATCCAGTTGCCCAAAATCGCGGCGAGGTAATGCGGATCGTCCATGGAGCTATCAAGTATCCACTGTCCCGCAGCTTCGTTGCCGATCATCAGGCTGGTTGTGTGTCCCGTGAGAGGATCGGAGTTGGGCCGCAATGCAATCCCCAGCTTTTTGCGAATAGCGTCAATATCTTCTTTCTTCCCGGTCAGGAAATACCATCCTGGGCCGGTATGAAACTTTTCTGAGTACGCCTTCAATACCGCTGGCGTGTCGCGTTTGGGATCAATGGTGATCGAATAGAAGTAGAGGTCCTTGCCCATGCGATCTTGCAGGAGCTTGTAAACCTGGCCCAGTTTGGCGGTTTCCAGCGGACAAATATCAGTGCAGTGTGTGTAGATAAGATTGATGGCGAACATTTTGTTGCGCAGCAGGTCGTCATAGAATTTCACCTGCTTGCCATCTTGCGTGGTGAGAACAACGTTAGGGAAGTAGTTGGCTCCCCAGTTGGCGTTATCAAATGCCTGGGCTTTCGGCAAAGAGATGAGTGAGAATGCCGCAGCAAGCACTAGGCTGGCAGCCGTGATGTTTACCCAATTTTTCCGTCGCATGAATCTGGCTCCCTGATGCAGGATGCACAATTTCCCGAGCCTGGCAGGCTGGTCTCCCAGCCCGCCACCCGGTGGAATCTCTGGAAATTGCCTGGTTGATCAATGGAAGTGCGCAGCGGGTCCCCGATTAGGAAACCCGCCACGTCAGTTTTGGATTAACGGCCGCCTTTGCCTCGGCCAGAGGAACTGCCGCCTTTACCGGAGCCGCCGCCGCTGCCACCCTTGCCGGAGCCAGAACCGCTGTCATCCCCGCCATTGGCGGAGAGAACTGCGCCGCCTTTACCGGAACCGCCGCCGTTTCCGCCTTTGCCGGAACCACCGCCGCTTCCACCCTTGCCGGAGCCGCCACCGTTCACCCCGGAGTTACCCGTGGGTGTAGGTGCTGCTGCTCCGCCGATGCCAGCGGTTGGCAGTACGGTTGTATTGACGTACGTGACTCCCTGTGGGGTCGGGTTCGGTGTCTGCATCGCCACCGCACCTTTATCGAGTTCCCAACGGATCAGCATGGCGTGATCTTCGTGCACCGTATTGTGGCAGTGCTCCATGAACATTCCGAAGAACTCGCGGAACTGCATGGTCAGGGTTACGCTTCCGCCTGGACGCAGGCGATATACGTCCTTGCGGCCTTTTTCCCAGGCCGGAACGTTAGCAGCGCTACCGTTGCGGGCCAGAATCTGGCCTTCTTCAAAGTGGATGTGAATCGGGTGGTCCCATCCGCCGCCGCCATTCTGCAGCGTCCACACTTCGCGCGTTCCCGGCTTGGGAGCAGCAGCCAGACGGCTGAAGTCAGCGGTCAGCATGCTGCCGAAGTCGGTGCTTACACCCCATGGATCTTTATCTGTGGGATCCGTGGGATTGCTGGCGCCGGCGCCGAAGGTGAAGTTACGTTCACGCACCACCGGGATATTCGAGAGATCCGGGTTCGGGATCATTACTGCGGGAACCTGGCTCACGTCAGGCTTCGCGGGGTTGCGCACGATGCGGAACTCCATGAATTTCCCCACCACCGGGTCTTTCGATTTTCCGGCGAGTGCGTCAGCCAGAGTGCGGTCAGCAGACGGCTTCTTTCCGTCCTGGTGTTCGCACAGATTGACCATCCACACTTTGGACCCAATGCTGTATTTGGAGAAATCGATAACGATGTCATAACGCTCGGCGATGCCCTGTTCGTCAAGTTCAGTAACCACAAGCGGCTTTGGCATCAGGTTGCCGTCATTGCCGATCCAGTAGAACTGCGAACCGTCACTGAGGCAGACCTTGAAGAAACGCGAAACGCTGGCGTTCAGGATGCGGAAACGATACTTGCGGCGTTCCACCTCGAAGTAAGGCTTGTATGCCAGGTTCACGGTCATCATGTCGCCGATGAAGCCGTCAAAGTTGAAGATATCGAAGAACAACTGGCCGCTGGAATCCGTGGCTTTGTCGGAGAGCATCAGGTTGACGTCATAATCCAGGTTGCCCCAGGACTTGTCCGTGCCGGAGGGCAGGCGAAGATTGATTCCGTCATTGATGGCTTCATTACCACGATCAAGCGCGCTGTAAAGGTTGAACATGGCAGCGTTGCCTTTGTACACGTTCTGCGAAGTGAAGCTGAACATGTGATCGTGGAACCAGTGGGTGCTCATGGTCTCATGCCAATCGCCGGGTACACGGACTGTTCCGCCATTATCGTCCGGGCTGGCGGCCATTGGATCGCGGGAAGAAGAACGCACCGGTGAAGCCGTCGTTTTCTGCGCCGTGATGGCCGTTGTGCTCGTGGGTGGAGATGGTGTGGCGTCCGAAACCACCGTTTTTCGTCACGTCGGCCGGCAAACCATTGTGATGGCGGAACAGGAGCGGTTCGCCATAACGGCCAATGGCCAGCTTCGGAGGAATGGTTCCGTTGAATGTCCAGACCGCCAGCGGACCCTGCGTCGGCATGGACGGATGGAATTTCAGTGGAATCGATGATGTCGGATCAATACCGGAGTTCAGGCTGGAAGCAACGCCAGGATTGTAAGTAGTGTTCGTCGTGGCGCCTTTTTGTGTGGCTTCAAGGGCAATTTTAGGGGCGAACTCGTCAAAACGCTGGTGGGCCCAATCAGATCCCGGCGGACGGCCTTCCATGGGGCCCTGTCCTCCACCCAATGCGACGTCCATGGTCTGCAAAGTGGTGTTGGCTTGGGCGGTAGGGATATATTGGCCAAGAGGATGCGGGTTGTTGGCATCGATCACGCTGGGAATCGGCTTGCGTTCCAGAAGGTCAAAGCGTGGCATCGGCTGGGAAAATGCTGCTGCGCCAAACAATGGCGATGCAAGAGTTCCCGTGGGGGTAGAACCGTAGGCGCTCGAAGTAAAGGGGCTCAAACCATTCTTCGGCACGATCAAACCGGCACTGGTGATTAAACCTAGTTTGACCAGGTCGCGACGTGAAATACGGCCCTGAGAGTACGCGGCAACGAACTCTGCCCGATTCTTGCGGGCATTCTCGGCCTCTTTCAGACGCGTTTTAGAAGCATTCTTCTCATTCAGAAAAAACTCGCTCATTGTGACTGCGCTCCTCGTAGTTTGGCGTACAGGATTCGGCTGCCCGGATTTCTACCGTGAGGAGCGTGTCCGCTTTGCGCTTTACCGGGGCCCGCGAGGAGTTAACATCTTCCTTCGCTCTTGCCATCCGCGCGCGTCTGCGTGACGCTATCTCCTAACCGATGTTTCAGCCTTGGGCGTAAGTTTCTCTTGGAGGGATTAGAGAGACACAAAAACGAAATTAAAAAGACTAATGGCCCCAAAGGAGACAACTTTCAGGGAGAGCCCTGATCGTCTTTGTGGGCTCGAGTTTTTGTTATGTTTTGTATTTTCAGCTACTTGGGAGGTATTCTTGATTCAGCTGCCGCCCTCTCTGCGCTTGTCCGAAAAGAGTCAGATCAGACTTCAGGACTGGCTGCCTTACGGTCTAAAGAGGTTAGGTTTTGAGGGATGAATCTTAATCTTTCACTGGCAACCGCTGCTGGAGCACCAGTTCGTTAGCTTGTGTGCAATGTGTTGAGCGCGATGTACTGTTTGATTTTCGAGCTGGATGGAGGTTATTTGACCTTGAGAACCACCACGGTTTGATCGTCAAACACTGGAGCGCCCGCGGAAAATTTGTTGGCTGCGTCAAAAAGATTGTCAACGATTTCCTGAGCGCCCTTGCTGGCGTTCTCCGCAATAACTTTTTCAACGCGAACGCGACCGAATTGCTCATCGCGCTGATTGCTGGCATCAACAATACCGTCACTGAAGAAGACAAAAACATCTCCGCTTTTCGCGTGGATGGTAGTTTCATCGTAGGTGGCGTCAGAGAACATGCCCAGCGGCAATCCGGCCGCCTCAATCATATGTGCGTGACCATCGCGACAGTAGATGGGTCGGGGAAGTCCGGAATTGGCCACGCGCATGGTCTTCTTCTCGTCGTCCCACAACCCGCAGCAAAGCACAACGTAGTTTGCATCCAGGCGGCGTTGATTGAGTGAACCATTAACCGCGCTCAACAGCACTGCGGGTGTGGGCTCGGCGGTAGCCACACTTCGTGTGATCCCGCTGACAAGCGCTGCATACAGCGCTGCAGGAGCGCCTTTTCCGCTCACGTCGCTCACAATGATGCAGGCACGTGGCGCCTTGTAATCCAGGAAGTCATACATGTCGCCACCGATTGCGTGGGCGGGGTTGAACCGTGAGGCCAACTCCGCGTTCTTCAGGATCGGACAGGCCGGTGGTAAAAGAGCATGCTGAACTTCTCTGGCCATGGCCAGGTCCCGCTCCATCCTCTGTTCTTCGCGGGCGATGCGCTCATACAGCGTGGCGTTCTCCACGGCGATAGCGATCTGGGCTGCCAGCGTGCTCATGGTTCTCACGTGTTCATCGGTGAAGTAACCGCGTCGCGTGTGCTCCAGGTCAAGCACTCCAATCACGACGTCTTTATAGATGAGAGGAACGCACAATTCTGAGCGCGTTTCCGGATTCGATTTTATATAGCGCGCATCTTTCGTTACGTCTGATACCAGAACTGGCTGCTTGAGCTGCGCCGCCGCTCCCACCAGTCCGCGTCCCAGCGGAATGTCATGCTTGAGCTGGATGTTCTCCTTAAAGCGGACGGAAAAGCGATGGACGAGCTTCTCTTTGTTCTCATCCAGTAACAGGATGGAAAACATCTGGTAGTCGATGATCTTCAGCAGAAGGTCGCCGACGCGCTTCAGCAACTGGTCCAGATTAAGAATTGACGTCAGATCCTGGCTGATCTCGTTGAGCAGAGCCAACGTGTTTGCCTGGCGAACGATGCGTGTATAAAGACGCGCGTTTTCTATGCTGACGGCAATACGTGACGCGATCAGAGACAGCAATCGCGCATGTTCGTCTTTGAAATAACCTGGCTCGCGCGCTTCCAGATCGATCACGCCGATGACCTTGTTCTTGGTGATCAGGGGAACGGCCAGCTCTGAGCGCACTCGGGGAAGCGCCTCAATGTATCCAAGGTCTTTGTTTACATCATCCACCAGAATGGCCTGGCGCTCTTTGACCGCCCGTCCTGTAACGCCTTCGCCAACTTTCACGCGGATGCGCTCGGCCACTTCAGGTAAATGCCCAATTTGGAAGCGGAACCGCAGCTCCTGATGGCGCTCATTGAGCAAAAGGATGGAGAAAATTTCGTAATCGATAACGCGTTTTACCACTTCTGCTACGCGCTGCAGCAGCGTGTCGAGATCAAGGGTGGTGTTCAGGACGTCGGCGACTTCAATGAGAAGTGCTTCAACATCAACACGTTGTGGGGAAGCGGAGCTGACCATGGTTTCCACGTTCAATGATAACAGCTTGATCGTTGACAGCCCCACGCGCTACGGCCCGTTGCGGATGGTGACTGCAATGAACTGTCACAACTCAAATGAGGGTGATTGCTTTCAACGGTAGAAGCGGAGACAAAGAGCCAACCTGCGCACAAATCCTAGTGCGATTTGAATTCCGGCGCTCCCAGTTCATGCACAATGGCCACGCCCGAGCTGCTGCCGATCCGATTAGCGCCGGCCTCGATCATCGCTTGTGTTGTGGCTGCAGTCCTGATTCCGCCGGACGCTTTCACCCCGGCATGATCGCCAACCACGCCGCGCATCAGTGAGACATCGGCCGGCGTGGCGCCGCCGGAGAAGCCGGTTGCCGTCTTCACGAAATCGGCTTTAGCTGCCAGGCTTAGCTGGCATCCCAGAATTTTTTCTTCCAGGGTCAGAATCGGGGCTTCAAGGATCACTTTAACAATGCAGCCAGAAGCGTGTGCAACTTCGACCACAGCAGCGATATCATTTTGCACAGATTGGCGATCGCCGGACTTCAACGCAGCCACGTTCATCACCATGTCCAGTTCGCGCGCACCCAGGCGAATGGCTTCTTCGGCCTCAAAGCGTTTTACTGTGGTGTGGTTTACGCCATGAGGAAATCCGATCGTCGCGGCAACTTTCACCTGAGTTCCGGCAACCTGTGAAGCTGCCAGCCCGATCCACCACGGACTCACGCATACAGCAGCAAAGTGGAAGAAAACCGCCTCTTCACACAGCCGGACAATCTGGTCGCGCGTGGTGTCTGGTTTAAGTAAGGTATGGTCAATGAAGGCCGCAATTGCCTGCCAGCCATGAACGTTCAGCGAGGGGTCAGTAAGGACTGGTTGCATCCGAATCGGATTTTATCACTTTCCCCTTTCGTGGCTATACGTCATTTGATGACAGACTGCAAATATCCGGAAGGTTGCGGTAGCGTTCGGCATAATCCAGCCCATAGCCCACCACGAATTCGTCGGGAATCTGAAAGCCGACGTAATCGGCCTGAATCGGTGCCACCCGCCGCGAAGGCTTATCCAGCAAGGCGGCAATCTTAAATGCACGCGGCTGATGTGAGAGCAAATGCTTCTTCACAAAAGTCAGCGTGAGTCCGGTATCCAGAATGTCTTCAATCAGGATGATGTTCAGACCACGCAGCGGGGCTGTCACGTCTTTGATGAGCTGGACTTCGCCCGTACTTTCCTTCTTCATTCCGTAGCTGCGTACGGCAATGAAATCAAAGGTCGCGTCCAATTCGATCTGCCGTGCCAGGTCGCTCAGGAACATGCAGGCGCCCTTCAGCACGCCGACTAACATCACTGATTGCCCGGCGAAGTCCTTTGTGATTTCGTAACCGATGCGGGCAACGGCTTCAGCAATTTTCTGGCGTGAGAGCAAGACATTCATACATTTTTAGTGCAGCTGGATTTTCTCACAAAGCCATACGGAACTGTCCAGCCATAATTGAAGCGTGCTGAGCCTGTCACCCGGACATTCGTGGGAGCTGATTTGCCGGCAATCGAAGGTTTTCCTCCACCTCGAGTTCTTTTACTTTCAACCGCTGAATGGTCAACTCTCTGATTTCAAGTGAGTCCAGCTTGCCGGCTTGAACATTCATGCGGCGAATGCCTAACTTACCGATAGCCAGTGCACCAATGGCGACCGCACCGATGGCCAGCGTGCCTAAGGCAAATGATCCAAAGGCAACAGCTCCCACGGCCGCTGCCGAAAGCGCATATTTCTTCTTTCGCAACATAATCTCACCTCGGATTGATCAGACGCCATCTCATGCCTGGCCTGAAGCCTCACACTCTAGTCTGTGCTGCAACAAGCCTGATGCGCAACTGGAGTCCCAAAAAACTTCTTGATAGAACGATCGTTATCCTGAACACTGCACGAGTGGGCAAAGCAGACAAGTTATAAAGCTGCTCTCCCTTTGATCCGCGACCATCCGCGCTAATCCGCGGTAAGAATCTTGGATCAAATGTCCACGCTCTGGTTTCCCCGCTGCCGCCTCATTTAGAATCTTGGGTTCTGTTGAGGTAGTTCCATGCCGCTGCCTGAATATCACCAATTGGTCAATGACGCGAAAAAGGAAGTAAAAGAGATCGACTCCGCCAAGTTGCGGAGCATGCAACAATCCGGCGAGAAATTCACGCTGATCGATGTTCGTGAGCCTGATGAAGTCGCTCAGGGTGCAATTGCCGGTTCGGTTGCGCTGCCTCGCGGGCAACTTGAACACAAGATTGACACCATTACTACAGACAAGTCTGCCCGCATTGTCTGCTATTGCGGTGGCGGCGGACGTTCAGCGCTGGCTGCCCAAACTCTGAAACGCATGGGCTTCAAGGATGTCTTGTCGCTCCAGGGCGGTTACAGGAAATGGACTGAAGATTCTTCGAAGTAGGCGACGCATAGAGTTGTAAGAACGGGCAACAGTACCTCCCCTTCATCAATCTACTTTAGACATCAAACACTGAGGACGACGTTGAATGAAACTGAACGGGATCAAAATAACCTGGCTTGGCCACGCCACCTTTCTGATCGAGACGCCCGCGGGAAAAAAGATCATCATTGATCCGTGGGTCCAGAACAATCCGGCAACGCCGCAATCCCATAAGAAGATCGAGCACATTGACTTTATGCTTTGCACCCACGGCCACGGCGACCATATTGGCGACGCGGTCACCCTGGCCAAACAGCATAATCCCAAAGTTGTGGGTGTGTATGAACTCTGCATGTGGATGAACAAAAAGGGCGCCAAGCAGATTATGCCCATGAATAAAGGCGGATCACAGGAAGTTGGAGATGTTTACGTCACCATGGTCCATGCCGACCACTCCTGCGGCATCGAAGACGATGGGCAGATCATCTACGGCGGCGAGCCGTGCGGCTATGTAATTCAATTCCAGAACGGTCTGAAGATTTACCACGCAGGTGACACCAATGTTTTCGGTGATATGCACATCATTCATGAGCTCTATCATCCGGATCTTGTCATGCTGCCCATCGGCGATATTTTCACCATGGGTCCCCGAGAAGCCGCTTATGCGTGCAAGCTCCTCAAACCTCAAACCGTGATTCCCATGCACTTCAACACATTTCCTTTGCTCACAGGAACGCCACAGGAACTGGAGCGTCGCGTGCAAGACCTGGGTATCGAAATAAACACCATGAAGCCGGGAGAGACGCTGAGCTGATCAGGTGGCGCTTAATTTGCCATTGTTTCGCCAAAAAAAAGCCAGCTTTCACGCCGGCCTGTTTCATTGAAAGAACTCTATTTCTCCGGCAACTTTATTTCGATTGGATCAGTCTGTTTAGTCGCGAAAACCAGCACGCCCTTTTTATGCCAGCGTTTGGTCAGCTTCCTGCCAAAACCAGGATCAGTTCGGTCGCCGGAAGGCTCCAGAATCAGTGGCCACAGATCCAAATCGAGCTTTACTGCGCAGGGGCAGGCCTTGCGAATGGTGTCCCAATTGGCTGGATTGCCGGCTTTAGGAATATCCAACTGGACCACAACGTTCCATCCAATCGAATCACCCGGGCCGAGAGTGATGATTTCATCTTCCGGTGGCTCTTGCTGATCCAGAGTCTTCCGCAGCTTAACCGTCGCCGCATCGTAATTGGCTTTAGCAATCATCGGTTCCTCCTGACGCCAGATAGACGCCGCCGGATTCGCCAAGCTGACAATCTCTTCGGAGTTCGACGACGGCGTACGTCGAAGTAATAGAAGGTTTTCTTTGCCCTTATTTTCCGCGACCACATTGATCGATACTCTGACTTTTACGCTCGGGTCCGCGGGCACCAACCGCACTTCGCCTGGAGTTCCCCAGAGTTTCAGCGAATTGGCACTCTCTTTCGCATCATCACTAGCGCCGCTTTGTCCGTGAATTCGTGGTGTTAAACACACAGCCAGCGAAATCATCAGCAGAAATAGACTGAAGACAGCCTGGGCAGAGAAGATGTTTGGCTTTACTTCCGCGGCGCACGCGTTTTGGGTCTTCTTTCTCATGGTGCCCTCTGATCAGACCGTTGAAAATGCTGGACGTTAGCGGCGCAAAGTGTAGCTGCGGGAAGCCTTTTAGGCAAGCGGTTTTGCCGTGACGTCAAAAGAGGGCAGAAGATTGAAACTCGATCTTGAACGTGCCTTACAAAGTAAGCCGTGGCCTGAGCCGGTTCCGGCCATTAGGGATCTACTGGCAACTGGCGTGTTCCGGAGGCGATAACGTTAACAGCAGCTTTTCGTCAGGATAGCTGTACGCGCCACCAATTGCTTGAGATGGTTTCTGCCGTTTGAACCACGGCAGAAGAGCTTCATTCTGAGGATGATAAGTTGTACCGTTCATCCTCATCGGAAATGTGGCATTGGGAAGATCTTCCACCACATCGCCCGTTTCGAGCAAATCCTGGCAATTGCCATTCGGGGAACTCCACCAGGGCGTTACTCCGTGCACGCCATCGGCGGCCACAAAAGGATCATTGACGATTTCCGCGATTTCGTGGCTGATCGCCGTTATGTCCTCGAAGTTATCACCAAAGAAAATAAACGGCGTAACCCATGAGGAGAAGTTGAATACGTATCGCTCTTTATGAAATCCATTGCTGATCGTCGCCGGTCTTTCGTCGAAAGTATGAAAGCCGACGAAGAAGAAGTTCTGATTGGGATCTGTGTAGAGAAACGTATTCGAAAACAGAAACGTGGAGATGTCCGCGGTCTTGATATCGCCCGCCAGTTCGGCCGCTCCCACCGGTGAATTTCTGTCGGATGATGAAGAGGGAAGCAGTTTGCTGAAGAAAGTGTCAAAGTCCACCAGAACGAAGGCGCAACACGTTCCATCTTTGCGCAATGAGAATTGATACGTGCCTGCTCGCAACACCATAGTGCGTGCGGTTTTCACTGAGGGTCTGAGGATTGTGTGCCACGGCCTGTTTGCGGCACGGTTGTAGAATTCCGCTCGCTGTACCGCATCCACGAATTGTGTAGACCGCCGGCTGCTGCTGTAAGGCGCGTTCACAAAAAGCGGCGACTCCAGGACCCGCCTTACATATTGTGTGGCGTCAGAAAAAAGGCGATGTCCATTCACAAACCTGGGAGAACCGTCAGCGTTACGCAAATCAAGAGATACAGGAATAATGGGCGAAGAGATTTTTGTGGTTACAGCGGTCTCGGGCGCGGTGCCAACCATCTGGTAGAACCACTGACTTTGCGGCACGTTTGCGGCATTGAAGCCGTGAGCAAAATACTCCCCGCTGAATGTCGGAACTGACGCCAGTCTGGTGACGGGAGCCAGGAAAAGTTGATTGTCCTTAGCGGCGTCTGGCTGAATATGAGGCGGGACATGCATATACCCGCCGCGGGCAGCCGGTACGCTTGCAGTCGGTAACTGATCCGGTTCAAGCGCCTCTTGTGCAAAGGCTTGCTGGGCGCAGCCAAAAGCAAAAATTAGACAGGTGACGATCAGGAAATGGATCAAACGAGAGGAAATCTCTCTCTTGTGGCGAATGGCGACCATCAAGCCCCGATTGTTTCCCCAACAGTTCCTCGTAAATCCCCCGACATTGATGAGACAAGATTCTGAATAACTAAGATTGATCAATGATCCCGAAGGTTTCCTGCATTGGAAAATCCAAGGCGAAGTTTTCATTTTGGAACCAGTGAGTGGAAAACCTTTGTTCCTGAATACTCGTCTAAAAGATTCGGGAACATACCATGAGCTTGGGCCGATTATTCCTCATCAACGAACTCAGACGTTTGGAAATGCGCTTTCACCCTGACAGCTCGCGTGACGAACAGGCGATTGAATACATCAGGGCCGCCATTCAGGCCCTGGCTCCGCAGTCTGCGAGAAAACCGGAACCGGCCCTCCCGCCACAATTGCGGGCGAAAGCTTCGTAAAATTAACGTCGCTTCAGGGCTTTATAGCGTGGTGGACGCAGTCCGGACCTGTTCGGGCAACTTGAAGCTGTCTTCCAGGGCTTCCTCGCAAGTATGTTGGACGACAGACCGGTAGTGTTCGCCCAGAAAGACACGCAGCTTGGCCGTATCGATTGAGCAAGACCCCATCAGATAGGGTAAAGCCTCCGGCGGAATGTCAGAGACGCCCAGGTCCCAGAGCAGGCGCAGCGTCTGACGGCAAATGGCGCGAGTAGGAACGCGCTTCACTTCAATCTTGGCGATTTCCACGCACCGTCTCAGTGTGAGCGGATCGCCACGTCCGGCCACGTTGATGATCGATAGTCTGGGATCGTTCAACTTACGTTCCAGAATGTGTGTGATCAGACGTGCCACGTCATCGATGTGGATAAACTGGAGTTTGTTTTCCAGATAGGGCCCGCGCGAAGGAAGCCACAACGGTAGCCGTGTGTTCTTGCGGCGAAGCCTCTCAGCCAGACGGCCTTTACCCCCGGGGATGCCGCGCAGAACCCCAAGCTGGTAATTCTGAACTGTTGCTCCAGCATAAATATGAGAGCGCAGGACGTACGTCTTGCATTTGCGCAGACCCTTGGCCCTGGCCTGGACAGTCAAGTCCGCCTCCTGCTGGTGGAGAGCATAGGGCAGGCTTTGGGCATTTAACGGCGCATCTTCTGTCGCCGGCTTTTCCAGGTCCGGACCATAAACGGCCGTGCTGCTGGGGAAGATGAATTTTTCAATCCCACCGATCATGCGATTGTGTTCAGCAATGGCTTCAGTCACCCGGCTGGTTCCAGCCACGTTCACCAGCCACATATGTTTGCGGTTGATAACGCCGGTGCGCAATGGATCCAGGATGAAAGCCAGGTGCAGCACGGCTTCAGGACGGTAGGCTTTCAGGAGTTCGAGCAGTTGATCACAGGACCGCTCTTCACCAAGATCGATCTTTTCGAACCTGAACAGGGAAGAGGGGTTTGCAGGTTCCTTTACGTCGACACCGATGACCTGAAAACCCGCAAGCTGCTCCAGCAGCCGCGTTCCCAGATTTCCTGAGACGCCGGTAATCAGAACTGTTGGTTTTGCTGCCATCGTGCGCGGTGAAGATCTCTTATTCTGCGATGATCTTTTTCTTAATGATGATCTGTTCGAAGAGGTAAGTCATCGTAACACAGAGCCAGTTCTCACCGGCTAAGGCCTGCATCTGTCCAGCAATCAGGAATTTAACGTAGATGTCCGGCTTGGTGCGCGGCAGATCCCTCGCCCAATGTTACTTCGGGTTGGTCGGCTGTGAAGGCGCCGGGCCGAAATACTTATCGTCGAAATCGGTCTTTACGGACGCATTCAGCTCCTTGATGCGTTTTTCCATTTTCTGGCGATAGATGACTCTTGCAATCTCATCTTTAACGCTTTCCTGCGTGAGAGTTTGTTTGCTGTCCACCTTGTAGACGGTGTAAGCGCCTGCTGCATCTGACTTGAACACCCCACCTGGCGCAAGGGCGAACATCTGCTTATCGTCTGCCGCAGGAAGGGAGCCTTTGCGCACCGCCCCAATTGTGGTGTTCGGAGGTGCGCTACTGATGCCCAGCTTCTCATAGGATTCTTTCTGCAGCTTTTCCAGATTCTCGCCTTTGGCAGCGCGATCGCGCATTTCATCAGAGACCTGTTGTGCCTTGGTGGAAAAAGCCGCCTTTTGTTCGGGAGTAACGGCTTTGCCTGACGGATCATTCCTGGGCACGTAAACACGGCTCACATTCACGGAAACAAAATCGGCGGCGTGTTCTTTGTAGTAGGCGTCAATCTCCGCCTGCGGTGGATTGTGATATTCCTGTTCAAGTTGCCGCTGATAGAACTCCGCCAGCGTCCGCAGTTGTAGCAGATAGAGGGATGCGGCGAATTCGGCTGACCGGTCAACACCGGCTTCTTTGGCGGCGTTGGCAAACACCAGTAGTTCAACATACTTTTCTGCCAGCGTACGCTTTCCGGCGGGCGGCAACTGTTGATCGGGTTTGCTCACGGCCTGTGTAACCTTGTCAAACTCTTCGCGCCCCACCGTGGTAAAGCACTTGTCGTTGCTGGCAGCTGCGGCTTTGTCATTTTTGTCACAAAGGCCATGGATGGTGATAACCGTCTGGTCAGACGCCGCACCAGGGCTTGTGGCAGACGGCTTTTTATCGGTCTGTGCGCTCGGGGCCGGGGTCGGACTTTTTGTCGTTCCAGCCGCCGGAGGCTTACTTGCAGGAGCTTTCGTTTGAGCAGGCGTCGTTTGAGCAAACACGCTTTGAGCAAATATGGTTTCAGCGAACAAAGAAGTAGCAAGTATCACGCAAATCACAAGGTTCCGAACCATGTCGAGCCTCTCCAGCTTATTTGTTGGGATGAAGTTTAGTCATCGTAACATAACGGTTTTAGTTGGAAACGCCGCGTATAAACCTGAGAAAATAGCTCGTGCCCACTGTGGAGTCAAACCCAGTTCATGAAAGCATGCAGCAGGAAAAGCGTGCCGTAGCGCTCAACTCGCTTTTGGCGGCCGGAGCCATTACGGCGTTTAAGCTGGTCGTGGGTATTTCCACCATGAGCCTGGGCATCCTCTCTGAGGCCGCGCACTCCGGGCTCGATTTAATAGCCGCCTTCGTCACCCTTCTTTCCGTTCGCGTTTCAGACAAACCAGCAGACGCAGAACATCAGTACGGTCACGGGAAGGTGGAGAACTTTTCTGCGTTCATTGAGACAGGGCTGCTGCTGCTGACTTGTTTTTGGATCGTTTGGGAATCTGTCCGTCGCTTGAACGGTCATCATGCAGTGCATATTCAACCGAGCCCTGCGGCCTTTCTGGTACTGTTCGCGTCCATGGCAGTTGACTGGTGGCGTTCGCACAAACTTCAAAAGGTCGCCATAAAGTATGACAGCCAAGCCCTGGAGGCGGACGCGCTTCATTTCAGCACTGATATTTTCTCCAGCGGCGTCGTGGCTCTCGGCCTGGCTCTGGTCTGGGCTGGCGAGCACTTCAAGGTTGGATGGCTTGCGAAGGCTGATCCTGTCGCAGCGCTCGTGGTATCCGGGGTCATTGTTTATGTGAGCTGGCGTCTCGCCCGTAAAACCATTGATGCGCTTCTCGATGCGGCGCCTCCGGGCGTTCGCGGTCGCGTCATTGATGCCGTGCTGCAGGTCAATGGTGTGATTGAAGTGGAAAGAGCGCGTCTTCGCCGGGCCGGAAACCGCTATTTTGCCGATCTCACAGTTGGTCTGGCACGAAATGTGACATTCCAGCGTTCAGGCCAGGTAGTGGCGGAGATCACGGATGCCGTTCAGAGGATCTTGCCGGACTGTGACGTTGTGATTTACTCCGTTCCCCGCGAGACCGGCCACGAAAACATTTTTGATCGCATACGTGCCGTCGCTTCTCGTAACAACTTCAGCGTGCATGATGTGAGCGTGCAGGACCTGAGTGGCCAGCTTCACGTTGAACAGCACCTGGAACTGGACGAGACATTGTCACTGAAGACCGCGCACGAAGTGGTCACCCGCCTGGAAGCGGAGATGGGCCGCGAAGTGCCAGAAATCTCCACCATTCTCACGCACATTGAAAGCGAACCGAATACCATTGAGCCGGGCAATAAAGTGCTGCGTGATGCGGTGCTTGAGCAGAAGCTCAAGCCGATTGTGAAAGAGTTTCCGGAAATCCTGGACATGCACGAAGTTGAAATCAAGCGCGTTCGCGGGAAGGTTTATATGTCTTGTCACTGCACCATGCCGGATGATCTTCCACTCTCTCGCGTGCATGAAGTGTCCACGGAGCTGGAAATTCGCTTCAAACAAGCTGCACCGGAATTATTCAAAGTCTTGATTCATCCTGAGCCGCTAACGGACAATCGCCGCTAGTCATCTAAGTTAAAGAGGGAATTGATATGGTCGAAGCAAGAGTGGATTGGATTGATGGTGAGCGCTTTGTTGCTCAGGCAAGCAGCGGGCACGCATTCGTAGTTGATTCTGATCGCGCGCGCAACACTGGGCCCGGCCCCATGGAACTGGTTCTGGTAGGCTTATGCGCCTGCACGGCAACCGACGTAGTCACCATTCTGCGAAAGAAGCGGGAGCCCGTCGACAAGGTAGAAGTTCGAGCCGAAGGTGAGCGGGCAACAGAACCGCCCACCGTCTACACCTCGATTAAGCTTATTTATTCGGTTACCGGGGCTGTCTCACGCAAGGCCGTGGAGGATGCGGTACGTCTGTCAGAAGAGAAGTACTGTGGGGTTGCTGCGATGCTGCGGAAAACGGCAAAGATGAGTACGGAAGTACATATCGCCAGCGTGTCGGAGACACCTGTCCACGCTGCGAAATAGCGGATAGCATCGGAGATAATGAAGCTTGCGCCCTGGCGCACGAATCTTATACACAAGCGAAATTGAGGGGATTGATGACTCAAAAAAAGGTTGTTGTTTATAGCTCACCTGGTTGACCGCCCTGCACCTGGGCAAAAGCCTACCTTTCGGAGAAAGGTATTCCGTTTGAAGTGAAAGATGTGAGCCTGGACCAGCAGGCCGTATTCGAGTTGGTGCGGACTTACAAGAGCCGTTCCACTCCAACAATCGTCGTGGGAGATAAAGTCATGATTGGCTTTGATCCCGATCAACTGGACCAGATGCTTGCAGGCTAAACCAGCAGAGTCCTTAACAACCCCAAGCCCCGCCACCCAAACTCACCCCTGGCGGGGTTACATCCTGATTGCAGCCGCATCGTTTTGCTGGGGCGCTTCTGCCACATTTGGCAAAGCGCTTTTCAGCGGACGCCTCTTTGGCGAGCAAACCTATGGCGAGCACACCCGTATTTCACCGCTAGTACTATCCCAGGCCAGGACCACGTTCGCTGTCTTGCTTTTGGGTGGATTCCTGTTGGCCCGATACGGTCGCGCTTTCTTTCGCATGGCTCGCCGGGACCTCGTGCTTTGCCTATTGGTTGGAACACTTGGGCTGGCCGGATCGAATTACTTTTACTATCTGGCTATCCAGAAGAGCACGGTAGCCCTTGCCATCACACTGCAATACACAGCGCCGCTCTGGGTGCTGATCACGATGGTCTTGCGCGGACGCGAACGTTTCACCATCTTGCGCATCAGCTCAGTGCTTCTGGCAATGGTTGGCATTGCGCTGGCGATTGGATTATTCCGCGGCGGTGTGACCATTAACCGATGGGGCGCGGCCGCGGCCATGGTGGCTTCCTTTTCATTCGCTTTTTACAACATCCTTGCGCAGGCGTTGGTGGGCCGATATCACCAACTGCTGGTGATGACATATGCGTTGCTCGGCGCGGCTTCCTTATGGATGGTACTGGATCCTCCGTGGAAGCTGGCTGCACAACATTTCAGCCTGAAGCAATGGGGATTTCTCTTCATCTTTTCCTGCTGTGCGACTCTGGTTCCTTATTTCTTCTATTTCAGCGGTCTTAAATATCTCGATCCCACCAGGGCCATCGTAGCCAGTTGTCTGGAGCCGGTGTTTGCGATTCTGTTTGCGGCGGCGTTTGTCGGAGAAGACATTGGCTTTCTCCAGGGAGTTGGCATCGCTGCGGTACTTGTGGCCACAGTGATGGTCCAGATCCGGCGCAGAGGCGGCGTTCCTCCGCCTTCAGTAACACCAAAGGCCGCCCAAATCTGAGCGGCCTTTAGAGATCAATCCTTCTTCAGAAGCGAGTTACTTCGCTTCCGCCTTGGAGCAATGCTTTTCGAACGCATTCTTGAGCGCCCCGGCAATCAACTCTGGCGTGCTGCTTTCAATGTCACTGCGCTGCATCATGTACACCAGTTGTCCATCGCGCAGGATTCCAATCGATGGAGACGTTGGCTGATAGCCAGTAAAGTAGCTGCGGGCTTTGTCCGTGGCTTCACGGTCCTGCCCGGCAAACACGGTGATGATCTTGTCAGGCTTAGTCGAGTTTCTTACGGCGGCCCGTACGCCCGGGCGCATTCTTCCGGCTGCACATCCGCATACCGAGTTCACCACCACCATGACAGTCCCCTTTTGCTGGACTGCCTGGTCCACTTCCGCGGCTGTGCGCGTCTCTTCAATGCCCGCCGAGGTCAATTCCTGGCGCATGGGCGCGATCATCATTTCTGGATACATTCATTTCCCTCCCAATGGGTTCGTACCTCTATTCTAGCAAGGAAAAAGTCGTTCTCCGAACTTGACTGCATGCGTTACTCTAGCTGACAGGTGAATATTCAACAAAACATTCCGTTGGCTCCAATGACCACGCTGCATGTAGGTGGACCAGCACGCTACTTTGTTGACGCCCAGACTGAAACCGAAGTGAGGGATGCACTTGATTATGCCGCCCAACGGCGCCTGCCGCTTTTTGTGCTGGGCGGCGGCAGTAATCTGCTGGTGGCGGATGAAGGCTGGCCCGGCCTGGTCCTGAAAATATCTCTTCTCGGCGTTGAGTTCGAGTTCGAAAAAGACAACACGCTGTTCTATGCCGGCGCCGGCGAGGGCTGGGATGATCTGGTCGCCATGACCGTTAGCAAGAATTGCGGCGGTATAGAGTGCATGAGTGGCATCCCCGGGACGGTTGGCGGCACCCCGGTACAAAATGTCGGCGCCTACGGTCAGGAAGTCTCGCAAACCATCGCAAAAGTCCGGGCGCTGGATATTGTGAGCGGCACCTCCGGTGAATTCACCAACGAAGAATGTGCTTTTGCTTATCGCACCAGCATGTTCAACTCCACGCAAAGAGGGAAGTACATTGTGCTGGAGGTTGGCTACCGCCTGAAGCAAAAGGGCGAGCCGGTTTTGGAATACGCTGATCTGAAAAAGTTCTTTGAAAACATGAAAGGCAAGCCGGGCTTGCAGGACGTTCGCGACGCTGTTCGCAAAATCCGCCAGAGCAAGGCCATGCTGATTGTTCCTGGCGACGAAGATTGCCGCAGCGCGGGATCATTTTTCAAGAATCCTCTTGTAAGCGCCGCAGAAGCTGATCGTATTCAGGCGTTGGCCCAGCGGCTTTCGCCCGACAAGGCAATGCCCCGCTATCCCGGAGAAGATGGCCAGGTGAAGCTTTCCGCCGCGTGGCTGGTGGAGCGGGCTGGTTTCGCCAGGGGACACGCGCTGGGGCCAGTCGGGATATCACGAAAGCACACGCTGGCGATCGTGAACCGCGGCGGGGCAACGGCCAAAGATGTAATTTCGTTGAAGGATGAAGTGCAGAAGAAAGTGTTTGATGTCTGGGGCGTAAGGCTTCATCCCGAGCCAGTGTTCGTTGGCTTTGATATGGCAGGCAAGTCGCTCGCTTCGTAAGGCGCTGCTCGCTACATTCTGCAGGCGGCTGCGCGGCAGGGGCCGGATTGCCCGTGCTCCAGTTAGCTTATTATGGGCGAGTCTTCGTGAGTTTCTGGTATTTAGTATCTCCGACGCAGCCGAAGGCGGCTGCGTTCCACATTTCAAAGTCAAGAAACTTTAGATTTGTTGCGTTGGCTCACGTGGTAGGGCATAGTGAGGCAAGCCCCCAGGGGAAACCGGGACGTTCTTTGAAAATTGATTTGATTTCGCCGACCGTTGTTCACATTCTGTGAATGCCGGGCGGTAGGCGGCTGAGCGCGCCTATCGCCTCGAGAAGCGATTCATTGGAATAACCTGGGATGACTTCCCTTAACTGCTTTGAAATCCTAGTTGAGTGACGGGGGGCCTCCGGATCCGCTCATTCACTCTTTCATCATCATCACATAAGTTCATCCATATTGAGTCACCGGGGAAACTGGGTAAATCGGGGGTAACTGAGACCAGGGTTGCGACAGGTTGGAATGTTTCGAGCTAAGTCCTTTAGATCTTGGGATGAACGTGGAGGGGGTAGGTCGAGGGCTGAGGGGCAGATTTCACGGCCGTATGATCATGACTTCCGTCGATTTGATCAAGGCTGCCGCGGTATCACCTTTCTTAAGACCCATTTCAGCCACCGCGTCCGCGGTGATAATGCTGGTAATTACCTGACCTGATATGGAAAGCCGCACCTGGGCCATGAGACCGTCAACCTTGATTTCCAGAACGCGCCCCACCAGTTGATTGCGTCCACTGATCTTGCGGAAATCGCGCCGCGTTTGCGGGCCTGATTTTATCTCCTCTTTTGGGATGAACCGCTCCAGCTCGGAATCCGGTATGCGATGGTGGCCTCCCGGCGTGGTCACCGTGCGTATCTTCTTCGTATAAATCCACTTCTTCAGCGTGGGATAGCTGATACCCAGTCGGACCGCGGCTTCTCTCGGCTTGAGAGGCATGAAACGATTTTATACGGATTGATCTGGTTTTCAGCAACCTTAAAAATTTGCTGCTTTAAGCCGCCTCGCCTTCAGGAGAAGCCGCATCGATCGGCTTTGGTGGAGTGTTAATGGGAGGACGGTGAATTTCCTGTGCCAGGCTTGGCCTGGGCTTGGCTTCGATCGGTTCAATTCGAACCGGCTTGCCCGTTCTGACGGATTCGTAGATGGCGTTTACGATTCGCACGTCGGCCAGCCCTTCCAGCCCTGAGGGTTCGGGCTCCTTGTCCCTGAGTATGCAATCTGAGAAGTACACCAGCTCCGCCGCAAACTGATCGCGTTTGGCGAACGTGCGCTGCCGCTTTTTGTCGCCAATGACCAGTTGATGTTTGATGGCTCCTGCATATTCATAAGCAGGGTCGAGCGTCAAAGTGCCTTCATCTCCAGCCAGCGTATAACGAGAAATGTCCGCAGCGCCAAAGCTGCAGGTAATGGTTGCCAGCCGGTGGTTGGGGAAGCGCAAGATGATGCTGGTCATCTCTTCAACCTTGCTGAAGCGCTCCTGCGGACGTGATTCCGATGCGGCCAACGCCTCCACTGGCTCGTCCCCAAACAAATATCGCGCGGCGTTGATGCAATAGACACCCATATCGAAAACGGGTCCGCCGCCTTGTTCAGGCGTATAAGTCACGCGAATGTTGCCTTCTGCTACCTGCTGGCTGAATTCGGAAGTGAAATAACGCACTTCACCCAGCTTGCCCGATTGGGCGATCTTGATCGCCTCCAGATTGCCTTTCTCAAAGTGCAACCGATAGGCGATCATCAGCTTGACCCTGGTCTGCTCCGCCGCTTCAATCATTTCGCGGCACTCCGCTTCATTCACCGCCATCGGCTTTTCGCATAACACGTGGACTCCGGCACGCGCAGCCCGCACCGCATATTCCTTGTGCAGGTGATTCGGTACTGCAATGTAGACTGCGTCCACGCCGCTGGAAAGGCATTGATCGAACTCTGCATAGGTAAACGTCTTTTCCACGCCATGCTTCGTGCTGAGTTCATTCCGCTTGTTCTCATCATCAGAGACAAGCGCCACCAGCTCAGAGTTCTCCGCATGGTCAAAGGCCGGCAGTATCGCAACCTGAGAAATATGTCCTAGTCCTACCACGGCGTAGCGGATCTTGCGGCCGTCTTGAGTACCTTTACCAATTTTAGCCATCGGATTTCTCCCGGTTGTCGATTTTAGATAACCGTGCGATGCCCTGCAAAGGAAACGCGATGGCCTGTGATCAACAGTTGCAGATCAAAACGGCGCGAGCGGTTGAGCTGCTGAATTGGTAAGGCATCGTTTTTTAGGAAAGTTGCTTCCCACCATTTGCCGGCCGAACAACGCAAAATCAAAGCACTTATCGCGCCGGACCACTCTGCTGCCGTTTTTTCTCTCGAGAGCGTCAGTATTCATCCACGTCTTAGCAATGATTGAGAGATTCAGCGTATGTCCAAAAGGCATGATCAAGTAGTACCGGATAATCCCGATGCGGCAGACGATCCAAAGCAAACCAAACCAGAACAAAAAGGGCTGAGCCGGCGTTCATTTCTGGGACGCATGGGTGTAGTTGGCATTGCCACCGCCGCCGGACCACTGATCCACATTTCACCGGCCGAGCAGGTTGAGACTTCTCCTTCGCCCACGAAGCCCAATACAGTTCCCGGAGCGGTTCCCGTCACTCTGAAGGTGAATGGCAGCACTCATAATCTGAAACTGGAACCGCGGGTCACGTTGCTGGATGCGCTGCGGGAAAATCTTGGCCTGTTTGGAACCAAGAAGGGTTGCGACCATGGCCAGTGCGGCGCATGCACCGTTCATGTCAACGGGCGACGCATAAATTCCTGCCTCACCTTCGCCATCATGCATCAGGCTGATGAAGTAATAACCATTGAGGGCCTGGCTCGTAACGGAGAACTGCATCCGGTGCAGGCAGAGTTTCTGGAACACGATGCCTACCAGTGCGGATACTGCACGCCCGGCCAGATGATGTCAGCCGCGGCTTTATTAAAAGAGCCATGCGGCGCAGATGATGATTCGGTGCGCGAATGCATGAGTGGCAATATCTGTCGCTGCGGAGCATATCCGAACATCGTGGCCGCAGTGCAGGCGGCGCGCAAGCGCGGTTAACTTACCTTCCCGCATTTTTCCGGAGAGCAGTCCGGAAGAAAGCAGAAAGCCGGAGCCATGCAAGCTTTCGAATACAACAAATTGAATGACGCCGACCGGGCCAGTGCTGCCGGTGCGGTGCAGGGCGCCAAATTTGTAGCCGGCGGAACCACGCTGATTGATTTGATGAAGCTCAACGTTGAGCAGCCCACAACTCTGCTGGACATCAACGCGCTTCCGCTCGATAAAGTTGAGAAGCTGCCGGACGGAGGCGTGCGAATCGGGGCCATGGTTCGCAATAGTGATCTTGCCCACGACTCGATCATTCAGCAGATCTATCCGGTGCTCTCGCAAGCGCTGCTTTCTGGCGCGTCGCCGCAGCTCCGCAATATGGCCACCACAGGCGGCAATCTCCTTCAGCGTACTCGCTGTTATTACTTTCGGGATACTGCGTATGCCTGTAACAAGCGCAATCCCGGATCGGGGTGCTCCGCCATCGATGGTCATAATCGCATGCACGCTATCCTGGGTACCAGTGAGCACTGCATCGCAACTCATCCATCAGATATGGCCGTGGCCATGATGGCGCTGGAAGCCACCGTCCACATTCGAGGAACCAAAGGCGAGCGCTCTGTCCCGCTGAATGAATTTTATTTCGTTCCCGGTTCCACGCCCAATCGTGAAAACGTGCTCGTGCCTGGAGACCTGATCACACATGTCACACTGCCTGCGCTGGCCAGCGGCACAAAGTCGCACTATCTCAAGCGTCGCGACCGGGCGTCGTATGAGTTCGCGTTGGCTTCGGCGGCGGTTGTTGTGCAGATGCAGGGAAGCCGTATCGACGGCGCACGCGTAGCTCTTGGCGGTGTTGGAACCAAGCCCTGGCGATCTTTGGAGGCCGAGCACGAGCTGCAAGGCAAGAGCGCCAACGAGCAGACCTTCCGTGCTGCGGCTGAGGCAGCGCTGAAGGGCGCCCGGCCGTTGCATGACAACGCATTCAAAGTGGAGTTGGCGAAGAGAACTATTGTTCGTGCTTTGAAGGAAGTCACGCAGGCCTAACCAACGCGTGCTCTACATCATGATCAAGGAGAGTGACATGAGCGCATCTTCGTCAGGACAATCAGTCATAGGACAACCAGTCACTCGCATTGATGGTCGCCGCAAAGTCACCGGCGCCGCTCCTTACGGTGTCGAATACTCGATCCCGAATCTTGCTTATGGCGTGGGCGTTGCCAGCACCATTGGCAGCGGTCGGATTACGAGCATCGATGCCAGCGAAACAGAGAAGATGCCTGGCGTGCTGGCCGTCTTGCATCATGGCAACGTTGATCGTATGTATCGTCCGGCAGGCTCCTTTGAAGAGCAGAGCCGTCCCGGTGAGAGTCGTCCGCCATTTGAAGATGAGAACGTCTATTACTACGGCCAGTTCGTCGCTCTGGTGGTGGCGAACACGTTTGAGCAGGCACAAGATGCCGCTGCGCACGTTCGCGTCAAATATGAAGCGAAGAAGCCGCTGGTCCGGATGGATCAGGCTCCGGCTCCAACCAAGCCACCCAACGCGAAGTATGCCCGGGGAAATGCCGAGCAGGCTTTTGCGCAAGCGCCTGTCAAACTCGACGTCACTTACTCCACGCCTGTGGAGACGCACAATCCCATGGAAATGCACGCCACTATTGCGGTGTGGGAGGGCGAGAAGCTGACGCTGTATGAAACCACCCAGGGCGTGGTCAATCACCACAATGTAGCGTCACAGATGCTTGGCATGCCGCCGGAGAACATACATGTGATCTCGCGCTTCGTGGGCTCAGGCTTCGGCTGCAAATTATTTCCCTGGCCGCATTCATGGCTGGCTGCAATGGCTGCGCGCCATGTAAAGCGCCCGGTGAAAGTTTCAGTCCCGCGCATCCTTATGTTTACGACCGTCGGTTATAGGCCTACAACACAGCAACGGATTCGCATGGGAGCCACGCAGGATGGCAAGCTCGTCTCTCTGATGAATGACGTGATGCAGAACACGTCATTCGTTGACGAGTATCTGGAAGACTGCGTTGAGCCCTCCTCTATGTTGTATAGCTGTGCGAATGTAGCCGCGGCGCAGCACGAAATTCAGCTCAACATGGGAACGCCAACGCCCATGCGCGGTCCAGGACGCACGCCGGCGCTCTTTGCTCTTGAATCGGCGATGGACGAGCTTGCCGAGAAACTCAAGATGGATCCGCTGGAATTGCGCCTTCGTAATTATGCGGAACAGGACGAAAGCAAGAGTCTGCCGTGGTCAAGCAAGCATCTGCGCGAAGCTTACAAACAGGGCGCTGAAAAGTTTGGTTGGAGCAAACGCAACCCTAAGGTCAGCTCCATGCGCAATGGGAACGAAATCCTGGGCTGGGGCATGGGCACGTGTACGTGGCCCGCCCATCAACGCGGAGCTGAAGTCCGCGTACGACTCATGGCTGATGGCACGGCTCGCGCTTCCTGTGCGTGCCAGGATATCGGTACGGGAACATACACAATCTTTGCCGAAGTGGTGGCCGATAAAACAGGCATTCCGCTCGACAGGATTCAGGTGGTCCTTGGGGACAGCTCACTCACGCCTGGTCCAATTTCGGGGGGATCGGCGGCCACTATCAGCGTCCTGCCGGCTATCGCCAAGGCCGCAGAGAACGCTATTCAAGCCGTCGCCAAGGCTGCGGTGAAAATGCCAAACTCGCCGTTGGCAAATGCGGATCCTAAAACTCTCAAGATGTCCCAGGGTCGTATTCATGCCACGGACAAACAGCCGGATAGCGGCGTCTCTTTTACTGATGTGCTCCAGGCGCAGAAGCTGGTCGGGCTGGATGGTCAGGCGAAGACAGATGCTCCACCAGAGCAGAAAAAATATTCACTGCATTCTTTTGGCGCGCATTTCTGTGAAGTCGCATGGGACCCGGAAATTTTTCGGCTGCGCGTTACCCGCTGGGTCACTTCCATTGATGGCGGCCGTATGATCAACTTAAAAACGGCTCGGAACCAGATTCAGGGAGCGGTGGTTATGGGCATCGGCATGGGGCTTTTCGAAGAGACGATTTTTGATCAGCGGACCGCTCACCCGATCAACAACAACTTTGCCGACTACATAGTTTCGGTCAACGCCGATGTTCCTGATATCGACGTAATGTTTATCGACGCGCCCGATCCCATCATCAACGAGTATGGCGGTCGCGGAATTGGGGAGATCGGTCTGACCGGCTGTGCGTCGGCACTGGCCTCCGCTGTCTATCACGCTACGGGAATCCGCGTGCGCGACCTGCCGATTCGCATGGAAAAGCTGATGGGCAATCAAGGGGTGGCGAAGAAAACCTAGATCCGCCTTGATGGCGATCAGCGGTTTGCGAAGCCTTCGCCGATAATCGTCCGCGCCATGGCCGATGCGGCGGTCCTGATTTGTTCCGGATCATTCACGAATGAAGTCATTCCACCTGACCAGTACGCCAGCTTCTGTAGATTCTGCCGGTCAAGCGCATGTTCCACATCCAACCCGATGCAATCAATGCGTACGCGGCTCACGTCTGCATCCAGATGTTGCTGGCCAGTCGCGCTGGGGACGTTGCGCCCGTCGGAGATGATCAGCAGTACACGGTTGCCGTTTTTGCCGATACGCTTCAAGTGCTGAATGGCGAAGGTCATCCCTTCAAAGAGCGCTGCGCCAGGCTTGGCACGCAGATTCTGTAAACCCTCTTCCAGCAGTTCATCGTTCGCGGTGAGGTCTTGCTCGAAATCAAGCTGATCGCTAAAGGCCATGACGAAGGCTTCATCACCGGGGCGCAGATTGCGCGCCATCTCACGCATGGCGTCGAGAATTGGTTCCCGATTGTTCCCGTCCAGCAGCTCCGTCTGAATCAGAATGCCCAAAGACACTGGCCCGGTAGGAGCCGTCATAATGGGACTGGTAACCACCGGTGGTGGCTGTACGGCAGGTTTGCGGTCGGGCAGTGGAGCGGTGGTTGGTCCTACCGGCGTGCTTGAAGTCAGAGGTGGACGCGTCACCAGAATGGGCTGATCGGATTCAGGTAGGTTGGTCGCATTGCCTGGAAGTGCAGGCGGAGAGGCGTTGGCAATGGTGGCTGTGTTATGCGGCAGTGTAGTTTGCGGCGCGTTCTGCGGTCGCGAACCATTGCTGGATCGGTTAGCCGCAATCGGAGGGCTGTTCGCAGCAGGCTGATCGGTGACCGGCAAATTGGTTCCTGGCGAATTGCTCAACCCAGGGTTGCTCGACCCAGGGTTGCTGGGCGAAGGATTGCTTGCAGGAGTGCTTGAAGTCAGGTTATTGGAAGAAGGAGCGCTTGAAGTATTGCTTGAAGGACTGTTTGAAGAAGTATTGCTTGAAGAAAGACTGCTTGAAGAAGGAGTGCTTGAAGAACGACTGGTCGGGGAAGAATTCGCTGGTGCTGGATTGGCATATGCTTGATTTGCGGATGCTGCATTTAAAGATGGCGCAGTGGCTCCGCTCGTTCCCGTAGATGCAGTGGGACTCATAGGATTTGAAACTTGCGTGTTCGCTGCATTCCGGGAAGGCGTCACGTTTGTTGACCCTTGTGTTGCTGGAGCTATCGAGTTTTGATCCGCCGTGGGTGAACTTGCAACCGGAGCGTTATTGACTGGCTGGTTCACAGAAGGTTGAGTAGCAGAAGGTTGGGTCCCAGAAGTTGTCGTTTGGTTGGCGGTCGCGCCGCCATTTGCTGAATTGCCATTTGCTGAGCTTCCAGCCGGGCTTGTGATTGTTAAAGTCAAACTTGGGGCATTGTTTGCAGGTGACGCAGCGGGCGAGACTACGCCGGAGGCGCGATTTGGAGGCTCTGGGTTGCCAGTCGAGGTATTGCTGGTCGCAGCATTGTTTTTTGAATTATTGCTTGTGGAAGCCTGGCTGGGTGCCGAGGAAGTCGGCGTGCTTTCCGCTGACTGTCCGTTGCCCGCCGCCTGCGCGCCATTCGCCTGTGCTGCATTGGGATTGGAAGCGGCAGCCGCTGCGAGCAGTTGATTCCACACCGCCTCACTGCCTCCGTTCTCACGATATTTACGCAGAGCATCCCGTGCAATCTGCTGTTCCTTCGGAGTGCCTTTTGCCAAATTCACGGCCTTCGCCATGAGCCAGTAAGCGTCTGCCGTACCTCCGCCAGATCCGGAAAGCAGAGCCTGTGCCAGCCCGTAGTTGTAGCGGGCGCTTCCCGGATCTGCGGTCACAGCCTGCCGTAGATAATTGGTCGCTTTTTCATAGTCCTGCTGATCAAGGTAGCCCATGCCAATGGCGCCGGCCAGCATGCCGCGTATCTTCTGCTGAAGCTGTACAAACTGTGCCTGGCCCATTCCTTCCGGTTTGTGTAGCCGATCCACATTGCCAAGCCCGCGCCGGGCCGCACTGAACTCATCATTCCGGCCCTTGCGCGTGGCCGAAGGCGCTCCTTCGTCATTCAATACGGCAATGGCGAGAGGGTTTGACGGATCAACGTTCAGCAGATCATGTGCCCGCGCCACAGCCCGTTCCGGGTTATTCATCTTCTGGTAATCGACTACCAGAATTTCGAGGGCGTCCAGACGGAGCGTGCTTTGCCCTGACACTTGCAGAAAGTGTTCCATTGCCCCGATCTGGTCTTGGATCCTGGGCTGCTTGATTGCATCCACATACGCTTCCAGGCTGCTGATATCCGTGGATTGTGCCCAGCCGTTGGCGAACGGCAGTGCGGCAATAAGCAGTGCAGCGCACGTTGAGACAGCGCCAGCTATCAGGCGATGCCTTGTAAATTGGGGTGTGACCGCAGAACAACCAGATTTACAAGAAGGAAAGGTTTGTTGCAGAGACAGGCTCTTGAACAACATGGGGGGACCTCAAGGGAAGTGTGCTTACTTGTGACCTTGTGATGCCACGTGAGCGGCCTCTGGTGTCCGAATTCAGCGGCTTAGGTGTATTTTGCGCAAAGCTGCTTAACTGTGAGAAACCCCGGTTTCAAGGATTAAGACAAAGAGCACGAACTATACGACTTAATACTGATGAATAACAAACCAGAGTTCGTCAGCTCTGACGACAACACAGCGAGCGAATTGCCGGTTACTCAATCTCTGATCCGTGTGCAGGCTTGCTGCTTCCTTCGTAAATTGCCACTGTCTTGATGTTCACAAATTCTCGGATACCGAAATGACTCAACTCCCTGCCATAGCCGGAATGGCGAACGCCTCCGAACGGGATTCGCGGATCAGATGCGACCATGCCGTTGATGAAGGCCATGCCTGCTTCAATCTCATTGATAAACATCTCGCGCTCCTGTTCGTCATTCGTCCATGCGCATGAACCCAGGCCGAAATCCGTTTCGTTTGCGATTGCAAGAGCGTCTGCCATGTCACGTACTTTGAAGAGAGATGCCACTGGCCCAAACATCTCGTCCTTGCGCGCAGGTGATCCCTCAGGGATATCCGTGAGCACTGTAGGCGCAAAGAAGTTACCCGGCTGATTCAGACGCTTGCCCCCAAGCAGAACACGCGCACCCATTTCCACTGACTTGTTGACCTGCTTCTCCAGATCAGCCACTCCCTCCGCGGTGGCCAACGGGCCGACGTGAGTTTGTGGATCCATGGGGTTGCCGACTTTCAGACTGGCCATCTTGGCTACAAAACGCTGTTCAAATTCGGCCGCAATCTTTTCGTGAACAATAAAACGCTTGGCCGCAATACATGACTGGCCATTGTTCACAATGCGCGCATCCACGGCGGTATTGCTGGCCTTCTCCAGATCGGCGCTCGGCATAACAATGAAAGGATCACTGCCACCCAGTTCCAGTACTGATTTCTTGAGTTCTTTGCCGGCTGTGGCCGCCACCTTGCTCCCGGCACCCACGCTACCCGTCAACGTCACGGCGGCAAGGCGCTTATCTTCAAGGATGGCATTTACTTTGTCCGGTCCGATGAGCAAAGTTTGAAACGCGCCTTCGGGGAAACCGGCTTGACGGAAGATGCTCTCAATAGCCAATGCACATTGCGGAACATTGGAAGCGTGCTTCAGCAGACCCACGTTGCCGGCCATCAACGCAGGAGCGGCAAAGCGGAAGACCTGCCAGAAGGGGAAATTCCAGGGCATGACAGCGAGTACTGGACCCAAAGGCTGGAAGCGCACTGAGCTGCGGTTTGCGCTGCTGGTAGCCGGTTCTTCTTGCAGGAACCGCTCACCGTTTTCCACATAGTAGCGGCATCCCGTTGCGCATTTTTCCACTTCCTGGACAGCCGAGCGCAGAGTCTTGCCCATCTCGCGGGTCATCATCTCAGCGAAGGTATTCTTCTCAACCGCAAGAATCTCAGCGGCACGGCCCAGCCACTCCGCGCGTTGTGCAAATCCTGTTTTCCGGTAAGTGCGGAACGTAGTGATCGCCAGCGCCAGCTTGGCTTCAATGGCCAGATCAGAGTCTGCCGTAAACTCGCGCAGCAACTCGCCGGTATACGGATTGATGCTGGATATTCCTCGGCGGGGAATTTCAGTCACGTTCCTGGTGCTCATGGTGTAAGTCCTCACTAGCTGCGGGTTAAAGTGTTGATTCGTTTCCGGTGAGCGCTTTCTTCTATTCGATGCCAAACTCCGTCCATGTTTGCCCATCGAACACAGGCTGATCTAGAAAAGCGTGGGCGTAGCCGTCTCATCCGCAGGTACCTCCTGAACACATTCCGGACCATCGTTGTTGACGTTGCTCACCGCTGAGCTCAACGGATATTTTTTCATCAGTCGCGGATCAAATGGGTGCAGCAGCTCCTGCACCTGTTCAGGATCGGTGATGCCGGGATCGAGCCAGTGATCGTAATCCTCTGGCCTGAGAATCACCGGCATACGGTCATGAATGTCTTTGGTGAGTGAGTTGGCGTCGGTGGTCAAAATGGAACAGCTCTCAACCAGCTCACCCGAGCTGGAACGCCAGCGGTCCCACAGTCCTGCAAAGGCAAAGACGGAATCGTCCAGCATGCCAATGTTGTAGGGCTGTTTCCGTTTTGAGCTCAGTTTTTTCCACTCAAAGAAGCCATCGGCCGGAACCAGACAGCGTCGCTTGCGCATCGCTTCACGAAAGGCCGGCTTCTCAGATGCTGTTTCCGCCATGGCATTGATGGTGCGGTTGCCAAAGGACGGGTCCTGTGCCCAATAGGGAATCAATCCCCATCGCATGAGTGAGATCGTGCGCTTTGGCTGATCGCGGTCCTGGCGGATGACGACTACCTGCTGCGTAGGCGCAATGTTATAGCGGGGAGTCCACTGGACATCTTCAACGTCGTCAATCCCAAAGTGTTCGGCGAGATAACGTTCCTTCGCAGTGAGGCGGTAGCGTCCACACATAAAAATATTTTAAACGATCGGGGAAATCCCGGCACAGGGGCTGACTGTTGGCAGTTGCATAAGAGCGGTTCCGAAAACGGGAATTGAAGTTCAAAATACCGGAAGTGATATTTCATAGGCGGGCCTGCATTCATTTTTACAATCCGAAAATTTGAGATGTTCGAATTCGAACAACGAAATTCATTTTCGAACACTACCGGCGAGAAACTCGCGAGAAATCATGCAAATAAGAGATCAAAGAGTTGTAAACAAAGCGCAGCACTGCTAACGCGTGCTATACGCGACTCGTCTAACAGCACAACCGACAGGTGAAGATTCGAGGCAATGAAACTTTTTTTAGTTCGAATCGTATTTGGAAGTAAGGAATCGTATCTGGAAGTAATGCAAAGCAGGGGCCACGAATAGTGGCTCAGTAAAAACTCAGGGGTTGAGGGACTACGTCCGCCCACGGTTTGGCGGCCCCAAGCGTACATAGTCCCTGAAGGAAGAGCACGTTCTTTGTGTGAACGGGCTCTTCACTGACACCCCACGGTTGCTAATTGTAAGCCACGCAGGAAGAAATGCAAGCTGCGTGGCCCACACTCCGGGGCTGCCCATCGCCGCATCTCGACGCAAATCGGGAACAAGGAGCAAAATGAAATTTTCTAAATTCGCAAAAATCATGATGATGTTCTCCCTGGCTTTAGCGCTTGCCGGCAACGGTTTCGCCGCCGACACACATAAAGCCAACTTCCAGATCTCTGAATCGGTACAGGTCAACGGCACGGAACTGGCGCCTGGAGATTATGTGGCCAAGTGGGCAGGCGACGGGCCTGATGTTCAGGTGAGTATCACTCGGAACGGAAAAGAGGTAGCAACGGTACCGGCCAAACTGGTGCAGCTCAGCCAGAAATCAACTGAGGATTCCTCTGAGGTCCGCAACGGCAGCGGCGGAAGAGAGCTCAACACTTTGCAGTTTGCGGGCAAGAAGTACGCTCTTGAGATTGGCAGCGGGCAAACAGCGGCAACAGCTTCAGTAAAGTAGGCGCATGGCAAAGGCGCGAATGGGCCGAAGGGTGTGTCCTTTTGGCCCGTTCTCTTTTACGGCGCATCTCTGATCGTTACCAGTTAATTTCGCTTAGATTGTTGCAATGCGCGCTCGTATATACTGCTTTAACTGGCCGGTACTATCATTCGAGGAGCAGAATTATGCGTTTGGATCCGCGTCAAATCACCCGGGCCATGGTAGCCCTGGTGTTGGCAACACTCTTCTTTATTCCCAGCGATTTACTGGCGCAAAGCCATGTAGTGTCACCTGCCGATTTACAGAAGCAAGTGGTTTCAGCTTCGCAGACACGCGAGAACAATCTGCAAACGGTGCAGAAGTTCCTCTCGACCCCCGTGGCGGAAAAAGCCATGAAGTCCGCGAATGTGAACCCGCAACAGGTAAAGACCGCGGTTTCAACCCTAAGCGACCAGGAACTGGCGCAGCTTTCGGCCAAGGCCAATAAGGCGCAAGCCGATTTTGCAGCCGGCAATCTCAATGATCGCGACCTCATTCTGATCATCCTGGCCATTGCGGTTCTGGTGCTCATTATCGTTGCAGTCCGGTAAGTAAATCCATCGTGCATCTTTCCATGCCGCAGAGAACTACATGGCTTGTGTGTCTCTGCGGCATGTTGTCTCTCATGCAGGGCGCAGCCATCTGGCTCGATGTGCCTTTTTTCAGGCAAGAGAAAGATGGTTGTGGAGCGGCCGTAATCGCCATGGTGATGCAGTACTGGAACCAGCAGCAGTCGCGCACGGCGGTGCCGGTTAATCTCGAGCAGATTCAGAAGACGCTGTATTCCAAAGAGGCCCATGGCATCTACGCGTCCGACCTGAAGCGCTACTTCGAAGATCATGGATTTCGCACATTTGCCGTCCAGGGAACCGGGGACGATCTTCAGCATCATCTGGAAAAGGGAAGACCTTTGATTGTGGCGCTCAAGCCAATCACCGGTCAGACCTCGCTGCACTATGTAGTTGTTGTGGGAGTGGATCCGCACGAGAATGTGATTCTGGTGAATGATCCGGCGCAAAAGAAGCTGCTCAAAATGGAGCGGCTTGCATTTGAAAAAGAATGGAATGCTGTTCAGCGCTGGGCTTTACTGGCGCTCCCTAAATGACAAGTGCTCGGCCGATTGGGCCGAAACGTCCCACGATATTGCACGCTCTGACGGCAACCTCTCAAGTATCTCGCCTGGGCTTACTACTGATATTTCTTAGTTGGGCCTATTGCGGATTCGCTCAGACCTCAACCACTGCGCAGGATCGCTTCAAAGATCTCTTCAAAGCTGAACGATGGCAGCAACTGGCTCTGTTGCTCAAGGCAGAGCCGCAACGCTCGGCAGAACTGGAGTACGAGTACGGCATCGCCATGGCTCACCTGGAAAAATGGGATGAGGCCCGTTCCGCATTTCTCCGGGGCAGTGAACTTTCGCCCGGCGACAAGCGCTTTCCGGAAGAGCTTGCTGGTATTTCCTTCAAACTTAGGAAGAATTCTGAAGCGAAAAAGTATTTGCATCGCGCGCTGCGCATCGATGCCAAAGACGAGTACGCTGAAGATTTTCTCGCCACCATTTATTTTCTGGACGGAAATCTGGAAGCCGCCGTATCGCATTGGAACGCGATCAACAAACCTCAAATTGGCGAACTCAGGACTGAGCCGAGATTACAGGTGCGTCCGGCTCTACTGGACCATGCCATCACCTTCGGGCCGTCTATAACTGTGAAGCTGGAAGATCTGCGCGCCACGGACCGGCGATTGGATCACTTACAGATTTTTTCAGCTTATCGTTTCAATCTGGTGGCGAACGGAGAAGGGAAGTTTGATGCCGTTCTGCGCGCGCAGGAACTGAACGGCTTTGGTGATGGCAAGGTCCAGGCCCTGGTGCGCACGATGCGGGGAATTGCCTTTCAGGAAGTAACGCCGGAGTATGACAACCTGCGCGGCTCCGGCACCAACATCGCCGCATTGGAGCGTTGGGATGTGGACAAGCGGCGCTATCAGGCGTCGATCTCAGGTTTGCTGTGGCAGTCGCCTCAATGGCGCTATTGGGTAACTGCCGGAGTGCGAAATGAGAATTGGGACGTACGCAAAGGCTTCGCTGGGCCGGCGCCAATACTGGCCGCTCTTAACCTGCGCAGGGAAGAAGGGTCTGCTGAGGTCGAGAGGCTGGTTGGCTGGCGCTGGCAATGGCGAGTGGGTCTTGAGCTTTCTCATCGCGATGAGCGCAATGTGATATTCCCGGCGGCGCTCTCACCCGAATTGCTTGCCGAAGGCTATCAGCTCAAGCAAACTGCCTCTCTCGGCTATGAAATTTGGAGGTCGGCTGAACATCGTGCCTCAGTCGCAACGAAAGTCAGTTCTCAAGCTGCCAGGCTGTGGGCGACGCCGAGTCAGTCATTTGAAAAGGTTCAGGCGGGGCTGGAAGCGCACTGGCTGCCGCAAGCCCGCGGTGACGATTACGAAACCCTGGTCCGTGTGCGTGGAGGAAAGACGTTTGGTGATATCCCTTTTGACGAACTGTTCATGCTTGGGCTGGAACGAGACAACGATCTCTGGCTGCGCGGGCACCTGGGCACGCGCGACGGACGTAAAGGCAGCGCGCCGCTGGGCAAGAATTACTTCCTCACCAATTGGGAGACGGACAAGAATATTTTCTCCAACGGCTTCGTTAATTTCAAAGCAGGGCCATTTATCGATACAGGTAAAATCTCTGATGCCGCGGCGGCGCTTGGTACTCGACAGGTTCTTGTGGATACCGGAGCCCAAGTGAAAGTGCGCATAATGGGAGTTGGTCTGGTCTTCTCTTATGGCAAAGACCTGCGGTCTGGCAATAATGCTTTCTATACGACTGTGGTCCGCTAGTCTGCGACGCGGGTTTTAAAATACATTTCCATGCGATCACTCATCATCGGCGGTACGCGCAATTTAGGTCCTTCCATTGTCCAGGCACTTCTGCAAGAAGGTCATGAAATCACGGTCTTCAATCGCGGCCAAACGCCGGATGATCTTCCGGTCCAGATCGAGAGATTGCATGGCGACCGCAGGGATCTGCAACAACTTCAAGCCGGGCTGAGAGGCCGAAGCTTTGACGTTGTGATTGACACAACTCTCTATACCGGCGCTGAGGCGGAAACAGCAGTCAATGTGTTTCGTGATCGCGTAGGCCGGTACATCTTCATCAGCACCGGGCAGGTGTACCTTGTCCGTCTGGGCGTGCAGAGGCCGTTCAAGGAAAGCGACTACTCAGGTCCAGTGATGCCCGAGCCCCCGAAAGCGGATGAATCCGAACGCAGCAACTGGCTCTACGGTTTTGATAAGCGCCAGGCAGAAGACGTGTTCTCACGAGCGTGGAATGAATACCAATTTCCGTTCACCAGCCTTCGCCTCCCTATGGTGAACAGCGAGCGCGATCACTATGACCGTCTCTACGGATACTTTTTGCGACTGAGAGATGGCGGCCCGCTTCTGGTTCCCGATGACGTGCCCAGCGACGGCGGCGCCGCGGTACGGCACGTCTATGGTGACGATGTTGTCCAGGCGATCATGCGGCTCATCAAGAGCGATAAGGGAAGAGGCGATGCCTACAACATTGGCCAGGACGAATCCGTATCGCTCAAACATTTTATGGAGCTGATGGCTGGATTGATGAAAGTTCCTCTACAACTGAAACCGGCGTCGCGCGCCTCATTGATGCAAGCCGGTTTATTGCCGGACTGCTCGCCCTTCAGCAGCCTATGGATGTCGGCTTTAGAGAATGTCCGCAGCAAAACGGAACTGGGCATGCGTTATACCCCGCTGGACGTCTACCTAGAAAAACTGCTGGCGTTTTATGCGGCAACTTCCCCACGCCAAATCGAAGGGTATAGACAGCGCACGCGAGAACTGGACTTCGCGGCCACAGCATAAAAGTGTTTTCGCGTCGCGTAATCAGTCTACGTGCAGACTCAGCCTTCGCTCCTAAAGAATTCAGACACGCCTACTCGCGTCAACTCATCGCGGAGCGTGCCTCTTTTTAGTCGTTTACAGAAATTTACAGAACCGGAGAGTCATCATTACAAATGTCGTGTTTCTACCCAGTACCAGATGTAGTTTTCAGGTAAGAGGAATCGGAGGAATTTATGAAGTACACCCGAGCGTTGATATTGGGATCGGCGTTGTTGACGAGCGGCGCAACGTTCGCTTCTGCGCAGGCGATTGTGCCGGTCCAGTGGGGATGGCAACATCGTGATGATGACGACCGCCAGGCTTTTCGCGACGGCTTTCAACGCGGGCGCTGGGATGCGGAGCACCGGCGTCGCAGTGACTGGGACGACAATTGCCGCTATCGCGAAGATGACGACCGCCGGGCGTATCGCACGGGGTATGAGCGCGGCTATCGTGAAGTCAATGTAGGCTACGGCGGCTATTACGGTGGCGATGGCGACCACGATCGCGACGACGGCTATGGTCGTGGCTATCGCGATTATGGCTTTAACGCTTCCCGGCAGTACGGCTATCAGGACGGAATCAATGATGGTGTTGGAGACCGCCGAAACGGACACAGCTTCCGCCCCGGGCATGACAGCAACTACAAACACGCCGACCGCGGTTACGATCCGCGGTTTGGGAACAGGAACGATTACAAGGCGTCTTACCGTCAAGCCTATGAGCAGGGCTACCAGCAGGGATACAACGGAAATCCCTGGAGGCGGTAACGCTTCAGGTTCGGAATGCGTCGGGCCGAACGTTTCCGAAACACAGAAGGGACGCAGCTTGCTGCGTCCCTTCGCTATTGATGCTTGTGGTTAACGGTTACCAGACTTCGCAACGGTCAGCCGCCGGCCGGACCATGGCGCTTTCAGCCTTGCAGGAAAATGCCGTGGCAAACTCCGGCAGGTTCGATAGCGGGCCGATCACACGGTACTTGCCGATGGGATGAGGGTCACCCTGCACCATATGTCGTTGCTCTTCCGGACGAATCTCATCACCACGCCACTGTCCCCAAGCGATAAAGAACTGCTGATCAGGAGTGAACCCGTCAATGGTTGGCGCGGGCCTGGTCTTCTTTGCTTTCTGAAATGCCAGATAAGCAATCTTGGCACCGGCCAGATCGCCAATGCTTTCGCCCAGCACAAGCTTGCCATTGTGATGAATGTCCGGCTCAATAAAGTAGCCATCAAATTGCCGTGCTACACAGGCCGTACGCTCATGGAAGCGCTTTAAATCATCCGCCGTCCACCAGTTGTCAAGACGTCCTTGAGCGTCAAACTGAGCGCCCTGATCGTCAAAGCCGTGGCTGATCTCATGGCCAATGACAACTCCGATTCCACCGTAATTGATGGCATCGGCGTTCTCCACGCTGAACGAAGGTTGTTGCAGAATGCCGGCCGGGAACACAATCTCATTCAGGAGCGGGTTGTAGTAGGCGTTGGAAGTGGGGGGCGTCATGCCCCAGCGACCGCGGTCCGTGGGCTTTCCCATTAAAGAGCGATCCTCGTCCACGTTCCATTTCACTGCGGCTATCTGGTTATTCCAGTAGGAGTCGCGGCTGACTTTGATGCTGCTGTAATCCTTCCACTTGTCCGGATAACCGATCTTAGGATTGAAAGTGGAAAGTTTTTCCAGGGCACTCTTCTTTGTGTCGGGCCCCATCCATTCCAGGCCTTCAATGGTGTCATGCATCGCCGCCAGGATATTACCAACCATTTCCTGCGCGCGCGCCTTGGCTTGCGGAGGGAAGTACTTCTCAACGTACTTCTTTCCCAGAGCATCGCCCAAGAGAGCGTCAGTGGATTCAGCACAGCGCTTCCAGCGTGGCTTAAGTTCCTTGGCTCCGCTGATGTATTGGCCGTAAAAGGCAAAGCTCTCGTTTACAAAAGGACTGGACAGGGTGTCAGCCGATGCGTGCAAAAACTGCCACTTCAAATAAGTCTTCCAGTCCGGAACGGGACTGTCATGCAACTGCTTATCAACTTGAGCAAGGAATTTTGGTTCGGTGACATTGAGGTCAGCATGCGAGATCTTGCTTTCGTTGAACAGTGCCGTCCAGTCCACAGACGGCGCCATCTTTGTCAAGGCGTCAAAGCTGGTTTTGTGATCAGTTGCCTGGGGATCGCGCAAGGCAACGTTATCGAGAGAGGCCTCAGCCAGCTTCTTTTCAAATTCAAAGACCGTGGTGGCCGCCGCTTTCGCATTGGCATCGTTGTAGCCAGCCAGTTTGAACATGTTGGTTACATGCGTCGCGTATTTCTCTCGTGCTTCCTGAAAGCGCTGATCGGGCTTGAGGTAGTAGTCACGATCGGGAAGGCCGAGTCCAGTGGCAAACACAGTGGCAATCGTCTGTCCTGGATTATGGTTGTCCGGAGTCGATCCCATTCCGAATGGCGGGAGACGCTAAGCGATTGAAGCTGGCGAATCATACGCTGCAAGTCGGCGGGCGTTTTAATTGCGTCGATCTGCGCGAGAATCGGCTGGGCAGGCGCCAGGCCAAGCTTATCGACCTTCGCCTGGTCCATGCACGAACCGTAATAATCTCCAATCAACTGCTCCGGGCTACCTTTTGGCCAATCAATGCGTTTGGAGACGTCATCCAGAATCTCTTTGAGTTGTCCCTTGGCATCTTCACCTGCTTGCCACCGCCGGCTCCAGCGCGGCATGAAAGCGGGAATCGGGTTTTCTGCCCGCCAGGTTCCATTTGCGTACTGGAAGAAATCAGTGCAGGGATTGGCTTTGCGATCAATATCACCGGTTTGCACACCGTGCTGAGGTGTGGTTTGTCCTGGTAAAAGCACGGGAAAAAACCCGGCGAGCAGGACAAAAGCTGTTTTGAAACAACGCATTCAATTCTCCTCAAATTTAGGGACTGATGGTACGCGGCCAGAAAACCTCGTTTACATGGATACTACCCGCAAAATGTTAGCTGTTACAGCTTGTGGAGAGATACTGAGCCTTTTTCCGTCCGCAAACGAACATAAGGACCGCCGTGATTTACAGTGCCCTTCATGGTGCGGCCCGAGTAGTCGACACCCGAGATACTCGGAAAATCGGTGGTAAATGAAGAGCGCCGGCCGCCCTGAAAATCAAGATTGAAACTGGCATTCGCGGGGACGCTCAGGGTGATGGTACCTTTCTCGGTTTGAATGTCAACGTTCTTTCCCAGACTCCTGGCAGTGATTACGGTATCCGCTTTCATGGACTCAATCACCAGGTCACCTTCGATATTGACATCACGCAATCGGATTGAATCTTTATAAGTATCAATGTGCACCGCGCCGGTCGTGGAGTCGATCAGCATTGGCGCCTTATAGCTGTGAATGGAGATGGAACCGTTGATAGATGTAACTCGAATGTCAGGCTTGTAGCCGTCCAGTTGAACGTCAATTTTGTGGGGAACTTTGATCTCCAGATCGACTTCGCTTGAATAATTTCCAGTCGTCCAGCAGAAGCCGCAAATCTGCGAAGGGTAGACAACTTTGATTTGAACGCGGTCCGGCTGGCCACTTACATCCACTTTCAAATTTTCAAGCCACCACTTGCGATCCGCATCACTGCCATCGAATACCTTGTGCACATCCACCACCACCTGATTGCCATCTGTGCCGGTGACGTGAATTGCTCCCTTGTAATTTTCAACTACCAGCTTCGCGCCCGCGGAAACGGTGAAGCTGCGCTGGAAATCGGCTTGCGTGGCCGGCGTCTGGCTCCAGACTTTGGATACGATCAGCGTGAGCATGACGGCAATCGCCAGCAGGTAAACGCTTTTACGGGCTTTGGCGTGCATTGGATTCCTCCATTCGCCTCACGTTCGAGGGGGCGGAGCTTTGTTGATAAGCCGCGATCAGATTAGACGTGAAGCAAACGAAGAAGTTATCAGTGGGGTGGGGATAAAACCGTGCGGGCGCACAACTGTGAGCGCCCGCTGAGGCTTACATTTTTTTGAGCAGTTCCAGCCATCGCGCCCAGGCCTGTTCGCGGGCTTTCTTGTTGTCCGGATTCGTATCGTTCGGATCTTCTCCGGCGCGCATAAAGCCGTGACCCGCCCCTTCGTATGTGACAGGTTCAAACTTCTTGCCCACCTTTTTCATGGCTTCGATCGTCTCCGGCAGGGTAGCGTCAATGCGGGCATCTTTGCCGGCATAAAAGCCGTAAACAGGAGCTGTGATACCGGAGACATCTTTGGGGCCCTCACCGTAGAAGACGAATGCCGCAGTCAGGTCTTTGCGATTGGTGGCGAAACGGAAGCTCTGTCCACCGCCCCAGCAGAACCCGACGACTGCCAGCTTGCCGTTGGAAGCAGGGATCTTTTTGGCGTAATCGGCCACGGCGTTAAGATCAGCGGTCACCTGGCTTGGATCAAGCTTGGAGTTGGCTTCACGCGCGGCGTCCACGCTGGGGAAGTCACTGCTCTTACCGCCGTTTGGCCCCATTCCGGAAAGCAGATCTGGAGCCACGGCGATGTAGCCCTTCGCGGCAAGCTGATCGGCCATGCTGCGCGACCAGTCAGTGGCCCCAAAGATTTCGTGAATCACAATCACGACCGGCGCTTTTTCTTTGGATTCTGGATAGACCACAAAAGTACTCACGGTGCGGTTGTCGTGTTTGATCTGGACCCATTCTCCGTGGCGAGGCGACTTTTCCAGGTTCTGCCTGGCCCAGTCCTGAGCGGCCATGGGCAAGCTAAGTAAAAGTGCTGCGGCAACTACGATCAGTTCTCTCATGGTTGAAGAGTTTACTATCCGGCCAGAGCGGACACAAATTGTTACGGGGCCTGAATTTTGATGGAACCAAAACCCGTGCCGGGACGTAGACAGCCTACACGTATGGGTGTAGGTTATCTACATGCCTAAAACGGAACGTTACCAGAATCGGGTTGAGTTGCTGCAAGGAACGCTTGATCTGCTTGTCTTGCAGACATTGTTATGGGGACCGCAGCACGGATATGGCATCACCCAGGCCATTCGCATGAACTCCGGCGAGGCGCTGGAAGTGGAAACCGGATCGCTTTATCCGGCGCTGCACCGGTTGGAAAAACAGAAATGGATTTCTTCCGAATGGCAAATGTCTGAGAACAAGCAGCGGGTCAAGATGTACAAGCTCACCGCAGTGGGGAAAAAGCAGCTAGCATCACAACGCTCACGCTGGGAAAAGCTGCTGGAAGCCATGTCAGGTGTACTCAACCCTGGAACCGTTACGCCACGAACCCGAGAATAAGGAGGCGAGCCGTGACTGACAAACGTGATCGCGAACTTGACGACGAACTTGAAAGCCATTTGCGGATGGCTGCCCAGGATAAGGAGGATCGCGGAGCGTCCCGTGAAGAAGCTGAATCAGCGGCTCGGCGAGAGATGGGCAACACGGGGTTGATCAAGGAAGTCACGCGGGAACAAGATGGATGGCCAGGCCTGGAACGCCTGCTGCAAGACGTGCGCTTTGGATTGCGCGTCCTCCGCAAGAACCGGGGATTCACCGTTGTTTCTGTACTCACGCTGGCGTTGGGGATCGGTGCCAGCACCGCGATTTTCAGCGTTGTTTACGCAGTGTTACTTCGCGCTTTGCCATATGAGAATCCTGAGCAGATTGTGAGGCTCTGGGAGAAGAGCAGCGCTCGCAATAATATGAACGTCGCCGATCCTAATTTCGAGGATCTCCGTTCGCAAAACAGTACTTTGCAGGGATTGGCGGAGTTTGGTTCTTCAACGCAATCGATTTCAGGCCCATCCGAAGCCCGCCGCCTCACCATGGCTACCGTTTCGCGCGATTTCTTTCAAATCATGCGCGTGCAGCCTGTTCGCGGACGAAGCTTTCTGCCTGAAGAGCAGAAGCAAGGAGCTGCTCCGGTTGCTCTGGTAAGTTACTCCTATTGGCGAGACAGTCTGGGCATGAGGGAAGATCTCGCAAACGCCCGGTTGAGGGTTGGCGAGCGGCTGGCCAACGTGGTAGGTGTGCTACCGCCCGGCTTCCGTTTTCCTGACGACGCGGACATGTGGGTGCCGCGCGAGCTTTTCGAATTCATACCCGCTCGCGATGCTCACAACTGGAAGGTGATTGGCAGATTGAAAGATGGCGTTTCGCTTGAGAGAGCCAGGGCTGAGCTTACGGGGATTGCGCAGCGAATTAAAGAACAGAATGTTGGCTTGGAGTTGGCAGGCGTCACCATGGTGAAGTTGCAAGAGGCCCTCACAGGTGAAGTAAGTGCGGCCATGCTGATTCTGCTGGGCGCAGTCGGCTTCCTGCTCTTAGTGGCATGCGCCAACGTGATGAACCTGCTGCTCGCGCAGGCTACGGCGCGTGAAGGTGAGTTGGCGACCCGTGCTGCCCTTGGCGCTTCGCGCTCAAGGCTGGTCCGTCAGTTCCTCGCAGAAAGCCTACTGCTATGCTTTACCGGCGGGCTCTTGGGTGTGTTTGCAGCACGATTCGGCGTTAAGGCGCTGCTAGCCCTGGCCCCGGACAATATTCCGCGGCTGGGTGAAATATCGGTCAACGTTCCAGTAATGCTCTTCGCGCTTGCTTTGTGCTGCGTTGTAGCGATAGGGCTTGGAACGGTTACAGCATTACGCGCCACCGCTGGCAACATTCAGGCCACACTCATGGAAGGCAATCGACGTCAGGCTGCTGGTCGGAATCGCATGGGCCAGTCGATTATTGCCATGCAACTCGGCACTACCATGGTGTTGCTGATCGGGGCCGGACTTTTGGGACGCAGTTTTTTGCGAGTGCTGTCAGTTGATCCCGGCTTTCGCACGGACCAGATTGTAACCATCGACATGGCGTTGTCTCCGGTTGATACCGAAACCGCCATGACCCGCCGCGTACAGTTTCTGGATACACTGCTTGGCCGCCTGCGTGTGCTACCCGGGGTTTCCATGGTCGGGGGAACTGATCAGCTCCCCTTGGACGGCGATTGGCCATCTAATGGCACCTTTGTGGAACTTGGTGAACAGGACTTATCTCCAGGCGATAAGCAGATCATTCAACGTACAACACAGATGTTGAGTGACGACATGAAGCCCGAAAAGCTGCATGAAATCCTGGCTTTCTTCGATCGCCTGTTTCACGATCGCTCACGTACTGGAGATGCCGACTACGCCGTTGTAGGTAATGGCTATTTCGAAACGCTGGGTATTCAGTTACACCAAGGCCGATTTTTCAATGATGGCGATGGTCCCTCCGCCCCGCATGTAGCCGTGATCAGTGAAGCGGTGGCGAAACAACGCTGGCCCAATCAGGATCCGATCGGCCATACCATCGAATTTGGGAACATGGATGGCGATTTGCGGCTTCTTCGCATTGTCGGCGTAGTTGCTGATGTGAAACAGCGCAACCTTGAGGGCCAGCCCCGGCCGACGATCTACGTCAGTTATCGTCAGCGCCCGCATGGTACAAATCATTTCACAGCGGTCGTAAGGACAAGCCTTGAGCTGGGCTCGATCCAGGCAGCGGCACGAAAGATTCTGGCCGACCTTGATCCAAATGTGCCACCCCGAATCAAGACATTTCAGCAGGTCTTTGACGCATCCCTTGCCACCCGTCGCTTCAACCTGACCATGATCGGGATATTCGCGGCTGCGGCGTTAATGCTGGCTATGATCGGAATTTACGGAGTTTTGGCTTACTCGGTCACACGGAGGACACGGGAAATGGGGGTGCGGATTGCACTTGGTGCTTCCCCGGCCAATGTGCTGGGATTAGTGTTGAAACAGGCTCTGGTGACCGCCGCTCTGGGGGTTGGCCTGGGTGTTGTTGCGGCGCTTGGATTGACGCGTCTGCTGCAATCCATGCTCTTTGGCGTGAAGCCTACTGATCCGTTTACCTTCGCCGGTGTAACTATCACCCTGCTCACGGTGGCACTGCTGGCCGCATACGTACCGGCGCGGCGTGCCACCAGAGTCGATCCCATCATTGCCCTGCGTTATGAGTAAATCGCCAGCAGGCGGCGTTAGAATAGGTTCGTGACAAGCTCTCCTGTTCCGACGCGAAAAGTACATCAAGGGGAATACCCGAATCAGGTTGCTCCGCTGATCAATTACAACCTCTTCACCTCTGACCCAACGTTGGTTGCGGCAGTGGAGCGTGGAGGAGCCACCTGGGCGGTCGAGAGGGTTCGCGAACTGGGTCGCATTCTAGGCACAGAGGAAGTGCAGCGCTGGGGCGTAGAAGCCAATGAGAAGCCGCCGACACTGCACACGCATGATCGCAATGGCAACCGTCGCGACGAAGTTCTGTTTCATCCTGCATGGCATCAGTTGATGCGGACTTCGATTGCACATCGGCTGCATAGCCTTCCCTGGACGGACATGCGTCATGGCGCTCATGTGGCGCGCGCTGCCCTGATGATGATCACGGTGCAGAATGAAGCGGGCCACACTTGCCCCGTCTCGATGACGTTTTCTGGGATGGCGGCGCTGCGGGCCGAACCGGAGATTGCCAAACTCTGGGAGCCCAAAATCCTGTCATCTGAGTATGACGCCGGTTTTGCGCCGCTGTCCGGAAAAAAAGGCGCTCTTCTCGGCATGGGGATGACGGAGAAGCAGGGTGGCTCCGATGTTCGCGCGAATACCACGCGTGCAGAGCGGATCGGAAGCTCGCGCGAATATCTGGTCACCGGACACAAATGGTTCTGCTCCGCGCCAATGTGTGACGCGTTCCTGATTCTTGCGCAAACGCCAAATGGGCTTTCCTGTTTTCTGTTGCCGCGCTGGACGGCCGCTGGCGACAAGAACAACTTCTTCATCCAGCGCTTGAAGGACAAGCTCGGCAATCGCTCCAATGCGTCAAGTGAGGTTGAATTCTCGAACGCATGGGCACAGCTCGTCGGAGAAGAGGGACGGGGAATCAACACCATTATTGAAATGGTGAACCATACGCGCCTGGATTGTGCTATCGCTGCCGCGGGATTGATGCGCCAGGCGCTGGTGCAGGCGGTGCATCACTGCTGCCATCGCGCAGCCTTTGGTAAGCTGCTGCTAGAGCAGCCGTTGATGCAGAACGTCCTGGCCGATCTGGTGCTTGAGTCTGAAGCCGCCACGCTCATGGCCATGCGTCTGGCTGAATCATTCGACAGACGTGCTGGTGATGAAAGACAGAGAGCTTTTGGCCGCATTGCGACCGCAATCTCTAAGTACTGGCTGTGCAAGCGCGTTTTACCATTCGTGAGCGAAGCGCTGGAATGTCTGGGCGGCAATGGCTACGTGGAAGACTCCGGAATGCCGCGGCTCTATCGGGAAGCTCCGCTTTACGGAATATGGGAAGGCTCCGGCAACGTGATCTGTCTGGACATTCTCCGGGCTCTCAAGAAAGAGCCGGCAACGGGTGAGGCTCTGTTACAAGAATTGCATTCCGCTAAAGGGGCGGACCAGAGATTTGATCTGTTCACGAATGCGATTGAAAATGACATGGTTAACATGAAGAAGAGCTTTGCCAGTAGCGGCCAGGAAGGACAGTCGCGCCGCCTTGCCGACCATCTGGCGCTTGCCCTACAAACTTCTTTGATGATTCGCCACGCATCGGCTGGAAACACACAGGCTTTTATTGCTTCACGGCTTGGTCATGATCATGGCGCGAACTTTGGGACACTCTCGAGCGCCTACGATCTGGGTGCCATTTTGGAACCGGCGACCAGGATCTTTTCGCAAAGCTGATTGGACTTGGCGTCCAAGCGGGTCCAGAAAGAAAAAACCTTCGCAGCGATCTCTCATGTCTCGCCGCGAAGGTCATTATCCACCAAGATAAACAAAAACAGAGACTCGCCGCAGAAGCAGACTAATTGGTGGGGCTCCTGCGGTTGTCCTATTGGTTCTCCAATGTCTGCCAAGTGAGTCAGAGCCGAAAGTCGTTACATCGGTTGCATGCTCACGCGACAAAGAATCTGTGGATAATTCCATTTCGGGAAACGCGGCAGGAATGAATGCCCTTAAATTGACGACACTGGAATGGCTGTTATGTCGTCCACCAGTCCTACTTCTTTTTGCACGAAGGGCTCGGCATATTTCACACCAGCCAGCAGTCCGTAGAAGCTGGCCATGGCTTCCAGTCGGCTGCGAATTTCCTTTTCCTGCGGGAATAGGCCAGCGCCTGCGCTCTGGTCAGCGTACTGAGACTTGTATGCCAACAGCGCATGAAGGCGGGCTTCGAATTGGTCGCTGATGTCCACCACGAACGATGGACGCACGTCATGGTAAAGGCTTGCGTAGATAATCTTGAACGGCCGATGCGGAGCGAGCTGGGCCACCGCCTCAGCTATTTCTCCGGTGCTTGAAGCGGGAGTGTTGCCAAGCTTGCGCAGACCGGCGAGAAACGCTGCTTCGTAGCCCAGAGTTGACGCGGTGTAGTGGTCAGGATGGCGACCCTTCCAATAGGGAAGGATCAGAACTCGGGGACGTTGCTGGCGAATCACGCGTGCGATCTTCAGCCGGTTTTCCCAGGAGTTCTCCACGCGTCCGTCAGGAATATCCAGCGCATCGCGGAAGCTTGCCTTCAGGATACGGGCAGCATCCGCAGCTTCGCGAGCGCGATCGTCAGAGCTGCCTCGGGTGCCCATTTCGCCGTGGGTAAGATCAAGGATTCCGGTGCGAAGACCGCGCTCAGCCATTTTGAGCAGCGTGCCGCCGCAGGTCTGCTCCACGTCATCACGATGAGCGGCCAGAGCGAGGACGTCCAACGCT
>WNEZ01000114.1_pt1 | contig 66129 bp, 65 predicted proteins | sample 5400521 | NCBI WGS metagenome assembly WNEZ01 (sample SAMN13153339, study PRJNA577476) | soil metagenome | isolation source: 120 cm saprolite under Douglas fir tree site 2 hole 1 replicate 1 | place: USA:California | collected 2015-04-18
GTCGCAAGGCGCTGTTCAAACACCGCGATGGTGTCCCTAAGATTGTCTCGGCGCGCTGCCAGCGTTCTGGCGAGCAAAGGATATGTGACATCTGAGCGATCGGATATCCGGGCACGTTCCTCTTCGGTGGCAATGTCGCAGTTGAGGATCTGGACGATGCGATCGAGATCGGAAATCAATGTCCTGATTTGCGCCGCTTCTCGCAGCTCACTCTCGTTTCCAATCCGACCGTGTTTCATTTCCATGCTCCAATGATCCGTTTTGGCACGTTGGAAGATTACCTCGGCGCCCTGAATCAAGGGCATCGCAAGAAGCTCGCCGTGAGGCTGCATCCTATACGTGTGTTTGCATCCGGACGAGGAGAGGTGAGAGGCGGCCTGAACCGTTAACGGCGCATTAACTATACCGCGGCAGGATTGCCTTGGAATGCGGCAGAACCGGAGCAGCGCCGGGCCGGCAGTCGCAAGGGGAAGCCGACGGCGTAACGCCCGCCGGCTTTTTCTGCGGTGGGACAGCTGCCCGAACCTTTAACCGGCGATCGTTGCCACCTGCCGGCCCTCTGGATTCATTTTCCGTGGTGGCCGGTGTCAGAAGCTTCGAGCCGAAAACGCACCTGCGGCGTTCCTGGAGTCATGGCGGGGCGGCGGCAAGGCGGCCTTACTGATCGAATGTCTCTGCGGTCACCCGGAAAAGATGGCGGATGGTGCCCGATTCGTCTGCGACTTCCAGCCGCCATTCGGGGCTGTCTCTAAGCCCTGCGATGGTATCGCGGATCATGTCAGAGCATGCCATTGCAGCCTCGTCCCAAGCTGAGTCGTCGTCCGCCAGATCGATGGGGATATCGCTTGAACGAAGGCCTTGGCGGATTCGGAATGTGTAATGGGGCATGCGGGTATTATGAAATCCCAGCGCGCAAATGTCGGCTCGGTACCGGACACTAGCTTCCCAAAGGCGCCCTTACGTCTTCTCAGAAACCCAGGTTCTGTTGCCGCACCGTCGTTCGAACATGTGAAGTGTCGGCCTTGGCCTGCGGCCTACGGCTGCCACTCCGATGCTTGAGGATCAAATGTCAGCGTTCACCAGCGACTTTGATCGGGGCAGGGCGGGGTACTCGCCTGATCATGTTGATGCCTTAGTGTGGGCCCTCAGCGAGCTGATGGTCGAACCTGTCGCCGGCTGGGGATTGATTGAATACACGCGGCTTGAAGCTGAGCGGGTGAACGCGCCGCGGATCAATCCAAACGATGCTTCTCAGTTCACCGTAACGCTGCGAGCACCGGTCGGAATTTCCGATGTGCATCTGATGTCAGGACGTGCCGTGTCAGTGCCAGCGGACCGGCTGGTGGCAATGACCGTTGAGGATAGTAGGCCGCTGCTTGGCATCGGCTGGACTAAAAATAATTTGGAGAAACGTTGGGTCACGCCTTGAGCCGCGACGCGTGCGGTGAAGGTATGACGCAAGAAGGCGGGGACCTGTAGTAGAATAAATTGATGGAGGCTATAGATTGACGCTTATAGTGTTTGTCCTAGCCAAAATGGGGAAGCGCCTTTGCCTTTATCTAACAGCCTACCTTCAAGCTGGAATACAACACTAAGTGACTTGGACGACTGGTTCTCCAAATTTACAAAAAGGGTTCTACTCATTTCTGTCGGCCTGTCAGTTGCAGCACCGACACCCCACGTTAGGTCCAAAACTTGCGCTTCACTTCCGGGCAACAACATCGGAGATACTTCGTTGTCGGTCCGACCTATCTTCAATTTCTTCGGAGAAATCGATTTAACCTGTGTAAGCTCAAGAACAAACGGTTTTTCGTTCGAAAACCTGAAATTGCATGCGTACCAAGGGTGGATGTGGGGCCGAATCGACACCGATACATTGGCCGCAGACCACGGCGCTTTATTCAAACTGAATGCCCATTGCACGCCTGCCCAGATCATGCGCAGCCCTTCGATCGTTTCTCCGCCCGTTACCATTTATGCCTCTGCCATCTCTTTAATTGGTTGATTTAGTGAGAGCCCAGTGTCTCGCAACCTAAGCGCGCACGCAAGAGCAGCCTCCGAGCCTCATGGTTGAACCGGTCCCCGGCTGGGGATAGATCGAGTGCACACGACTTGAAGTCGAAAAGGCCAATGTTGATCAGATCGGAAACTGCGAACCTGCCAAGCCGCCATCGCTGACGAACGGTGGCGTCAGAATGAAAAACAACGTCAGTGTCTCGAGGGCCTACGGCCTCAGCGGGACGCAATACAACGCGGATGCGGACGGCATCTTCATCGTGAGCGCCGCTGACGTCGGGCCACTGCTCGCCGCCGGCTGGACCAGTCAAAATAATTTGGAAATTTCAGTGCGTGATGGCTAGTCGGCCCAAGGCGCCCAAAAGCTCACGGCTTGCTCTTTCGCATCGATGTTGTCTGCCATTTTCTTGTCAGCCATTCCGGTCGCGCCCGCAACTTGGTCGATGCAACCGACCGTCTCTCTGGCAAACGAAAAGAGCTCTTTGTAGGGAGGCAGCGGTATCTCTTCTGGTTCGCCGATGTGAGCGGTAAACTTATCTCGAAAGTGCCGAATTTTTTGGAGGCGGTGATCGCCTTTGCATCTTTTAAAATGGGTCTCGGCTTCTGCCAGAGCCGCCGGATTTTTGTTGAAGATTTCACGAACTGCGGGGACTTTCAGCAAGGTGAACGCTCGATGAAGATTTCTGTCGGTCTCTATAGACTTTGAATAACCCAAGCCACCGGAATTGACCCGATGTCCCGAGCTGATGCGCGCCTTACCACAAATCTTTGATCCCTGATCCGCGATCCTTTTGTTCGTGCTGCCTTCGAGGCTGCCGAGCGTGACGGTCTGGCACCCCTTGCGGTGCTGGTCGACACGCCGCCGTCACTCAGCGGCGGGCAGGCGGTGGCCTTCGAACGCGAAACCGAGCTGGCCTGACTCGCCACGCCACTCAGGGGCCCCGCTGACTCGTTTTGCGGTCCGGCCGGAGCAGCCCTTTCCAGCTAAACGCACCCATGACTCGCCCAGCCCCGCGCGGCAACACGCAATTTTTGCGTACCCGCCAACCCCTGAGGATTCATTACTATGTCTAAAGCTGCCCAGAATATGAAGCCCGTCGCCGATCCGGTCTTCGCGGCAATCGAGGCCCGCAAGGCTGCGGTCATCGCGCGCCAGCCCGTCTCGGATAAGTACATGATCACATCGTTCGATGCGCCGGAATGGAATTTGATCGTGATTGAGACCGAGGCATTGTTTGCTGCCGAGCGCGCGGTCGAGATTGAGCTCACTAACATCAAACCGACGTCCGTTGCCGGCGCGATGGCGTTGCTGGTGTATTATACCGAGCAAACAGATCGCGGGCACGTTTGGATCGGCGGCGATCTTATCGACGAGGATGCCGGCGACACCGAGCCGCGATCCTTCGAGGCCTGCCTGATCCGCAGCGTGGCTGCCTCGCTGGCGAAGATCGGTACCGCGGCGGCCGCCTAAAGCTTAGCTCCCGCGACATCCAACCCGCCGGGCCTGCGCCCGGCGGGCTTTTGTTGATATTGTTTGCAGCTTTTGCAGATTAGCCCAAGGAGATCATCAATCATATTTCCGTGGAGGAATACGACCATGAAACAGGAAGAGGCGCGGCCGGCTATTCTGGCGGAATGGCGAAGGTGGTGGCCGACAACGGGCAAGAGCACTCCTCGCGGATTGGACGGTCTCGCCTTTTTCAGCCATCTCCAAAACGACCGGCCCGATCTGCTCGATTTTCGAGGCTCAGGGGACAAGTGGCAGATCGTTCACGGCTGGCTCATGCGAGCGAACCTGGTGCCTGACTGAGCGTCATTCCCGCGGGCCTTCTGGCTCTTTCGGCTTTTCAGGTCTGATCAGGGAAATAGTGGGCAACGTAACGCCCTCTATTTGCGGATCGAGCGGGTCCCCCTGCACACCCATCTTCATGTGCGCCTTCATCGTCATGTTCCAATCGACGTAGGTATTGACCTGCAAGAATCGCGGAGTATACAGCCCCGCTGCTGGCTTCTCGAACGTGTTGAAAATCACGTTCCAAGCTAGGCGCCCGGCCAAATCAACGATTTTGTCGAAAGAAAATTCCGGGTCGCGTTTCTGTATTTGATCTTCGATTATCTCTCTTGGCGTGCCGTGAAGCAGGGTATTGCGGACGTAAAAAAGATCATCGATCATTTGCCTAGGGAGCTGTTGGGCATCCAGCAGCGCCGCAATCTTTTGCTTTTCGAACGGTCGATGATGGGGGACTTCTTGGCACGTCGTACAAAAGAGATGGCCTCCGCAGCGGGGGCATTTGTCGGGTACTTTGCTCGATGATTCTGTTGCTGTCGCGATCAATTCAATAACGAACCAAAAAAATTGGAATTGGTCTTCCATGATTTTCGACCTCACCCCTGCTGAGTACCAGCGGAGTGACGTGTCAAGCAGTGGCGACGAACCCCACGAATGGAGCATGGTCGCTGTGTCTAAAATTTCCGACGATATCCCTGCGATTTTCTCGCCATCATCCTTTGGGCCGTACGCATACAGGTCTCTGATGCTCAGGCCTGGCGTCCAATCGATTAAGGATAAGCGTCTTGTGATCTTGAACGGACAGCTCGTTATAAAACTTAGCAAATGCAAGAATTTTTGGAGGGCATTCTGCGTCTCTTTTTCTGCGGCATCAATATCCGGAGCACTCAGAATGATCTGGACCGACAAGTCCTCATCAGAATTTTCCGCGGCCGGCTTTTCGCTTATGTGCACTTCGAAGATTTTTTCAGGATGAACGTAACGGAGCTTTGTGCCTTCGGGGTCAAGGCCGAGTGTGGATTGAACCCGATGATCATAAAGCCACCGCTTCACGTCGTATCCCTCGTCTCACATTGCCTTTACAACGATGGCGACGAGAGCGCCAAACAGAAGTCCGATAATCCAGCGATGATGCTCCTTAAAATAGTCCAACGAGACCTGCGCACAACGCGCCGTCCAATGCCTCTCGTAATGACCTTGGAGAATGATCAAACCGCTGTTCGGATGATTTTCTGGTGGCACATATTTGCCCTCCCACCAGCGATGCAGTTGCTCGATCATTGCTAAAAATCATCCTCGTCGGCTTCGCGGTGACCCGGCGGGCTGCCCTCGCGTTCTTCGACCGCTTGAATAGAGTAAGTGGCCGTCGAGCCAGACGTCGAAGTGCTGAAAGCGACAATCTTTGCGCGGACGCTTTTTCGTTTAACCGACGCGTCGATGATCTCGCCGTGCACAGGCCCGCGACCGCGGTCTAACTGAGGCTCTGCTATTTCGGCCTCTGCTTGGCCAGTCCTGCGGACCTTAATCCGCCATATATGTTGGCCGGGCATTATGCCTTGCTCCGGAGATTTGTTTTCATGAGTGTCGCAGCGGCACGGTGAGGCTGACATCAAAATAATTTGGATTGGAACCGCCGAGCTTGCGCAAGTTAAGACGAACACCTCGGAGCCCGGCGCGGGACGGGTGAATAGGGAGCCGTGGTTCCCAGCGCGGGCGGTCCCATGAAGGTCCAGCGGAGCCAGCGCGGCCGTCGCCGATTCGGTCAGTATATCACGATTCGCTGAAGTTGGAGCTTGGACCCAAGTCGGGACCCAAACCAGAACGGACTGGGTCATACGGGACAACATGGTGATGGTAGCCTATGCCGCTAAGCGTCTGAAATGTCGGACGCATCAGCACAGGGCAGCACGGGTCAATGCAAACCCGTGCGTATTTCAAGACCGGTGCCTTAAACGACCTTCCAGCGCTCTGCCAGCCAACAACTATATTATAGGTTGTATGCAGTCATCAATACAGCGGATACGAGCACCGCTAGCCGGCCGCCGCTCGTCTATTTTTGAGAGGAAATGTCAAATGACATTGACTTGGAGGCATGGCTATGTCAAATGTCACCTGACATTAGGAGTATCGATATGCCCGAAATGGGCCACTCACCGCTTTCTTGGTTTCGATGGTACTGGGCCTACCCCATTTTCAAACAGGCTGATGTTCTATCACTCAACAACTCGCTGACGGTCGACACCATTCAGAATTGGGCAAACCGGGGCCTGATCAATCACATAAAGGGACCCGATCGCAGGAGGTTCTACAACATCGTCGAGGTTCTTAAAATCTGCCTTGCGCCGACCCTGATGCGAGAGTGCGGCGTCGGGCCGCAAAAGGCACTACAAATGGTCATGGATGTCTTGCTGGTGATGGACTTAGACGGGCTGCACACAATCTCCGCGTCGCGCGCAGCAAGGTTGTTGGCCGTCTTTGGCCCGCTGGACGGAAGCAAGAACGTCGAAGTCTTCGACTCGAACATTAGGCGTGATTTTTTCAAGGACTCAACCTCCGTTTCGATCGTCATCCCCTTTGGTCGAATGTTCGTCGACGTGGTGACGAGAGCTGTCGAGCTAATGAACTCTCGACTGGCGAGAAAATCAGAACAATGGCCGGGCGAGGGGGCGGATTCCGAACGCGACGCACCACCGAAAGACGCAGAGCAGAAGAGGCTTCTTGATCATATGTTGGCGGACATCTTTTTGTTGGAAGCAGCCGCAGCAAAAAACAGAAACCCGGCGACGGCCGGACCACCAATCGACAAGCCCTGGATAAGGCGATGAAGGCGTCGGCGCTGAACATGCAGAGGATCGCCGGCTGATGTCGCGCGGCGCGCAATCATTCAAGCAAGGTGATGTCACCAAAGCCCTCAGGGGTGCGGAGAAAGCCGGCTTCAAGGTGCAGCGCGCGGAAGTTCGGCCTGACGGCTCGATCCTCCTCGACTTCAACGCTCCGCAACAGGAGACTGATGCGAGCGCCAATCCGTGGAATTCTGTGAAATGAAGCGCAAGTACCCAGAGAAAACGCATCACTACATCGATCAGCACGGCAAGTCGCGCTTCTACTTACGTCGTCCTGGCCACAAGAAAATCCCGCTGCCGGGGTTGCCGTGGTCTCCGGAGTTTATGGCGGCGCGAGAGGCCGCGCTGAATGGTGACTGGGGAAAGGCCGAGATCGGCGCCAAGCGCACCGTTGCTGGCACAGTAAACGCCGCCCTCGTGTCCTATTATCAGTCCAGCGCGTTCAACGATGGCCTGAAAGAGAGTTCTCGGAGGATGCGGCGTGCTATTCTAGAAAGGTTTCGTGAGCAGCACGGCGACAAGCCGATAGCTCTCATGCACAAGAAGGCGCTGCAGACTATCCTAAACAAGAAGTCTCCCGCCGCCGCTTCCAACTGGCGCAAGGCATTGCGCAGTTTTATCGACCACGCCATGTCGCTGGACATGCTGACGGTTGATCCTTTGGCCGGCATTAAGCTGGTGCCTTTTAGTTCGGACGGTCATCACCCGTGGGAGATGGAAGAATGCGCTATGTTCGAAGCGCACCACAAGATCGGTACACGGGCGCGTCTGAGCGAGCAGCTCAGCGCTCTCGACGATGCGCATTTCCTCGGTCCCGCGGGCCGCGGTGCGCTCCAGCACGGCGAAGATGGCCGATGCGGCGTGGCCCAGCGCATCTGGCGTGTCCGATCCGCGAACGCGCGCGGACACGAAGAGCGAGGCAAACAGATCGCCGGTCCCGGACGGGCTGATCGGCAGTTTCGGCGTACGCACGCGCCAGGCTTGGGACCGTTCGACGGCAAGGGTCTCGATCTGGCCGTCCGGCGTGTCGGCGAGCTCGGCGCTGGTGACGACGACCGTCGATGGACCGCGCGCCGGGAGAGCTTGCGCCTGCGCGATCACTTGATCGATTGTCGTGGCCTTCGCCCCGCACAGCCATTCGAACTCGAAATGATTGGGGGTGATGAGGTCCGCAAGCGGGCACAGTCGGTCACGCACGAGCGGCGGGATGTCGGCCTGGACGAACAGGCCTCGGTCGCGATCCCCGAGCACGGGATCACAACAATAGAGCAGGGCGGGATTGCGGGGCTTGGCTCGCTCGACGAAGTCCGCGACCACGGCGGCGATCTCCGGCGAGCCGAGATAACCCGACAGGATCATCCGGCAGGTGTCGAGCGCGCCGCGCTCCTCGACCCCCAGCAGCAGATCGGCGACCAGTTGTGCGTCGAGCACCCGGCCGCGGATGGTCGGGTAACCCGGCCGATTGCTCAGCAAGGTGGTGGGCACCGCGATCACGTCGATGCCGTGCATCTGCATGGGAAAGACGGCGGCGCTGTTGCCGACATGGCCGTAGGCGACCTGCGATTGAATCGAAATCACGGTCATGCTGTGGGCCGAAGGAACATTCGATGCCCTTGAGGGGCCGCCAGGACGACCCCGGGGGCGAGCCGCTCCTCAATACCTCCAAACGCGCGGTTGTACAGCGCGCGCAGCGCCGGCAGGGCGGCGTAGGGCACAATAGCAAATCCGTTTATGCCGATCTGAATCGGAGTGGCGGATTACGCTGAGCTAATCCCCCTGCGCGCGGCATTGCAACGTGCTGCCGGGCCTGTCGCATGCCCCGAAACATGCGACAGGCCCGTCTGCTAACTCGCTGGGCTCTCAGCACTAATGATGTGCGGAAGCTGCATTATTGCAATGCAATAAAAAGCTATCGCAGTGCAGCAAAGGGTGTAGGCTGCGGCCTCGAATCCTACCCAGGAGAATTGAAGTGAAGAAGACTACCTTATCAATCGCAGCCGCCACCGCGATCTTGATTGCGGGCGGCAATGCCGGCTTCGCGGCGGAGTTGCCGACCTATGAAACGACAGGTTTGCCGATATCGGCGGTGCAGGTTCGAGTGCTGGGAGCCGCGAATGTCCAAGAACAGTCGCCGGTGCCAACCTCCACGGCCTCTCCGCATCAGCTGAGCGTTCTAACACCGCGGACGAAAATGACGACCGCGACGGTCGCACCAACCCGGACCGAAACCGGTCGCTCAATTCGATGACCGACACCTCCATCGCCGTTTGATCGTCCCTGAAGGACGCTCGTTACCGTAGCAGTACGTCCACTGGCCCAGGCGGCGGGGCGAGCATCCTAATTCAGGTTGCAAAAAGCCCGCGACGTCGTCGCGGGCTTTTTGTCTTGACGAACGGGTTTGCCTACATAGATCGATCCGGGCTCCGGATGCTGGACTCGAAAATCTGTTGGGCAGACGGTGATGATCGATCCGCTTGGCAATGTGAAAGTTGAGCAGGGGTGGGGTTGAGACGTGCTGTCGCTGCGCGAATCCCGAACAAGTGCACCTCGGTCACTGTTCTCACAACGAGAAATTCGGTAATAAGCTCGATCGCGGGCAAAGCTTCTAAAAATGCCAGAATCGCCCATTGAACGCGTTGCGAAATTCGACTTCCAAGCTGAATACAGCGTGACTGGTGCGGTAGCTCTTCAAATAGCCACCGTCAGCGAATGTCGGTATCGGTGGTTGCATGTCCCCGCAACCACTTTCATTATAACTCACTCACCGTTCCGGTCTAACCGCCAGGACGGACTTAGATTTTCTGGGGGAACGCGGGGACGGCCCCGTGGACGATATCAACCAAGTATTTGATTTCGTGGTGCCGGTTGAGAGGATTGAACTCCCGACCTTCGGTTTACAAAACCACTCTTCAATGGCGGCATGCGAACATTGAGTGCATCCCCCGGAATACCGGCGCTTGTGCGTGTCACCATGGGCAGGGATGCCAAGCCGGGCCCATGCTCATGATGAGTCCACAGCAAGGGCAGCATAATATAAGCCAACATAACGTAAACAATTGCCACGGCCGCGAAGACGACCAGCCATCGTCGTTTGCTTGCGAACAGCTTCATCATATTGCTCCCGCAGGATGGCGTTCGAACAAAGAGGGCGTGTCGGAAAACACGTCGGCAGCAAATCTGCAACGCCGACTTCATCATGTTGCCGGGGCGGGCCAAGCCGCATTACTCGCGAGAGTTTTAATCGCTTCGAGGTGTCTCCGCATTATTTGCAAGTGCCGTAGTAAGCGCACGGATACGGGATAATGCAGCTATGTGGGCTATAAAACGGTCCGTGATCGAACCCATAACAGCCGGCCGCCCGTCCTTCGCGAGACGACGGAATAAACGACCGACGATACGCGTAGGGCGCACCATAGGTGGCCGTTGCCCGATGGGTCGCTAGCGGCAACCTGCGACAGCTACCACCGCAATGCTCGTCGCATTTGCTCGCGACGGCTTCGGTGGGGTTGATGGCGATTCCGACGACCGCAATCACGAAAAAGGAAAGCATCGATTTAAGCGACATCGCGCGCAATCCCTGATTGCGTCTGGCATATTCAAAAAAAGGATATCGAAATTGGAAGCACGGCTATCAAAGCCGCGCCGAGATGCCTATTTGGCAAGGCGAATTAAGTCGAGCTAATCGTGCGCTGGCGTTGCCACCATTTTTGGGCGCAAGCATTAGTCCTCCACGCGCTAGCGTACTATTCTAAGAAGTAGTGCGAGAAAGCGCGCGACTCGCGCGATGTTATGGGGTTCTCGAATTTGCGGTGGCGCCACTTCGATTTCTGTCGGTTGCGGCGGCTGTTGTCTGACGAATGTTGTCGCGTGATGCGGTCCACGACAAGCAGATACGATCGGCATTCGTCCAGTTTTGCTTCCGGCATGGAAGTGGCAGCGGATCCGGAATATGCGCCACGATAGGTAGGCCCCACAGGTAGCCAACGTGCGCAGGCAGCATGAGAACGCTCACCCCACTTATGATGCCGACGGCAAAGGAGACGAGCACTTTGCGGCTCAAAGCCATTTGTAGCTCCCTTTCCCTGTAAACCTGGCGCCACGTCCATTGTGACGGGGCCGTCTATCCGGTAGATGTTGGACTTAGAAATCTCCGTGCAAAATTATCCTTAGGTGCGGTGCTCCTATCCCTCAGCGCTGAGAAACTATCCTTTGGTTCACTACAGCGGATCAGAGCGTACAAGGCACTCAATCAACTCAGCCCGCTATGCCCGGCGGAAACGTCTCCGTTTTCAACGGCGCTTTCGCGGTCCATGGCCGCGCCAGATTTCGCAACGTGCTCGACGCAGACCTTGCCGGAAAGCGTCGCCCCCCATCTCAAATCTTAACTCCCGGCGCGAGAATTAGCGGACGCCAACTCGGTTCACGGGTCCACCGCGATTTACATCGCCGACGCCAACCCTTGGCGTGGCGACAGCTCTCGCAACCGGTGCCCCTACGACTGGCGCACCCACCCGTGCTACGCAGCCCTTTGGCACGCCGACGCTGGTGCAATAGATGACGGCGGCATGAGCATCCGATGCGATAGCGGTTGCATAGATGAATGTCAGGAAGAGGATACCTGCGGATACTTTGAACATGTTGGCTCCTATCGGTTAGACCAGCGTCGCAGTAAGTCTGATCGCGTGAGATACGTTGCCTGCAACGAACAACGAATGCCCGCTTCACTTCGCAAGAAGCGGGCCAACGGGCGAGACACCGCGCGTCAGCAAGGAAATGATCGATCGGTCAGTGGGGTAACAACATTCGACGCGAGCGGCAGCGCATCTGAGAAATTAACACTCTCCAAAATCTCGGAGGATCTCCAAAATTTCGGAGTCTCCGCTGGTGCACACTCAAATTTATCGGGTCACTACGGGCGATCAATTGTCATTTCTTCGCAATCAATTCGATGAAGTTCATCGCGATCGTCGAAAATAATTTGTGCTGGTACATCATGGAAAATCACTAACATACATTCATTGACATATCGGGGACCTTCACAATGCCCACGATAGAGCCTTCGAAGACGTCACTTCTGTCATGGCAATGATCAGGCAGCGACCGAAAGGTGGTCAGGCGAGACGGATCGCCGGTCCAATTTGAGCGATCAGCTGGAGCGGTAACCGCCTTGCGGAAGTGACCCTGACCTATTGGCAGTCGCGCTCGCCTTCGCGCAACTAGCTGTTTCTATGGCGCGGTCAGGTACGGCTCTTTTCAAAGGCCGTAAATTTACGGAGATACCGTTCCCTCAGCTAAGCTTGGCCGTCCGTCCGGTCTTAGGGTACGCTTCGCCCGAAGCGAGGCCCGATCAACGCTAAGTAGCGTCGGAAGCACCGGCATGACGCCTATTTTTGTTCATTTTAGAAATATGATAATCGGTGCCGTCGTATTGATGCTCCATGGTTGGTCAGTCAATGCGCAAGAAGCGCCGCGTCGCGTACTTTTGCTTTATCCTTTCGACAATACGCAGCCTGCTACTGTAAGCGCCGGTGCTGCGATCAGGAAGCGACTGATTGAAAGATCGCCTTCAGAAATGGAAATTGCTGCCGAATTCCTGGATCTCGCACGATTTCCCGGCGAGACGGACGAACTCCGCTCGGCACGTTATCTTGCCGAGAAGTACGCCGGCAGATTGCCCGAGATAATAATGCCGTTGAACTCGGAGGCACTGCGCTTTGCGATTAAATATCGCGGCATCATTGCGCCTAATGTTCCTATTGTTTTTTGTTGTGTCACTCCTGACATGGCTACTGCCGCGGATCGACCGAAAGATATTACAGGCATCTACAGCAAATTCGATGTCGGAAAGACCATAGCCCTTGCGCAGAAACTTCAGCCCGGGGCTCGCAATCTTGTCATCATTTCCGGTTCATCGGAGATTGATCGGCGTTGGTTAGCGGCATTGCGAAAAGAAATCGATCCGTACGAAAATCGCTTTAAAACGGAGTACTGGATCGGCGTTCCCTACGAGCCTCTGCTCGATCGGGTCGCGCATTTGCCGCGCGAAACGATCATTATTTTCGTCACGGTCTACGACGATAGTACAGGCAAACTACTTTTCCCCGCTCAAGTAGTGGAGGCTCTCGCTCGGGTTGCCAGTGCTCCGGTTTATGGACCTTCTGATACTTACCTCGGTCGGGGAGTCGTAGGTGGCTACATGGACTCTTTCGAGTTGATGGGCGCTAGCGCCGCCGACTTGGCCCTGGAAATACTTGCTGGCAAGAACCCAATCTCCATCGATCCGCAGTTCAGCGCAAATCGCAGATTTCTCGTTGACGTCCGCCAATTGCTGCGGTGGAAGCTTTCCGAAAGGGATTTGCCCGCGGATACCGTCTTGTCCTTCAAGCAGCAAACAATCTGGGAAGAGCATCGCTACATCGTGCTTGCAACTATTTTCGTCATCTTATTGCAGGCGATGATGATCACAGCGCTGTTGGCTCAAATGTTTGCGCGTAAACGGGCAGAAACTTCGTTGAAAGAGAGCGAAGAGCGTTGGCGATCTGTATTCGAAATGTCGACGGCAGGTGTTGCCCTCGCGGATCGCAATTTCAGGTTTCAGGCCACTAATGCCGCTTTTCAAACCATGCTCGGCCGTACAGACGAGGAACTCCGGGGACTTTCGCCGCTCGATATCTGCGCAGACGAGGATCGCGAGCCGCTGAAATTGCTTTATGAGCAGGTTCGAAAAGGCAAACAGCAAAGTTACGAAGCGGTGCAGCAGTACAGGCACAAGAGCGGCGCAACGGTATGGGTACAGGCCTATGTATCCAAGATGCAAAGCAACAAATTCAAAGCGCCGCTCTTCCTGGCCACCACAATCGATATCACAGGCCGAAAACGCGCAGAGGCTGCCTCGCGAGAGGCGCTATCGGAGCTTGCGCGGGTCGCACGGCTAACGACGATGGGCGAGATGACGGCATCGATTGCTCATGAGATCAATCAGCCGCTGGGTTCTATTGTTAACGATGGTTCAGCCGCGCTTCGTTGGCTGGCGAACGCGACTCCCGATCTCGAACAAGCGCGTACCTGCTTGAAGCGAATAGTGAAAGACGGTCATCGAGCGAGCCAGGTTATTAGCGGCATCCGGGCGACGCTGAAAAAGACCAGCGAGACAAAGGAGACGCTCGATATCAATGAGCTGGCCCGCGAGGTTTTGATGTTTGCTCACGGCGAAATCGAGAACCAAAGGATTGTGGTTCAAACTGAACTAAAAGAGGACCTGTCGGAGGTTCTTGTCAACCGAATCCAGTTACAGCAAGTCGTGCTGAATTTGGTGATGAACGGTATCGATGCCATGGCGGCCCTGAATGACCGCGCGCGGGTATTAAAGCTGCGATCGGAGCAAAGCGGGCCTACTAGCGTAACGCTGACGGTAGAGGATGAGGGAACGGGTATCGACAAGAACATTATCGGCCGTATCTTTGAAGCGTTCTTCACGACGAAGGAACACGGAATGGGCATGGGTCTCTCGATCTGCAGGTCCATTGTCGTGGCTCACGGCGGGCAACTTTCTGTCTCACCCGGTAATCCCTGCGGATCAGTATTTCAACTTGAGCTTCCGGCCTATCAGTCGGGGACCGGATGATATTGACTGTTTTGGAGATACAGTGGCCGATCCTGTCCGCGGGGAAAAGTAGGAGGTGGAGTTGAAAGAGACTGTGGAGGAGCAGAAGGTCGTCTATGTGATCGACGACGACACCTCGACGCGCGAGTCGCTCAAAAGTCTATTTAGCTCAGTGGGTTTGCATGTTGAAGCGTTCGGTTCCGCTCCGGACTTTTTCGGAAAGAAACTTCCCGACGCCGCTATATGCCTGGTCGTAGACGTCAGATTGCCGGGATTGAGCGGACTGGATTTTCAGGTCGAGTTAACCAAAGCCAACATCGACGTTCCCATTATATTCATCACCGGCCATGGCGACATTGCCATGACCGTGAAGGCCATGAAGGCGGGCGCTGTCGAATTCCTCACCAAGCCAATTCGGGAGCAGGACCTGCTGGACGCCGTGAAGCTTGGACTCGAAAAAGACGAGACAAGGCGCAAAGGCCAGAAGACAACCTCAATCGTGCGTTCTCTGTTCGAATCGCTGACACCGCGCGAGCAAGAGGTGATCCGACTGGTGACGGCAGGTCTCATGAACAAGCAAATCGCAGCTGAAATGGGTGTGAGCGAAATTACCGTGAAGGTCCACCGCGGCAATGTTATGCGCAAGATGAAGGCAAATTCGCTCGCGGATCTGGTTCGGATGGCGGATATGTTGGGTATCCGACGTACCACGGCGTAGCAGATCTATACCGACGTATAATGTCCTGAACTTATTTGTTTTGAATCATTACCAACGTATGAAGGCGCGATGGCTCCGACTCGCTTATTTGAAGAATCGGGAAGTTTAAATGCGGAGCGCGCCCTTGATCTCGATTGTCGACGATGATGAATCCATGCGTGAGTCGACCGAGGGACTCGTAAGATCGTTTGGTTACCAGGTAGCGACTTTTGCATCGGCCGAAGAGTTCTTGAAATCGGGCCGCGTGGAGAACACTTCCTGCCTGATCGCCGACGTTCAGATGCCCGGCTTGAGCGGTATCGACCTCCAGCGCCGTCTGATTGCTCAAGGGGTTCATATGCCGACGATTTTCATTACGGCGTTTCCGGAAGAAGGAACGCGGACGCGCGCGTTGACGGCCGGCGCCGTCGGCTATCTTGGCAAGCCTTTCAGCGAAGAAAGCCTGCTCAAGTGCCTCGATACTGCGCTCGGCAGCTCCAACGAGAAAATGCGGCAACCGTAACTGTGTGCTCACATTTCGAGATGTAGGCATTGATCTCGATCGCTTTCCGAAGTTGATTTCGGCAAACACGCGGTTAGCCATCATCAAGCGGCCTATTTCAGTGACTTGAGAAAAGTGCGGTCCCCGGCGGTGACATAACGATCGCGAAGGCCGACTGGGCTGCAATCCCGCCCGCGAGATGATGCGGACTGTATTTATACCAAGGTATAGATCGTCGATTCCTTCCAACGGCCAAACCTTCCGCAAGTACTATGGAGCAACCTCCGATTTCCGACGCATGTTACGCTCGCCTTTGGACCCTCGATAACAAACGGGAGTGTGCGTATGCGTCTCGTGGAGAGTAATATGGTGCTCGACCGGTTTGCACCTGTCGCAATCCGCGACACCGCGTCGAGCGATGCATCGGTCGAAGAGCTTCTCGCGTTCGAGCGGATGCTCGCTGATCTCTCAGCGCGAATTGCAAACGTTCCTGCTGAAAGGGTCGAATCCGAAATTCAAGTTGCACAAGTAATACTTCGGCAATTTCTTGGGTTCGATCGTAGCACCTTTGCTGAGTTCCAGGAGGACGGCTCGCTTGTCGTTCTGTCTTCGACCGCCGTAGAAGGGGTCGAGCCTACGCCACAGGGTCCGCTTCCTCCCCAACTTTCCTGGTTTCTTGCCAAACTCCGCGCTGGGGAAGTATTCGTGGTACAAAATCCCGCCCTTGACCTTCCGCGAGAAGCGGTCGGCGAAGCTGAATATTGTCAGCGGACGGGCCTTCGTTCGCATTTGAGCATCCCACTTCGCATCGGTGGCCGTATCATCGGTGCCATTGCTTTCGCAGCCTTCACGGAAACCCGTGCTTGGCCGGGGGATTTGATTGCAAGGCTCAAGCTCGTAGGTGAGGTGTTTGCGCAGGCTATCGCGCGAAAGCGCGAGCAGGAAAAGCTTCTAAGCGCCATGGCTGAGATCAAAATCCTGAAGGACCGCCTCGAGCGAGAGAATTCCTATCTTCAGCATGCCGCGCAGGTTAGACCGCCGCAAGGACTTACCAGCCGCTCGCCGCGCTTTCTGTCGGTGATCGAGGAAATCGTGCAGGTTGCGCAAACCGGCTCAACGGTTCTTCTGCTCGGCGAAACCGGCAGCGGCAAGGAGGTCCTGGCCCAGGCGATTCACGATGCCAGCGTGCGTAGAGGTCGCCCGATGATCAAGGTCAACTGCGCAGCGCTTCCAGCGAGCCTGATCGAGTCCGAATTGTTCGGCCGGGAAAAAGGCGCCTTCACCGGAGCGTTGGCGCGACAGCCGGGCCGTTTCGAAATCGCCGATGGTTCAACCATCTTTCTCGACGAGGTTGGCGAACTGCCGCTCGAGTTACAGCCGAAACTGCTGCACGTACTCCAAGAGGGCGAGTTTGAGCGCTTGGGGGGCACAAAGACGATCAAGGTCGATGCGCGCGTGATCGCAGCGACCAACCGGCCACTCGCACAAGCCGTAAAGGAAGGAAAATTCCGGGAAGATCTTTTCTACCGGCTCGATGTGTTTCCGATTGAGGTGCCGCCGCTACGCGAGCGGCGCGACGACATTCCGTTGCTGGCGTGGACCTTTGTTAAGGAGTTCAGCAATTCGATGGGCAAGCCGATCGATGAGATCGCAGAAGAATCGATGTCAGCACTTCAGGAATATCACTGGCCCGGCAATATACGAGAGCTTCGAAATGTGATCGAGCGTGCAATGATCCTTGGTCGCGGCCCGAAGCTACACGTCAAGCTCTGTCACACGACGCTGCGACCGGTCGCCGTAAGAGCGACGGCGGGATCGCTTGATGAAGCCGAGCGCGCGATTATTCTGCAGGCGGTCGAGCAGTGCAATTGGCGTATTCGTGGGTCGAACGGGGCGGCGGCGCTTCTTGACGTCAAGCCAACGACACTTGAATCCCGCATCAAGAAGCTCGGGCTCACCCCCAAGCGGTGACCTCCGAAAATTCGGAGGCACTCCGAATTTTCGGAGAATTTGATTGTGCTGGCCACGCAGCCGGCCGTGGCTGGCTTTTCACTACCCCGCTGATCCATCGAATGTTTCTTCTTACACGCGCCGCGCCTTCCGCGTTGGCCCGCTTCTTGCGACGCGAAGCATGAAGCATGTTTCTTTCTTTGCAGACGACGACGGAAAGACATGAACCTTGATTGTCTTCTCAATGCAGATCGTGGCTCCCGATGAAAAGCGAACAGCTCTGCTTCGTACTCTTGGTTCCATGCTTGGTCCGACGCGGGTTGCACCAGGGTGCCTCGATGCTCGCCTCTATTCGGATCTCGACAAACGCAAAACCTTACTGCTCGTCGAAGATTGGGCGTCGCGCGAACAGTTTGAACGCAATCTCGATATGGCCAAGCTCAACGCGATTGTTGCGGCAATTGAGCTCTCCAGCGAGGCGCCAGTGGTTCGCGTCGACACAGTCGAGCGGGAGGAAGGCGTGGACACTTTGGCGCTCCATCGAAGTGTCATGCCAGATGATTCCCGATGAAAGGCGTGCGTAGGAGTCATGGTTCGATGGCGTGCCTCTGAAGGAAGTAGATTTCACGGCATCTTCGTGAGCATCTCAAAGATGATCAGGTCTGTACCGGAGAAATCGATCGCGTGAAATTGAAAACTGCATATGAGATATCGCTTGCAGCAGAGCAGGAGAAAAAACATGCGTAAATTCGTGATTACTGCAGCGCTGGGTCTCGCGATCACCATCGCGGGTTCGGGGGCGAAGGCTCAAGTAGATCTCAGCGCTTATGCGGATCCTGAAGGATTTCTAGACATCCAGGCGCTGACGTGTGCTCAGCTCGCCGGAACCTGGCAGGATCAAGCGGACCTGCTGAGTTCTTGGTACAGCGGCTGGTACAACGGGCTTGCGAAAAGGCACTACATGGATATCAGGAAGGGCAGGGAAGCCGAGCACGAGTTGATCGTGTATTGCAAGGCAAACCCACAGCTCAGAATTATCCAGGCCATGGATGTCGTCTTCAAAAGCATGCGGGAAAGAATGGGCATCAAAGTGCAGTAGGAAAGTGCAGTCGCGGAGGACGCCAGCGTCGCACAAATAGCTGCAATTGTTCTGAGCTATCGCTTTGGAAACTACTACTCGACGCTTCCCGATGCACCATCCGTGAACCAGCTGTGCACTCCAGCTCTCGCATTCAGCGCAGACAGCGAGGCGCCAGCACCCATTATGATCTCGGTCTTATCGAAGCTGCGACCTCCGAATTCTCGGAGCCTCTCCGAAAATTCGGAGGAATTATGTTGTACCGCACGTGCCGTTGCCTGCGCAACATTTGGTTACCCCGCTGATCTGTCGAGCGTTTCTTTTCAGTCGTCCCTCTCATTCGGTAGTGGCCCGTTTCTTGCGATGTGCAACAGGTGGCCTTGTGTTGATGCGGCTATCGTGAGGAGAGGCGGTATGATTAGAATTGCGACGGCGCTCTCATTGAGCATCCTCCTTGGTACAACCCTTGCGTCGCGGGCGAATGCCCAGCAGATCAACGGCACTCCGGGTTCGCCGAGCGCGACGATCACAATCGATGGCAAGCAACTTCCGCCGCCGCCGCTGAAATTCGGCGGAGTGATCCAGCAGAGCGCCAAAGATTCCAAGCCATGGTGGCCGCCGCGCGTGGTTCCACCGAAGGGCGCACCCAACGTGCTGCTCATCATGACCGACGATCAAGGCTATGGCGTCAACGGCACGTTTGGAGGCGTCATCCCGACGCCGGCACTGGATAGGATCGCAAAGGCGGGACTACGTTATACCCAGTTCCACTCTACGGCGCTGTGCTCGCCGACGCGGGCGGCGCTGATCACCGGCCGCAACCACCACTCTGCGGGTTTCGGTGTGATCTCGGAATTGTCGACGGGTTACCCGGGCTATGACTCAATTATCACTCCTGACAAGGCAACCATCGGCGCGATTCTCAAAGGCAACGGCTATGCCACGTCGTGGTTCGGCAAGAACCACAACACGCCTCCGTTCCAGTACAGCGTGGCAGGCCCCTTTGATCAATGGCCATCGGGAATGGGTTTTGACTACTTCTACGGTTTCATGGGCGGTGAGACCGACCAGTGGACACCGTACCTGTTCCGCGATCACACCCAGATTTTTCCGTGGATTGGCAAGCCCGGTTACAACCTCATCACCGACATGGCGGATGAAGCGATCACGCGCATGAAGCAGCTCGACGCTGCGGCGCCCGAGCAGCCGTTCTTCGTCTATTACGTTCCAGGCGGAAGTCACTCGCCGCACAACCCCACGAAGGAGTGGATCGACAAGTTCAAGGGCAAGTTCGACATGGGTTGGAACGCCATGCGCGATCAGATTTTTGCCAACCAGAAACGGCTCGGGGTCATTCCCGCGGAAGCGCAGCTGACTCCCTGGCCGGATGATCTGGCAAAATGGGAAACTCTGTCGGCGGACGAAAAGAAGCTCTTCGCCCGCCAGGCGGAAGTATACGCAGGCTACACGGCCTATACCGACAACGAGATCGGCCGCGTGATCCAGGCCGTCGAGGACATGGGCAAGCTCGACAACACGCTGATCATCTACATCGCCGGCGACAACGGTACCAGCCCCGAAGGGACGCTGCTCGGCACGCCTAATCAGTTCACCTCGTACAACGGTATTCTGGATATTCCGGTTGCTGAGCAACTTAAATTCTACGACGTCTGGGGTTCTGAGGCGACCTATCCGCACATGGCGGTCGGGTGGTCATGGGCGTTTGACACGCCGTTCAAGTACACGAAGCAGGTGGCGTCGCACTTCGGCGGCACACGGCAGGGCCTGGCGATCTCGTGGCCTGCTCGCATCAAAGACGCCGGCGGCATCCGCACCCAATTCCACCACATCATCGACATCGTGCCGACGATCCTGGAAGCCACGGGCATCAACGCGCCGGAGATAGTCAACGGGATCAAGCAAAGCCCGATCGAAGGCGTGAGCATGGCCTATACCTTCGACAAGGCGAACGCCACTGCCGCGTCGACCCGCAAGACCCAGTACTTTGAGCTGATGAGTAATCGCGGGATCTATAACGATGGCTGGTACGCCAACACGACGCCGCCGCATGGGCCGTGGGTGCTGAATGCGCCGATGCCGGACGTCAATGCCTACCAGTGGGAACTGTACAATCTGAACGCCGATTACTCCCAGGCCAACGATCTTGCCGCGAAAATGCCTGACAAGCTCAAGCAAATGCAGGCGCTGTTCGCGCAGGAGGCGGCCAAATACAACGTGCTTCCTTTGGACAACTCGTCGTTTGCGCGGGCGATCTCACCGCGTCCGAGTGCCACCGCAGGACAGACCGTGTTTACTTACACAGGTGAGATGGCCGGCATTCCAACGGAAAATACGCCGAACATTCTGAACAGGTCTTTCAAGATCACCGCAGACGTAGAGGTCCCGGAAAATGGCGATGGCATGATCGTCACCACAGGCGGCCGTTGGGGCGGCTATGGGCTGTACCTGCTCAAAGGGATACCGGTGTTCAACTACAACATGCTAACGCTGTTGCAGGCCCGATGGGCAGCCGATCAGCCACTCGCCGCGGGCAAACACAGCATCGTATTCGACTTTAGGTATGACGGCCCTGGCATCGCAAAGGGCGGCACCGGAGTTCTGAAGGTCGACGGCAACGACGTCCGCACGCTGCGAGTCCCGAAAACGGTCCCGTTCCTGCTGCCGGCGGACGAGACTTTCGACGTCGGGATAGATACCCGCACCGGGGTGAACGACCTGGACTATCAGGTGCCATTCCGCTTCAACGGCAAGATCGACAATGTGACCTTCAACCTCGGACCGACGCAGCTAACCGCTGTGGAAGAGATGAAGGTGCGAGAAGCGAACGCCCGAGCGCGAGACTAGGTCGTCAGCCGGATAGGTGGCGCCCGATTAATGCGGCGCCACCAGGGATCGGTGACCCTCCAGAAGGCGCCTGAACCATTCAGCAAGATGAGGAGCGCAACGTGAGTAAATCAATCGGTTCTGCGGTGTTCGTTTCAGTCTTGATCGTTGCTGGCGCCGTGGCCGCCCAAGGCATGCTTGTGGACGCAGCGGCCGACAAGGTGATCAAGAAGTACCAGGCGGCAACCTGCGATCAGTTGAAGGCGCAGAAGGCAGAGCCGCCATCGGAGAAGGAAAAGATAGCCCTGGACCTTTTGCGGGACGATCCGAAAGCGCGAGTGGCCTTCGTCAATAAGATCGCTGCTCCAGTCCTGAACAAAATGTTCGAATGCAGCATAATTCCGTGAGTCTCAGGGTCTATCAATTACAAAACATGACAGGAGGCTTGACGTGAGGAAAATCACCGGCGTAGCCGTAGGGATTTCAGCCTTGATCGTCGCTGGCGCCGCATCTGCTCAGGGCATGCTCCTGGACGCTGCGGCAGACAAGGTGATCAAGAAATATCAGGCGGCAACCTGCGATGAACTGAAGGCGCAAAAGAAAGAGCCGCCATCGGACAAGGAGAAGGAAGCCATAGAGTTTCTTCGTAACGATTCACAGGCGCGAATATCCTTTATCAACAAGATTGCCGCGCCGGTTTTGAACAAGATGTTCGATTGCGGCACGATCCCGTGAATCGGCAGGAAGCGAGATGGGTCCGGGCTGAGACATCAGCGCCGGCCCTCTATTTCCAGCGAGACGAGCCTTGCGAGCAAGGTTGCGGGATATAGCTGACCAATTATGGTTTCCAGATTGCAGAGACTGCGTGCCACGGGATGCACTGGAAAAACATAGCCATAGCCGGTTGAGGTCAGCGTCACAAAGCTGAAATAGATCACCTTGCTGGCCAGCGCTGGGTTATCTTCAAACGACATCCCCGAAAATGCGTTGGGGACAAGCAGACCAATCATCGTAAAGAGTGCCGTGAAAGCCACGGCGATGCTCAAATAAACCAGGACAGCGCCGATAATTCGATGATGCGTGACGCGTCCCGCAGCAAACACCGTTCGAGGAACTACCCAGGCCAGCGCAACGCCCATGATCAGTAACGCGCCGGCAAAGAGATAAACATCGAGAACCGACGGCGCGTTGAGGCGGGATACGGCCGCAGTGCCAGCCATGATGAATGCGGCCAGCAACGCAACAACCACCGTCGGACTGCCCGACATCAGGAAAACACCGCCGATGAGTCCGAGCGCGGATGCGAATCCAAGCACTTGAAATAGCTTTATGCCAACGGCCTGAAGCGGCGCAAAGACAAACAGCATCAATATCAGCAGTACCGTAAGCGTAGTCAGAAGTGGATCGCTCCACCGCGCCCGTAAGCGACCTAGGGGACTATCTAAGTTCTGGCTAACCATATCGTCACCGATTGTGTTGTCCGGGAGCCTTCCTGTTGATCGCCTTGGGCCAGTGCCGTTGACGTCGTTGGCGTGGTTGACCCCCTCATGTTCGGGCGTGGGGCCGACCTTTTTGGGAGCCTAAGCCTTCTATAAACCTAGACCGACCAGCTTGACACTTGATTCAAAATTGCGAGCAAGAAGCTTGGGTGCGCCAAATTATGATCTCCGAATTTTCGGAGGCTCTCCGAAAATTCGGAGAAAGTTGAGTGTATCCGACACGCTGCGCTCTGCGTCTGTTTTCATATCTCGCTGATCTATCGAACGATCCTTCTCGGCGCGCGATGACTTCTGTGTTGGCCCACTTCTTGCGATGAGATGCAAGAGGCCTGTTGTACCGCCGCGGAGAACGATCGAATAGATAAAATACGGCTACCGACCACGCGACCGGATGAAATATGGAGGAACAAATGTTGATTTCGTTTTCGATGATAGCCCTCACTTCGCAACTCGTCATTGCCATCGCGGACGATGTTCCCAAATTTGATATTGCGCGGGGCTGCAAGATCGACAGCGCTGCCGCATTTGATCCCAATGCCGGCATGAGCGCAACGATAAAGAGATGCATGGATGATGAGCAACAAGCGAAGGACCAGCTTCAAGCGCAATGGCCAGGGTTCGCTAACTCCGACCGAACAATGTGCACTAGGTCAACAACTAACGACAGCGAGACTCCGCCAAGCTACGTTGAGTTGCTGACATGTCTTCAGGACCAGCAGTTGGCTCGAAAGCTACCGAAGGAATAGTCAGCAAAATCTCTACCGCGGCGAGATTTGATGTCGAAGTTCGTCTACTATGCGTCTGATTGCCGGATCGTCGGGCGCAATCTTGGCGGCTTGTTCGGCATATTGAAGTGCCGTAGCGGTGTCACCAGCTTCGCGACTGAAGTTGACAATCGCCATTACAATGTCACGATTTTCCGGATGCCCCTTCAGTATTTCCTTTAAGTAGGCGATCGCCTCTTGCTGGCGCCCGGCCGAATGCAGGGCTACCCCGTATGTATAAGCGTATCGCGCGTTATTGCGGTCAAGATCCGCAGCGCGACCCAACTCAACGAGCGCATCGCTAAGACGCTTGAGCCGGACCAGATTCAAACCAAGTGCGTGATGTAACCCGCCATCGCCGGGCGCGATGACTATGGCGCTGCGCAAAACCCTTTCGCCATCGTCTTCTCGCCCCGTCTGCCGATATAGGTCTGCAAGATTGATAGAGGCGCCGGTAAACTGCGGGCTCAATCGAAGTGCCGCCTTGTATTCCGCCTCCGCTTCGGCGGTGCGTCCGCGGAGGGCATAGAAGGCACCTAGTGTGGTTCGGGCTTCCGGCCTGTCCGCATTGAATGTTTGGGCGGCGACGAATTCCTCTGCCGCGCGATCGAATCGCCCTCGATCGGTTTCGGATAATCGCGACGAAGGCACGTCGTCCAAAACTGATACCGTCCGAATACGCACGCCACGGACGGGATCCGACAGGAGCGGCGCTGCAATCTGCCACCTTTGCTCAAGGGGTATGTTCTGAACCATGTCGAGGGCACCAATCCGTACCATCGGATCGGTGTCTGTTATCGCAGTGCGGGCGAGATCGAGGGTTGCCGGGTCAACGCGGGAGCCAAGCTCGCTCAATGCGCTGGCACGCGCGATCGCTGGTGTGGTGCGATCCGCCGCAACAACAGCCAGCAGCTTCGTGGCATCTGGCTGGTCGTTCCAGGCGGAATGGAATGCCGATGCGTAACCTTGGAAACCCTTGCGATTGGGGCCGTGCCAACTTTCGACCGCGGATGCCGACCATTGCGGCGACTTGTCCCTATGACAGTCGTTGCAGGCATTGGGCGTGCCAAGCCTTGCGGAGATGTCAGGGCGCGGAATGCGGAAACTATGATCGTGCCGCGTGTCAACGACCATATAGGTGCGGGTCGGCATATGGCATGACGCGCAAGAGAGCGGCGGAGTAACTGCCTCGTGACGATGGTGCTTTACATCTGCGTACTTGTTCTGCGAGTGACATTGCAAGCAAGTGCCGTCACCGGCGAGCCGCAGTTTGGCACCATGCGCGTCGTGACAGTCACTGCAGGTGACGCCGGCTGCGAACATTTTACTTTGCTCGAACGAGCCAAAATTGTAGGCCTCTTCCACGTCCAACATTTGTCCATCGGCATGATAGAGACCGCGCCCAATCGGCGAAATCATGTGAGTGTCGGATAGCGGTTGTCCCGGCGCCCAGGCTTCAGAAAACTGGCTGCGGCGGGCATGACAGAGCCCGCAGGTCTCAACCTCAGCACGCATTGCGCGCGGGGCACCGCTGCGCTTGGCATTACCGGTTTCGGCGTTGAGCGACCACGTCGCATCGCGCCGCTCGCTAAATCGTTCTGTTAGCCCCATCGTTGGATCGTCGATCTTTCCGAATGACCACCAACGGCTCTTCTCGCGCGCCCAGGCGACGTGGTGAGAGCCCCGACCATGGCATGCCTCGCAACCAACGCTGATTTCCGCGAATGTGGTCGCGAACCGGTCGTTTGCGGAGTCGTAATTTTTCTGAACGCCTGTGGAGTGGCACTCGGAGCACATGAAATTCCAGTTCTGGTTCAGCTTCGTCCAATGCAGCACATCGTCGTGGCGGATTTCCTCCTTGGGATAGAGGTGGAACCAGCGCTGACCGCCTTTGTCTTTTGGCCGGCTGTCCCACGCGATCGACAATGATTGCAGCCGGCCGTCGGGAAACTCAACGAGATATTGCTGGAGCGGATCGATTCCAAACGTGTACTTGATTTCGAAGATCGTAAGCTTGCCGTCCGATCCATCGGTTTCGACCAAGAAGTTTTCGTCTTTCCGGAAAAAGCGAGATTTCGTGCCGAAATAGTCGAACGTCGCATCGGAAAAATCACCAAGCACCGACTTATCAGTCGCATGGGCCATGGCGAGCTGATGTTGAGATCCTCGCCAAAGCTTGGCCTCGGCCTGGTGGCAGCCGGCGCAAGTTTCGCTACCGACAAATGTCGCTTGCGCAGCGGCATCGGAGGTGTGAGCGGGGGATGTCCTGCCGCCGCCGTCGAGGAGTTGAACGGCAACACCCCCCGCGAAGACGGTCACCGCGACGATCGCCACCGCGATGAGTATCGTCGTTTTGGAAAGGAAACCTCGAGCCGTATTTTCAATCTCCGCGCCCGTTGTCTTGGGCTCCGAGGCGGTTCCCTTGCTGGCGCTGCGACTTTTTGTTGGGCCTCGAGACCGTACCAAATGAGGTATTCCTTCAAATCAAACCCAGCGGCTTCCCGAAGAATCTAAGGGACAAGAGGTACCAGGGCGTTGCGCAGTGGCGCACTGGAAATTTGCATCAGCCCTGCAAACGGCTGACCCAGCTCCAAGACCAGGTAGATCGCCCCGGCAGCCGATAGCGCAAAGACAAACAGCGAGCAGATGACGATTGCATTTGGTTGGGCAAACAGGCTGAAGCTCGCAAAGATGATGGTGAGCCAGAAAATCAGTACCGCCAGAAAGGGCATCGGGATCGAATTGCCCATCTGCGCGAATAGCAGTAAGCGCGTTTGCGCAATATCGGTGCTTATCTGTATTGCCCGGGCTTGCAGGGAGCGTTGAGAATCGTTCTTTGGCGAAAGCTCCTGAAGTTTCAAATAGAATGCTTCACTTGCGGCGCTCGCCTCGAAGGGAGCCGCCTTGGCAAGATCGGGACTGGTCTCACGCCACATTCGGTCGGCTAAAATAACGACGCTGCGCCGCAACAGATTGCGGACCGCGCCTGTCTCCGACCCATACAGCTCCAGGAAATGGTCGAGCAGGATAATATTGGCCGTCATCTGTTTGATTTGAGTGCTCTGCGTGTCGTACGAACTCTTCGCCGAGGCAATCAGCAGGCCGAGAACAAGTGCGGCTATCGTTCCGATGAGGCCGGTGCCCAGCCGGACCACATCCTTTGCATCCGTGCTCAGATGATGCCCTGACAACGTGTTGCGAAGGAACATTCCGATCAACGCACCGCCAGAGATGCACGCGAACGCGATGCAAGATAATGCGATTGCACTCATGATTTAGCACCATGGTGAGGCCACGAAATCCATTCACTTCGCACTATTTTATTAGAGAGATAGACCATTTTTCTTCCTGAAGCTCTCTACGGCGTGAACTCATAAACGAGCATTGATAGCAGTCCTGCGATGTTCGTGTTCGAATAATAGCCGCCTTTCTTCTGCCTTCGCGGAGGATCGCGTGCTTGTCCCTTCCTTAATCTGGCGAACGCGATCCCTGTTAATCGGACAACCCCTTTTTCAGTGCCGCTGCCTTGCGGGCCTGTTCCGCGCTGTCGTTGTCGGCCTTCTTCATTTCCTTCAGCTCAATTGTCACCGCCGCGATTTTTCCAGTGAACTTAAACGGAACCTTGTAAGCCTCGGTGACCGGAGTGCCCTCATCGGCACCCACGTCGGCACCCTCGTCCGCTGAGAATGCGCAGCACTGGGTTTGCTCGATCCGGCCGGTGGCGACATTCGTCCCATTGACAAGGAGCGTACCCACGCCACCCTTGCCGAGGCCGCCGCCGTCATAGGCGAACTCGAAGCGGATAGTTGCTTTCCCGGCAGGCAGTGCTTGCTCGGCGGCCACCGTGTAGCGCTGCAGGCCTAGCCAATTGTAAGCGTAGGTCGGCTTGCCGTCCGTCAGGTAAAGGCTCCAGCCGCCGAACCGCCCAGCTTGGGCGAGAATCGCACCATTGGCCTTATCCGGAATATCCACATCGGCGGTGATCGTGTGCGACCGGTTCTTCACGTTGAGGAAGACATTCTCCGACATTCCAGTCATCCCCTGGTGAACGGTAAGGGAGGTGCGGCCGGCCATTAGGTCGGGCCGCCCGACCAAGGCGGCGTTCAACCGCTCCAGGGTCCGGTCATCGAGCGGCAGCACGGAATATTTGACTGCTTCCTTCAGAAAGAGATCCTGGAGTTCCTTCAGCTTCCCCGGGTTTTTGGCGGCCAGGTCGTTCGCCAAACTGAAATCCGCTCGCGTGTCGTACAACTCCCAGATGTCTTCTTCGAGCGGCCTCCGAACCTTGAATTCCCACGCGGCGCGGTGGACGGTCCCGGCCAGCCAGCCGTCGCTGTAGATCGCGCGGTTGCCGAAGATTTCGAAGTACTGGGTGGTGTGCGGGCTCGGAGCCTTGGCGTCGGCAAAGGTGTAGGCCAAACTCACGCCTTCAATCGGTGTCTGGAGCGTGCCGTTCACGCTCTTCGGCTCGGGCAGTTGGGCCGCCTCCAGGATCGTCGGCGCGATGTCGATGACGTGGTGCCACTGCGAGCGTAACTCGCCCTTTGCCGTGATGCCCTTGGGCCAGTGGACGACCATCCCGTTGCGGGTGCCGCCGTAGCTCGAGGCAACCTGCTTTGTCCAGGTGAAGGGCGTATCGCCCGCAACCGCCCAGCCGGCGGCGTAGTGCGGGTATGTCGTCGGCCCGCCGAGTTCGTCGTAATGTTTCAGAATATCCTGGACGGTCTCGGGCACCCCATTGAAGTAGGTCATCTCGTTGAAGAGCCCGTCCATACCCCCTTCGGCGCTCGCGCCATTGTCGCCGACGATGTAGAAGATCAGCGTGTTGTCGAGTTGACCGGTTGCCTTGATCGCCTCGATCAGCCGCCCGATTTCCGTGTCGGCGTACTCGCCGAACCCGGCGAACACTTCCATCTGGCGGGCGAAGAGCTTCTTCTCATCCGAGCTTAGCGGGGACCAGTCTTTGATCGCTTCCGGCTTGGGTGCGAGCTTGGTGCCAGGAGGTACAACGCGCAACTTGATCTGCCGCGCCAATGTCTCCTCGCGCAGCGCGTCCCATCCCTGGTCGAACTTGCCTTTGTACTTGTCGATCCATTCTTTCGGCACGTGATGTGGCGCGTGGGTCGCGCCCGGCGCGAAGTAGATGAAGAACGGCTTATCTGGTGTCAGCGATTTCTGGTATCCCATCCAGCCGATTGCCTGATTGGTCATGTCGGTCATGAAATTATACTTAGGGTCATGCGACGGTTCGACCTGGTTCATGCCGTCATAAATGAGCGGCGCCCACTGGTTGGTCTCGCCGCCGATGAAGCCATAGAACTTGTCGAAGCCCGAGCGGGTCGGCCAACGGTCGGTCGGGCCGGAGGGACTGACCTCCCAGGCCGCAGTCTCGTGCGACTTTCCGAACGCAGCCGTGCTGTAGCCATTAAGCCGTAGCATCTCTGCCAGCGGCGCCACACTGTTGGGGCGCTGCCCGGTCTGCCCGGGAAAAGCGGTGGCGGTTTCTGCAATTGAGCCGAAATTGTTCATGTGGTGGTTACGACCACTAAGCAGGGCCGAACGGGTCGGCGAGCAAAGCGCTGTAGTGTGGAACTCGTTATAGCGCAGCCCGGCGTTGGCCAGGCGCTCCACTGTAGGCATGTTGATGGGACCACCGAAGGCGCTGGACTGGCCGAAGCCCATGTCGTCGATCAGCACGATAAGGACGTTTGGCGCGCTGGCCGGCGCCCTGACCTCGAACCGTGGCGGCGGCGTCGCATTCCGAGCGTCGAAAACGGTACTATGCGGGTACTGGGGCTCCGGAATCGGCAGGATCGTGCGATCGGTCGGAAGAACCACCTGTGCCGGGGCGGCCTGCTGGGCGGCAACAGGTGCTGCCGTTAGCCACAATGATAGGCTGAGGGCAAAGGCAAATGACGTCCGCATCATGATCGTCTCCTCTTCGGCGTGAGCACCTGCGCGTAACGGATCTCCCGACGCTTGGATGTTTGCTGTCGGACACCCCTTTCTCCAGGGAGCGTCATCAGCATAGTGATGATTATGGGCTTACAATTGCTGTCCGCATGCATGCATGCGTGCTTGTCTGCTGGCAACCTCCGCTGGCCAGCGGGCGCGGTTGATGCTTCCAAGAGGCGTGCTATCCGGTGTCGAATTTCCCGTGACATCGAAATAAGTTGCAGCACTTTCCTCGGACCCAAGCCGCGATTTCGGCAGCAGGGTCAGCCTCGCGACCGTGTGGAAGGGCGCTTCGGCTTCATTCCATTCGATGCTGGCGTTTTCGATCCAGAAATTGGCATCCCGGTGCTTGCCCCAATATGTCATCTTGTCGACGTCGAGAAACTGAACAGCGACGTCGAATCCGCTCATCTTTCTGTCTTCCGTCAAGTGCCGGATCAGCTCGTCTTGCAGTCCCTTCGGGTTGCTCTTTTGCAGTGGGCGCGCCGGATTGTCCGTGAACGGTGTGGCCGAATACTTCACGACATCGTTCGGTCCGTGACGGAACGGGACGGTGCTCCAATAACGCAATTGCTGGTAGGGCATGATTGTCTGGCGAGCCTGCTTTTCTGCCAACGCGAGCGTTCTTACCACTCGAAGCATGTCCTTGAATGGCAGCGACCACAGACCGAGGATCGGGTTTGATGCCGTCAACAGTTTCATTGTCGCCAGAAATGCAGGCGAGTCGTTGATGGGCAGGGTCGTTGCGTTTTGCATCGAGAAATCCTGTCGACAAGGCTTCCAGGCAGGAACAGTCATGCCGTTCCGAGCGAAGTCGACCGAGAAAGACAACGATCGGACGTCGGGCTTGAAATCAGAGTTTATGCTTGCGTCTGCATTCGCAAATCGCGCCACCGCGGAATAAACGCCAGGATTCGCAAAAATCCCCTTCGCAAGCCGTGACGCCAGGGCAGGGGGTCGTTCGGCGGTAACGTCAAGCACTTCGAATTGGGCGCGGGCGCAAACACCCTTGGCGTGGGTTCCACGACAGACCGGCCGGTGCTGTTGGGCAGCAGCATTCGACTGCATCAGGAGAGACTTCTCGACAATCTCCTCGATGTCAGCTTTCTCTCGAGCGGGGCTCCGATCAGCATCGGTCTCGGTGACGCCGAACCATCTGGTCAAGAGCACCATTGAAAGTCTCCTAAGAGAAGCCGGATCATGGACCTCATCCCAATTTGGCGATGAACTTGATCGCGCTGATACTCGGGAGAAAACAGTAGGCGGCGGCTTTCGTCGTAATGAAGCTTGAGAACCCCGTGATCTTGATCGGCTGCCCGCCATCCGCCTGCGGGATTACAAAAATGCTTTCCGCCGGGTCCTGGGTGCCGATCATTGGGTCCTTCGATTTGGGATGCAGCCTGACCGCTCCGGCAAATTCGCTGTCATTGACCCAATGTCCGAGCACGAACTCGTATTGGTTCTCGATATTTGAGTTGATGAAATAGCCGAGTAGCCCGCGCTCGATGCCGTCGTAGGGTTGCGAAGGATCATAGACTGGCCCGTATGGCAGGCCGCGGCGGATCAGCCTGTGGGTATTGTTGCTGCCGCCGGGTTGACCCTGTCCGGTGACCGGCTGGCCTCGCGGGTTGATGCGGCGCATGTGCGCGCCGACCGGGCAGCGCAAACCCTTTGGATCGCCCGACCCGTCCGCGTTCACGTATTCGTAGTTGTTTAGCTGCTCAGGTGGAATTCCATCCGGAGGGCTGTCGGTGTCGGGAGACAATGCCAGCGGAACGCCGTTGCGCCAGCGTCCGCAGATCTTGGCGGCGAGCAATTCGGGATCGATCTTGTCCTTGTTCGATTGAAGACAGTTTTCAAATCCGACGACATCCGTCTCGATCATCTTGAACACAGCGAAGCTGCCATTCAGGCCTAGTTCTCGAGGCTCCGGCACGAAGTAATTCTCAGCCTCGTCCCGCAAAACGAATAGCCAGGGTTCGCATGGTTGCTGATGATCCAGCGGATATCGTTCCGGACCGCCGCGAATGGTCGTCATGCTGATGCCATCGGTGTAACCGAAGTGAACCTTGAAGGTCGGGACAGGCTCGCCGTCCTTCATTTCCATCAATGCCATCCCGTCAGCACGCCAGATCTCCCGAAACGCGCCGCCTTCGGCAAACAGAGCGGAGAGGCGGTAGCTGTATGATGTCATCGCCTCCGGACTCACGGCGTGCAGCGTGACCAGGACGTGGTCACTTCCCTTTCCGAAGCCGCCGATCCAGCGCTGCGGATCACTCTCACCGGTATCGCCCACCAGTTTCGCGCGTTCGGCGGCGCCGGCGACGAACGCCCCGAATGACTTGAACGAAAGCGTCGGGACGCGATTCTCAATTTCCAGCGCAAGCAGCCCGGGCCAGGTGATGCCGAGGTTAAGGCAGTAATCGGGCTTGCGGCGCGGGACATCGGCAGGATTGTCCCCCGGTCCCGGTTCGAACCCTACGTGCCAGTCTTCGGCAGTGGTGATCTGCGGAGCATCAGCCTCGTTGCCGCTGACGAGACGGCCGAGCAACTTGCGGGCCTCGGCGGGCACGCCGACCGTCAGAAGGAAATGCCGCACCATCGGCATCCTGTACCCGCGCAGAATAAAGCCCTGAATGTCGCCGAGGTCGAGTGCGCCCCCTGAACCAGATCGGGAATGGGACTCACGCCCAGGAATTCCATTTTCCACTCGCCCGAACAGACGATGAAAAAACCCCTGGCTTTCGTTCGCCTCAGGCGCCCTTGCCTCGTTGGCCTGAGTCATTGCGCGTCTCCTTCGTTACGCGGCTGAGGCGGATTGCGGCTTGCTGTCGGCGATCAGCGCATGGATGTCCTGGACCGATAGGCCCGGATAGGCCTGATAGAACCCGATCGGAGCGCGGTTAGCTCCCGCCGCAAAGTCAATGAATTCCTGCAGGTGCTTTCTGCATGGTGACGGCGGCGGATTCTTCGTAAACTTGAAGATAAGATCGAAGACCTGGCCGATGTTCTTGGTGAAATCGGCAATGTATTTGTTGAACGAGCCATCATAGACGGTAAAGAAACCAATCTGATTGTCTTCAAGCGGCACGAATTGGGCGAAGTGGGGTGTACCGACGCTGTCCAGATCCTTCGTCGTGCCGTGCCCCCTCGCGCGCAAGATCAGTTGCACGGCGATGAAGTGAAGGTATGACTTGATGGGCAGGATCACCAGAAATGGGTGTAGTTCACCGCCTCCACTGACGTCCGCGGCAGACGCCAGGGCCTTGATCTGCTTGACGGTCACGGTGGGGTAGGCGGTGTAAAGGTTGACCGCATTGACAAGATGCGCCGTGGTCCATTTGACGAAGGCATCCACGTTGGCGGCGGCCGGCGTGGGCGGCGGATTGTCAACATGCTGAAGGATCGCGTCAAACACCGGTCCCGCGAGCTTGGCGAGATCGGCCATGAGCTGATCGAATTCGCCGTCGAAATCGCCAAGAAATAGCAAAGTCTTTTCGCTCAGCAGCGTGAAGCGAGAGTAGTGGACGCGGCCGATGATGTCCGTCGCCTGGAATATACCAGGCATCAAAGGTGGAAGCTGCTCCGCGAGCGCCTTCGCGTCCGCCGGCGACTTCAACGGAAAGCTGAGCGTAAAGTGGTTCTGGCTCATCTGATAATCTCCTTTGCCCTGACGGCGGTGCGCCTATTCGGACAGGTCGCTCGCATTTGCGCCAGCAACAGCGAACTTGTTTTCTACTTCGAAGGCAGTGAGCTTTCGTGGTGCCGGATCGTTTTTTGTTTCGAAACCGCGCTAGAGCTAGGCGGAGTCGAACTGGTGAAAATACTGAGGATACCGGGCCGCGTGACGGGTTGTCCTTGTTCGCCGGCCCTTACTACGCTGCTGGGAATGGATGCGATGGCGCCTGTGCCACCGGACGTACCTTGGGCCGCAGCAGGGTGTGTCGAAGCGAGCAAGGAAGCGATGACGAATGCGGAACGTACTGATTTGGAATCCATGTAGCTCTCCTTCTCGTGCATTCGAACAAGACGGGTGCGGAACGGTGGGTTGATCCAGGGCCTCATGGAGAGCGCAACTCGCCTATTTGCCGCCGCCGCTGGCTCCATGCGAGATCATCGCAACCGCCTTGTCGACAGTCAGCGTTCCGGATATCTGGCTTGGCGGATATTCCTTGAACGTCAGGAGAAATCGACCGACGATGTTTACCGCAGGCACCATCGTCCAGAGCTTCTCGCCCCACCATTTGCCATAGTTCATGGACAGGTCCTGGTACCGTTCCCACGGATCCTGCCGCAGGTTGGTCACGATGGGAACGTTGGTCGATTCCTCTGAACCGGTAAACAGATTGCCCTTGACGGTCTTGAAGCTGATTTTCCATTCGGCGTATCTCATGGCGTCGAGGTCACCACCGTCCGTGAAGTAGAAGAACTCCTTCCGCGGTCCCTCGGCGACGTCGCCTTTCAGGAACGGCAGGAAGTTGTAACCATCGAGATGGGTCTTGAAGGTTTTGTCGCCGACCTTCAGGCCGTTCAAAAGTTTTGCCGTCACATCGGGATCACCGGCGGCGGCGAGAAACGTCGGCAAGAAGTCTTCGCCCGCGGCAATGTCATTGACCACGCGACCTGGCTTGATGGTGCCGGGCCACTTCACGACCATGGGCACCCGGAATCCGCCCTCATAAGTCGTGCCCTTCTCGCCGCGGAACGGGGAATTGCCACCGTCCGGCCAGGTGAAGGTCTCTGCGCCATTGTCGCTAGTAAAGACCACGATGGTGTTGTCCGCGATGCCAAGGTCGTCGATCTTCTTGAGAATGGAGCCGACTGCGGCGTTTAGCTCCATCATGGCGTCGGCATAGAGGCCGTAACCGCTCTTGTCCTGCCACTTGGGCGACAGGTGAGTCCAGACATGGGTGCGTGTGGAATTGTGCCAAAGGAAGAACGGTTTGTTGGCCTTGACCGAACGGTCCATGAAGTCGACGGACCTCCGAACCAGTTCGTCATCGACGTCTTCCATGTTGGTCTTGGCCGCGGGATCCATGTTCGGGTGTGGCGGCAGCGGTCCGCCATCGGCGATCGTTTGCTTGCCGACTTTGCCCCAGCGGGGGTCAATGGTCGGGTCGTCCACTGTGGTCGCCTTGGTATCTACGATGTTGCGCGGGCCGAAATTGGCCCGGAAATTGGGAGCCTTCGGGTAATCGTATGCATAGGGTTCTTCCATGGCGTTGAGGTGATAGAGGATGCCGTAGAACTCATCGAAGCCATGCACGGTGGGAAGGAATTCATTGCGATCGCCGAGATGGTTCTTGCCGATCTGCGCCGTGGCATAGCCAAGAGGCTTGAGCAGTTCGGCGATTGTCGGATCCTTGTCCTGGATACCCTCCTTGGCGGCGGGCAACCCGACAGTCAGCAGGCCGGTGCGGAAAGGCGTCTGTCCCAGTATAAAGGCGGCACGCCCGGCCGTGCAGGACTGCTGGGCGTAGTAGTCGGTGAACAGTGCGCCCTCTTTGGCGATGCGGTCGATGTTGGGCGTGCTTCCACCCATCATCCCGCGATGGTAGGCACTGACATTCCAGATGCCGACATCGTCGGCCATGATCACGACGATGTTCGGTTTCTGGGCTGCCGGCTGCGCCGACGCCACGCCGCCGAACGCGAGTGCAATTATCGCAGTTGCGAGAAAGCTACCGTTGATCATCGATATTTCCTTCCAATTGCCGAATCCGCATGCCGGTCAGCGAACAGGCTTCCCGGTCCGCTCCGCAAGAAATGGGCCAACGCACCAGTCGATGCACGTTAGGGAAGAAACATCCGATAGATCAGCGGCGTAATGAAACTCGACGCAAACGACACCTAATCCGACACTGCCAGATTCTCCGAAAATTCGGAGAGCCTCCGAAAATTCGGAGGCACTCAGCTTGAGCGCGAGCCCAAGCTTCGTTGTTCGAAATTCAAGATGCGATGTGTCGTCAGTCGCTACAGATGTCAGCAATCACACTTGTTGACGAGGCGCGGACGAGATCTAAACCTTAGTGCCGGGCTCTGATCACTTCTGATAGCAGCGGTTTCCGCAAGTATAATGGAGTTTCATTTCGTAACCAATTTATGCTTGCCCCCGATCGAGCACGCTCACAGGGGGTAACGATGTTTAGAGCTAATGATCCGCTCACTATCGCGGCGCTCGTTGCAGGCGCGGGTATGTTGTCCTCGGCGTCTATCGGAACTGTTGATTCCAGCGAACCGAAAGCTGCGCCTAAGGGCGACCGTCTTGAGGTCCGCGCGCGAAGTAACGCCTGCTCGGGGCACGTTTGGCCCAATTACGACGGCGCCTGCCTGGATGACCCGCGCAAGATACGGATCGTCTCCATCGACCATCTTCCTCGTGTACCCAACGTCAAATAATTCGCTTCGCCCTATTATTTTGGGAGGCTTTTCATGTCGCGGCTCAACATCAATTTGTTTTTGTGTCAGGTGACCATAACGGTCGGAATCATCTCTCCAGCTTTGACATCTACCGGGCTCGCCGAACCGCTGGCGCTCGCGAACGCAAACGATAGCGCGAATTCAATTTTCCAGCCGGTGATCCGCTATCCATCACTCGTCCAGCGAGCCGCCGAAGAGCCGAAGACCGCCGGAGAAGTGCCAGCGCGTCTGCGTCGCCAGATGGTGAATTTCCCCACCAACGAAACGTCCGGATCGATCGTCATCGATACACCAAATACCTATCTCTACTACGTGCTCGGTGCCGGCAAGGCGATCCGCTACGGTATCGGCGTGGGCCGCGACGGCTTCAGGTGGTCTGGCGTGAAAAGCGTTGCGAAGAAAGCCGAGTGGCCGGACTGGATTCCGCCAGCGAAAATGCTTGCTCGCCAGCCTTATCTGCCGCGCTTCGTGGCTGGCGGCGACGGCAATCCCCTTGGAGCGCGCGCGATTTATCTTGGCGGGACGATCTATCGCATTCACGGCACCAATCAGCCCTCAACGATAGGCGGGCGCGTGTCGAGCGGATGTATCCGCATGGTAAACGAGGACGTGATCGATCTGTACGGGCGAGTCCAAGTCGGTACCAAAGTGGTGGTTTTGCCCGATCAATCACCTGCACACGATTTACGTGCGCGGATCAAATCAACTTCGGTGTCGGCGTCCCTGGCCACCGTTCGCGTCCGTACGTCTTCGCTCCATTGAGCCACGCAAGTTCCACTCTGTAAAAAGGGGAGCCGCATGAACCATTCAATGTTGTCCTGCGATCGCGCTACCCACCTCAAAATCGTCGTCATTGCCTTGGTCGCCGCGGTGATTGTGGCTGTCGTTGGAATCAATGCTCATGTGAGCGAGCCAGGCGTTTTGGTTTCCGATGCCAAGGTCATGGGTCCCGTGGTGAAAGCAGGCAAACCCAGCATTTATTCGTCCCGCGAAGTTTCAGTCACTCACTGAGCGCGCGGTGATTCTCGGGCGCGGCCCCAAGGCTGCACATGAAACTTGGTCCCACGACGTTGCGGCCCATGAACGCGACGGCGGGCTCGCTCGATGAAGCCGAGCGCGCCTGCATTCTGGAGGTGGCTGGACGGTGCAACTGGCGCATTCGTGTATCGAATGGGGTTGCCGCGCTTCTTGACATCGAGCCAACGACGCTTGAATCCGCATCAAAAAACTCGGCTTGTCCCCAAGTGGTGACTCCGAATTTTCGGAGGCTCTCCGAATTCTCGGAGAATTCGAGAACATCGAGCGCGCCGTCGCTCGGGTCTGACTTTCACTACCCTATTGTTCTATCGGACATTTCATCTTGGACGTGCGGTATCTTCCACATTGGCCCGCTTCTTGCGATGTGAATCAAAGAAGCCTGTCCCGGCCCTTCAGGCAGCGATCAAGAGAAATGAATCTTGATCGTTTTCTCAATGCAGATCTTGGCCCTTTCGCAACTCACGGAGAACAGTCATGAAGCATGTGATCATCCCCCTATTGCTGGCAGCAGGATTCATCGCCTTGACAACGATGGAAGCAAACGCCGTCGTCTGCGCTCGCGGTGTGTACCGGGCAGGCTGCGTCAGTGCAGGCGGTGCCGCGGTCGTCGCACGTCCTGTTGTCCGTCCCGTTGCCCGTGCCGTTGTTGTCGCGCCACGCGGGGTCGCTGTACGCCGCAGAGTGTATTGAGCATTGGACGGCGCGTTACCTCAAAAATATGCCGCGGGCCTTTTGCTGCTGACGCGCGGGAAAGATGGCCGCGGCCGCCGACCGACAAATCTCAATTTCGGCGGTACCGTCTTGAGGCGGCCGTCGGCGAGCATCAATGAAGGAGCGTAACGAACAAATCGAGCGCTTCGTTCTCTGGTGTCATACGCCAACGCTGACCAGTAAACCATCGCGACGTCAAATCGGGTTTCCTGCCGAGCTAAGTGGCATTTCAGGCCGATCATAGCTGTTTAACTTGGAGCAACGACGATGAAATCAGCAAGTTTGCCGCGGTGGCTTCGCGTTGTCTTGCTTCTGGGCATTGTTGTTCTGGGAACGGGCGCAGGTCTGTTCGCGTATCGATACTATGAGCACCCTACAACGCTGACAGTCGCGGTCGGATCGATCGACGGCGAGGCCGCAAAGGCAATGTCAGCCATTGCAAGCCGGCTCGTCACAACTAACGCCTCGGTGAGACTCAAGGTTGTTGACACCGGTACGGCGCTTGAAGCCGCCAAGGCATTTTCGGACAAGAAAGTAGATCTGGCCGTCGTTCGGGGTGATGTCGGCGACCTTTCGAAGGCTCAGGCCGTGGTGGTCATGAGCCACGTGGTCGCACTCGTCATCGCGCCGTCGGGTTCGTCCATCGACAGCATGGATAAGCTAAAGGGGCGCCGCGTGGGCGTGCTCGGAGGCGACGCCAATACCAAGATCGTCGACGTGCTCAGCAAGGAATACGGTCTCGATCGCGAGAAGGTGTTCAGGGACATCGCCCTGCCCGATGCCCGCCGGGCGATTCAATCCAAGGAGGTGAGCGCGCTGCTCGTCGTGATTCCCATGGCCGGAAAATATCTGTCGATGGTGCGCGACATCTTCCAGCAGGGCCCAAAGGCATTGCCGACATTGATCGAGATCGAGTCCGCGGGCGCCATCGCGGAGGCCGAACGCGCCTATGAGAGCTTCGACGTGCCCAAGGGCACGCTGCGCGGAGCTCCGCCGGTCCCAGACGACGACGTGACCACCCTGAGGACCAACCTGTACCTGGTCGCGGGCAAGGCGCTCGGTTCGGACCTGGTCACGACGCTGACCCAGACGATACTGAGCGTCCGCAGGGACCTTATGCACGAAGAACCCATCTTCGCTCAGATCACCGCGCCCAGCACCGATCAGGATGCCTACCTTCCGCTGCACCGCGGGGCGGCGGCCGTCTACAACAGCACCACGCAGAGCTTCATGGATGAATACGGCAACTGGATCTATTTAACGCCAATGATTCTGGGCGGCATGGCAACTGTTCTCGCGGCGGGTTGGAAATTTCTAGGCGTCGGGCAATCCGAAACCGAAGGTCCTTTGGACACTCTTTATGCCTTGGCCCGCCGGATACGGAGAGCCGGCACCGAGGGTGAACTTTCAGACATTGAAGATGAAATCGACAGCATCCTCAAGGCGCAACGTGCCAAGGCCGCGGCCGGCGACGAAAATGCCGTTGATGCTACCACATTGAATGTTGCAGCTCATCGGCTAGAGAATCTGATTCATGATCGTCGGGCAATCCTGACGGACAAACCTGCCGTTGCCCTCGTTCGAACAGAGGAGAGCGGGAAGCCTGTTGATGCCACTGGTGCGACAAGGGCGAATATTCGATAGGGCAGTGAATTCAAGTCGTTCGATTCCTATAAGGACATTTGGGACTCAGGGGTACCTCAGCGAAGCTTTGCGTCGTGGCGTCTGCAGTCATTTTCCGGCTTGCAGCCCTGGTGAATCGTTCGCTTACTCAAGAGTCTGATGGCCAGTTATCGCCATCTGCCGGTGTTGTAGGCAAGCAATAACTAGCCTCCGGTCACCTGTTGGATTAGTGGAATCCTGCAAATCCAGCTGTATCACATTGGACAGGGAACGGTTCTATCTACCAGCTTGATAGGCTGTGTTGTTGCGCGCCTCCAAATGGGACCAAAGGGAAATGAAAGAGAAAAAGGACATCGTGGAAAACTGGCTGCCGCGTTACACCGGCACGCCGCTTGCTGAATTCGGAGAATATGTTCTCCTGACCAACTTCGACAATTACGTCGAATGGTTCGCCGCGCTGCACGGCGGTCTGGTAAGGGGCATAGATCGACCGATGCCCAACGTGACTGCCGATGGAATCACTCTGATTAACTTCGGCATGGGAAGCCCGAATGCCGCAACCGTGATGGATCTGTTAAGTGCCATTGCGCCGAAAGCCGTATTGTTTCTTGGCAAATGTGGCGGGTTGAAACGCAAAAATAAAGTTGGCGACTTGATTCTACCGATCGCGGCCATTCGGGGCGAAGGTACCTCGAATGACTACCTGCCACCGGAGGTGCCCGCGCTGCCCGCGTTCGAGTTGCAGCGCGCGGTGTCAACGATGATCCGCGATCTCGGTCACGACTATTGGACAGGTACTGTGTACACGACCAATCGTCGTGTTTGGGAACACGATGATCGCTTTAAGGAGGTGTTGCGTCGCACCCGAAGTATGGCGATCGACATGGAGACTGCAACAATCTTTGCTGCGGGATTTGCCAACCACATTTCCACTGGCGCGCTGCTTCTTGTATCCGATCAGCCAATGATCCCCGAGGGTGTGAAGACTGAAGCGTCGGATCTGACGGTGACCGTGAACTATGTCGAAGGGCATATCAAAATCGGGATAGAGGCCTTGAAGCTTGTGCGGCGCCGTGGACGCAGCGTTAAGCATTTGCGTTTCGAAGACGATTTCGATGGAGGGCATGAGACGTAAAGAGGCGTCGCACCGCCGCATGAACAGTTTGGGGAAGCAGTAATATGATCTCCCAATTCGGGAACGTGATGGTCGCCGCGGGTTATCCGACCAATATGCCCAGCGGCAGAAGCGACCGACATATCCTCAGTCGTGCGCGCTAAAACGTCCATGCAGTGCGTTGGCCGTCAGGCGCGCAAACTGCGCGTGACTCAGATGAAGTAGTGTCTCGGCGAGACGATCGCCGCTAGATGGGGCATGCATGCGTCAGCCGTGCGAGTGGGCGACATGCTGAGTTCGTGCAGGATCTCCTCGTATTGGATGTTTCGGCGGCTAGATAATTTGCGAGTGTGGGAGCAGTGGACATGACGTGACCTCCGGTGCAAAATGCAAACCATCCACCGTGAGGTTTTTCCTGCAGCGCCGTACAACGGGCGGCTGCGTGGTTATAAACCCAACACAGGTCTTCCATCCGCCAGTTGCAATTCGTGGTCAGTGACCAACTCTATCTGCCGCGCGGCGTTGCCATGCTGAAGCGTGTGTTGGGCGCTGCGGGGACAGATGATTTGCTGAGATCGGCTCACCATCACCGTTGACGAGATCGAGATCGGCGGACGCGCGAGCACAACAGCCGAGGCCGACCGCTCCCTGTCTGGCAGGGCTTCCGTATGGTCGCCGAAGGCGAAGCCTTATGAATTGGCAGTCCGCTGACTCTCTCGATAGCGGTATTTCGGAGCGCTGCCGGCGAGCGCGGTTGTCGGACAGGTAGAACCTCTTTGGATCTATGAGGGGGACTGACCGTGCCGTCAGATTGCAAACTTCTTGTCATTCCTTTGTTCGGTCAGGACGCGGACTATTCCTTCGTCCCGACCAAGGGGAGCACGCAGCGGTGGTCCAGGGCGGCCGTCAGGTCGGCGCGTCGGCGCTTCGGCCTTGACGGCCGCGAGCACGATGGCAGCCTTGCGATCTCTCGTGGCGATGGTGTGCATCGTGGTGACCCTCGCATCATCAATGCTGTTCAGCGATGCAGCGCAGGCCGAACGAACGTTGTCGGCCACGCTTCCAGTGAACTGGCTATCCATCGATCCCTGCGCGGCTTTTGTCACGGAGGTATCCAAGAGTTTCACCGCGCCGGAACATTGGATACGCGCAGTGATGCGCGTCGAAAAGCGGCGGCAAATTGCGAGCGCGATCGCAGAAGGGCGCCATGGGGCTGATGCAGATCATGCCGAAGACCTGGTAGAACTGCGCGCCCGCTATGGTCTCGGCGCCGATCCATACGATCTCCGCGACATCATCCTGGCCGGCGCCGCTTACATGCGCGAACTCCATGATCGTTGCGGCGCGCCGGGCTTTCTCGCCGCCTGCAACGCCGGGCCTCGACGCTACGAACATCATCTGGCGACGGGTCGCGCCGATGCCGGATCAGATCCAGGCGTATGTCGCGACACTCGCATCGATGATCGGGGGCAAACGGACTGGCGGGAAGATCGTCGCGGCGTGAGGTCGTTGCCCCGATCCGATTATCATTGTTTATCGCGCGCACCGCGAGCAACTCATCCGACGATCGGCCGCCGCATGGCGTGTACCCAGATCGTCCACTGAGCCAGCGTCCAGTTGTGGGTCTGTCGGCGCTGGTGCGGCACCCAGGCAAGCCGTTCGTACACCGTGCCAATGAAGTCCGGTCACGTGATCCAGATTTCGCTTCATCGCAGTTTGTCAGGAACATCGCATATTCTGATGTGAGGCAGGGGAGGAGGGCCATACGAGCCACGGATGGCAAGATAAAGCGGGTTTCCCCGCTTCCGGAACTTCGTTCCTAAGTTTTTGTCTGCACATTGTTTTAGGTCGGTCTCCGACGTTCCGTCGAGATGAGCGAGCGGCGTTTTTTCCGATTATCATTCTCTTTCAATGCTCCGAGAGCCGTCGCCCGCGAAGTGCTGAAAATCGGAGATGGCCGTATCTTCGCTGGCGCAGGTATTTCTACGCTGCATCACGCGGACTGCATTGCTGGTCTTGCGCGATAACGTTCGACTTCCAATCGTCGTTTCATGGCGCGCAACGAAGACGACTTTCGTATCCGTCCCGGCAAGGTCCGCGATCGCGGCGGCGGACAAGAAACCGCGCGCCGAATCGGCGCGGCGGGTGGACGCCCGATCAGCTTCGTCGGTGAGGTCCATCGGGCGATCCGGCGCGCTGGCGGCAATCCGAACCGGGACCCCCGCACCGGGAAGGGAGGCGGCCGGTTCAATGCGCGGGGCAGGGGCGCTGCGACGGCGCTGACGCTGAGGGATCGGAGTGCGTGGAGCCGGGACGGAAGCGGGGTGCGCACCCGCTCGCGACGCGTGGCGGTGAAGGCCCGCGTGGTGAAGCTCAACCCGCAGCGCGGAGCCGCCCGCGGGCGGCAGTTCGTCGGCGCCAAGGCGGTGGACGCGCACCTGCGCTATCTTGAGCGGGACGGCGTGACGAAGGATGGGGAGAAGGGCCAGGTCTATTCGGGCGAGCGCGATGTGGAGGATGGCCGTGCCTTCCTCGACCGCGGCCGCGATGACCGCCATCAGTTCCGCTTCATCGTCTCGGCCGAGAACGGCGTGGACCTGGCCGACCCGCGCGAGACCACCCGCGATCTGATGAAGCAGATGGAAGCCGACCTCGGGACGAAGCTCGACTGGATCGCGGTCGATCACCACAACACCGGCTACCCGCACACCCACATCATCGTTCGGGGCATCACCGACGACGGCAAGACCCTCAACGTCGCCGGCGACTATATCGCCTACGGCATTCGCGAACGGGCCAGCGAGATTGTCACCCGGGAACTGGGCCGCCAGACCGAGCTTGAGGTAGCGAAGCAGCTTGAGCGGGAAGTGGACGCCGATCGCTTCACCCGGCTCGACCGGATGCTGATCGCCGAGCAGCAGGGGAAGGAATTCGCCGACCTGCGCCCTGACCAGGACATGCGCGACACCTTCCGCCAGAACCGGGCACTGCTGATAGAGCGAGCGCGCAAGCTGGAGCGCATGGGGCTGGCGACTGAGATAGAGACCGGCAAATGGATTGTATCGCCAAAAGCCGAGCCGACGCTGCGGGAGCTTGGTGAACGTGGCGACATCATCAAGACCATGCACAGGGCGTTGGAGCGCGAAGGGCTGGCGGAGGACCGCCATCCCGCGCGCTACGTTTTGCACCGCGAGAACGCGACCGAACGCATCGTCGGCCGGGTGCTCGACAAAGGGCTTGGCGGCGACGAGATGGGCGAGCGGGTCCGGCTGATGATCGACGGGGTGGACGGTTGCGTGCATCACATCGAGATGGATGCTGCCCGCGCAGAGGAAGCTGGCCGAGGCATGATAGTCGCGGCTGGCTCCGCCCCTCCCGGGCCGCGCGCAGCAGACCGCAACATCATGGATGTCGCAGGTCAAGAAGGCGTCTATCATCCGTCCGTGCATCTGGAGCGGGCGCGCGCCGCCATCGACCGCATCGGCGGCGATCCTGAGGCATTCGTTCGCACCCATGTCCGCCGGCTGGAGGCGCTGCGCCGGGCCGGGCATGCCGAGCGGATCGACGCGGATCACTGGCGCGTCCCCGCCGATCTCCCCGAGCGCGGTCAAGCCTACGATCTCGCGCGGGACCGCGCGAACATCCGAGTCAGCGTCCTGTCTCCCACCGGCCTTGACCGGCAGATCGGCAGCGATGGCGCGACCTGGCTCGACCGGGAACTGGCCTCGCCCAGTCGTGCCACGCTTGCCAATAGCGGGTTCGGCCGGGAGGTCAGCGAAGCGATGGAGCGCCGCAAGCAGAGCCTCGTGAACATGGGCCACGCCGTTCGGTTGGATGACGGCCGTATCCGTGTGTCGAAGGATTTTATCGCCAATCTGGAGTCTGCCGAAGTGACCTGTGTAGGCAAAACCATGGCAGCCGAACGCGGGCTGACATTCACCACCGCCAAATCAGGCGAATATGTCAGCGGCACGCTTGTCGGCTCGACCCAACTGGCCAGCGGCCGCTTCGCCATGATCGATGACGGCATCGGCTTCCAGCTCGTGCCGTGGCAGCCCGTTCTCGACAAGCGCATCGGCCAGCACATCAGTGGTATCATGCGCGATGTTGGCGGCATCGAATGGGGTTTCGGCAGGAAACGGGGGCTGGGGTTATGAGCGTCCCCAACATCGTCACCTGCTTGTCGCCATGGGGCCGGACCGGCGCCATCCCCTCAAGGCTGGCGCGTGCCGCGCCCCCGCTTCGCGGCTAGCGGCCTTGACCGAATGTCGCCGGTCCGGCAGGGGCTTGCCAAGCAGTTAAGGTCGATTATGCAACGGAACGCTCCTTCCGGATAGGGGACGGGGGAGGGGCCGCGTTGTTGCCGACCGACGCGTCCGCAACTCGCCATGCAATTTGTTTGGTACGGTGCCCCTTTCTCCTGACACCATCTCATGATACCGGACCAACAAACCCTGGATTGTTCGATCGTGCGCGCGTTTCTCTTCTGGGGCTGGTGGATCGTCACCGCCTGGATGTTCGCGACGGTTTTATCGTCTCAACTCTGCAACGCCAAGTTCCGCCCATAGCCAATCGAAGCTGTAATTTGCCAATTTGTTGTTACGGTCGGCAGAAGCGGCCGTGCTGTTTTCGATCATTTTAAGCCAGTCGACGACTTTTACGCGACCCCTCGCGGTTCTGGCCGCAGCGCGTGGTGATTTATTTCCGAGCATCGGGATTGGCTGGTCAAGCAGACTGCGATAGTGCCGATCCAGGCCCGCGTGAATAATAGCGCGGCGCTCTTCTTCGGACATCTCCGGGATCTGCGGCGCAGTGTCCTCTCGCGACGTCTTGAGCTGTTCGACGGATTGCATCTCGACCAAGGGCCACCAATCCATCGAGCATCTCGGACAATAGCGCGCGCGCTCGGTCGGAACGCGCCCGGGAATTTACCGATAGCACCAACGCCTTATCCTTTAACTCCACACCGCCGAGTACAAGCGAACCATCATCGAGGGTCGTGATGAAGGTCTGCGATTTCGGCGATAGCTTCTGTTTGCCCGAGGCCCAGGCAGGCTTCTCAAGACTGACCCAGTTCCAGAACGTCGCATTCTCCTGACGAAGCTCATGACAACGCCCTAACGCCGCTCGAATATTGTCGGCCGTGGTACCTGCCACGAACGGATAATGCACAGTGCAGAACAAAAGTTCGTCGCCTTCAGTCTTCCGTACTGCCGGAATTAGCGGACTTAAAGCGCTATCGATGGCATCGATGAGCCATAGGGTCGTGATCGTTGGGGCTACGGCACGCAGGACCGCAGTCTCGGAGAACCCGCTGGCAATTGCCGGGTTGTCGACGCCGCGACCAACCAAATCGGCAAACTTTTGTTTCTCTTTCTCGACACGTTTCGCGAGCTTGTGCAGAAACTTCAGGAGTTCTTCCGATGCATCGCGGTCGAATGGCAGTATTGCCCCGCTGATTTGTGTTCGTGATCCAACCTGCACAACGCGCGTCGCGATCCGGTCCCATTGTTTAAAGGGAACGGGTCGCCGACTGTTCACTGATCAGGACTGGTTCGCCCCCGCGCACAAGGTCCCGCGCGCGGAGGTATCTCGGACGATATCGCTGACTTCGTAGAAGCTCATCACTGAAGTTCGCAACGCGGCCATATAAGCCCGGGTGGACGCGCCTTCCTTCCACCCTCGGCGTTTCAGATAGTCATCGACGACATTGCTTCCGTCATCAAAATCACGGGTCAGAAAATCCTCGAATGCGCAACCCCAGACCGTACGCATGAACCAGTCTTCGCCGAGTATCGAGATGATCTCGTCGACATCGAGATCGGTTTGGTCGCAGGTGGGCAGCAGATGATCGTCATAGACCTCCGCGAACCGACCGCTTCATTGGTCGCGGGTCAGCCATTTCATCAACCCTTGGAGCGAATGCGCGCCGGTCATGGTTCATGCTCGCGTCGTGGAATCATTGGTCACTGCCCCCAAGCCTGCGTTGTGATAGTCTAGCAAATCGACATCACCGGCTCGACGGCTGGGCTATCCTCGAGAGGGTCGAATCAACAAGTTTTCATGGGCAGACCCGACTTGCTGGAAGGGGGCCGCCGTCTCATGTGGCGGGTATTATGAGTGGACCCACACCATCGGATCGTGAGGTATTGGCTGGATCGGTTGAGCGCGTCACCTACCAGAACGCCGAAAACGGCTTTTGTGTCCTCCGGGTCAAGGCCCGCGGGCACCGTGATCTGGTCACCCTGGTGGGTCATGCCGCCGCGATCTCCGCCGGGGAATGGATTACCGCGACCGGCGACTGGATCAATGACCGCACCCATGGTCAGCAGTTCAAGGCCCGGTTCCTCAAGACATCAACGCCCACCTCGAACGAGGGCATCGAGAAATACCTCGCCTCTGGAATGATCCGCGGCATAGGTCCGGTCTATGCCAAGAAGCTCCTGCGTGCCTTCGGCAACACGGTGTTCGATGTCATTGAGGCGGAACCCGACCGCCTCCAGGAGGTAGATGGCATTGGTCCCGTACGAGCAAGCCGCATCACGGCTGCCTGGGCCGAGCAGAAGGTGGTGCGCGAGATCATGGTGTTCCTGCACAGCCATGGCGTCGGCACTGCACGGGCGGTACGTATCTACAAGACGTACGGCGCCGATGCCGTCCAGGTCATGTCCGAAAATCCCTATCGTCTGGCCCGCGATATCCGCGGCATTGGCTTCAAGACCGCTGACGCTATCGCGATGAAGCTCGGCGTCGACAAGACCGCCATGATCCGCGTGCGCGCCGGCATTTCCTATGCGTTGACCGAAGCTATGGACGAGGGGCATTGCGGCCTGCCTACTGACGGATTGGTTCCGCTTGCCGAAAAGCTCCTGGAGATATCGCAGGATCTGATCCGTACGGCTCTCGACCTCGAACTGGCTGAGGGTACGGTCATCGCCGACCGCGTTGGCGAAACTGACTGCATTTTTCTAGCTGGTCTGTATCGCGCCGAGCAGGCAATTGCAGAACGGCTTTTGACGCTTGCCAAGGGCAAGCTTCCTTGGGATTTGATTGCTCCTGAAAAGGCCATTCCATGGATCGAGCGGCGGATCACCTTGACACTCGCCGAAAGTCAAAGAAAGGCGGTCGCGCTGGCGCTTGCTTCCAAGGTTCTGGTAATTACCGGCGGCCCCGGCGTCGGCAAGACTACCATTGTCAACGCCATTCTGCGCATTCTCTCGGCCAAGGATGCAAGGCTTTTGCTTTGCGCCCCCACCGGTCGCGCGGCCAAGCGGATGAACGAGGCTACCGGCCTTGAGGCCAAAACGATCCACCGCTTGCTCGAAGTTGATCCAAAGAAGGGCGGTTTTCGGAGGAACGCCGAGAATCCACTCGACTGCGATCTACTTGTTATCGATGAAACGTCGATGGTGGATGTCTTGCTGATGCATGCACTGCTCAAGGCGGTGCCCGACGAAGCCGCGCTGCTCGTGGTCGGGGATGTCGACCAACTGCCCTCAGTAGGCCCCGGCCAGGTATTGGCCGACATCATCACTTCGGGTGCTGTGCCCGTGGTGCGGCTCACCGAGGTGTTTCGACAGGCTGCCAAAAGTCAGATCATTGTCAGCGCGCACCGTATCAACGAGGGCGGCATCCCTCATCTGGGCAAGCCCGACGGCGAAAGTGATTTTTATTTCGTGGAGGCGGACGATCCGGAAACTGCGCTGCTGCGCATCGTCGAATTGGTCAAGACGCGGATTCCCAAGCGTTTCGGCCTTGATCCCATTCGGGACGTCCAAGTTCTCTGTCCCATGAACCGAGGCGGCGTCGGTGCTCGCTCGCTTAACGTCGAGTTGCAAACGGCGTTGAACCCCGCTGGGGAACGCAAGGTCGAGAGGTTCGGCTGGACTTTCGCGCCGGGCGATAAGGTTATGCAGATCGAGAACGACTACGACAAGGAGGTCTACAACGGTGACATCGGCTACGTCCGGGATGTCGAGCCTGATGACGGTGAGCTCACTGCAACCTTTGACGGACGCCTGGTCACTTACGGCTTCGGCGAACTCGACACATTGGTGCCGGCCTATGCCGCAACCATCCACAAAAGCCAGGGCTCGGAATACCCGGCCGTCGTAATACCGGTCATGACGCAGCACTACGCCATGCTGCAGCGTAATCTGCTCTATACCGGGGTCACCCGGGGCAAGAAATTGGTCGTGCTGGTCGGACAGAAGAAGGCGGTTGCCATTGCGGTCCGCAATGTATCCGGCCGGCGACGATGGTCGAAACTCGGCGAATGGCTGCAACGCTAATAGATCGAACCTGAGAGCCAACACGGGCACAAGGGTATACCGATTTGGGGGCACGCCGTAGTCCCCGATGCGCTTCGCCGCTTTATCAAAAGCAGATAGTGATTGAATGGAGACTGAGCGTGGCTGTTCTGATTCTTGGCGGCACAGGTTCGATCGGCCCCCCGTGCTCCGCGAAATCGTTCGACTGGGACACGATGTGGTCGCCTTGGCGCGGTCCGACGGTTCGGCAAGCAAGATGGCCGAGCTCGGCGCAGTGCCCATCGCTAGCGACATCAAAACACCCGAAAAATGGATCGGAAACCTTCCGCTGCTTCAGGCCGTCATCCACTTGGCTCCACGGAAGAGACACCGCTTCATCCGCTTGCAGCGTTCGCTTGGATAGTGCCGCATCTGCGTCGCGTCCTCGATAATAGCGGTATCGAGCCCGTAGTCATCCATCCCGCGATGGTATGGGAACCTGACGGGGGCGTGTTTCGGCGCTTCGTCGACGATGCCATTGAACGGGATGCGATCCGTATCGTCGGCGGAGAGGACGTGCGCTGACCACTGGTGCATCGAGAAGACCTTGCAAATCTCTACGCCTTGGTACTCGAAAGCACCATTACACGGGAAAGCTATATCGGGGCGGCGATCAGCGGATTTCCGGTCGGTCGCAGAGTGCGCGCGATTGCGCGGCGTTTTGGTAGGCGCAATCGCTAACCACAAATCATTTCCGCAGATACCATTGCGGCCGAGCTTGGTCCTTGGCCCTCGACCAATAGCTGAGCGGCGACAAGGCGTGGCGCAATCTCGGTTGGAAGCCGAGGCACCTTGATCCAGAAAGCAAGATTGCCGCCGTCAACTGAGGAAAATCCGGCGATGGAGCAGCAGAACACTTCCTTCCCAAGGCGTGATCGTTGGGAGGGAGCACCCTGTTCCAAAAGCTGTAACCGCCGCCTGCAAGCATTTCTACGCCGCAAGTCGATGACTCGAATTTCTGACTTCCGTCGTGGAATTCCTGGCTGTTTTCATCCGATGGACCCTGACGAGGGAGCGACGGCATGGCAAAGGAAGAGGGACGGAAGGGGCCTTGTCCGGTCAACGATAACGGGCCGCAAACGGGCGAGCCCCTCGACCCCCGCATTCTGCGGATTGCAGAAGCCATTGGCCGACAGCTTGCTCGCGCGCAGGCCAAGCCTCCCGCCGCCGCCAATGACAACGAACCACGGCGACGGTAGCCACGTTGGAAACGGGTTTTCCAAAACTGGGCTTGGCTTTTCTGAACCAGTGACATTTTCATTCTGTGCGGCTCGCTCGCACAGGTAACAGTCAAGTTCCGGGGATAGCGTTGACAGGGACGGAGGGCGGCGATGAGCTCGATCAAATTGTGCCTTGATATCGACGCAAATTATCGAATCGATATGAGGCCTGATCTGGAGACGAGGCCATGCCCAAGGTTGCGCTTTACGCCCGCTACTCGACCGACAATCAGAGCGTGGTGTCAATCGAGGACCAGTTCCGCATCTGTCGGGAGCATGCGGACCGGGAGCATTGGCAAGTCGTCGATACCTATCATGATGCCGCTATCTCCGGTGCCAGTGTCATTCTCCGGCCAGGTGTCCAATCGCTATTGCAGGACGCCCAGCGCGGCAGGTTCGACATTGTGCTCGCGGAGGCCTTGGACCGCGTCTCTCGCGATCAAGCCGACGTGGCGACGCTGTTCAAGCATCTGCGCTTTGCCGGCGTGCAGATCGTCACCCTAGCCGAAGGCGAAATCGCCGAGCTTCATGTCGGCCTCAAGGGCACGATGAACGCCCTGTTCCTGAAAGACCTCGCCGCCAAGACCCATCGTGGTCTCCGGGGACGTGTAGAGAAGGGCAAGGCCGGCGGCGGGCTTTGCTATGGCTACGAGGTGGTGAAGCGTACCGACAGCGAGGGCGAGCCAGTTCGGGGCGAACGCAAGATCAATGAGGCCGAGGCCGCGATCGTCCGCCGCATCTTCCGGGAATTTGCGGTGGGAAAATCGCCGCGCGCCATCGCGACTGATCTGAACCGGGATGGTATTCCCGGCCCGTTCGGCCACACCTGGGGCGATACGACGATCCGGGGTCACGCCTGCAGGGGCAATGGCGTCGTCAACAACGAGCTCTATGCGGGCGTGTTGGTCTGGAACCGGCAGCGCTTCATCAAGGACCCGAACACGGGCAAGCGTGTGTCGCGTCCGAACCCCGAGGCGAAATGGGTCAGGACCGAGGTGCCGGAGCTTCGCATTGTCGATGACGAGTTGTGGCAGCGGGTGAAGCTGCGCCAGGCCGAGCTTGCGAAACAATTCGAGGCTACGACCAAGGGCGTCCGTGCTGCGCGCGCGGAACGGCTGAACCGCTTACGTCGTCCTGCCTTCCTTCTGTCGGGTCTACTGACTTGCGGATGTTGCGGCGGCAAATATGGCATCGTCGTCAACGACCGCTACGGCTGTCTTGGTCATTTCCGCAAGGGGATGTGCGACAATGGCCGAACTATACGCCGTGACGACATCGAGCGGCGCGTGCTGGCGGGCCTTACCGATAAGCTGGTATCTCCCGAGGCTGTAGCGGTCGCAGTGCGCGCCTATGCCGAGGAGACCAACCGCCAGAACCACGAGCGGCGCGCGCAAGTGGAAGCGAGCCGCCGCCCCCTTGAGAAGATTGAGAGGGGAACAAAAGCGATTCTCGACGCCATCGAGGATGGAATGTATCAGCCGGCCATGAAAGCAAGGATGAGCGAGCTGGAACAGCAGAAGGCCGAGATCGAGAAGCGTCTTGCAGAGGCTCCGGCAGATATGCCGGACGTACATCCGAATATCGCCGAACACTACCGCGCGAAGGTGATCCGTCTCGCAGAAACCTTGGCCGAGCCGGAGGCCGATGGGGAAGCTCGCGAGGACATCCGCTCGCTGATTGGCGAGGTAGTGATAACTCCCGGCGATAAGCGAGGTGAGAGCCACGCCACCCTACGTGGCGAGTTGGTGGCCATTCTCGACCTTGCCGCCGGTCGCCGGAGGTCTCCCAGACCAGAAGTTATAACAAACGCGCTTGCAGGTCCTCGATTTGAACCTAAGACCCAGGGCCAAGAGCGCCGCAGTACGAGTTGCGGGGTTCCATCATGGCGCCGCGGCGTGCCCTGGACTGCGGTGCATTTCGACCATGCTATCCCGACGATTTCATGCCTCACTCCCATATCTGGAAAGTGCTAGATACGAAGCGCCGGGTTTCCGGGATGTTTCCATCCTTGAGGCTGCTCAAGTATTATTGCGCGTATATCCAGTTAGGCAGACATTATTGCTCTGGCCTGTCGGCTAGCTCTAATTTTCGGTATCGGAAACAAACGGATGTCCAAGAAGAGAAGCGACACGCGACGCCGAATATTGGAAGCCGCTGGTCGGCTTTTCGATGTTGAGGGGGTCAGGAGCGCCACCATCGACGCGATTGCTGCAGAAGCTCGCGTTACCAAACGGACGCTCTATTACCACTTTCGTAGCAAGGATGATCTCATCGCTGCTTCGCTCCTTGATCAGTCTTTAGTTGTGCAGCGTGCAATCGATTTCGTCGGCTTCGATACGAGCGAGGGTTTGGAGGACGTCGTCAAACAGGTCTTCGGCACGGTTTCGGAATTGACAGCCGACATCCGATGGAAGGGCTGCGCATTTATGCGCGCCGCCATCGAACTCGCCGGACTTCCCGGTCACCCCGCCGTTCTGGCTGCCCGGAATCATAAAGCTCAGATTGAGCTGATCCTTTGCAATAGACTAACAACCCTCGGTGCTCGGGATCCCGCATCCTCGGCCCGAAAAATAATGATTCTGCTCGATGGTGCGATCATGCAGGGTATGGTGCATCATGACCCCGACTACGTCGGCGAAGCTAGTCGTATGGCGCTAAACATTGTAATGAGCGCCCGCCGAGAGGGACACCGCGTTCTTTTTCCAGGTCCAGCGCTACAACCGGTCTCCGAACTAGACAACACAGCTCTTGATTTTGCATTGCATTGTGGGGCATCGGCGTCCTTGATCGAATCGCTCGACCGCATCAGGGCCGGCTGATCGTATTCGCGGCCGCCCGTGCTTGGTTTTTCAGAGCCTTGGCACTGCATTCAGATCGAGCTTTGTGATGTTCTGAGTTCGTCCGATTGGATGTGGTACCACGAATTATGCGGCTCGAGTTACCGCAAGTCGTGGGCAGCTTGCCCTCCGCTTTTTCCTTGAACCAATTCAAGCATGCACCGCCGGCCGGGTAAATGGTCGGAAGTATACTCACTAGTGTATGTGATTGATGTGGGCTCCGAGCGATAACTCTCGACATCGAGAGGTATTGGGAGCGCCGCAGCGTGAATGCTGGTTTTCGCTCCCGACAGGAGATCGGGCGTGAGGACCGGAAACGCGAATGCTTACGGCTGCGACCCCAGGTCGGGTGTCGCATCTTGGTGCTGCGACGCGTTCGCGGCGCAGCCAACTGCAATCCGAGGCTGCCTGTGACCGGGACCTTATTGCGGGTAGGTTTAAGACATAGCCAGACCCTGACGGTCGACGCCGGCATGACTGTGCCCAACGTCTCGCCGGCTTTCGGCAGTTTCCGGGATATGCCGGAGGTATTCGCGACCGCTTATATGGTTGGCTTCATCGAATCGACTTGTATCGAAGCGTTGCATCCGTACCTCGCTGCCGACCAGAGAACGGTCGGAATCCACATTAACGTAAGCCACAGTGCGGCCACGCCTGTCGGCATGAGCGTGACGGCGGAAGTCGAGTTAATTGCCGTCGAAGGAAGGCGGCTTCAATTCCGTGTCGAATGCCGCGACGCGAAGGAAATCATCGCTGCCGGCACCCACGACCGCGCCATCGTTGATCTGAAGAAATTTGCCACGCGTCTGCAAGCAAAAGCCGAAGAGCCCGGGATCGCGCGAGCAATGCGAGAAAAGGCATCGTAATGCTCGAAGGAAGCGGCCGACTGGTGCCGCCGGCCCCGACCGCAGCGGAGCTCTTGGCACTCGGGGATCGTGCGCTGACAGTCTTGGCGCGACTTCCCTCGACGCTTGATGCCCATCGTGATGGGGTCTCCAAAGAGATGGTCAAGGCTGCGCTGACCGCTTTCGCGCAAGAGGACTTGCTCAATCTCGCTTTCCTCGACCCGAAGGCTTCGACGGTGCATCCACATGACATGCGCCGTACCGCCACGATCATGGAAGTACTTGGTGGGGGTTCGGGGTCTTTGGCTTCGATTTACATGGTGAATGCGATCCTCGGTGGTGCCGTCGTCGCCATCGAGGGAACGTCTGAGCAGAAGGAACGACTGCTGCCCCAGCTTCGGATGGGTAAGCTGGAACTAGCCTTTGCGATGACCGAGCCGCAAGCCGGCTCCGATGCTGCGAGCCTTTCGACAACGGCGAGCCCCGATGGCGAAGGCTTCGTACTTAGTGGCGAAAAGCTTTACACCACTGGCGCGGCCACCGCCGATTGGATCATTGTCGTGGCGCGCGTCGCCGCGGCGCCAAAGCGGACCTTCGGCTTGTTCCTGGTGCCGCACGGCGCGGCCGGGCTCACCGTGGAGCCGCTCGCCAAACTTTCCGCGAACATTCATGCATCGTGCCGACTGAAGCTCGACGAGGTCCGAGTCCCACCGAGCCAGATCTTGGGTGGCGCCGAACGGATTGGATCAGCGTGGTCGACCTTGCGCGTGACCGGTTCGCTCGAGCGGCTGATGGTGGCCGCGATGGCTCTGGGCCTCGCGAGCGCGGTGGTCACTCGCGCTGTCGAATTTGCCAAGTCGCGCCAGCAATTCGGTCAGCCGATCGCCGCATTCCAAAGCATTCAACACATGCTCGTGGAAATGCAAGTGCAAGAGACCAGCATGCGCTTGTTCGTCGAGCAGGCCCTGTCGGCCTTGGAAAGCGGACGTGACGCGACCCAGGAGGTTTGCATGGCGAAATACGTCTGTTCCGAGCAATTGCAGACGATCGTATCGCAGGGAATGCGGGTCATGGGCGGGCGAAGCTATTTCGATTTCGAGGACATGGCGCGGTACTACAGCGAAGCCCCGTTCAGCCTCTTCGCCGGGGGCACCGTAGAAATTCAGAAGATGCTGATCGCTCGAACCATGGGGCTGGGCTGAGGCGCGCTAATGCTAACGAAGGACCAAAGATGGACTTTTCCATTCCTGACGATTTGAACCAGATCAAAGCCAAAGTGCGGCGGATGGTCGACACCGAACTGAAGCCGCACGATCAGGCGATCGAGGAAACGGGACACATCCCGCCTCAGGCGCTCGATGCAATCCGTGAGATGGGCCTGTTCGGAACCCTGATCCCCGCCGAATACGGTGGGCTCGGGCTCGGGATGCTCGGCAATTGCCTTGTGATCGAGGAAATGGCCAAGGCCCACATCGCCTATTTCTACACCTACAGCATGAATGTGCATATCGCATCAAAAGGTATCGAGCTTTATGGATCGGCCGAGCAGCGACGTCGGTGGCTGCCTGACTTGGCCAGCGGGCGCATGATCGGCTGCTTCGCGCTGACCGAGGAGGGCGCGGGATCAGACGCGGCAGCGCTGAAGACGACAGCGGTTCGCAACGGTGATCACTACGTCATTAATGGACGCAAACGATACATCACCAACGCGTCCATCGCCGACCTTTTTACGGTATTCGCGGCAACCGGTGGCGACGAGACACGGCGGCAAATTTCCGCCCTTGTCGTGACAAGGGATACGGCCGGCCTCCGGATCGGCAAGGTCTTTGCCATGGCCGGCGGCCATGGCACGCTTCAGGCGGAGGTCATCTTTGAGGATTGCCGCGTCCCGGTCGAAAATCGTCTGGGCAAAGAGGGCGAAGGCTTCGCCCTCGCGATGCAGAGTCTGGATGCGGGACGGATCTGCTGGGCCGCCTACAGTATCGGCGCCGCCGAGCAGCTACTCGGCATGGCGATCGCGCATCTTACCGAGCGACATCAGTTCGGAAAGCCGCTGGCTGACAATCAGGGGCTTCAGTGGATGCTTGCAGACATGGCAGCCGATCTGCATGCCGCGAGGCTGGTCTGTTACGACGCAGCCTGGCGTTATGAGCGCGAGCCGGCGAAGCGGACTGAGATCGGTGCGATGGCGAAACTCATCGCCTCCGAAATGGTGTCCCGTATGGCCGACCAGACGGTGCAGCTTTTCGGCGGCGAAGGATATCGCAAGGACCGGTCCATCGAGCGGATCTGGCGCGAGATCAGGGTAATTCGGATCCTTGAGGGGACATCGGAGGTCATGCGCAACATCGTCGCCCGTGAGCTGCTGCGAGAGCCACGGCGGCGGCTCAGTGTTGACCGGATAGCGGGTTGATCGGCCCATCATGGGAACATTCAAGGCGATCGTGGTGGAGAAGACCGAAGCCGGGCAGGTGGTCGCGATCCGTGATTTCGACGAATCGCAATTGATGGAAGGGGACGTCACCGTCCGGGTAACCCATTCGTCGATGAACTACAAGGACGGGCTGGCCCTGACCGGAAAGTCGCCGGTCGTTCGCCGCTTTCCAATGATACCGGGCATTGACCTTGCCGGTATTGTTGAATCTGCTTCCCATCCCGAGTTCAGCGTCGGCGATGCCGTATTGCTGAACACCTATGGGCTAGGTGAGACCCACCTCGGAGGCTTCGCGCAGAAGGCACGCGTGAAGGGCGATTGGTTGCTGCCGATTCCCACAGGCCTTGATGCGGCGCAGGTCATGGCGATTGGCACAGCGGGTTATACAGCCGCACTCAGCGTCCTCGCACTCGAACGACATGGCCTCACTCCAGATCAAGGCGCCGCGGTCGTTACCGGCGCAGCCGGTGGTGTCGGATCGGTCGCAACCGCGCTTCTGGCCAAGGCTGGATGGCATGTGATCGCTTCGACCGGCCGCCCGCAGGAGAGTGGCTATCTGCACAGCCTCGGCGCAGCAGAGGTTATTGATCGCAGCGAGCTTTCGGCGCCGGCGACGCGGCCGCTCAACAAGGAGCGTTGGATAGCGGGAATCGACTCCGTCGGATCGCACACCCTCGCGAGCATTCTGTCGATGACCAAGTATGGTGGCGCCGTCGCCGCCTGCGGTCTCGCACAGGGCATGGAATTACCGGGGTCGGTTGCGCCGTTCATTCTGCGGGGCGTCACACTCCTTGGTATCGAATCGGTAATGGCTTCGAAAGGCATGCGGATCAAGGCATGGTATCGATTGGCGTCCGATCTCGACGCCCGGAAGCTCACCTCGCTCGTGACGACCATCGGTCTCGACCAGGTCATAGAGACCGGCAACGCGATTCTCGACGGCAAGGTGCGCGGACGAATCCTGGTGAAGATCGAATGAAGAGAGCGCTTGGTGCGGGCGTATCGGCGTGCCGCGGATGCGTTTCGGTTGTTGCTCTTTGCGAATTGAGGGATCGGTGAATGTTCGACGGGTTTGACCGGAAGCAGATCGAGACGGATGGTGCCAACATTAATTGCGTCGTCGCCGGATCTGGGCCACCGGTCCTGATGCTGCATGGTTTTCCGCAACATCTCGCCATGTGGGCGAAGGTAGCTCCAAAACTCGCTGAGAACTTCACTGTTGTTTGCGCTGATCTGCGGGGCTACGGCGACTCCTCCAAGCCACAATGCTCTGTGGATAGGTCCAACTACTCTTTCCGTGCCATGGCAGCAGACCAGATCGCGTTGATGAAGAGTCTCGGCTTCGAGCGGTTTCATCTGGTGGGTCACGATCGTGGAGGACGAACCGGCCATCGCATGGCCCTCGACCGACCGGACGTCGTCCGGTCGCTCGCGGTCCTCGACATTGTGCCGACCTACGCGATGTTCATGGAAACAAATCGGATGGTCGCTGGCGCCTATTGGCATTGGTATTTCTTGTCGCAGCCCGAGCCGTTTCCCGAGCGCCTCATAGGTGCCAATCCGGATTTCTTCTACGAGACCTGTCTTCTCGGCTGGGGTGCCACCCGCATTGAGGATTTTGATCGTGAAATGCTGGCCGACTACCGGCGTTGCTGGCGCGATGCGGCCATGATCCATGGCTCCTGCTCGGACTATCGGGCTGCTGCAACGATCGATCTGGAACATGACACTGCCGACATTGAGAGGTTGGTCGACTGTCCGGTACTCGCATTCTGGGGAACGAATGGCATGATGCATAAGTGTTTCGACATCGGTGCTGCCTGGCGCAAGCGATGTTCGCAGGTACGCGATGCAACCCTCCCCGGCGGGCACTTCTTCATCGATCAGTTTCCTGAAGACGCGGCGCGGATACTGATGAACTTCCTCCTGTCCGCGTGATCGTCGGGTGGTGCTGTCCTTGACGTTGTCCTTACCTTTCAGGAGTCCTGTTGCGATGAGTGAGTTTTACGTCAAGGTCGGAGATGCGGTTACGTTCGCCAAAACCGTCGGCGAGAGTGACGTCTATCTGTTCGCGGGAATTACAGGGGATTTTCTGCCAAACCACATCAACGAACAATTTATGGCCCGTTCAAAATATGGCCACCGCATTGCGCACGGCGCCCTGATCGTAGGCTTCATGTCGACATGTGCGACACTCATGATCGGAAAGTGTGGAGGAAGCAGTCTGGACGAGACGCCAGTGGCGCTCGGCTACGACAAAGTGCGCTTTCTCGAGCCGGTTGTAATCGGCGATACCGTAACACTTACCTACACGATCGCGGAGATTGACCCGATCAAGCGGCAATCGGTCGCTGACATCGAGGTGATGAATCAGAAAGGCGACCTCGTCGGCGTGGCTCGTCACATTCTCCGCTGGGTGAAACACTAATGCTCAACGCTTTTGCCATCGCCCGCGTACACCTCACCTGATCCCCTGCAAGAAAGTTCCCCCATGCATATCCTTATCATCGGAGCCGCCGGCATGGTCGGCCGCAAGCTCACCGACCGTCTCGTTATCGAAAGGACGCTGAACGGCCTGGATATCACCGAACTGACCCTCGTCGACGTGGTCGAGCCGCCGGTACCAGTCGGCTTCGCTGGCAAAGTCTCCGCTGTCACGGCAGACTTGGCCTCACCGGGCGCCTCTCGCGGCCTGATCGATGGTCGCCCCGACATTATCTTCCATCTGGCCGCCATCGTCTCGGGCGAAGCCGAAGCGGACTTCGAGAAGGGCTACCGAATCAATCTCGATGCTACGCGTGGGCTGTTCGATGCTATTCGTGTCGAGGGCCTCAGAGCGCCCTACAAGCCGCGCGTCGTCTTCACCTCTTCGATCGCCGTGTTCGGGGCGCCCTTCCCAGATAAAGTCGCCGACGAGTTCATTCAGGCCCCACTGACCAGCTACGGTACTCAGAAGCTGATCGGAGAACTCCTGCTCGCGGACTATAGTCGGCGTGGGTTCTTCGACGGCATCGGCGTTCGGTTGCCCACCATCTGCATTCGTCCTGAGAAGCCCAATAAGGCGGCGTCTGGCTTTTTCTCTAGTATCCTGCGCGAACCGCTGAACGGACAGGAGGCGGTGTTGCCGGTGTCGGAGGATGTGCGATGCTGGTTCGCTAGCCCGCGAGCGGCCGTTGGCTTCCTCGTTCACGCGACAACCGTCGATCTGTCCCGCGTCGGAGCGCGCCGAACCCTCAATATGCCCGGCCTGTCTGCCACGGTGGGCGAGGAAATCGAGGCCTTGCGGCGCATAGCCGGCGACAAGGTGGTGAAGCTGATCCGGCGCGAGCCGGATCCGACGATAGACCGGATTGTCGCCGGCTGGCCGCGTGACTTCGAAGCTCTGCGCGCGCTCGAACTCGGCTTTCGGGCAGAGACTTCGTTCGACGACATCATCCGCGCTCATATCGAGGATGAACTCAGCCGGACGGATGCAGTAAATTCTTGAACGGGGTTACGACATGAAAAATGGTGAGCGAGCTGACACCGTGACTAAGGGCCTGGACCTGTTGAATCCGCTCGCGGCGTTCCGTCTTGACCGGGACGTCGCGGTTATCACCGGCGCCGGCAGTGGGGTCGGTTATGCCATTGCGATCGCCTTCGCCCAAGTGGGAGCGCGCATCGCGGCGCTCGACCGCGATGCTGCCGCGGGCACGGCACTCGTCGGCAAGATTGTTGCCGCTGGCGGCAAGGCGGAAGCACACGTGCTTGATGTGACAGATCAGGCGGCGGTCGATCGGGTGTTTGCAGCGATTGTCGAGACGCATGGTCGTCTCGACGTACTCGTCAACAGCGCCGGTATCGCCATTCGCAAACCGGCGGTCGAACTACCACTCGCAGACTGGGAGCGAGTGATGGCCGTCAACACCACCGCTTCCTTCCTTTGCGCCCGCGCAGCCGCCCGACACATGCTCGAATGCGGTGGTGGGCGCATCATCAACATCGCCTCGGTCATGGGCCTTTCGGGTGGGATCTTCCCGAACGTCGCGTATCAGACTTCGAAGGGCGCCGTGATCAACCTGACCCGAGCGCTCGCCGTGGAATGGGCACGCCAGGGCATCCGGGTCAACGCGGTTGCGCCGAACTACATCCGTACGCCTCTGACCGCTGCACTTTTCGAGCAACCGGAGAAGCTCGCGGAAATCGAGCAGTCGACACCCATGGGCCGTGTCGGCGAGCCGGAGGACGTGGTCGGCGCAGCGCTCTACTTGGCGAGCCGCGCGTCAGCCCTCGTCACTGGCCATATTCTTGCCGTCGATGGCGGATTCCTCGCTCGATGAGGAAGACTGGAGAAAGAGGAACCGACCTCCTCATGACATGCGGCGGAGCCCCTTTGTACTGCCTTGGGGTGAAGCCATCGGCTACTCGCGCGATGTACCGCGCCTCGCGCGAACTCGAGGCGAGTCGGGAGAATGTCGCCGCACCGCGGACTATCCCCGTCGAAATGTCGGCGACCAGGCGTGACGTGCTGTGTATCCCTTGCGGCGCCGCGTACGGCCCACCTCGCGATCCCGCGTCCACCCTATGAGGCGGGCGCGAAAAAGAGGTGCCGATCGCTCGCTTCTACACCACGGTCCAACGGCAAGCCTCAAAGCAAGCCCGGAAGGAAGAAACGCCCATGACCACGAAGATCGCCCTCGTCACCGGCGCCGGCTCCGGTGTCGGTAAAGCCGCGGCCCTTGGCCTCTTGAAGGCAGGTTATTCCGTGGTGCTCGCCGGCAGGCGCAAGGAGCCGTTGGAACAAGTTGCAGCCGAAGGCCCCGTCGGGGCGAAGACGCTCGCCATCCCGACCGACGTTGCCAATCCCTCGTCGGTCAAGGCCCTGTTCGCGGCAACCAAACAGGCCTTCGGTCGCCTCGACGTGCTCTTCAACAATGCTGGCGTCGGCGCACCCGGCATTCCGATGGAGGAGCTGACCTACGAGCAATGGAAGGCGGCGGTCGACACCAACCTCACCGGCCCCTTCCTGTGCACCCAGGAGGCGATTTTGATCATGAAGGACCAAAACCCACGCGGTGGGCGCATCATCAACAATGGTTCGATCTCGGCTCACGCACCGCGCCCGAATTCGGCGCCCTATACCGCGACCAAGCACGCGATCACCGGTCTCACCAAGTCAACCGCGCTCGATGGACGCAAATACGACATCGCATGCGGCCAGATCGACATCGGCAACGCCACGACCGATCTCGCCGCTCCTATGGCTGCCGGTGTGCTTCAGCCGAATGGGCAGATCGCGGTCGAGCCCCTGATGGACCCAGCCCATGTTGCGAGCGCGGTCGTCTACATGGCGAGCCTACCCTTGGACGCCAACATCCTGACACTGACCGTTATGGCGACCAAGATGCCCTTCGTCGGACGGGGATGAGCGGATATTTCGCGGTCCCTATGCTGCTCAAGCCGATACTCCCGCCGTGAGACGGAGCGTGCCCCGCACCCAATTGGCCTCAAGGAGTTCGCCATAGAGCTGCATTAGCAATCGGTTCATCGCCGCCTTTCAGGGCGGCGATGATGCGTTGATTCAGTGATGCTTATTAGTGAGGCGCTGAAAGGGCGGCACAAACTGGGAGAACCTGTCCAGCCGAAAGGCGGGAAGCGCCGGCAGTTTTGGTTCGAGTGCTAGGTCCGCCAGCATGCTGCCGATGGCGCTGGCGAACTTCGCACCGTGACCGGAGCAGGGGGAGGCAACGATGACCCTGGGATCTTCGGGCAGCCGATCGATAATGAATTCGTTGCCGTTGTCAGTCCGCACGTCGGCCTTCAGTGTGTTGGTGTACAGGCAGACGTCACGGTCGGCGATCGCTCCTGCAGCGCCGGGCACGAATTCGGTGAGCGTCGCTCCCACCGCTTCGAGCTCTCGGTCGGTTGCCGGCGGGTGCCATTCGTCGGCGCCAGCGACAGGGCCATGATCGTGCCGCGCGGCCTTGACGCCGCGGCCCTCGAAGTCGGGGAAACCGTAGACCAGGCCGCGCCCGCCCTCCACGATGAACACCGGAAACTCTCCATAACGCACGGATTCGGGTTTGGCAGGCGTGAACCATCCGACCGCTTGCCGGGTCACCTTGAGGTGCCTCTCCAGGCCCGGGATGAACGGCGCGATCCACGGGCCAGCCGCAACAATGACCTTTTCGGCCATCACCTCCTCGTTGGGCGTCGCGATGCGGATGCCGGCCCGCGTCCGCTGCATCTGCGCTTCGGCCCTGACGATCTGGCCGTCGGCGCCTTCCCTGAAGGCGAGCATCGCGGCCTCCGCCATCAGGATGCCGCCGCTCTCCTGGACCACGACGTCCCAGCCTTCCGGCAGATGGAAAGCGGGAAACGCCGCGTTGGCTTCGGCTCCGTTGGTGGGACCGGTAACGGCGCCCTTGCGCGTCGCGGCGGCGCGGGAATCCGCCACCATCTGCGAACCGGGCGGGCCAGCTTCGAGCACGCGGCTTGGTTTAAGGATGGTCCGTCCGCTTATGGACTCTAGCGCGCGCCAACCCGCGAAGGCCTTGTCACTGAGATCGGTATAGGCATCACTCTCGAAGTTGAAGCGCCGGTAGACCCGGCATGAGCCGTGCGAGGAGCCACGAGATTCGCCGGCCGCCAAGGGATCGAATCCGAGCACATCGACCCCACGGCGCACCAGCGAATGGAGCGCCGAGCTTCCCATTAGGCCAAGGCCGATGATAGCGACCTCGCACGTGCGCATAACGAATAACCTCCTCAAGCGTTCGTTTGAATCGGCCGACGAGTAGCCAAGGTGGCGCCTGTTAAACGTTGCTGTACGACAACTCGTAATTCTTGGCGAATTCATCGAATGACAGCAGAGCGGCGCGGCCTTCCGGTTCGACAGTGGCACGCTCGGGATCGAGGCCCGAAAACTGCTTGATGGTCTCGATCGAGTCCCAGAGGGTTACCGCGAGAAACTCTACGCGTCCGTCAACCTGACGCTGCAGCAGATACGCGCCCTGGTGACCGGCGATATCCTTCAAGTGCGGCGCTACTTTGGTGATGAAGTGACTTCGATAGGAGTCGGCTTTGGCGAGGGTGGCCGTCCCGTGCCACGTGCGAGCGATCATGTTACTCTTCTCCCAAACCGTTGAACCTGTCTTCCGACTTGATCTGGCGACTGATGACCAGGCGTTGAATCTCGGAGGTGCCCTCATAGATTTTGCAGACACGGACATCGCGATAGATTCGTTCCACGGGAAAATCATTGAGATATCCGAAGCCGCCGTGAATCTGGATGGCGTCGTTGCACACCTGTTCGGCGGTCTCGGAGGCGAACAGCTTCGCCATCGATGCCTCCTTCAGGCATGGTCGTCTGGCATCGCGCAGGGCCGCTGCCCGCAATACCATCAATTCAGCCGCATGTAGCGTCGTAGCCATGTCCGCGAGTTTGAACGCAACGGCCTGGTGATCGATGATGGGTTTGCCGAAAGTCTTCCGTTCTTTCGAGTAAGCCAGCGCAGCCTCATAGGCTGCACGCCCCATCCCGACTGCTTGGGCCGCGACGCCGATCCGTCCGCCTTCGAGGTTTCCAAGTGCGATCTTGAGGCCTTGCCCTTCCTCGCCGAGCATTTGCTCTGGGAGTACTACGCAGTCGTCGAATATAATCTGGCAATGGTCCGAGGACCTTTGACCCATGGTGTGTTCGACCTTGCCCACGACGTATCCCGGAGTTTTCGTAGGTACGATAAATGCGGAAAGCCCCCGCTTGCCAGCATCGGGATCGGTAACCGCGAAGACGATGGCGACGTCGGCGGATTTACCCGACGTAATGAACTGCTTCACTCCATTTAGGATAAACTTATTCCCCTCGCGGCGTGCCCGTGTTTTGATCGAAGCGGCGTCCGAGCCGGCCTCGGGTTCGGTGAGACAGAACGCGCCCAACTGTTGACCTGAAGCGAGCGGCCGCAGATACCGCTCCTTCTGCTCAGCGGTTCCGTGCCGCAGGATTGAAGACAGGTCAGCGAGTTGTGTACCTGGAATGACGTGGAGGTGGCACCGTCGGCGGCAGCGATCTCCATCACCGCCAGGGCGTAGGAAACATAGTCCGCGCCCGCGCCACCAAATCCTTCCGGAACAACCATGCCCAAAAAGCCGAGCCTGCCCATTGCGGCGAACGCCTCCGCGGGAAACCGGGCAGTGCGGTCACGTTCGGCTGCTGTCGGCGCGAGCTCGCGCTGGGCGAACTGACGCACGGCCCTCCGGATCAATTTCTGGGGTTCTGTCAGCATGAGCCACATCCTAAGTACAGGGCGCTACAATCGCGGAGTTAATATGAAACGCTCGCCGTTTTCTGTATTGGCTAAAGTTGCGAATGGGCCGCCACAGAGGGTAATCTCGGCTAAGGTCGTCTACAGAGTCTCAGATATCGACACGACATCGCGGTCACTGACCGCAGCGGAGGATCGCGGGGCATGGCCCGTACAGACAAGAACAACGTCACAAGATATTGGTGGGACAGCCACATTCCCGGCCTGAGCTTGATGTCGGCCGATTTCACCTCTCATGACTACGTAACCCACACCCATGACGCATTCGTCATCGCCATCTCGGAGCTCGGAAGCGCCAAAATAAAGAGCCGGGGCACCGTGGAGACCGTTCACTCCACGAGATTATTCGTGTCCAATCCAGAGGAGCCCCAATCGTCTTCGATGGCGGGAAGCACCCGTTGGCGTTATCGGTCAATTTATCTCACCTCGGCAGGTATCGTAGCTGTGGCGCATGGCCTCGGAATCGAAGAGGTCCCATACTTCACCAAGAACGTAATTGACGATTCCAATTTGGTGAGCTGTTTCGGGTCTCTCCATCGGGCCTTCGAGGCTGGAGCGGATCCATTTCTTAGACATGAGCTTTTGATATGTGCTTGTGAGCGCCTGTTTCGCGGTCATGGAAGTGCAGCTGTACGAATGAAGTCGGCCCCCCGCGACCGGACGGTTGCGCGCAAAGCGATCGAGCTCATCCATGCTCGCTTCGCCGAAGCGCTGCTCCTCAGCGAGCTTGCGGCTGCGGCGGGAATGTCTGTGTTTCAGCTTATCGGCCTATTCAGGCGAACCGTTGGAACGACGCCGCATGTATATCTGACCCACGTCCGGCTGAACGCCGCCTGTCGCCTCTTGAGGCTGGGGCATTCAATTGCGGAGACGGCGGCAACCGTCGGATTTTGCGATCAGAGCGCTCTCACGCGTCATTTCAAGAATTGCTACGGCATCACGCCTATGCAATTTGCCAATGCGGCCAGTCCCGCCCGGAGCTTCCGACATCGCAACTAGGATCAAACCGTGGGTGGGGGCACCGCCATCGACATGCTTCCAGCTAGTCTTTCCGGGCGAGGTTTGTGCGTAGCCAGCGCCTGAAGGTCTCGAGGGCGCGACTGCGCCGGCTTGCCTTGGGATAAACGAGCCAACACGCCCCGGTTGGGCAGGTGAGGGCGATGGGTCGGCAGATTGATCCAGCGCGCTCGCGGAGCAGCGCAAACGGCTCCAGTTCCAGCGCGCCGCCGGCGCCTTCTTCGGCCGTCTGCGGAAATCCCACCCGATCCGACAACACCCTCAAAGACCATCGAATTGGAACCAACCACACCTCAAATGGTCACCATCAGCGAATGTCGGTACCGGTGGTTGCGCCTCCGCGCAACCACTTTTGTTATAACTCACTCACCGTCCCGGTCTAACCGGCGGGACGGACTTAGCATAGCTTTTCTGCGGAGCGCGGGGCGGACGACGGAGCCCAGCTACGTTCAGCGTTACCAAGTTCATTCGGGGAGGCGGGGCCCGGCAGGACTGCCGCTTTCCAAAGAATGCAAGCACTTAGCCGGAGCTGAGACAGCCGGAAATCCAGATATTTCCCGATGTTTGTCTCATCGGAATGTCTCAGCGCTTCCCATCCAGAGTGCCGGAAAAGACCGCAATCGTTCACGTTCGGATCACGGCAATCACCGGGTCGGAGGAAAATAGTCACCGGCGTCGGTTATCCTCGCCGACGCGGTGGACGAACGCTTTCGCAGAG
>WNEZ01000228.1_pt1 | contig 66000 bp, 69 predicted proteins | sample 5400521 | NCBI WGS metagenome assembly WNEZ01 (sample SAMN13153339, study PRJNA577476) | soil metagenome | isolation source: 120 cm saprolite under Douglas fir tree site 2 hole 1 replicate 1 | place: USA:California | collected 2015-04-18
ACTACCGTCTAGCGCCGCTTCCCCGACCTCGCGACGCTGTTCGTGGCGTGCAGCCTCCATGTGATGCAGCTCGATCCGCCGCCCGATCCGGCCGCTTGGCAGAAGGCGTCGACCCACGCAAACGCCTCCTGGCCGCCCTTTGTGAGCTTTACCCCTACTGCCGTCGGAACCGCAGTGTGTTTGCGGACATACCTAACTTCGCCGGCGTGATGGCGCTGGAGACCCTGTGGGCAGCAGCGGCGCAGCAGAGGGATTGGCAGCGCGGAGTTCTCGCCGAGGGCTGGGAAGTCCCCAAAAGCCGGCGGAATGGCTAATGGCCGCGCTGGGTCACGCCTTCGACTTCTGGGCCGGCGCTCTTTGACCGAAGGTCAGGAACCGGACGACGAGAAGGCCGCGTTACTCATGACCGAAATGCTGCAGGGGATCGCCCGGGGACCGTCTACCTCTCGAATTTGTACCGGGCTTGGCGCACGCCGAGATGCGGCCAGGAGGACTTGATCTGTAAGCCCTTGAACCGGCGTTCGTCGGCCACCAGTCCCACGGACGGGATTGCCGTCCCGTGCGAGGCCTAGCTGTCGCCTGCGAGCGGCCGCCGGGGTGAGTCGGCCGCCCAGGTTCGGAAGGAGCATCCTCGGCGTCGAACCGGCCAACTCGCGGTGTTGTCGGAAGGAGGAGGAAGGTCGTGGAGGGGAACCTCATGAGCGATGGGGCGCTCGCCGTTATCGTCCACTCGGTGAAGATCGAGGGCAACGCGTCGCTGATCGGCGGCGGCGGCGGACCGGCCCAGCTGACCGGTGGTCCGGGCTCCGGGGGATGCTTTGACCAGACTTTGGTTCCTTTCCCGCCTGCCTGGTCCGCTACTTCGCTCGCGCACATTCCGCCGCCCTTCGGACCTTTCCCGTTTACAGCGATTTCGAGGAGAACTCGATCGGCGGGAACCTGGTGATGAAGGGTCTCCAGACCTGTTGGATGGGCGCTCTTCGGAACAAGATCGGGGGCAACCTGCTCGATCTCAACAACACGTTCGGTGACCCCGACGCAAACGAGGTCCTCGGCAACATAGTGAGAGGCGACATCGTCTGCTTTGGGAATAACTCCGTTGTCCAATTCGGCGACTCAGGGGGAATGTCAAACATAGTGAGCGGCAATGCCCGAGGCGAGTGCGGTTTCAACGTGCTAGACCCCATCGCGAAGTTGCCAATCTCGGTGAAAGCTCCGGAATCGGTTTCAGACTGACGGCAAAGGAAGGCGAGGCGCACGCCTCGCCTTCCTCAATCGACGCCCGTCGAGGATTGCCCGGAAGCCAGACTACCTACTGAGACAGGAAGGCCGCGACGAGCTCCGCACAAGGTTGCAGGTCATCGAGCCACGGCTCGTGACCGCCCGGCAATACCTCGAAGTGGGCGTTAGGTATGAGGGCCGCCTTTTTCCTTGCCTCGGCAATAGACATGAAAACGCCGTCCTCCGCCTGCCCCCAGATGATGAGCATCGGTTTGTCGATGCGGGCCAGTTCATCGACGCTGAGCGCGTAACGCGGCGGCTCCGCTCGCACCCCGCGCACAATCTCGCGTAGAAAGCTCGAGAGCGTCGTTGCGTAGTCCGCTCCTCGGGTCCCGAGATAGGTGGCGCGAATGAGCGCGTCGGGGGCCGTATCCACCGCATGACGTCCCAGAAAGCCGGCGACGATGCGGCGGTACATGAACATGGGCGTCGGCATCGACAGCATGAGCCGGCCGATTCCGGGCAGCGTCATCATCCGCATACTGCCGAGGTTGCCTTCGCCGAAAGCCACAGCCGGCGTTCCGATAGCAACCAACGATCGCACTCGCTGTGGCGCGTCAAGGGCCAGCCACATCGCGATCATGGCGCCCATGGAGTGGCCGATGATGTGGGCAGATTCGAGCTCCAGCTTGTCGAGGCATTCGGTCAGGACGTCCCTGTACCAGGAGCGCAGGTCAACCCCGCGGTAGTCGAGGCCGTCCGAGGCTCCGTGGCCGGGCATGTCGATTGCGATCTTGCGAAGCGAAGGAAGACGGGACATGAGCGAAGCCCAATGTGCCGGGCACAAGGCGGCCCCATGCATGAACAGGGCTGGCTCGCCAGAGCCAAGCTCGATGGCACGCAGTGAAATGGCCGGCCTTTCCAACGCGAACCGGAGTGTTCGCGGCGTCAGAGAGTAACCGGCGAACACCTCCGTTTCTGCCTTGAAGAACGCGGCATGAGACGTCCTGTCGCGCATTTTCCGCATTTCCTCACCGCTGGTTGTCCTCGACATCTCCCATCTCCTAAAGAGCCAATCGCTGGCCCTGCTCCGCCATCTCCAGGGTTCTGCTGGCGGCAGTAACGGCGTCCGGATCATGGGCGTCAGGGACCTCGACGATCATCTCGTCCACGCCTGCGTCCAGGATGGCGGCGACCTGCTGCGCCACTTGCTCGCATGTGCCGACGAAAGATGGTGCCTCGGGTGCCAGTCCGCGAGGCGCGCGGTAGGCCTCCCACTTTTCTCGGGCTGTGGCCTCGTTCGCGGCTACGACCATTACGCTTTTGTAGGTGACGACGATCTCTCTGCGATCGCGACCCACGGCCCCGCAATGGCGTTCGAGCACTTCTAGCTTGTGGGGAATTGACGCGAGAGTGTCCCCGGCCGGCGCTGAGAAATTGCACATGTCGGCATAGCGCGCGACGAGTCTGAGCGATCGCTGTGTGCCGGAGCCGCCGACCATGATCGGCAGAGGTCCTACCGGAGCCGGAGAGTTGGGCGGCCCGCTCCCACGGAGCATGGCGCGAGTCAGGCGCAGGGCCTCGTCGAGACGGTCCAGGCGCTCGCCCAGCGATGGGAAGGGTATGCCGTAGGCGCGATGCTCGACCTCTGAGCGTGGATGACCGGCGCCAAGGCCCAACACCGCGCGACCTCCGGATAGGACATCGAGTGTGGTCACCATCTTGACCAAAAGCGCTGGGTGCCGGAAAGTTGCCGAGGCGACCAGTAGACCCAGGCGGAGCGTAGATGTCGGCACGGCGGCTGCCGCCAGCAGCATCATCGCCTCGGGCCGCGGCGCAGTAGGCCCTTCCGGACCGAGATGATGCAGGTGGTCGTTCACCCAGAGCGTGTCGAAGGCCGGTGACGCTTCGAGCGCCTGGCACAACAAGGTCAGCCGAGGCAGCAGTTGGGAACCTGCCCAGGCTGGATGCGCGAAGTCAGTGAGGTGAAGTCCGAAGCGGTGCCTCGTCATACCGGCAGAATGGGCCTGGCTTCGGTGATCCGCCACCCCAGAAACCTGGGGGTTCGTAGTGCCTCGAGCACGCCTAGGATGTCAGCGCAATGACCATGTCCGCCGTGGCGCAGCGGACGATTCGGGAGCTGGAGCGGCTCTCGCAGAGCGGTCTGGACACCCGGGTATTTCGGCATGCGGCCCTTCAGCAGATCCGCCGCGTAGTTCCAGTGGATGCCGCCTTTTTCGCCACCACCGACCCCACCACGCTGCTGATGACGAGTGCAGTGACCGACGAAATCCTACGTCCTCAGGCATCGCACTTCCTTCGCAACGAGTTCGTCGGCGACGACGTAAATCAGTTCAGAGCCCTGGCGCGGCCGGGCCGGATCGTGAGCACCCTGGACATCGAGACCAATGGCGCTCGCGAGCGCAGCCCACGCTACAGGGAAATCCTGGAGCCGCTGGCCCTCGGCGACGAGCTACGGGTCGCGCTCATCGAAGGGGGTCACTGCTGGGGGGTCATGTGCCTCCACCGCAGCCGAGGAGCGGGCTTCGCATCGCAAGAGGTGCGTTTCATGCGGCGAGTCTCCGCCCGTCTCGCGATCGGGTTGCGCACCGGGCTCCTGCTCGAATCGGTCTCTCGAGGTCCTGATCGCGATGAGCCAGGGCTGCTGGTGCTGGCCCCCGATTTATCGCTTGTCAGCGCCAACCCCGCTGCGGAGCGCCTGCTGGCACAGGTGGAGGACAAGTACTGGCGAGGCCAGACAGAGCTACCGAATGCCGTCCATGGAGTTGTTGGAGGCCTGCTGGCCAGGGAGAGAGACGATCTATCCGAGGCTGCGCCGCCTCCTCGAGTACGAATGCGCACCGCCACGGGGCGCTGGCTCACGCTGAACGCGACCTGGCTTTCAGGTCCGCGCGCGGAATCCGAGCGGAAGATCGCCGTGGTCATCGAGACGGCGCCGCCAACACAGGTGTGGCCGCTCGTGACAGCCGCTCATCAGCTTTCACCTCGCGAGAGTGAGGTCACGCTGCTTGTCGCGCGCGGTCTGTCGACGAGCGAGATCTCGCAGGTTCTTTGCATCTCGGATAACACTGTTCAGGACTATCTGAAGGCAGTCTTTGACAAATTCGGAGTCCACAGCCGTGGCCAGTTGTTAGCTGCGATCTTCGGCACCCACTACCTGCCGATGATGGATTGAACGACGCTGGAAGACTTCGACGGCATGAACGAGGAGTGGGCGCGCTGGTTCCCGAGACCGATCCGCCGGCGCGACAAGGGACGCTATTCGAACCACCTGGACCAACTCGAAAAGTTATTCAACGCCCAGCCTGGAGACTAGTTCACGGTTCGGCCCGGCGGTTCGCGTCACGCTCCAGCGCAGCAAAGTCTTCAGGCCACGACTCGCGAAACTTGCGAGCGAAGAACAGGCGATAAGCGACGGACATCGGTCCGTACACGTCGTACCTCTTGCCGACATGGACCCGCCCCTCCCAAGGCGGGACCATCCAGTGATCAATAACCAGCTTGCCACGAGGCAATGCGTGCTCGACGGTCCAGTCTTGCATCTCGTTGACAACGACCAAGGTGATGGGGGACCTTCAGCCCATAGGCAAGGTAATAGAGGTTCAAATTGCGCGCTTCCTCTTCGGGAGGACGCTTCTGGAAGCGCGGCATCCAGGCCTGCCAGACAGCTGTCGGATCCGCCTGAATAGTGGCGTCCATCTCAATTGTCAACATGACCCGCGTCCTCGGGATCCGCTCGTTCGGACCGGCCTGTGAAGCCGACCAGGTCAACGAAAAGCACTGATACCAATTTGCGTTCCTGCTTCGCCGGCTCTGCTTCCAGCAGCGCGCCGCAGGCCAGGCAGAATCGTGCGCCAGCAGGGTTTTCCAGGCCGCAGCGCTTGCAGACCACGGCCGGAGTGTAACTCTCCAATTTCCTTCCCAGAGCGCACGTGGCATGCGGAGCACAAGTGCACGAAAAGTGCCCGCGCGGAATCGGGCAACTCCGTGGTCCGGTGCATCGACCCGCGCGTCGCGGCGCCTGGTAGCGGTCGGCGAACGGCTAGCGCCAGCCGTATTACGCCATCAAAGCGGGCGCAGGTCGGAACTCGTCTGGAAGTGGTGTTCCAACCTCACTCGAATCCACCTCGACAATGTCCGACTTCAGAGGGCCAAGGATCGCCAAGAGCTCGTCTTGTTCGGCGCTGGGGACCTTGAATTGATTCAGCGTCGCGACAAGATCCTCGACCAGGGCACTGAACTCACCTTTGGTGACTTTCATCCCGGCATGTGCTTCCTTCATGCTCCGTCCGTTATATCGACAAGGACCGCCCGTGGCTTCGCAGACCTGGTTGATGAGCATCTTTGTCAATCGCGCAAGGTCCGTCCTCGCGAACTTCAGGTTTATCCGGTCGTCTCCGGCCACCCGGTCCCTGAAGTCTTCGACGACCGCTGTGACGGCGCCGATTCCACCAAGTCGCTCGAACAGCGTCCGTTCCATGGCTCCTCCCCCGTGCAATCCTGTTTCTGAAGCTCGGTGCCTCCCGCGGCATCGCCGTCGCCTCGACTATTGGCAGTGCGTGCCACCGTGTCAATAGCCGAATTAGCGCTCGCACCCACATCCGTCGCCATCCCATTGGCTAGCAACCCATGTCCCGGGGTGGCGGAGCAGGAGTAGCCCCGGCGGGATTCGAGTCAACACCTACGAAACCGCGAGCGACCTTCCGATGACCCCCGTTCATCGTTCGTCCACTCAATGCCCTCGCTCTCTAGCGTCAGCCGCGAGTGTGTGCGTTTTCCCGTCCAAGGACGGACCGGAAAGCGCGAAGCAGCTCAGCTTGCCGAGACGTGACGCCTGCCTCCGATCGCCAGGCCACATACCCGTCGGGCCGGACCATGACCGCGCCATCGGGAGCGACTCCATACAGCTGTGCCTAGGTGCCGTCCACATCACCCAGGTCACCGTCACCCTCCCGTGGCCGCTGGTGTGGCTTGGCTTCGTCATGGGCGGATATCACCTGGTGGAGACTCCAATCCAGCTGGCGATCAACGGCAGCGCCGGCGGCGTGACCGGGCCAATTGACGTGTGCTCATTTCCCTGGTCTGGTTCGGGGCGGTCGGTCTGGTCCTGCTCATCAAGCCGTCCAGACCCGGGCGTCGGTGCCTGCTGCGGCGGCAAGCTGAGGGCCACCGGCGCAGCGCGATTGACGATGCAGAATGCTTGAATCAGACTTGCGCGAATCTCGCCGTCTGTTGAGCGAGTGAAAGCCGTGACGGACGTGGGGCAGACAGATGGAACTCATCAATCCGATGGTCAAGGCGTTTCGCCGCGCCGCACAGGACGATCCCGACGGCTTCTGGGCTCGAGCGGCGGAGTCCCTGCCGTGGCACCGACGATGGGATCGTGTGTTCGAGTGGGATCCGGACACCCTGAGGCGCGAACCTGCTCGAGACTGTGCGCCGTGAGCTGGGACCCGTGCGAGTGTCACGGCTCGCAGGACCCGCCGCATAATTTTTGCAATGCGGGTCTTCGGCGCGGATGACACCCGCGCGACGCTAAGGCCGAGTTGACACAACGAGATCGCCAGAACGGGTGCTGAGCTGGCTGGGAGAAAACGACTGGTCGAACGTGTTCAGCGCTCCGGGCGCCGCACCCAGCCGAGGTTACTCAGCCGCTCCAATAACGTCTCGTCAGCCGTGATAAACACGGTGCCGGCCGCCTCCGCGGTCGCGGCATAGAGCATGTCGTAGACGGGGTGGTTGTCGTAACGACGCGATATCTCCCAAGCTCTGTCGAGATGGCGGCGATCGCTAACGGTCTGAACAGGCAGCCTTGTGAGAAGGCCATACGCAGTGTCCGCAGCGGCTCCCGTCCATCGACGTCTTCGGACACCGGCCGCAAGGGCACTCGCACATTCGACGAAGAGCAGTTCTGGGGCCAGCACTGCCTCGTTGCTCCGGATCATGCGGCGAAGGGTGTCCATAGACGCCGATTTGGGGTCGGCGCCCGGCGCGATCCAGTCGATTACGACGCTTGCGTCAACGACCGCGATGACCGGCCACCCCTTCCAGCCTGCGTCGGCGCTCCTCGATCACCAGGTCTGCCGCCGAGGCGCCTCTTCCCCGCCGCGTGCGCATGGCCGCTTCCGCCAGGGTTGCCCATTCCGCGAGTGACAACAATCCCTTTCGAGCGCCGGCCAAGGCCTCGACATCGCGCCGCCTGACCACAAGTCGACTGCCTCGTCTTTGAGCCGAGAGCCGGCCCGACCAAACCCATCGCCGAATGGTCTCGGTTGTGCGGCCGGCTAACCGTGCGGCAGCTTTGACGTCTAGATCATCCGATGGTGACGGTTTCACCGCTCCAGTCTACTACACTATTTGGGAAGCATGGTGTAGAAGCGGCCCAGGCGGGATTCAGGGCGACACCTACGAAACCGCAGCTTACGTTCCGCTGATTACGTCTGCGACCGGGAGCGGGTCAGCTGTGGGAGCTACGAGACGGCCACAAACCGCTTCGGGCGGTCCGCGGGGGACCCGCCCCTTACGAGGGCCAGCAACTCTTCTTCGATTTCCGCCTGCGTGCTCGACCTGTCCAGAAGGCCAGCGAACACAAGTCGCCTCATTGATAGCGCGATAACGCGCAGATCGCGGTCGTTGGCCTCCGGCAGGGCTAGCTGAAGCGTTTCCATAAAGCCTGCGAGCCCCATGTTGATGTTCGCCTCGAGCTGGGACATGAACTCTTCCGCCCCCATTTCGAGCGCTGCATGAACTGCCGGCCTTACGAAACCGACCCTGCCTGCAAAAAAGTGGACGAATGCCTCCGCGGCGGCCTGCGGATCACTGTCCTTCAGGTGGCCATGCTGTGCCCTGAATTCGGCGCAAACTCGCTCATGCACCTGCTGGTCTAGGCCGAAGAGGATGAGGGATCGCTTGTCTGGGAAGTAGTGGTAGAGGCCGCCTAGGCTCATGAAAGAGGCCGCCGCAGCTTGGCGCATCGTCACGTTGCGTGCTCCGAACTGCTCGATCAATGGTGAAACGGCCGCCCAAATCTCTCGCCGGCGCTGGACGCGATCCTCAGGTGGCCGACCGGGTTTTCCGAACACTACCCCTCCTTTCGCTGATCAATAGGCCAGACCCTTGCCAACCCTTGCATCAGAAGTCAAGTATGAGGAGTAGAAATTCGGTGCCGGGCCGCAGAACGCCCGTTTCTCCGAACACCAAGCCAGAGGAGTCAGAACAATGGCCGTACCGCTGGAGAAGATTCTCGTAGACCCGAGCAGCGGGCGAGTTGTGTCTTTTCTAGGCTTCCGCGGAATCTTCAAGGTCGATGGTAGTCAGACCTCGGGCGCTTTCTCGATCATCGAAGGCCTCTACCCTCCCGGGAATTTCACACCCCCGCACCGACACGAAGAGCACGACGAAGTGGGCTACATCCTCGACGGTGAGCTCGGCGTGATGGTTGCCGAGGAGGACTTTTCCGTAGGGCCCGGTTCGTTCTTTATTCGCCCGCGAGGCGTGCCCCATGCCCTTTGGAACATCACGAATCGACCGGTCAGATTGCTCGACATGTACACCCCGGCTGGGCTGGAGGCCTGGTTCGAAGAACTGTCCAGGTTGATCTCTACAAGCCCCCCGGCAACCATGCAACAACTCTTCGAAGCCGGGCGCCGATACGACACACTCTTCATGCCAGAACTGGCGCCGCCGCTCGTGGAGAAGCACGGGCTCCGCATGCCAGGAGGCTGAGGGCCACTATCGAGACATAGCCCGGCGGGCGTGATCCCATAGAAGTCGGTATGCCACAACGTTGATGTGGACCCTGTCTGGCTATCCGATTCACGAGCGTGGCGTGAGCGCATTCCCGGGCCTCTACTTTATCGGCCTTCACTGGCTGCACAAGGCTAAGTCGGCGCTGTTATGCGGGGTTGGAGAAGACGCAGAGCACGTCGTTGCCATGATCCACAAAGAGCGGCTTGATGGTCCGACGCGCTTGGGTCGCGTGGACGCGTTATTAACGCCGGACTAAGTTCGCTTTCAACACGGAGTTGCGCCGACGCGCATCGGCTTCAGAGACGCTTGCCACGCAATTCCCTGATTCGGTTGACGGTGCCTTGCGATCCCCATCGCGGTAAGGTGTCGAGTCGCGAGTCGCAGAGACCTGCGGGGCGGCATACTGGCGCAATGTGCGAGTCAGACGCCCGCGGCCGACCCGGAGTGCTGCCGCCGGAAGGCGGCCGAGACCTACCGTTCATCGGCAAGTTGCGCGCTTCTGCGGCAGACACGGGTGGCAGCTTCGAGATCATCGAGTATCACGGGCCAGCGATACCTCCTCCGCACGTCCACCGGGAACACGACGAGATCTTCTACATCCTGCAGGGCAGCTTCAGCTTCCTGATCGGGCACGCAACTCAGGAAGCCGGCACGGGCTCATTGGTGTGGGTTCCTCGAGGCACACGGCACGGATTCCAGATTCAGCCCGGATCGAAGGCATTGCTGGTTACGATTCCAGCTGGACTCGAAGGATTCTTCGAGGAGCTCGGGACGGGCCTGGCCCAGGGAAGAAACAGTGACGACATTCGGGCAGCACTCGCAGGCAAGTACGATTCCATTCCGGCTCCGACGAATGAGTAGGTTGCCGCGAGCTCGCGCATAGCCTGAATCTCACTCCGAGTCACCTCTTACTCAAACCGCGGTCAGTAATAGCCCAAGCTGGACGCTATTCGAACCGGTTGGTTGTACTCGAAAGGCTTCCCGGCGGGATTCGAGGCAACGCCAACTGACCCCGCGCGAGATTCGGCGGACTACGTCTGGCTGGTGAGGTATCGCTCGGCGACAGTGGCTTGATTGGTCGCAAGAAACCGCGCGTTCGCGCCCTCCCCGGCACCGATGACCGAAGGATCACCGCCAGTTGGCAAACAAACTACTCGCCAAGCTCGAGCCCGACGAGCGACGCTTCAGCGATCTCCTTTGGTTCCACGACATTGGGAAGGCCGGAGATATCCCGATTCTGGATCCGATGGAAGTCCGTTCTTACGAGCGTGGGACAGAGAGCCTGAACGCGAACTCGATCAGCTCGCAGGGCGTCTGCTTCGGCGTCCACCACCCGGCGGCGCGAAAGGGTCGACCACATCCACATCTGCGTATCGGCGGAGGCCGAGGTCGCGGGTGTAAATGCGTCGTACGCCGTGCTGCCTCATCAGCGTAATGAGGTGAGCGTCGGGCACGTCGTTTCCGCGCGCCTGGTCGCGGCCCGTTTGACGGAACAGCTCCCAGAATCCGTCCGCCTCGCCTGGTGTACGCACGTGCGGCCGCTGGAGAAGGGCTTCGGCGTTGGCGGTCGCGTCGCGTGCGGTAAGCGGCTTCGGAAGGATCGCCGGGTGCGTAACGATGCGCAGATATCCCAGTACAACGGGCCAGAACAAATACAGAAGGTCGGGTCCAGCTGCCAGGCGCGTGACCAGCTGTATGGCCTGCGGGTGTACGGGATCGCTCTGATTGCTTGCGTACACGAGGATGTTGGCGTCGACGGTTGCGCTCATTCGCGCACGTCGAGTAGGGCCCTCACCGCCTCCTTGTCCTCGAGGTCAACCAAAGGCCGGCCCAAATCCTTGGCGATCCACGTCAGGCCACCGGGATTCCGAGGGCGTCCGGCCTGTTCCCTAAGAGACGAGGCCAGCAGCTCGGATGCGACCTGGCCCATGCTCTTGCCCGCGCCCTTGCTCCGGCGCTTGAGCTCCTTCACGACCGTAGGATCGAGATCAATCGTGGTGCGCATGATGCGTGATGCTACCACGGCGCGCATCAGATGAAGTAGCCCCGGCGGGATTCGAACCCGCGATCTCAGCCTTGAGAGGGCTGCGTCCTAGTCCACTAGACGACGGGGCCACGCTGCGTTGGTGGGCGGCGTTGGGATTGAACCAACGACCTCTTGCGTGTGAGGCAAGCGCTCTCCCGCTGAGCTAGCCGCCCCCGGGAGGGATCATTCTACCCACCCGCTGTTTATGCTCTGAGCCCCTCATGCCAACCCTCTCCCTGATGGGAAGAGGGAGATACGATCATCCTGATGGCGTCCGAGACCAAGCCCCTCGACCAGCGGCACTGCGTCAAGTGCGAGCCTGGCACCCTCCCCCTCACCAGCCACGAGGTCGGGCAGCTGCTGGAGCAGGTCGACGGCTGGATGGTCGAGGACCACGACGGCCACATGCGCCTCACCAAGCGCTACAAGTTCAAGGGCTTCATGCCGGCGGTCGAGTTCGTCAACAAGATCGCTCCGATCGCTGAGGCCGAGGGCCACCACCCCGACCTGGAGGTCGGCTACGGGTACGTGACCGTCCACCTCTTTACCCACGCCGCCGGCGGCCTGACCGAGAACGACTTCATCCTCGCCTCCAAGATCGACCGTCTACTCACCAAGTCTTAACAGTCTTTCCTTTGCTTTGTCGGTGTCACCGTGTTAGCTTCTTCCGGCTCGATGAGCTATTTCGTCTGCTGGCTGATGCACCGTCGCGAGCGAGAGGTTCTGCTGCAAGGGATCCTGCCCTGGGGGATCGACGCCGTGGTTTTCTGCTGGCGCTGCGACCGCATGCGTGGCCGCGCGGTACGCGTCCTACACCTGAACCACATCCACGCCTGATGCTCGCTCGGGCCTACCGCTCGAGCACCACGCCGGGGTAGTTAGCGGGTAGAACGGTTCCATGCGGGAACTCCTGGGCTGCGAGGTCGCGCAGCGGCAGGTCGACGTTCCAGCTCACCACCACGACCAAGTCGCACGCGCTGAGCTGGTCAGGGGTCGAGACTACCGTGAAGTCGGTTGTGTACGCCGCCAGCACCTGCTCGTCCGAATGGATCACGCACGCGCGCTGGCCGGCGTTGTGCGCGCGTTCGACCGCCGTGGCGGCTTGGGGCAGCGCGAGCGGTTCCTGGGTATAGCCCGGCACCTGAGCTGCGATCGCCGCCACCGCGCCCAATACGACGACCGGCGCCAGCACCTTCCAGCGGTCGACCGCGGCGGCCATGAGGTAGGCGACTCCAGGGATGAGGAAGATGAAGAAGCGCGGGTAGAGGTAGGCAGGCTGCAGGACCAGCCACAGGATTGCGACGACAGCCGCCACGATGGCGATCGAGGCCCAAACCGCGGGCTCACGGCGCGCGGCCCACAGTCCCAACCCCGCCGCGCTCAGCCAGAGCCCGACCGCCAGAAGGACGGGCGCGCCCACAAGAAAGAGGACGAGGTCGCGGGGGAAGATCGGGTCGAACAGGCTCGGTGGAAAGCCGTGCTGGACGAACACCATCAGCTCGATGTCGGCGTTGGCCGCCGCGCCGATCGCGAAGGCGGCGATCCAGGCAGGAGCGAGCTGCTTGAGCTCCGGCCGGGATCGGCGGATCGCGACCCAGACCACGTGACCCAGGAGGACAACGATCGCGAAAACATGGGTCGCGATGGCGAGGCCGAGGAACGCGGCATAAGCAACTCGCGCCCCTCTCCCCAACCCTCTCCCCTGCGGGGAGAGGGAGTTCATGAGCACGATCGTCGCCAGTAACGAGAGAAGGGCTGCCAGGCTGTACCCGCGCAGGTCGCGGCTGTTGTCGACGAACATCGGGTTGGTCGCGATGAACAGACCGGCGCTTATCCCGGCCGCCAGTCCGAAGCGCCGCGCCAGGACCGCCGCCGACACGCCGACCGTACCACCGGCCGCCAGAGCGGGCACGAGCCGGTAGACCCATTCATTCCTCGAGCCAGTCAAGGAATAGACGACGTGGCTGATGAGCGAGAGGAACACGTGGTCGTTGGACGCGATGTTCTTCAGGACGATGCTTGGCAGCGCCGCATGGACTGCGAAGGCGTCAACCAGGTTCGGGGTGGCGACGAAATTGGCGAACGTGGCAGCGGCGTCGTAGCCGAACGAGCGGCCGGCGCCGATCAGGTAGGCAGCGCTGGTGAGTGCGCCGAGAACGATGCCCACCCGAATCGGTGTGACAAGCCGGGGGAGCATCGCGCGGAAACTCTACTAGGCGCTCCCCCTACACTTTCACGTCTTCGGGTTCGGGGAGGACGTCTTCGCCCGTATAAGCCGACGCCTGCATCCGGAACAGGCGGGCGTAACGGCCGTCGAGCTTCATCAGCTCCGCGTGGGTACCCTCCTCGACCAGGCGGCCGTGCTCGAGGAAAACGATGCGGTCGGCGCGACGCACGGTCGAGAACCGGTGCGAGATGTACACCGCGGTGCGGCCTCGGGTGAGCGAGCGCAGCCGCTCGAACAGGTCGTACTCAGCCTGGGCGTCGAGTGCCGACGTCGGCTCGTCGAGCAGCAAGATCTTGGCGTCGCGCATGAACGCACGCGCGAGCGCGACCTTCTGCCACTCGCCACCGGAAAGGTTCACGCCATGATCGAACCACTTGCCCAGCGCAGTGTCGTAGCCCTCTGGGAGGTTCGAGATGAGCTCGTCCGCGCCCGCCTGCTTGCCGGCGAACTCGATCCGGTCACGCTCGTTGATGTCCGGAACGTTGCCGAGCCCGATGTTCTCCGACGCGGTCGCCTGGTACGTGACGTAGTCCTGGAACATCGCGCCGATCTGCGCGCGGAGCTCTTTGGGATCGAATTCCCGGATGTCGATGCCGTCGATGAGGATCCGTCCCGCGCTCGGGTCGTACAGGCGGCAGATCAGCTTGAACAGCGTGGTCTTGCCGGCCCCGTTCCTCCCGACAATGGCGAGCGTCTCGCCCGGCTTCACGGTGAAGCTGAGGTCCGTAAGCGCGTTGGCCTCGGCGCCGGGATAGGCGAACGTCACGTTCTCGAAGCGGATCTCTCCGCGCATCGGCTGCGGGACCTTGACCACCGCTGCGGGGGTCGTCATCGTCGGCTTCGTCTCCATCAGCTCGAACAGGTTGTTCAAGTACAGGTTGTGCTCGTACATCCCCGAGAAGCCACCGAGGATGCCCTGGATGGAGCCTTGCACCGACGACGCTGCGGTCGTGTACAGCGTCAGGTCGCCGAGGGTCAGCCTTCCGACGATCGCCTGCAGCGCCACATAGAGGTATGTCAGCGACGTGGCGATCGTGCTCAGGTTCCCCCACGCGAACCCGGTCATGTACCGCCGCGCAACTTGTGCACGCTGGGTCCCGTAGTACGCCTTGGCGATCAGCCGGTAACGATCGATGAAGTAACCGCCGAGGCCGAAAAGCTTCACCTCTTTGGCGTAGCTGTCAGTGGTGACGAGCGTGACCAGGTACGTCATCCGCCTCAGCAGCCGCGAGCCCCAGCGCGCGATGTTGTATCCGCGCCAGCCGTAGCGCGTATCGGCGATGAACGCGGGGATCGGGGTCACGAGCGCGAGCAGGGCGAGCAGCGGGCTCACCACCACGAGCACGGCGACCATAGTGATGAAGGTGAGCAGCGTCTGCACCAGGCCGAAAGCGGTCGAGATCATCATCACCGGTCGGTTGATGGAATCGGTCTGCGCGCGGCGGAGCAAGTCGTACGACGCCGGGTCTTCATAGAATGCGAGGTCCAGCGAAGCGGCCTTCTCCATGACCATCAGCTGGATCCGCATCGAGACGTCGTTCTGCAGCAATTGCTGCGTGATGTTCCGCAGCGTGCCCAGGAGGGCGCTCAATGCGAACAGTGCGAGCTGCAGGATGACCAGGAAGACGATCCCCTGGACCGCGGTGAACGCGGGCGGGTGCCAGGGGCCGATCCACTCGGGGCCGCCAAGCGACGCCAGCGTCAAGCGGTCCGCAATGTGGAAGTTGTGGATGCCAATGCCCTGAACGACGGCGTTGGTCAGGAGCTTCACCGTGAAGGCCGAAGCGGCCGGGATCACGCCCGCAATGGCGGTGGTGACGAAGAGGGCCAACGTGATCGTCGGGCTGGCATCCCACACCAACCGCAGGACGCGTGGCAGCGCGGCGGTCGTGCCCGTGACCGACTGCTTGAAGTTGAGCCAACGGCCACGGAGGTCCTTGGGGCCTTCCAGTTCGGGCGGCTGCTCGATCCCAGGGTCGCCGGTCAGGCCGCTGTTGGCCGGGCCGCTGTCCGCCTGCTTTCGCCTCCCCAGCCACCAGTGGATCATCGGCGGGCCGCTGCCCGGCCCCATCATCCCCATATTGCTTGCAGCTTACCCACCAGCCTCAAATCACACTCCAAGGCAGCCCTCTTGCTTTCCATCACCAGTTGCGTAATATTGTAATCATGGACGAAAAAGAGCTCGGATCGATCAAGGGTTGGTTTGCCGGAAGACTCCCAGACGGCTGGTTCACGGGAGTAGAGGTCGCGGTCGAGGACGACCAGATCGTGGTCCTGGGGACGCTGCCCGAGGCGAATCTCGGCAGCACGCCCGAAGAGAAGGAAGGCGCGGCCGCGGGGCGCATCTCCCGCTTCCGTGAAGAGACTCGCGGAGAGCGGATCGGAATCGCCCAAGAGGCCGAGGCACGCTTCAAGAAGTACGTCACGTGGGGCGCCAAGATGGGCGGCGTCACCAAGCGCTTCAACCCGGGCGGTGGCGGCCGGTCGTCCGGCGATCGTCGCGTGATGATTGGGCGGTGGCTGCGGCGCCATGGGCGCGGCAGGCGCGGGGCCGCAACGCCGGGCGCGCCGTCGTCGACCTCGCAGGTTTTCTGAGCGACTCGGCTAACTCACGCCCCTCTCCCCTACCCTCTCCCCTGACGGGGAGAGGGGGTATGGGGTGAACACTTCTAGGCTCGAGGCTTTCTCCGACGGCGTCTTCGCCGTCGCCATCACGCTTCTGGTGCTGCAGTTCACGGTGCCCGAGGTGGAGTCGGGAAAGCTGCTCGCCAAGGTTCTCGGCCAGTGGCCGCAGCTGGTCACCTACGTAGCAAGCTTCCTGACGGTGGGCATCGTTTGGATGAATCACCACACCATCTTTCGCAACCTTCGTGCCGTCGACCGGACCATCCAGTTCATCAACCTCGTGCTGCTGCTCACCGTGGTGTTGGTGCCTTACCCGACTGCTTTGCTCGGGCGCTACCTGAACTCGGGCCTCAACGGCTCGGTGGCGGCCGCTTTCTACGCGGTGGTCATGACCGTGATGGCCATCTCGTTCCAATGCCTTGTCGGGTGGGCCCTCACGCATCCAAACCTGCTCCGGCCTGAGGTCCATGGGGCGCGCGTGGGGGAGGTTCTCCCGCGTTTCGCGCTCGGCCTCGTGCTCTATGCGGTGTCGATCGGGCTTGCGTTTGTGAGCTCATGGCTGGTGGTCGCTCTGTACGTGTTCAATGCCATCTACTACGCGTTCAACCAGCTCTCGTGGGGAGAGGAGCGAAAGTAACCGCGGAGTACATGCTGCCCAGGTATCGGCTCGGCACGCTGCCCAGGCGCTGCGTCCCCTCGAAGCCGGCGGCGGCCGCCATCTGCTCCCATCGCGGGTAGGAGAACGGGTGCGGCACCCACGGGTTGCCGCGGTCGGAGCCGTACTCGACCACGATCAACCTTCCTCCGGGTCTCAGCATCCTCTTGACGTTCGCCAGCACCGGGCCCTTGTCGCCGACGAAGTGCAGGGAATTGGCCATCACGACTCCGTCGAGCTCGGTCAGGGCCAACGGCCTCGTGAAGTCGGCGACGAGAATGTCCAGCCTGGTCGCTGGGGACCTCTTCCCCATCTCTGCGGGCAGCCCTCGCAGCGAGCCCGCGTCGCGGTCGACCGCTGTTATGTGTGCGCCAGGTCCGAGAAGGTCGGCAAGCGCGAGCGTGAACGCGCCTTCGCCCGCTCCAAGATCGGCCCACTTCCCACCCTTGTCGGTAATGCCGTCACGAAGAAGGCCGACGAGCTCAGTGTGATTTAGCCCCACGAACTCAGAGGCTACGCCGTGAGTTCGCGGGGACCCCTTTATCACGTCCCTCTGCCACCAGCTCGCGCGCGTTCGGCGCGACGTTTTCCAGGAATTCCCTCAGCTCGGCTTCGGCATCCTCTTGCATGCCGCCGACGACGAACGTGTCGAAACCTTGCTCGAGAGCGAGCTCAGCAACCTCCTCCGCCGAAACGTTGGCCGCGACATTGAGAAGGCGGCGTATCGCGGCTGGATCGCGACCCGCTTCGCGTGCAGCCTCATCCACGCGCGCGCCTGACTGGGCCATGTCATCTGGCTTTAGCGCACCGAGCGACGGCACCCAGCCATCGGCGGCGCGCCCGACCAGCCGGAGCATCCTCGGCTTGTAAGCACCGAGCCAGATGCCGATCGGGTGCGCCGGTAGCGGGCCCGCATTCAGGCCGGCGAGCTGGTAGAACTTGCCGTCGAAGCGGACGCCCGCTCCATACGAGGCGGATGACCTGTATCGCCTCTTCGAGCGCGCTCACCGCCTCGCCGGGAGTTCGCACCGAGCCGCCCATCGCTTTGATCGCATCCCAGAAACCGCCTGCCCCCAGACCGAGCTCGACACGCCCGTTCGAGAGCAGGTCCAGCGACGCCGCTGCCTTGGCAAGCATCGCCGGCGGCCGCAGTGGAAGGTTGGCGACATCCGGAAAAACGGTGACGCGCTCGGTGCGCATGGCGATCGCGGTGAGTAAGGTCCATGTGTCGTAGAAGCGACGCTGATACGGGTGGTCCTGGATCCCGATCAGCTCGATGCCGAGCTTTTCCGCGCGCACCGCCAGCTCGAGCGGCCGCATCGGACGCATGGAGTCCGGAAGGACGAAGTAGCCGAACTGGATTGGCCGCCCGTAGTCCATCTCCGGCTAGAAATCGTTTTCTCCTGCCTCCATTCCTGAATTAACGTCAGGCCATGGGAACAGAGCAGTATCACGAGCCGCCGGGGGAACTAAGCGAGGAAATGCGGACCTTCGCTCGCATGGCCGCGTCGCTGCAGGAGGAGGCTGAGGCGATCGGTTGGTACGAGCAGCGCATGTCGCTCGAGCGCGATGCTCAGGCGAAAGCGATCATGGAGGATGCTCAGGAGGAGGAGTTCAAACACTTCGCTATGGCGCTCGAATTCCTTTCGCGCAGGAAGCCGAAGTGGCAGGTCGTGTTGAAGGACGTGCTGTTCAAGCCAGGCGACATCGTCGAGCACGGCGAGGAAGCCGAAGAGGAAGAGAAGAAGATCTAGCCGGCGACCGACCTAACCATCTTTCTCACCGCCTCGATCTCGTCCGCGTTGACCGTGTGCGCCATTCCGGGGTAGAGGCGCACAGTCACGTCGGCGCCCATGCGCTCGAAGACCTGGCCGGCTTCGATCACCCGCTCCTTCGCGATGTATGGATCGACGTCGCTGCAGCCAAGGAATACCGGCGTTCGCTGGAAGCCGCCGGGATAATCCCTCGGCGTGCCGTCAGGACCGATCAGTCCGCCGCTGAGGCCGACCACACCGCCGTACCGGCGCGCGTTGCGAGCCGCAAATTCCAACGTCAGGCACCCACCCTGAGAGAAGCCGAGCATCACGACCTTCTGAACGGGGAGCGTCGTTTCGACATTGGCGACCAAGGTCGAGAGCACCTCGAGCGCCGAGCTCAGATAAGGCTCGTTGGCCTCGAGCGGCGCCGTGAATGGATTCGGATACCAGGCCGAACCGGCAGCCTGCGGCGCCAGGTACGCGACCCCGGCCAAGTTGAGCTCGTTGGCGATCGTCATGATGTCGGCCGCACCGGCCCCGCGACCGTGCACCAGGATCATCACCGCGCGTGCCCGATCCAGCGGTTCGCCCCCTTGGAGGACAGGTTGACCTTGATGAGGACCAGCCGTCGACATGCTCCCGAAAGTAACGTATTGCATGACGTGACGCAGCCCGCAGGGTCTTTCAACTACGCCAACCCGCGCGCGATCCATTGGGGCGCAGGCTCGGTTCAACACCTCGGACCGGAATTGGATCGATTGCAAGCCAAACGGGTCGCGCTGATCACGGCCCGTTCCTTGGTCGCCGAAAGGAAGCAGCTCGACCGCGTCCGCAACGCATTAGGCGCGGCTGAAGCACCGATCACAGAGGTCATCAGCCAGCACTCGCCAATATCCGAGATCGAGGCAGCGATCGGACGCATTAACGAAATCGGCGTTGACGGCATCGTCAGCTTCGGTGGTGGCAGCGCCATCGATGCGGCAAAGATGATCGCCGTCAAGCTCGCGGATCGCCACGGACTTGCCTACCGCGGGCTGCCTCACGTCGCAATCCCGACAACGCTGTCAGTGGCTGAGCTCGCCGGCGGCGCCGGCTACACAGACGAGGCCGGCGACAAGGCGGGCATGCGAGACGTTCGGCTTCTGCTCGATTCCGTGATCTACGATGCTGAGCTCACCCTCATCACGCCGATGTCGCTGTGGCTGTCGAGCGGGATCAGGGCGCTCGATCACGCGGTGGAAGGTTTCCTCGCCGACGGTTATCACCCGTTCTCCGATGTGATGGCCCTTGAAGCGATCAGCGGCTTGTTCGAAACGCTTCCGCGCGCCAAGTCAGCTCCCGACGATGTGGGTGTTCGAACCGAGAACCAGCTCGCCGCTTGGTTTTCTTACACGCTGCCCGGTCCGACGGCCAGCTCGCTGAGCCATGTCATGGGAAAGCAGATCGGCGCCCGATACGGAGTCCCGCACGGCGTGACCTCGTGCCTGCTCATGCCGCACGTGATGCGCTATCTGGCGATTTCGAAGCCCGATCGCATGGCGCTTGTCGCGGAGGCGACGGGCTCAGGCACCGACGCTCCCGGCGATGTGGAGAAGCTCATCGCCTCGCTCGAGCTGCCGCAGCACATCGCTGACTTTGGGATCGGCGAGGCGGAGCTGCGCAAAGCTGCCGACGAGCTAAGCGACCGCTACCCCGCCAAGGACCTGCTGAAGATCTATGTGGCCGCCCTCTAGCGTGCGCTCGCCTGGGTGGCGGCCACCTGCGTGGGTTTGATTCCGGTCACCGCCAGGATCTGGTCCTCACCAAGCGAGTCGTCCTTCAGCAAGGCCTGGGCGAGGGCGTCGAGCTGAGCGCGATGCTCGGTCAGCAGCCTCGACGCATCCGCAAAGCACTCATCCGCGATGCGTTTCACCTCGGTATCGATATCGCGGGCGGTCGCCTCGCTGTACGGGCGGTTGCCCAACCCGTTGGCCGACGGATCGTCGTTGAAAGCCAGCGGCCCGATCTTCGAGCTCATGCCCCACCTGACGACCATCTCGCGGGCGATCATCGTCACCTGCTGCAGATCGTTCGCGGCGCCAGTGGACACCGTCCCGTAGACCAGCTGCTCCGAAGCTCGGCCCCCAAGAGCACCCACAATGCGGGCCCGCAGGTAGTCCTCGCCATAGTTGAAGCGATCGTCGATCGGGCTCGAGATCGTGACTCCCAGCGACCCCCCATGAGGAATGATCGTCACCTTGCGCACCGGGTCGGCACCAGGCACGAGCAGACCCAGCAGCGCATGGCCTGACTCGTGGTAGGCGATGCGCTCGCGATCGCTAAGCGAAAGCATGAGGTGGCGCTCGGTCCCAAGCAGCACCCTGTCGATGGCCTCGTAAAAATCCTCCTCATTGACGGAGGTCTCGCCCTTCCGGGCCGCGCCCAGGGCGGCCTCGTTGACCAGGTTCTTCAGGTCGGCGCCGACAAGACCAGGCGTGCGGCCGGCGATCTCGTCCAGGCTCACGTCCGGCGCGAGCGGCACCTTCGTCGCGTGAATCTTGAGGATCGCCTCGCGGCCTCGCCGATCTGGGGGCTGCAGCGTGACGCGGCGGTCGAAGCGTCCAGGCCGCAGCAGGGCCGCGTCGAGCACATCGGCGCGGTTGGTGGCGGCGAGGACGATCACGCCCTTGCCAGGCTCGAAGCCGTCCATTTCCGTGAGGATCTGGTTGAGGGTCTGCTCCTGCTCGTCGTTGCCGCCGATTCGGAACCCCGAGCTCCGGCTGCGGCCGATCGCGTCCAGCTCGTCGATGAAGATGATCGCGGGAGCCGCAGCGCGCGCCTTTGTGAAGAGATCGCGTACACGAGACGCGCCGACACCGACGATCGCCTCCACGAACTCGGACGCTGATTGGCTGAAGAACGGAACCTTGGCTTCGCCGGCTACCGCCCGGGCCAGCAATGTCTTGCCAGTCCCTGGCGGGCCGATAAGAAGGACCCCTTTGGGCACGCTGCCGCCCAGCTTTTCGTACTTTTGGGGCTCGCGCAGGAAATCGACCAGCTCCTGCAGCTCCTGCTTGACCTCGTCGATCCCCGCGACGTCGGCGAACGTGGTGGCAGGGCGCTCAGGGTCATAGAGGCGGGCTCTGCTCTGGCCGAATGACCCGAGCAAACCGCCAGCGCCGCCCGAGCTCTGAGCCCTACGTATCAGGTAGATGAACCCAAAGACCAGCAGCAGGGTCGGTCCGAAGCTGAGAAGCAAGGTCTGCCAGAGCGGAGGTGGAGCGTTCTCCGGCTTGGCATTGATGGTGACGCCGTGCTGCTCCAGCAGCGGCTCCAGGCTGTCGTCGGCAAACGAGGGGCGCTGCGTCGTGAAGTGGGTGGCGCTGACCGAGCTGCTCGAAGACTCCTTGATCGCGGTCTTGGTCACGCCAGTGATGGCATCTCCGGTGGTCGTCACGCTGACCACGTTGTCGGCGGCTACCTGCTGCTTGAAGACGTTGTACGGGATCGTGATGGTGGTCGGCTGGGCGGGCGCAAAGAGAACGTTGGTGACGAAGATGTTGATGAGCAGCAGGATGCCCAGCGTGATCCAGAAGCGCGCCGTACGAAATGGGTTCGGCCGCGGGGGAATTGGGCCCTTCGCAGGGCTTGGCGGGCTGGAGGGGCTGGACGACGGCGGCCGCTGAATCGACATGCCTTGACCCTACGCGGTTTTGGACCTCAATGCCTCCGGCGCTCCGCTCGCTTCATCGATGAGCCGAGCCGGAGCGGGCGGCCTCCGATCGACAGCACTTCTCGCGCCGCCAGCTCCAGGCTCAGATCAACGCCGGCGGCCGGCCTGACGCGGAGCCATCGCATTCCATACATCCAGACACTGGTGAAATGGATGGCGGGCACGAAGCCATTCTGGGCGACCGCCTTCGCTGCCGGGATGTCCAGGCTGCCGATCCACAGCCTCTTTTTACCCTCGGTCCGCGCCTGCGCGGCGATTCCATTCACGATCGCTCGAAAGAAACCCTTGCGCCGGTGGTCTGGATGGGTGGCGCAATTCCAGATGTAAGCCTCGTCTGGACCAGGGCTGATCTCGAGCTCGACCTCTCCGATCCACTCACTGTCCGTGGACAACCAGCCAAATGCGACGACCTCACGGCCCAGCCGCGCTGCAAAGCAGCGAGCTCCTCTCGCCAGGCGCGGGGCGACGAGATCGCCGTCGGGACCCATGACCGCGGCAACATCGGCGGCCGACTCCCCTGTGACCTCATGGACGACCGGGCCTCCCCACCCGGCCGCGCCGTCCGCTGGGGCCCCCGCGCCATGGGCGCGGGAGGCAGCCTCCCCGCGTGGCGGGGAGGCGAGGGCAGGCGGACCCGCCGGACGCAGGTCCGCCGCCCACACCGTGGAACGGATCAGAAGGGGAAGAAGAGGTGGCGCACCTTTTCGATCACTTCGGGGTCGCCGCTTGCCGATCCGCCAGGGAATCGGCCGAAGTGCGTCAGTACCTCCTCCTGCGGCGAAGCAAAACTGAACAGCGCGTCGCAGCCTTCGAAGTTGCCTTTCTCGGGCTCGTACGCGAACTTGCCGTCTTTGACCGTGCAGCGCCACATGCCGCCCCACGGCCCGGCCACCTCGATGCCATAGGTGATGTCGACACCCTTAGCGGCTTTCTCATCGACCGTGTTCTGCCAGAAAATGAACGTGAAGGGCAGGATCAGGCCGGCGCTCGCCTCGTCGATGTTGGCGAGCTTGTTGCCCAATCCGTACTCGATGTCATAGGGGTGAATCCCGTAGTCCATGATCTGGAACGTGGCATAGGCGCCGGCCGGGACGGGCCCCGCGTACGGGTGCGAGACCATGAACCCCGTCCACTCATCTGGTTTCAATGCGTCCAGCATTCCGTCGAGCTTCTCGTAGTCCTTCTTGAACCGGTTGAGCGCTTCCTCACGTGGCAGCTTGCGGAAATCCAGCGCGTGGTCGTTGAGCGTACCGCCCATCGCGGCCATGCCCATTGGAGTAGGCGTCTCGCCCTTCTTGGCCGCGTCCCAGTTCTTGAAGTAGCCCTCCATGACGTCGATCATGTGACCAACCAGGTCCCGCGTCTCCCACTCGGTGCATCGCGTCTGCACGTTCCAGTTCCTCGGGTCCGAGACCAGGCGTGTGAACTTTTCTCGGTCTCGACGCATGACGCTCATGACCGTGGGTTTGGATTCCGCCGCGAACGGGTTGACCGGTGCAATCGTTGCGGTACTCATAAGCTCGCTACCCTCCAGACCTTCTTGGTTTCAGACCACCGAAAACCCGCGTCAGTGTCCTGCGCCGCGCGCCGCGGTGGTCGGTACGACGATCGGCGGCAGGTTGAATTTCAAGTTCTCGCGCCGCTCTTCGTACTGAGGCGGCAGCTGCAGAGACGTGCCGAGCGCGTCGGCGGGCTCGTCTACGGTGAAACCCGGCTGGTCGGTGGCGATCTCGAAGAGGACGCCACCCGGCTCGCGGAAGTAGATTGAGCGGAAGTATTTGCGCTCGATCACGGGCGTCACGTTGCGGCCCGACTTGACGAGAACCTCGCGCCAGTCGAGCTGGTGAGCGTCGTTCGAGGCGCGCCAGGCCACATGGTGGACGGTCCCGACGGCCTCCTCCCCCACCGGCGCTTCAGGGGCGTCGAGCACGTCGACCAACGAGCTGGGCCCACCCGCACCGGTTTCAAAGCGCGTGCGATTGCCCTCGCTGCCGACTTTGCGGAAGCCCATGCCGTCGGTCAGGAAACCGATGGTGGCAAGGTCCGACTCTTCGGTCAACGTCACCGAATAGAAGCTGCGGATCTGGTGATCTGGATCGACCGGTCCATCGGGCCACGGCTTCCAGCGCTCATCTGAGGCTTCGCCGACGAGCTCGATCTGGATGGTGTCGAAGTCTGCGAGGACGAGAGTGTCGATGCCGAATCGGGTGGTGCGCGCCGCCTCGACGCCGAGGCCGCTCAATCGCTTCGCCCAGAAGTCCATAGAGCGGCCGGGGACTGCGAACGAGACCACGGTCACCTGCCCGCTGCCCGCCGGCCGCCAGGGCAGGTGCGGCCAGCCGAAGAATGTCATCGCGCTTCCAGGCGTTCCCAGATAGTCGCCAAAGTAGATGTGGTAGGTATCGGGGACGTCGAAGTTGACGGTCTTCTTTATGAACCGGAGGCCCAGCACACCCACGTAGAAGTCGACGTTCTTCTGTACGTCACCGGTGATGCAGGTGACGTGATGGATTCCGGGCACGTTGGCGGGCACGGCCAACTTATGTTAGTCCGTGCGGTTGTGCTCGGAGGCCTCGTCCTCGACGCGGCTCCAGATCTCGCCGGCGAGCGGTTCCTTGAGCTCCTCCTGGATGTGCGCGACCAGGCCAATGGCCCGGGCCATCACCGCGACTCCACGACCCACCTGCCAAGGGACATCGAGCTCGGAGAGGATTGCGCCGATGGCGCCGGTCGCGTTGACTGGCAGCTCACGATCGAATGCCCGACCAGCCTCTTCGGAGATGAGCTGCATGAGCTCCACGTAACGTCCCGACAGGCCGTTCTCGGCCGCGATCGCGAACAGTCTCGCTGTTCGAGGATCGACGGGCTTGTGGATCGGGTGTCCGAGCCCCGCGATGGACTGCTTCGCCTGCTTGTAGCTCGCAACGATCTCGCGCGCGACCTCGCGCAGGTCTTCACCGGGTCGTGATTCCGCGAGCGCTTGCTGCAGCGTGCGGGCAGCTTCCTCGATCGAGCCGCCAAACCGCGATCCCATGCCGAGCAGGCCCGCGGCGACCGCGGCCTGCAGCGACTCAGGCGCGCCGAAATATGTGAGGCGCGCGGCAATCGCGCTCGGGGTCAGGCCGTGCTCGACGAGTGTGACTGCGATCGCGTTGAAGACAGTAGATTCTTGCGGCGTCGGGAGCCGGCCTTTCAGCTCGAGGAACGCGAAGTCGCCGAGCGATACCTTGCCAATCAAGTCGACCAGGTCGTGGCCCTGCACGACGATGCGATCCGTGGTGCTCCACCCCAGGTCCGACTTCAACTTCTTGCGCTTCGCGCTCAAGGCCGCTTCACCGTCAGCCTGGTCTTGTAGCCACTCTCGCCAAACGCCCGCTCAGGGATGAGGTCGACCTTGGCGCGGAAGGTCAGTGTGGAATGGATGGCCGCCTCGATCTCCTCAGCGAGCCTTTCATCGGCGTGGTCGCCATCCGGTACCTCGACCTCGACCGGCACTGGCGGCGTCACGCTGACGTCGGGCGCCTTGCGAATCACACGCGCGCGGCCGGTGACGCGAGGCCGGAACCTGCCGACCACAGCCAGGATGGCCGAGGGATAGACGTTGACTCCGCGCACGATGAACATGTCGTCGCGCCGACCGATGACGCGCATCCGCCATGTTGACCGGCCGCAGTCACATGGGAAGCCTTCGATCTTCGCAATGTCGCCGCTCAGGAACCGCACCACCGGCATCGCCTCTCGCGTGAGATGTGTGTAAACCAGCTCGCCGACGGCGCCTGCCTCGATGGTCATCGGCTCGCGAGAGTCGGGGTCGACGAGCTCTGCCCAGACGTGGCCGCCGCCGCAGAAGTGCATTCCTTGCTGTTCCGGGCACTCACCGAAGAGAGAGGGCGCGATGTCGCCGATCCCCATCACCTCTGTCACGGTGGCGCGTAGCGCTGTCTGGATGTGATCGCGAATAGCAGGAATGCCGCCGCCGGGCTCGCCACCGGTGACGATGTGGGTGAGCGCGCTTGGGCCGAGCTCGCGTGGAGTGGAGGCCAGGTTGGCGAGGAACTGCGCGAACGATGGCGTGCCCAGCAACGTGTCCGCGAGTCCCGCCTTGAGGCCGAAGATGACGCGGTCCGTGTCACCCGGCGCGACCGGCACGGATCCGCATCCGATTCGCGAGAGCACGAAATGGGTGTGCCCGGCGACGAACGGGCCCGCGCCGAAGGTGGTGAGCACGCTGCTGTGGTCGTGGATGCCGGTCGCAAAGTAGGTACGCGTGCCGATCGCGGTCCACATGTCCATGTCCGCGTGCGTGAGCGCGATCACGGTGGGCACCCCGGTGGTGCCGCTGGTCTGGTAGACGCGTTTGACCTGCTCCGGTGTAACGCAGAGGTTGGTCCCGAACGGCGGCGCCCCGTCGATCGCCTGCTTGAGCTCGCCCTTGGTGCTGAACGGGAGCTCCGCGATCTCGGTCAGAGTCACCTTTGCGTCGCGGATGCCCGCGTCGCGGAACTTGCGCGCGTAGAACGGCGAATGATCCATGAGGTGGCGGAACTGGCGGTCCCAGGCCGGGGCCGCGCGCGCGAAGGCTTCGTCGTGCGTCTCGGTCTCGACGTCGCGGTCCCAGATCGGGTCGCGGTCGCAGGTGTCGCCGGCGAGCCGGCCCGGTGCGTGCGAGATCATGCGGCGGGTCGAGTTTACGTGGCGAGCGAAGGACCGTCGGGCATCTGACCCTCGTCCAGCCAGGTACGCAGGTGCGCCTCGGCGATACGAGCTGCGCCTGAGAGCGGGCCCTGAGGGTCCTTCAGGCTTTCCTTTGTGAGCTCTCGCACCCGCTTCTCGACCGCGGCCACCGCCTGGTCGGGGTTCTGGAGACCGTCGGTCACGTATCCGATCGTGGCGCCGGCGTTGCATACGAAATCCGCAAGCGCGGGAATGCCGCGCTCCTTGAGCACGCCGAGCGCGGCGGCGCTGTAAGGAACGTTCGCGCCCGGGGCGACCACGCGAGCCTTGAGAGATCGCGCCCGCCGTTCGTCGATCACCCCGATACGTGCGCCGGGAACCAGGACGTCGGCATCGACGTCGAACAGGTCCGTGGCGTTGCTGACCTCGGTGCCCAAGTGCTCGATCAGGCGGTCGCCATGTTGGACCCGGAGCTGCAGCAACTCGTCGACGTCAAAGCCCGCCGCGCGCTGGACAGAGCCATGAATGGTCGAGAACGCGATGATGCGCGCACCGCGCCGAACCATCTCCACGGCGGTCGCGCCTCCGACCTTGCCAAATCCCTCGATGGCCACGGTGAGTCCTTCGAGGCCGCCGAGAACTGTCTCTGCCGCAGTCGTAACCCCGAGACCGGTGAGGTAGGCGTCGAGTGGCATGCCCATGTACTCGGTGTGCATGAGGTCTGCTTGGTCCGTTCCCGGCAGCGAGCGGAGGTCGTCCGGCGTCGTGCCGAGGTCGGTGGCGGTCAGAAACTTCGTCGACTGCACGAGAGGCCGGATCTCGTCGACGTAGCGGCGGACGGCGTCATCCCGGTCCACACGCGTGGCCCGGATCGCGCCTTTGGCGCCGCCGAAGTTGGTGCCGAGGACCGCGAACTTGTAGGTCATCGCACGCGCGAGCAGCTGCGTCTCGCGCTCGGTGACGTCGGGCGCAAGACGTGTGCCGCCGGCACTCGTCGGACATTCGAAGTCGAATGCGATGTACGCGTCCACCGTCTGCAGTCGTAGCGTCCTCATCGTCCACTAAGGTTGGCAGGATGCCAGACCGCTTGTTGACGACCGTCGTCGGCAGCTATCCCCAGCCCGACTGGCTCGTCGACCGCGCGATGCTGGGCAGCCGTCTGCCGCCGCGCACGCGAGCGCTGGAGATCTGGAGGGTGGCTAGCGGGTTTTTGGAGCAGGCGCAGGACGACGCGACGGTGCTGGCAATCCGGGACATGGAGCGTGCCGGGATCGACATCATCACCGACGGCGAGATCCGCCGCGAGAGCTATTCGAACCGCTTCGCGACAGCCCTCGAGGGCATGGACCTGGACAACCCGGGAACCGCGCTCGACCGGACCGGCCATCCAAACCCCGTGCCGCGAGTGGTGGGACCGATTCGGCGCGTGCACCCGGTCGAGCTGCGCGACGTCGAGTTCTTGCGCGCGACCACGACTAAAACCATCAAGGCGACGCTGCCGGGTCCATTCACGATGTCGCAGCAGGCGCAGGACGACTTCTACCACGACGAGGAGGCCCTGGCGATGGCGCTCGCAGAGGCCGTCAACGAGGAGGTGCGCGACCTGTTTGCGGCCGGCGCCGACGTGGTTCAGCTTGACGAGCCGTACCTTCAAGCTCGCGCCGAGAAGGCGCAACGCTTCGCAGTCAAAGCGATCAACCGCGCCTTGGACGGTATCGGCGGGACGACTGCTCTGCACACGTGCTTCGGGTATGCGCACATCGTTCATTCGCGCCCGACTGGATATCCATTTCTCGAGGAGCTGGCGGACGTCAGCGCGCAGCAGATCTCATTGGAGTCGGCGCAGCAGAAGGTCGACCTGTCGGTATTGAAGAGCCTGTCGCGCAAAACGGTGATCGTCGGCGTCATCGACCTGGCAGATGACAGCCCCGTGGAGGATGTAGACACCATCGTCGCGCGCATTCGCAACGCCCTTCGGTTCGTGGAGCCGGAGCGGCTGATCCTCGCCCCTGACTGCGGGATGAAGTACCTGCCGCGGCTGAAGGCTTTCGGTAAGCTGACGGCGCTGGCCCGGGCGGCGGCCAAGGTTAGCGCTGAGCTGAGCTAGTTCTGCGGTCTGGTCGGGCTCTTCGTCTTTCTCCGGACCACCACTGGCGCTGGAACGTTCTTCATGCGCCCGAGCGACATCAGCTCATCCATTGCGACACGCGCCAGCCGGACCGCCCGCGCATAGGCGGCCTTGCTCGGCTTCGCCGAGTGCCCGAGGCTTGCACGCGCCTTGAGAGTGCCATCGATGTACTCGCGCGCCAGCTGCGATGAATCCTTGGCCATTCTTATCCTCCTGACAGCTCGGCCCAATAACGATCAACAATCAATTCGGCGAACCACTGGTACCAGTACTTCTGGGTGAGCTTTCTCTTAGCCAGATAAGCCCTGAATTCGGGCGCAACCTCGAGCTCGGCGACGAGTAGGTTGACGATGTCGTCCGGCCGGATCTCCTTGATGAACCCACGTGTTGCGTTATACGCGTGCTTGGCCTTGGCGCGCCAGAGGGCCTGGTCAGTCTCGAGAAAGGCAACGAGCCCGGCGTCCTTGAGGTCCTGAAGCTTCTTTTGGGTTAGGGCCACGGCTATGGCCACAAGACCATGCGCGTAACCCAACCGGCTGCCACGAACACCGCGACCAGCTGAAGGATGAGGAAAGCGACCGTCCATCCGTAAAGCCAGGCTGGGCCGCCCAGCGCCAGCCAGGTAACGCACAGCGTCACGGTGACCAGTCCGAGGCCGAACGTACTGAACAATGAGATGCCGGCGATCCTGTACGGCCGGACCACGGATTGCGGCGCATTGCCCGCGTACGACTGATACGCGGCGATGGTGATTCCGAGGAAAACGAGCACAAAGCCGGCCAGAGCCGCCGCTACACCCAACGCGCCAATAACCACGTCTCTCGGCTCAATCATGGTTTGGCGGGAGTGCAATCGTGGTCAGACGCCTGAGCCGTTGTCAAGCTGAACGAGGTCGCGTGAGGTTAGGAGCTCGCGCCGCAGCAACGATGATCGGGATCCCGAGAACGGACCCGAGGCACGTCAGCGACAGCACGACGCCGGCAAGGATGGCCGCCACGCGGGACCAGGACGCCCGGATGGAAACGCCGACCAGCGCGATGACCGAAATGGCGAACAGGACGGCAACCACCGCGGCGAAGGTGTAGTCGCTCGAAGTGTTCGCGCCACCTGCAAAGGCACTCACGCCGGCGAGCACAAAGACACTCGAGATCAGCACGGCGATCGCCAGCACGACTATCAGGAAGATTCGAAGTCCCGGCGACGGCGCCAGGGGCGAAGGAGGGGGTGGCATCCAGTAGCCCGGTGGTGGAGGCACGTATCCGGGCTGTGCCGGCGTTGCCGGCATCACGGCGCTTCGTGGCTGCCATTGGGTGCCGTCCCACCACCACTGGCCGTCCGCCGACCACTGGGGCGGCGCGCCAGGGGGCTGCTGCATCCCACCATTGTCAGTCGCCTCTTGTCACTATGTTGGGAGTGGATCTGATCGAGCGAATCCGGTCATCCGTTATCGGGGAAGACGAGGCGGTCATGGGCCCCTTCGGCCCACGCCGTGTGACCTACGCCGACTACACCGCCTCCGGGCGCGCGCTCTCCTTCATCGAAGACTTCATCCGCGAGGTCGTACTCCCCCTGTATGCCAACACGCATACGGAGTCCTCGGGCACCGGGCTGCAAACGACCCGCTTTCGCGAAGAGGCCCGCGAGATCATTCGCGGCGCGCTCGGCGCCAACCACGAGCACGCCGTGATCTTCTGCGGGTCGGGCTCGACTGGTGCGATCAACCGCATGGTGGAAGTCTTGAATCTGCGCCTACCCGCAGACTTGGACGACCACTACCACCTGTCCTCGCGGATTCCAGCCGACGAAAGGCCGGTCGTCTTCATCGGCCCTTACGAGCACCACTCCAACGAGTTGCCCTGGCGCGAGTCGATAGTCGACGTCGTGGTCATCCACGAGGACCACGATGGCCACATCGACCAGCAGCAACTGGAGGTGGAGCTAGCTCGGTATAGCGACCGGCCGCTGAAGATCGGCTCCTTCTCTGCAGCGTCCAATGTCACGGGGATCATCAGCGACTGGCGCGCCATCTCGGTTCTGCTCCATCGCAACGGCGCACTCTCGTTCTGGGACTTTGCCGCCGCTGCGCCGTACATGGAAATCAAGATAGGCTCCGCATCGGCGGGGCCCAACGAGCCCTATCTGGACGCGGTTTTCATCTCCCCGCACAAGTTCATCGGCGGCCCGGGCACGCCTGGCGTGCTGGCCGCCAGGCGAGAGCTGTTCAAGAACCGGGTGCCGAGCGTGCCCGGAGGGGGGACGGTCGCATACGTCAATCCGTCTGAGCACGTCTATCTGACAGACATCGAGCACCGCGAAGAGGGCGGCACGCCGGCGATCGTCGATTCGATCCGCGCAGGTCTCGTGTTTCAGCTCAAGGAGGCGGTCGGAGTGCCGGAGATCCGGCGCCGCGAGGAGTCGTTCATCCGTCGGGCGATCGAACGCTGGCGGCTCCAGCCGAATCTCGAGATACTCGGGAATCCAGACCTCGATCGGCTCTCAATCGTTTCCTTCGTGGTCAAGGCTCACGGTCGCTATCTCCACCACAACTTCATCGTCGCCGTGCTCAACGATCTCTTTGGGATCCAATCGCGGGGTGGCTGCTCCTGCGCCGGTCCGTACGGACATCGCCTGCTGGGGATTGACCTCGAGACGTCGCACGAATTTGAGCGCGAGATCAACCGAGGCTGCGAGGGGATCAAGCCGGGTTGGGTTCGGGTCAACTTCAATTACTTCATCTCGGAGGCGGTTTTCCAGTTCATCCTGGACGCGGTCGACCTCGTCGCGGCCGAGGGCTGGAGGCTCCTGCCCGAGTACCGATTCGACCCGTTAACTGGGATGTGGACCCACGCTGCTGGATCGCCCGAGCCGCCCCTCAGCCTGCGCGACTTGAGTTACAGCGACACCAAAATGCCGACCTCAGCGCACCGGCACATGGAACCCGAGAGTGCGCTTCCCAGCTACCTGGAAGAGGCGCGGAGAATCCTGGCCGCACCCCGCAGCGCACCTAAACCGGTCGAGCTGAGCGCGGACTTCGAGCAACTGCGCTGGTTCTGGCTCCCCGCGGAGTTCCCAGCCCTTCTGAACGCAAAGTAAGCAAAGGGAGGCGCACCCCGTAGTGGCCTCCGTCTGGAATCCGAGGTCCTATGGAATCGAGACGTGAGGAACCAGTTCTCCGGCACGCTGTTACTGCGATTGTGACCTTCAACCGTTCTCATTTAGATGAGGCCTGAAGTGGGATCCGTTCACGCCGGAAACGCTCTCAAGAGAGCGGCGGCCAACCCCGTGATCGAGCTCCTGGAACGTCTGGGCTATGTTGCCCGCGGTGTCCTGTACGGCGTCACGGGATTGCTAGCCCTGGGTTTGGCCCTTGGGATCGGGGTGGGCCAGGCCACCGATCTGACAGGAAGCCTCGTGTTCTTGATTGGCACGCCGTTCGGGAAACTGCTGCTGGTCGTCATGGCAGTCGGCCTCGCCGCGTACTCGTTGTGGGGTTTCATCAGGGCGCTGTACGACCCTTTGCACCGTGGCAGTGACGCATCTGGCTATGTGGCGAGGCTTGGTTTCCTCACGAGCGCACTTTCTTACGGGGCGATCGTGATCTTCGCACTCCAGCTCCTCGCCGGGTCAGGCGGTGGCGGGGGCGAAAGTACGCAGAAAACGATCGCTTCCATCCTCACCCACCCGGCCGGCGGCCTGGTCACTGCCATCATCGGCCTCGTCGCGATCTCGGTCGGCCTCGGGCAGTTCCTCGAAGCCTACCGAGCGAGCTTCGCGAAGGATCTCAAGGGCACGGAGATGAGCGCCTCCGAACGAGATATCGCGGTGAAGCTCGGCCGCTTTGGGATGTTCGCCCGAGGCGTCATTTTTGTAGTCATCGGTTGGTTCATCGTGCAGGCCGGCCTCCATCACGACCCGGGCCACGTTCAAGGCTTTGGAGGTGCGTTCCTCTTCCTGTTGGGCCAGCCCTTCGGACGGGTGTTGCTGGGAATCGTGGCGCTGGGATTCGTGGCGCTGGGTCTCCACTCCTTTGCATGCGCGCGCTGGATCCGGCTGATGGGCAGCTGAACTCTTCGCCATCCCGATGATGCGAGCAACATGAGCACGACCTTGCCTAACGCCAAACGCGCGACCAGCATGGTGATTATCAGCCCCAAGGCGGGCTCGATGACTCCGGAAGTCGAAGCCAAGCTGCGCAAAGCATTCGCCAGCAGCCTCGTAGTCGAATTCGATACCAAAATCGACATCGAGAAGCTCGTCACCCCCACTGCCATGGTCGTTGTCGCGGGCGGCGACGGGACCATCGGGTGGGTGGTTCGCAGGCTTGTGGACACCAAGCACCCCCTCGGAATACTCTCGATGGGAACCTTCAACAACTTCGCGAAGTCGCTCCACCTGCCCACGACTGTCGATGCGGCAATTCGCGTGATCAAGAATGGGAAACCCCATCCGATCACGCTCGGCCGCTTGAATGGAAAGGTGTTCCTTGAGGCGGCCGCGATCGGCCTGTTCGGCGAGACCATTGCCGCCGGCGAATCGGCCAAGGACCGAGCGTTTGGTGCGTTCGCCGAGGATGTGCAACACGTTGCCGAGGCGAGGCCGTTCACGTATGTGCTGACAGGCGACATCAGGGGCAGCGGCACCGCCATGTCTCTCGTGTTCACCAACACAACGTCGATCGGCTCCCAGATGCCGGTCAGCGACAAGACGCCAGAAGACCCCTACCTGGAGCTCTCGGTACACGCCGGCGGCAGCCGCAGAGACATCGTCAAGCGCTTGCTGGCGCGCGCCGTGCTGTCCAAGCACCGTGAGGGAGGTCTTGGCCAGGTGTTCAAGTTCCGCAAGCTGGAGGTGACCACCAAGCCGAAGGTGCGGATTTACGCCGACAATGCCCACCTGGGCCGAACGCCAGCCACCATCACAGCCGAGTTGAGCGCTTTGAAAGTAATCCTGCCTCGATGAGCTCCCTCCCGAAGGACGACACGCCGGCGATGGCAGAACCGAAGCAAGCAGCAAACGAAGTTCTTGCCGGGCAGCCAGGACCGGCGGCAAGGCGCTGGCTCCTCCCCACCACCCTGGTCGCCTTCATCCTCTTCGCCATCGACACCTTCCTGGTCGTACAGAACCAGGTACTGCCGTTCGACGTCCCGATCGCGAAGTTCATCCAGCAGATCAACTGGGGCCCGCTCGTCTACCCGATGCAGCTCATCAATGCGAGTGCCGGCATCTGGCAGGTCCTGCTCGGTGTCGCTGCCATCGTCGCCCTCTTCGTCTACGAGCGGCGTGCCGGATGGCTCATGTTGATCGGCAGCATCTCAAGCCTGCTCGACAACATCATCAAGCTCATCGTCTCGCGGCAGCGCCCGCCTTCGGACCTCGTCCACATTCTCAACCCGACCACCGGTTTCAGCTACCCCAGCGGGCACGCTGTCTTTTTCACCTGGCTGAGCTTCATGCTCGCCTTCTCGCTCGCGCCGAGGGTCCATCCCCGTTACCGTTCGATCCTGTGGATCGCGGCGGCGGTCGTGATCGTGCTTACGTGTATCGCGAGGGTCTGGGCCGGCGACCATTGGCCCAGCGACGTCCTCGGCGGCGTCCTTCTCGGAATCGGCTGGTCGGCGTTCGTGCTCTGGCTTCCTGAGCGCTGGCTGCCGTCCCCTACCTTTAAATGGTTCGCGAGGCGGCGACCCGCGTGATTGAGTAATCCAGGCCGGACGGATCTGTCGACGGAATGGCCTGAGCTGCCCTACAAGGCGTGGCTCGACACCAAAGACACCCTTCACATGTGCCTTCAGGTGATCGGCAAGGTGCGGCTTGCGCTCACGCCCCGGCAGCCGCAATGGGCAAACGTCCCGCTGTACCTGACTGCCCGAGGGCTGACCACGACTCCGATGCGGGGCGCCCATATGGCCTTTGAAATCGTGGTCGACCTCATCGACCACGAGGTCATCATCACCACCGCACGCGGACAGATCGAGCGAGTTCCTCTCGTCTCCCGGCCGGTCGCGGACTTCTATCGAGAATTCATGGGCCGGCTCCGGGGCCTTGGTATCGAGGTCAAAATCTGGACCACTCCGTCCGAAGTCGCGGATCCCATTCCATTCGAAGAAGACTCGATCCATGCCACCTACGATCCGTATTGGGCCAACCGATTCTGGTGGATCCTTTCGCAGGTCGCGCTCGTGGTGGAGGAGCATCGCGCTCCCTTTCGCGGCAAGACGTCCGCCGTTCAATTCTTCTGGGGCACCTTCGATCTCGCGAACTTTCGCTTCTCGGGCCGACCCGCTGTTCCTCCACCCAACGCCGACCTCATCGCGCGCATTGGAGGCGATGCCGAACAGATATGCGCCGGGTTCTGGCCTGGCGACAATCGAGTATCTGAGCCGGCGTTCTACGCCTACGCCTATCCCAAGCCGGTCGGCATCGAGTCGGACGTGGTTCGGCCACGAGGCGCCGCCTGGAATAACGAAATGGGCGAGTTCATCTATCCCTATCAGGCGGCACGCCTGACCAGCGACCCGCGGCGGGCGATCCTGGATTTCTTCGAAAGCACCTACGACGTCGGCGCGAAGAGGCAGGGTTGGAGTGGAGATCTAGTCAGCATCGGCTGATAAGTAACGGTACGTAAGCCTAGAATCGCGCCCAGCATGATGCCTGGCCGGGTTCAGAACACCACGGCCGGTCGCGTGCGCGCGAGCGTCGTGGTCGGCGTCGCGGTCGTGCTGGCGGTGACGGCGTTCGCGGTTCAGGCGCCAGAGCTGGCTTCAGCCGCCGGGCGAGGATGTGTCATCCCGGGCAGCGATGGCCCAAATGCCGCGTTGACCGGCATCGTCAACTCCTACTACCCCGCAACCGCCGGCGCTGCAGCCGGCTCGACGGCAATCTCGGTGGGCGCTCGGATTCCGGGCGCATCGCCGCCGATCGCGTCCGGCGATCTGCTCCTGGTCATCCAGATGCAGGATGCCGACATCTCGGGCACCAACGCGGTCACCTATGGCGACGGCGCAACGGGCCGAGGCTCGACGGGCATCAGTTCGACCGGCCTGTACGAGTACGTCGCTGCGAGGAACGCGGTCGTTGCCGGCACGGTGAACATCGCCGGGACTGGTGGCGGCGGTGGCCTCGTGAACGGTTACCACTTCTCGACCGCGGTCACCGCGACCCATGGCTTCCGAACCTTCCAGGTGCAGCGTCGCCGGCGGCCGGCCTTCGGCGCGCTTCCAGTCCTGCTCTGCCTTGTTGTCAGCGCGCTCGCAATCAGCCCGTCCGTGGAGTCCGTGGCGCCCGCGCCGATCACGTCGATGTCGGCATCAGCGCCGGCGATCGCCGCTGACATCCCCGCCGGCACCGAGCTGATCGGCACCACGATTGTCACCGAATCCAAGCCTGCCCCACCAGTCGAGGAGAGCTTCCACATCGCCGTCGGCCCGATCACGCCCTCGCGGCTTCGGATTGAATCGATTGCAGTGGACGCCCCGATCGCGGGAGTCGGCCTCGGCCGCGATGGTTCCATGAGCGTCCCAGACAACCTCTGGGTTTCGGGATGGCTGTCGAGCAGCTCGCGCCCGGGCCAGACGGGAACGGCGGTGATCGCCGGTCACCGAGGGATCGGCACCCCTGCCCTGTTCAGCCACCTTGAGAATCTGCGGCCCGGTGACCGGATCCACGTGTCTGACGCCAGTGGCGGCGAGCTCGTTTACGAGGTGACGGGCGTGGCGTCGCTCGACCTGAGCGTGGCATCACAGCTCCAGGTCTTCGGGCCCACGGCACAAATGGAGCTGGTATTGATCACCTGCATAGGCCGGTACTCACCCAGCACCAGCACGTACGACCATCGACTCGTCGTGTTCAGTCGCCTGGTACCGCCGAACTCGTGATTAGCCTGATTCTTCGAACTGACAGCGGCCTCCTGTAGCGACATAATCCACGTCGCCGTGATACTGCCGGCGAGGTCGCTCGCCCCATTCGTAGATCCATTGACGGTGCCGCCTCGCCGCGTAATCACGGCACCGACGAGGCTGACCGTACGTCTGGAAACTGCGATGCACCGTTTCCATCGCGATCTCGCACCATCCCGCGTGTGGGCCTACGACGGCCGTCTTCCCGGCCCCACGATTGAGGTCGACCGCGGGATTCCGGTCGAGGTGCAGTGGGAGAACCACCTGTCAGGCACGCTCCCCGTCGTCGTCGTCCGATCCCCCACGCATGACGAGAATGGGGTGCCGGTGCAATGCCTGCCCGGCCGGAGCGGCGGCGCCCTCGATCCGAACGCCGCATCGCTCCCTGGATACGCCGTTGTGCACCTCCACGGTGCAGTCACTCAGGCAACAAGCGACGGCTGGGCCGAGAACCTGATCGCGCCGGGCCAGTGGTCGCTCGACGCCTATCAGAACGATCAGCGCGCTGCGCTGCTCTGGTACCACGACCACGTGATGGGTGTCACCCGCCTCAGCCTCTATGCCGGACTCGCAGGTCTGTGGATAGTGCGCGACGCGCGAGAGCGTGAGCTGGAGCTGCCCGAGGGCCCGCCCTACGAGCTGCCGCTTCTGCTCGCCGACCGAAACTTCGATGTGGCTTCAGACGGCAGCCTTACCGGAGAGCTGCTGCACAAGACCGACCCCGATGTGATGGAGTGCTTCAGCCCATTCACCACCGTCAACGGCGTGATCTGGCCTGATGTCGAGGTCGAGCCCACCACCTACCGCTTCCGAGTGTTGAACGGATCGAACGCGAGGACATTCCGCCTGGTCCTCACCCGAGAAGGCCAACTGGATCACTTGCGCATCAGCCAGATCGGCAGTGACGGTGGGTTGCTGCTCGCGCCGGTTTCAATCCCGGTTCAGGGTCTGGTCCTGGCATCGGCAGAACGCGCCGACATCCTCATCGACTTCTCGGATCTCGTGGTTGGAACCGAGCTCACCTGGTGGAACAACGCGGCTGCACCGTTCAACGGCGCCTTCGCCGACCCCTCGACCGCCGGCTCGGCTGACCTGGCGGGCCTCCTGCCTTATCCGGAGGTGCTTCGATTTCGCGTTGTCCAGGGACGCCGGCGCACGTCGCGTCCGCCAGCGGTGCTCGCCAACGACTTCCAGCGACCGGACCGGGAGCAGCTAAACGGTTGTGTGATGCGGGCGATCGCGCTGGTGGAGCAGGAGAGCAAGGACGAAGGTCAACCTTCCATGCTGACGATGCGGGAGCTGACGGACGACGCGGCGGCCGGGGAACCGGTGATCACCCTCATCGAGACGGTCGCCGGACGGGATGATCAGATCAGCCGCTGGCGAACGATCGCTACCAGATTCGAGGACAGGACGAATTTCTTCCCGATGCTGCGCCAGCCGGAGATCTGGCGCCTGATCAACCTGACAGGCGACACGCATCCAATTCACGTGCACCTCGATGCCTTTCAGGTCCTCAGCCGGCAACCGGCCGCTGTGGAGATACCCGATGGCGGAATCACCGACAGCGGCACCTGCGCGACGGTACGCATCGGACGAGCCGTCGACGACGGCATTCCTCACGCCCTCGACGCGAACGAGCTCGGCCTGAAAGACGCCGTTCGAGTCAATGCCAACGAAGTCGTCGACATAGTCGTGCGCTTCGAGACCTTCGCCGGCCGATACATGTACCACTGCCACATCCTCGAGCACGAAGACCGCGACATGATGCGGCCGTTCGTCGTGATGCCCCCGGAGCTGATGCCGTTTATGTGAGCATCAGCTGATGGTCACCTCTAGGGTCGCTTAAACGGGCAACTCGTGAGGTGGTCGTCGATGACGCCGACCGACTGCAGTAGCGAATAAACGATCGTTGAGCCAACAAACGTAAATTCGCGGCGTTTGAGGTCTTTGCTGACGCGGTCGGACAGCTCCGTTGTGGCAGGCAGGTCGGCGAGAGTTCGGGGTCGGTGAACAATCCTGGTTCCACCGACCCAGTTCCAGATGTAGGTCGCGAAGGATCCGAATTCGGCTTGCACTCGCATGACGGCTTGCGCGTTGGTGCGGGTGCTATAGATCTTGAGCCGGTTTCGGATGATGCCCGGATCCTGACGGAGCTGTTCGAGCCGGCGATCACTTAACGCCGCCACTTTGGCAGCATCGAAATTTGCAAAGGCATGCCGGTATCCGTCGCGACGGTTGAGGATGGTGGCCCACGAGAGGCCGGCCTGGGCGCCTTCCAGAGTCAGCAACTCAAAGATGTGACGATCGTCGTGCGAGGGCACGCCCCATTCGTGGTCGTGATAATCGCGCATGGCCGGCGAGCTATCGGCCCACGGGCACCTAAGGCCGCCTGGCACCGGTGATTTAGGCAATGGAGTCATGGTAAATGCGGTCACACTGCCACTTTCACTCGGTTGCGCCATGATTGGCTCGGGAGTGACATGAACGAGAACATCAGCCTCGGCCGAATCTTCGGTATCCACGTAGGGTTCAACTGGAGCCTCCTGGTCGTTGCCGCCCTGATTGCATGGAGCCTCGCAACCGGCATCCTGCCCTCGGCCGCGCCCGGCCACACTTCCGGCGCTTACTGGACTGCCGGAGTGGTGTCGGCCTTCGTATTCCTGGCCTCCCTTCTTGCCCACGAGCTCGCTCACTCCGTTGTTGCCGTGCGCCGCGGCGTCAAAGTCGAGGGGATCACGCTCTGGCTGTTCGGTGGGGTGTCGCGGTTCAGCAGCGACACCAACTCGCCCGGCTCGCAAGCCCTGATCACCTTCGTGGGTCCTCTCACCAGCCTGGCTCTGGGCGTTGTCTTTTACATCGCGTCGATCGCGGTTGGCGGTGGCGCAGGCCTGGTGCCCGTCACGCTCTCCTGGCTGGGCTACATCAACATCACGCTCGGGATCTTCAACCTGGTCCCCGCCTTCCCGCTGGACGGGGGCCGGCTCCTGCAGTCGCTGATCTGGCTGCGCACCGGTGATCGCGTGCGAGCCACCAGGATCGCCGCCCGGATCGGCATGGTCTTCGCTTACCTGTTGATCGCGTACGGTTTGGCCACGTTTCTCTTCTCGGGCAGCCTGGTCGGCGGGCTCTGGTCGGTTTTCCTGGGCTGGTTCCTACTTAGCGCCGCCCGCTCCGAAGAGGTCGGCGGCCTGATCCGCCAGGCGCTCGCCGGGATGACCGTCGCCGAGGTGATGACGCCCAACCCTGTGCAGGCTCCCGACACCATCAGTGTCGAAGATGCACTGCACGGCTACGTCCTGGCGTCCCGACACTCGACCTTTCCAACCCACGATGCAGATGGACGCCTGAGCGGGCTCTTGACCTTGACAGCTCTCAAGAACATCGCGCCGGAGGCCCGCGCGACGACTCTGATCAAAGAGATCATCTGCCCGCTCGACAAGGTGTCCACGGCCGGCCCGACTGACCCGGTCACCAACCTGCTGGGCCTCCCCGAGGGCTGCAGCGAAGGGCGCACTTTGATCATCGACGGCGGGCGGCTGGTCGGAATCATCTCCCCAAGTGACATAAACCGGCTCCTGCAGAGGTCGTTATCAGGTGGCGCCCCAGCGGCGGTTCGCACCGCGTAAGGGCGCAAGCCATGGGTCAAAGCCCGGGAGCCGGTCGCAGCTATAACCAGCTCGCGGGCACGAGCATCGAGCGCCTCGCGGGCATATCGGATGGCATCTTCTCGGTGGGCATGACGCTTCTCGTCCTTGGCCTTGCGGTGCCAGCATTGAGCTCGGCCAATACCACCGACAGCAAGCTGTGGAATGAGCTGGCCAAACTCGGTCCAAACGCCCTCGTCTACGCGATGAGCTTCATGACGCTGGGCATTTTTTGGGTCGGCCAGGGGACTCAGCTGGGCCAGCTGGCGCGCAGCAACCGTCATTTCGTCTGGTTGCAGCTCACCTTTCTGTTCGCCGTCACGCTGGTTCCGTTTTCGACGGCTCTACTGGCCCACTTTCCGAGCCTGAAATTGGCTCTGGTCGAATACTGGCTCAACATCGTTCTGCTTGGCGGGATGCTCCTGGCGAGCCTCGAATATGCGCTCCGGGCGCACCTCTTCCACGAGGCGGAGCAGCGCGAGGTGGTCCGTTTGATCAGGGGCCGGATCCTCATCGCCCACGCCCTGTACGCGATCGCCACCGCACTCTCAGTCGTCTCTTCTACTTGGGTCAGCATCGCCTTGATCGTGCTCATCCAGCTGAATTACGTGATCGCCCCTCGGATTCCGATCTTGCGAAGGTTCTGACGGGTCGAGCCGGCTTCAGGCGCTGCGGTCGAGCGACAGCTCTTGGCCTTTGCGCTGTTGCTCCCACCGAGCCTCCGCTTCGCCGATCGGAGTCGAAGGTGGTCCGTTTACAAAGGGCCAGATTTCCTCCGCGATGCGTCGCCAGTTCGCCGTGGCATTGAGACTGCCGAGCACGGCGTACAGGCCGAGATTGATCCGCTGTAGGACCACATAGGCACGCGGCACGTCGCTGTAAGGAGCCAGCGGTCCGTTCGCGTCGAAGAAGCGACGCACGATCGCCGACGCATACGCGGGCGTCAGTGTCATCGGCGCGTCGCGGAGCACTGTCGCGTAGAACAGCCCGAAGCGATCGACCACCGCTTGAGTGGGTACCGGCGCGCCGGGGCGGAGGAAGCCGGCACGCTCCAGCGATGCCCGGAAGCGGTCCCCATCATTTTCGATGACAAGAAAACGAACCGCGTCGATTAGCGGAGCGAGATCGAGCGTGCTGAAGTGCTTCGTCAATCCAAAGTCCAGGAAGCTGACCCTACCCTGTCCGTGAAACAGGTAGTTGCCCGGATGGGGGTCGCCGTTGAACGCATGGAGGCGGTACAGGCTTCGGGAAACGAAGCGATTTATCGTCTCAGCCGCCATGTTTCGCTCGTGCTGGCTCCAGTGCAGCACGTCGTCGAAGCGCGTACCGACCACCAGCTCGGTGGTCAGCACGCGCGTCGTGCTCAGCTCGCTCACCACATGCGGAACATGGATGACTGGGTGGCTCTCGTAATACCGCGCGAATAGCTCCTGGTTTTCAGCTTCGAGGAGATAGTCCACCTCCTCACTCAGCCGTTCGCCAAGCTCATCGATGAGCGTGCGGGTGTCGAGGCCCGGGAATGCCGCGGCGGCAACCCTCCGGAGCAAGGCGACGTTGCGAACGTCCGAGGTGATGGTGCGCGCGATGCCTGGGTACTGGACCTTGACCGCGACCGCCTTGCCGTCTTGCGTGATGGCCCGGTGCACCTGTCCGATGGAGGCCGCTGCGAAAGGCAGCGGGTCCCACCGGGCGAAAATCCGCTCGGGGGCATCGCCCAGCTCGTCGACGACCACCGAGCTCGCCAGCGCCGGACTCATCGGCGGGGCGTTGTGCTGCAGTCGAGCCATCGCGGCGCGAAAGGACTGAGGCATGTCCTCGTCGATGTAGCTCGCCATCTGGCCAAGCTTCATGAGGGCGCCTTTCATGGAGCCGAGCTCCTCTGCAACATCGTCGGCGGTCCTGAGGGCGAGCTCGTGGCGCAGCTCGTTACGAGTGTCCACCGATGCGAAGATCAGTCGCGGTGAGCGCGCCAGGTAGTGGCCTCCAATGCGCAGCGCGAGTCGCGCCAGCGCCGCGCTCCGACCAAGTCGCGACTGCAGCATCGGGCTGCGACGCCGGGCGGCGCTCATGAGCGCATCCGAAGCTCGATCCGCTCGCGCGCCTCGAGCACGCCTGGCAAAGATTCGAAAGCGAAATCAAGGGCGCCAATGAGCTGGCGAACCGGCTCTCGTTCCATCAATTCCGGCGGCGGTTCGTCGAAGCCATACATCGAGCGCGCCCACGCGGGCAGCGTGCCGACAGCCACCTGGCCAAGGTCGTGCCACAGCTCACGCGTGTCGTCGTCCAGCCCCGGCGGGTCGAGGACGATGGCGATGGCTTCGGACGCCGCGGGCGTCACCTGCCTCAAGTCGACCGACTCCAGATACTCAGTGAGAGCCGCCACAGTTGCGGGGACCCGCGACGCCGGGACTCCGATGATCTCCACGAAGCGCGCCATCTCGGCCACGTAGCGGTCCGCATCTGCCGCGTCGAGCGATCGGCCGTAGCGCTGGACGACATGGACGATCGAATCCACCATCCCGGCATGGACCCACAACAGCAGTTCCGGGTCCTCGGCACGATACGCGAGCCCGGTCACTGCATCGGTTCCGCGCACGTGCGTGTGGACGGCGCGCACTTGGGCGGCGGCGCTTTCGGCGGCGGCGGTGTCGCCGTACGTGACGGTGAGAACGTAGCCGGCCGTGGCGGCGAGACGCCCGAGAGGATCGCGCTGCCAATCGCTGTGTTGCGCAACCCCGGCCATGGCCAGTGGATGAAGCGCCTGAATCATCAGCGAGCGGATCGCCGCGAGCGGAAAGCTGCGGTCGCGGTGCACGCGCCAGACCAGGCTACGGGGTCCGAAGAGTCCCCCATCCTTCGGGTGCTGCGGGACGGAGCGCCCGAAGGCACGCGCCAGCGGCTCCATCATGCTGATCTGAGATCCGCCCGTCGCTCGAGAGCTCATGTCGCTACGATACCGGCCCACTCCTGCTGTGGCGCTGGTTGGCGGCGCCATGTCTTGGTGGCGCCGCCTTTCCGTGTCAGAACCCGCGCCGAGCGGCGTCGGCTGCTTCAGCCAGAGCCATTACCGTGGCAAAGAACTTCTTCGATTGGCCGTCGAAAAGGCGGTCGGCCGTGAATGACTTGATGGTCGCCACCGCACCTGCGTTCTCGGTCAGGGTGGGACGGATGACCGAGACTTCGGGCAGCCCGTTCCTGAGAAAGTCTGCCGGCTCCGGCAGGATCTTGTTGGTCTGGGAGAGCTCGGTCGCCGGGTTGTTGAGATCCGGGAACGTCACTCCCGTCTCGGGGTCGGTCACGCCGGCCAGAGGCTGCGCTACTGCGTTGCCCAGCTTGTCGTGCCAAAGCGAGAAGTGGTCAGTCTCGACTCCGCCGATGCTGACCACGATGCGCAGGACCTCGAGGTCTCGGACCTTGAGCGCCATCGACGAATAGAGGCTTGCGCCACCCTGCTCGATGTATCCGAAGTGAAAGCCAGCGGTGTTGGCGATCGCCTGCATCCGACGCGCCGCGTGCGTGACTGGAGGCACGGGCTGGCCCGTGTTCGGCGGCGTGTCGTTGTCGTTCAGCGGGATGGCCGGCTGATTCTCGATCTTGACCGCCTGGGCGAAAGTGCTGCCGAGGTCGGGGTTCTCTGAGCTGCGGTACCTGGTGTAGAAGCTGGTGTCGACAACGAGCTGCTGAAGGTTGGTCAGGCGGCCGACTTGTCGCGCACCGGTCGCCTTGCTGCTCGGCAGCGTGCGGAACTCATCGAGGTTTACCTGTGCGGCGCCTCTGGACTTCAAGTAGGCGTTCAGGAAGTCCGCGTGGCTCACCTCGTCGTCGGTGTTGTCGGTGATGTACTGCGGCATATCACCATCCAGGTTTTGAAGTGCGGCCACATAGGCAGCGTTGCCTCCATTGACTCCACCCAGTTCGTTGTATTGCTGCCAGAGGTCCGTCTCCAGAATCTCCGCGGCGGCGAGGAATCGGAGAACTGCGGCGTCGCCCTTTGTGAGCCCGCCTCGTGCTGTCTCAGTGTCCGCAGCTCTGACGCCGGTCGCCAGGAGTGCTCCGGCCGGCAGCATCGCCCCAGCGACGCCGAGGCCTTTGAGAAATGCGCGTCGCCTGACGACGCTATGCCACCTAGCGTGAAGATCGGACGAGAAGTTGTCGCTCTGTATCTTTGTTCACTCCTTCAGTCAGTGGTCTGAGGGGGCGGCCGAGTGAGGTCGGGGGCGATTTCCTCACGCCGGCCGCAGCAGATTGCTGTCTGCTGACATGCAGATACGCGCAGCGGTTACGAGTAACGCGCCTCCGTAATTGCTTGCACTATGAGCGCCGATTTTCCAAAGCCAAAGCCCCCAACGCGCCGAGCGTTTCTAGGCTGGTGGCTCGGCGTCCTGTTGACAACAACCGTTGCCGCAGTGGTGGCTCCGATTGGTGTGTATCTCTTTCCGCCACATGGGCCTATCGGGTGGCGCTCGCCACCCCCGTCGCCGAGCTTAGAGAGGGTGCCGCGACGAGATTTGATGCGCCCGCGGGAATGGCGTTCGTCATGGCCGACGGCGGCGAACAGAATGCCGCCGGCGATCCGACGTTTGGTGGCTTCTTGACTCGCGACCAGGGAACCCTGCGAGCGTTCGCAATCACCTGCCCACACCTCGGTTGCTCCTACGCATTTGACGATGGCAAGCAGCATTTCGTTTGCCCATGCCATGGATCGGAGTTCGGTCTCGATGGAAGGGTTCTTCATGGCCCTGCCACCAGCCCTCTGTCGCATCTCACATGGCAGACCGGACCGGGCGCGAATGAGATCGATGTCGATGGACTCACTGTCGGCAATTGATTCGCCCGGGCTCTTAGCCGCGGTGTAACTCGCTCACATATCTAGCTCAGTCGACATCAACAACGGCAAAACCCGACCAGGGGCCGTGGCCCGGCATGAATCACCAACAGGAGACAAGGAACATGAAGAAACTGATCATCGTGCTGACGGTCCTCGTCGGCATCGCCCTCGGGGTTGGTACCGCGAGCGCCGCCACAGCGATCACGACTGCCAACAACAACAACAACAACAACAACAAGATTTCACCGCCCCCTGCGGGTGGCGCTTCAGGCGCCATCGTCGTCGCCTGGAATCAAGAGCTGCTGCAGATCGTGCTAACACCCGGCGCCCAGCCCGCGACTGTGCTTCCGACGCGGAGCTTCGCCATCTTGCACGCAGCGATTTACGACTCGGTGGTTTCCATAACCAAGGACGCCCCTCCCTACCTCTTCTCCGTGCCTGCGTCACGCGGCGCGCGCGTCGACGCCGCCGCGGCTGAGGCCGGCCACGACACCCTGGTGGCGCTCTACCCCAGCCTCAACTCCAAACTGAAACCCGGTGTCGATCAGCTGCTCGCCGATGAGCTCGCAGCCATTCCAGATGGCGCCTCCAAGCAGCGCGGGATCAGGGTCGGTCAGGACGTTGCCGCCCAACTGTTGGCCGATCGCGCCAACGATGGTTCCGCCGCCAGCCCGCCACCTTTTGTTGCCGGTGACAAACCCGGCGACTTTCGGCCAGTTCCTCCTAGCTTCGCCGCACCCGTCTTCACTGGTTGGGCGAAGGTCTCACCCTTCGTCCTTGAAAGCGCCAAGCAGTTTCGACCGGAGCCGCAAGCGGCAGTGACCAGCGCGGCTTACGCGAACGCCCTCAACGAGGTCAAGAGCCTCGGTCAAAACACCAGCACCACCCGGACCGCTGATGAAACTGTCGCCGCCAAGTTCTGGGCCGGGCCCATCTGGAACACGTGGAACGAGATCGCGGACAACGCTGCCCTCGCCCACCGCACGAACCTCGAGACCACCGCGCGCCTGTTCGCGGTGCTCAACCTGACATTCGCCGACGGTGTGATCGCGTTTTACGACGCGAAGTACCAGTTCCACATTTGGAGACCCATCACCGCCATCCGCGCCGGAGGCACCACCGACAATCCAGCCATTACCGGTGATCCGACCTGGACGCCGCTTGCGACCACACCGGCCGACCCCTCTTACCCAGGTGCTCACAGCGTGATCAGCGCGGCCGGAGCGACCGTGTTGTCCTCCTTCTTCAGCAAGGACGACCAAATCCAGGTGACCTCCGACGTAATGAAGGGCACCGTGCGGACATTTGACAGCTACCAGGCCGTCGCGACAGAAGCCGGCCTGAGCCGGATCTTTGCCGGCGTCCACACCCGTCTCGATCACGAGTCGGGCCTGACCCTCGTCCGCAACGTCGCCCAATTCGTGCTCCGCGAATCGAAGTCATCCGACTTCGGCGTCGAGAAGAAGTCGTCGGATAACGGCACCACCACCCAGACAGCGGGTGGGTACTAACCAACCACAACCACAAGGAGAAGCACCGACATGAATTCAAGACTCGTTCTCACCGGCGGCCTGGTGGCAGCCGCGTTCATCGCGGCGGCGTGCTCAACCACCAGCTCGTCAGGCCCCTATGGCGCGGCGCCCAGCGCCGCTCCGAGCGCCGGCCCGAGCGCTGCACCCGTGGTTGCGCCCAGCCCTTCACCGGCCCCACTGCCGACGGGCACCGCAATCAATGTCGGGAGCACGAAACTGGGCGAGGTTCTCGTCGACTCCAATGGGCAGACGGTCTATCTGTTCCTGGCGGATAGAGGCACCATGTCGAACTGCAACAGCGCCAGCTGCGTGCAGTACTGGCCACCCGTCCTCACCGATGGCGCTCCGCAAGCTGGCGCCGGCGCGAACGTCTCATTGCTGGGCACCACGATGCGCGCAGATGGCACCACCCAGGTCACATACGCCGGCCACCCGCTCTACCGGTTCATCTCGGACAAGAAGGCAGGCGATGTAACCGGTCAGGGAGTGAACGGCTTCGGCGCTCGGTGGTACGTCGTTTCGCCGTCCGGGGGCGCAGATCGGATAGTCCCGATATTAGGAAAGTCACCTCGCGCGACCAGATTAGTTCTGCGGGTGGCTCTTTCCTACCCTGTCATGACGCGAGCGGCATTGCCCTGTAAACCACGATTTGTCCGCTGAATCGAGCCGCCAACTCCTCGCCAGGAGGATGTCCGTTGACCTGATAGATGGGCGTTCCGGCATCCAGGAATGCGGCGTCCCCATCCTTCAGCCGGTAGCTGGGGTCGCAGACGTTGCCGCTCACTTTGAACTTGACATGAGCGTAGACGGGGCCCAGGTCGCTCTCCTGAAGAACGGTGGGAGGTTGTAGCCCGGCCACGTACTGCGCTGAGCCGATCTGGATGAAGTTGACCCAATCGATCTGTGCGTGGCAGCCCGAGGAGGATCCTGGCAGTTGGCAAGCAGCCGTGAACAAGACCGCTCCCAGCACGATCACAACTTTCGACACCATCAATCTGACCGAACGGTAGGCAGCCCGACCGCGTAACGGCTGAAGCAACGCGCGTCGTGGCGCGGTTATACGCCAGGCGCCGCTTTCGCACGAGCGATGTACTTGCCCGGATCCTTGTCGAAGGTTTGCTTGCAGCCGGCGGAACAGAAGTAGTAGGTCTCGCCCTTCTGAAACGATCGATATTCCGCACTCCGCGGGTCAACGGTCATTCCACAGACCGGGTCGATCGCCGATTGATGTCGTTCCATTTCTCCTCCTTGCATTGCAGCCAGTTTGGCCCCTGCCGCCGGTCTGCGCGCGTGAGCGCGCAGCATCTCGAGGCCGCCTGTCGTTAAGAAACGCCAAGCCAGCACTGCCATCAGGATCAGAAAAGCGATATCGAGAAAGCTCGTGTAGTTCCAGGTCGGCTGGGTTTCGAAGACGGCGACGTGGTGATTGGTTGGAGCCAAGCCGAGGAGCTGGAACGCGCCGCCGATGAGGAACCCGGCCAGCGCCATCGCAGCATAGGAGACGCCAAGGAGATACAGCGAGGTCCTGCCTCCGTAGTACTTCCGATAAATGTTCAGGATCGGCAGGATGATCAGGTCGGCGAAGATGAAGCTGATCACGCCACCGAAGCTGATGCCGCCGTTCCAGAGCACCACCGCCAGGGGTACGTTCCCAACCGAGCAGACGAAGCTGAGCATAGAGATGACTGGGCCGATCAGAGGTCCCCAGAACTCGTTCAGCGTCGGATGGTTGGTCAGAAAGAAGGCCTGCCACCAGCTGTTAGGCACCCAGGCCGCGAGTGCGCCGGCGATCAGGAAGCCCAGGCCCAGGTCCACATACAGTGCGTGGAGGTCCATATAGAAGGAATGGGCGATCGCAGTGAACGCCCGCGGTGAGAAGATCCGGGAAAGGAACGGGCCATCAGTGATAGACATGTCCATCTCGCCGTGGGCCTCGTGGGTCGAGCCGAAAACTCCCCGCTCGGCTTGCCGCCTGGCATCGTCGACCATCCGCTGGCGCAGCGTGACCTTGAAGAGAATCCAGAGGATCACCGCCATCAAGAGCCCGCCCGCGAACTCGGCGGCGACGAACTGCCAACCCAAAAGGATCAGGAGGACAAGGCCGAGCTCGAAGACCAGGTTCGTGGACGCGAACTCGAAGATGATTGCGTTGACAAAGCTGGCACCTCTCCGGAAGAGCGCCCGGGCGACCGCAACCGCCGCGTAAGAGCAGGACGAGCTCGCGGCGCCAAGGCTGCACGCGAGGATGAAGCCCTTCAAGTCGGGTTTGCCCAATGCGCTCGCAACGGCCCGCTTCGAAACGACGGTCTGGATCATTGCCGAGAGCAAGAAGCCCAAGGCAAGCGGCCAGAGGACCTCCCAGAGCATGAAGAACGAGATCTGCAGGGCGTGGAGAATCGCGCTGACTACGAACAATCCGATCTAGCTCCTCACCAGCCGTTCGACTGCTTCGTTGAGCTCTCTGACCTTTTTGCGTCCGCCGCCGGACTGGATCGCCTCCATCACACAGTGCTCGGTGTGGTCGGCGAGTAGCTGCAGGGCGACGCTTTCGAGTGCGGCCCTGGTGGCGTTGACCTGGGTGAGGACGTCGATGCAGTAGCGGTCCTCCTCAACCATCTTCTGGATGCCCCGCACCTGGCCCTCGATACGACGGAGTCGGGTCTCGATTTTCTGCTTGTCCTTTGTATAACCTGACATGCGTCAATCATACCCCCCAAGGGTATAGTGGCTGGATGGATCACCAAGCGGAGACGGAGGTCCGCTCTCCGCACGAGGTGATGGGTCACGGCGGCCATGCAGAGATGTCGATGGACGACATGGTCCACGACATGCGCAACCGCTTCCTTGTCGCGGCGGTGTTTTCGGTGCCGATCCTGCTCTGGTCGTCGATCGGGCGCCAAGTTCTGCACTTCGGTGTACCGGCGCCTTTCGGTCTGCGCGATGACGTCTTCCAGCTGATCCTGAGCCTGCCCGTAATCGGCTACTCGGCCTGGATCTTCTTCGACGGAGCCGTGCGCGCCTTGCGAGCCCGCAACCTCGACATGATGGTCCTGGTCGCGGTGGCGATCACGGCCGGCTGGGGCTACTCGGTCATTGTCACGCTCCGAGGCGGCGGCGACGTGTTCTACGAGGCCTCCACCGTGCTGTCAGCGTTCGTGCTTCTCGGCCACTGGCTGGAGATGCGAGCCAGGAACGGTGCGAACGACGCAGTCCACGCTCTGCTGAACCTGACCCCGCCAAAGGCGGTCGTGATCAGGGAAGGAGAGCCCGTCGAGGTGCCAACCTCAGAGGTGCGGGTAGGCGATCTCCTCCTCATCAAGCCGGGCGCCAGAGTACCCGTAGACGCCATGGTCGAGGAGGGGACCAGCGAGGTGGACGAGTCGGTCGTGACCGGTGAGAGCCTCCCCGTCTCCAAGGCGTCCGGTGCTGATCTGATTGGCGGTTCGATCAACAGGAACGGGACGCTGCGAGCTCGGGCCACGCGAGTCGGCTCCGACACCGCCCTGGCCCAGATCGTGAAGATGGTTCAGGAAGCCCAGAGCTCGAAGGCGCCCGGGCACCAGCTGGCCGATCGCGCCGCCTTCTGGTTGGTTTTGGTCGCACTTGTCGGTGGCACGTTGACGCTGATCGTCTGGCTGATTGCCGGCCGAAGCTTCAGCGTCGCCATCCTTTACGCCATCACACTGGTCGTCATCACCTGTCCCGATGCGCTCGGGCTAGCCACCCCGATTGCGATCATGGTCGGCACCGGACTGGGCGCCAAGCGCGGCATTCTGTTCAAACATGCAGCTGCCATCGAGACAGCAGCTCGGGTCCAGATCGTGATCATGGACAAGACCGGCACCCTGACCAAGGGCGAGCCGCAGGTCACTGATCTCTTTGCCGATGGCTTGTCGGAAGCGGAGGTGTTGGCGCTGGCGGCGGCCGTCGAGCGAGAGTCCGAGCACCCGCTGGCTGAAGCCATCGTTCGGCGCGCTGATGAGGCGACCTTGCCCCGACCTGCCGCGACCGGCTTCGAGAATGTGCCCGGACATGGGGCGATCGCAATGGTCGACGGCCATCGCGTCGCTGTGGGCAACGCCAGGCTGATGGAGCGGGAGAAGATCAGCCTTGACGCACTGACCGGCAGGCGTGACGAGATGACAGCGGAAGGGCGAACCGTCGTTGTCGTTGCGGTCGACGGGCACGTTGCGGCTTTGATCGCAATCAGCGACGCTCCTCGTCCAACCTCGAGGGCCGCAGTTGCTGCGCTGCAGCGGCTCGGCATCGATGTCGTGATGCTCACCGGTGATAACCGGGCCACCGCCGAGCGCATTGGACGTGAGATCGGCATCCGAGAGGTGATCGCCGAGGTCCTTCCGGGCGATAAGGCCGGCAAGATCGCCGACCTTCAGCGGGCTGGAAAGAAGGTCGCGATGGTCGGCGATGGCATCAACGACGCTCCGGCGCTGGCCCAGGCCGACCTCGGAATCGCAATCGGCGCCGGCACCGACGTAGCCATCGAGACTGCCGACATCGTTCTAATGCGTTCGGATCCGCTCGATGTCGCCACCGCCATCACCATCGGGCGGGGCACCGTCCGCAAGGAGCAGCAGAACCTCGCTTGGGCAGTGGGCTATAACGCGATCGCCCTCCCGATCGCCGCCGGCGTCTTTGAACCCAGCTTCGGACTCATGCTTCGACCCGAGATCGCCGCCCTCGCCATGTCGGGATCGACCCTCCTGGTCGCTTTCAATGCACTGCTGCTGAGGCGCCTGAAACTGCCCGTCGCGTAGTCGCCTCGAATTCAGATAGGCCCGTTACGCGTCTCCCAAAAAGGGTTCCGTTACCCTTCCAGATGACGCCGGCGTAGCTCAATTGGCAGAGCAGCTGTTTTGTAAACAGCAGGTTACGGGTTCGATTCCTGTCGCCGGCTCCAGCCGGTTTTTCATTTCGAACCCGTCGGGACTGACGCCCATCCGACTACCTGCGATCTCTATGGTGGGTCGCCATGTGATCCATAGACTCGGTTTGTGACGCAGAACGTCAATCTCAAGCGCGCCCGCCCACCGGCCGGTTAAATCCCTTGGTCATCTCGGTTGCGGTTCCAACCTGCGATCGCCCGCACGACCTCGACCGGTGCCTGGCCAGCCTCTCGCTCATCAAATCTGCGGATTGGCAGCTGCTGGTCATCGACCAGAGCGATGACGATCAAAGCCGCCAGGTTGCCCAAGCCTGGGCCGGGAGGATTCCAGAGCTCGTCTACATCCACCTGGACCAGAAGAACGCTTCAGCAGCACGCAACCTCGCGATCGAACGTGCCAAGGGCGAAGTCATCGCCTTTGTCGACGACGACTGCACGGTCAACCCTGACTGGCTTGACCGGGTGAGCGAAACATTTCAGCAAGAGCCGGCAGCCGCCCTCGTGTTCGGCGCCGTGGAAGCGGCACCGCACGATCCCGCGCTGACGATGCTGCCGAGCTACCCGCCTCGCCGCGAGAGAAAGATCCGCGGCCGGCTGGCTGCGATCCGGATGGGAGGGATCGGAGCGAGCATGTACCTCCGGCTCGATGGCGTCCGCCGGCCACGATTTGATTCGTCCTTGGGGCCAGGCTCGCGATTTCGCAACTCCGAGGACTGGGACTTCAGGTTCCGCATGGCCGCCTCCAACAGCCTGGTCGTCGAGACACCACGGATCTCAGTGCTCCACCATGGCGTCCGCTCGCGTGCGAACGGTGCGGCTTCAACGTTGGTTCGCGACTACCTGTACGGGCTCGGTGCCGCCCATATGAAGCTACTGCGAAGCGGTGAAGGAATGATGCTCGGCGCAATCGTGGACAAGCTGGCCGAGTCGATCGGGGCGATCCGCCCGCTGAACCTATTGAGCCGGCGGCCGACGCGTGTCGGCGGGCTGCTCATGTATTTGCGCGGCCTGAAAGACAGCTTCAAGGTGTCGGTCGACCGGCGCGAGCGGCTCTACCGGCTACCGGCTCCGATTGGATCGGAGTGGTTCATCACCGTAGCGATTCCCACCTGCAATCGACCTCAGGACCTGAATCGCTGTTTATCCAGCCTTTCGCGAGTCGAATCGACCGACTGGAGGTTGCTTGTCGTCGACCAGAGCGACGACGACCGCTCCTGTCGCGTGGTCGAGGACTGGAAGCAGAGCATCCCGCACCTCGAATACCTCCGGCTCGCGGACAGGAACGCCTCCGCTGCGCGCAATCTCGCGATTCAGGACGTCGGCGGCGGAGTCATTGTGTTCCTGGACGACGACTGCACAGTCACGCCGGAGTGGGTCAACCAGGTCAGGGAGGCCTTCGAGCGCGAGCCGGACGCGAGCCTCATCTTCGGCGCTGTCGTTGCGGCAGACCACCCGCGCTCCGCCGTCTTCGTGCCGGCGTATGAGCCCGGTCGTGTACGCCGCCTTCGCGGTTCGCTGGGAAAGCTAAAGGCGCGCGGGATGGGAGCGAGCATGTCGCTCCGTCTGAGGCCCGGCGCTCGGCCGCGATTTGACCTGTCTCTTGGTCCGGGCAGCCGCTTTCGAAGCTCGCAAGACGTGGACTTCACGTACCGAGCGCTCGCTGCCGGTGAGACCGTGGTCGAGACCCCGCGAATCACGGTCACCCACCACGGTGCACGCTCATATGCGGAAGGTGCGGCGAGTGTCAAGTGGAGGGACTACATGTACGGCGCCGGCGCCTGCCACGCCAAGTTGGTTCGCTGCGGCCAGTGGATCATCGTCGCCACGATCGCCGGCAAGGTCGCCAGGTCGATCAGCGCGATTCGGCCCTACAACGCGTTGCGCCACCAGCCGACGCACTTCGGGCTCATCCTCATGTATGCGCGCGGGCTCCGGGACGGTCTTAAGACTCCCGTCGACCGCGAGAACGCGGTTTTCCTCTAATCCAGACGGCATCGGTTTGCGGATGACGATTCGGTTGACGGTATAGCCTGTCTGCGATGGACACTGACGAGAGAGGACGGCTGATCAGACAGTATCGCGACGGCCACCGCGCCGTCGTGGACGCGCTGCGAGGCATCACCGAGGAAGAGTTGGACCGCTCGGCAAGCGGCGAGTGGACGCCACGCCAGATCGCTCACCATCTTGCCGACAGCGAGATGATGTCCGCGATCAGGCTTCGCCGCCTGATCGCCGAAGAGGGTCCAGTCATCCACGGGTATGACGAGGCCGAGTTCGCCAAGAAGCTGACTTCCAATCGGCCGATCGAGCCCTCTTTGGAAGCCATGCGCTACGCGCGCGAATCGACGGCCCAGATCCTGGAGCGGCTATCCGACGCTGATTGGAAGCGCACCGGGACGCACAGTGAGAGCGGGCCGTACTCGGTCGAGAAGTGGCTCACGATCTACGCAGCGCACGGGCACGACCACGCTGCGCAGATCAAGCGCTCACGCGGCAAGGAATAACGATGGCGACGACGCACGTCCTAATGGACGCCGCTCTGGCGGGCGCCGCTGCAGCCAAGGAAGCCGACCTCGCTGATCTCTTCGAGGAGCTCCGCATCCCCTCCGTCAGCACGCTCCCCGAGCGGCGCGAGGACTGCCTTCGCAACGCGAACTGGTTGAAGGCGCGCCTCGACCGGCTCGGCATGAAGACCGAGCTCGTCGACGTGATCAAAGGCGGCCTGCCGGTGGTCGTGGGCGAGTGGAATGGCCGCCCGGGCAAATCTCACCTCACCATCTACGGTCACTACGACGTGCAGCCCCCGGATCCCCTCGACGAATGGCAATCGCCGCCGTTCGAGCCGGTGATCCGAGACGGTTTCATCTTCGCGCGAGGCTGCTCGGACAACAAGGGCAACCACATGGCGACGATCAAGGCCGTCGAGCACCTCTTCGCAGCGGGCGGGCCTCCGATCAACCTGCGCTTTTTGTTCGAGGGCGAGGAAGAGATAACCGGCGAGTCCCTCCCGCGCTACTTGCGCGCGAACGGCGCGAAGCTCAAGACCGATGCCGTCCTAGTCTGGGACGGCAGCTTCGACGAGGAAGACAACCCGACCCTGGCCACGGCGCTACGCGGCCTTCTCTATCTCGAGCTGCACGCCAACGGCGCGGCGGTCGACGTCCACTCGGGGACGTTCGGAGGTGTCGCGCCCAACCCGATCAATACCCTGGCCCGCATCATCGGCGAGCTCAAGGATCGGGACGGACACATCACCGCGCCCGGCTGCTACGACCACGTCAAGCCGCCCAGCGCTGAAGAGCTGGCGATCTGGAAGCGGAAGGACAAGCGTTACATCGAGGCGATCCTGCAGGCTTCGGGCGCTCGGGCTCTCGAAGGCGAAGCAGGGTTCCTAGCGCTCGAGCAAACCGGCAGCCGCCCGACGCTCGATGCCAATGGCTTCATCGGCGGGTTCACCGGTGAGGGAAAGAAGACGGTCATCCCGGCCCGCGCGTCCGCCAAGGTGAGCTTGAGGCTCGTGCCCGACCAGGACCCCGCGGCGATTCTGCCCGCTATAAAAAAGCAGATCCAGGCGCTGACCACGCCTGGGGTCGAGGTCAAGGTCGAGGTGCTTGGGAGCGCGCCGCCGGTGACGTGCTCGGTTGACAACCCGGCGGCGAAGGCCCTCCGGGCCGCCTACCTCGATGTGTTCGGCAGGGAGACGGCCCTCATTAGGATCGGCGGCTCGATCCCGGTCGCGGTCGACTTCCAGGAGGCGGTCGGCGCTCCGCTCCTCATCAGCGGGATCCCGCAAGCCGACACCGCCGCCCATTCGCCCAACGAGCGGCTGGTCGTGGACAACTACTTCCGTGGGATCGAGGCCGTGATCCGGTTCATCTGCCGGCTCGGTGAGTAGAACCGAACCGCAACTGCACTAACTACCGTTCTCCGCGGCTAGCAGCTCGAACGTCGCCAGCTCACCGTCTGTGAGCGGCTGGCCAGGCTTGGATGACCTCACAAAAGGGCCGTATTTGCGCTTGTAGAGCGCGGACACCGCACGGGCCTTATCCGGATCGGTGACGTGGCGTGGCTTGACCTTGACGGTCAACTTTCCGAGATGAAGTACCCCCTCACCGCGAGCAACCAGGTTCTGTGGCCAGTCTCGGCGGAAACCCTGTCCCGAGCGGATGTACAGATGGCCGCCGTCAGTGCCGATCCAGATCGTCACGCGATGCGGCTGGCCCGTCTTGCGCCCGTGGGTTGTGAGCTGCACTTCGCGCTCGCGTGCCGCGGCCTGGTGCACTTCGGGGCTGAACTGCTTCATGTGACCATTTGAGCTTAGTGCGACTCCCCAACCGGGACCGCAAGCGGTCCCGACCTCCCCGCGTGTGGCGGGGCGGTGAATTAGGCTCAGGCGGTTTGGCCAGAATTGCCGCCGGCTTCGCGATGTGTGTACTGCTGGTTTCGTGCGCCGGGCCGCAGAACGCGGCTGCGACGCCGACCTCTTCCCCATCACCCTCACCATCCCTGAGCCCGACCCCCGCAGACTCGCCATCGCCGTCCCCATCGCCGCCGCCGGTCCAGCGTGGCGAGCGGTCGCTGCCAGTGGTGCTCGAGGAATCGGGTGCGGCGGCGGCCGGCGGAAAGCTCTATGTAATCGGCGGGTTCGACGCCGCCGGCAACAGCCTGCGGAGCGTATGGGTTACCGATGGCAGCGAATGGAGCGCCGGTCCGCGCCTGCCGCTCGGGCTGGATCACACCTCTGCCGCGACCCTCGACGATCACGTTTACGTGGCCGGCGGCCACAGCTTCGGCCGCGACTCGGGTCGCTTGTTCCGTCTCGACGGTTCCTCGTGGACCGAGCTCTCGTCGATGAGGCATGGGCGCGGCGGCCATGCATTGCTCGCGGCCGCGGGCAAGTTGTACGCGATAGGCGGCAACACGGCCCTCGCGAACGTCCTGCCCGCCGAGGTCTACGACCCGCAGACCAACGCCTGGAGCGACCTGCCTGCGCTACCCGTGCCTCGCAATCACGTATCGGGGTTCGTCTTCGGTGCCAACGTCTGCGTCGCCGGCGGCCGTTCGCCCACGACAGCCCGCGTCGACTGCTTCAACTTCGAGAGCTCGAGCTGGGTGCGGTTACCCGACCTTCCGCGGCCCACCAGCGGCGCAGGAGCGGCGACCCTGAACGACGGCAGCGTCGTGATTCTGGGCGGGCAGGACGCGCAGGAGACGAGCATCAACGACCAGTTCGCGCGCCTGCCCGACCCCGGCGCGTGGACGGCAACAGGCGCGATGCTCATCCCTCGACACGGATTCGAGCTCGCGATGTTCGAAGGGCGGGCGTGGGCATGTGGCGGTGGCACGCTGCCGGGGCTTCACCCGGTGGCGACGTGCACGTCGGTCTTGTAACTCGCGGTGCGTCAGGTCGCGCCCGGTCCCACCGAGACACCAACCGGAAATTCGATGGGGTGTCCCGAAGCATAGAGACGGCGTCCATCGGCGCTGACGACTCGCATCGTGAGCTCATGAGGACCAGGCCTCAGCTTCGTCACATCGAGGATGGCATCGAAGCCGCAACGCGCGTATCGCGTGCTGCCCAGCGCTGACACTGCCTGGGGGCTGTCGTCACCATAAACCGCTTGCTGGAAAGGCTCGCCGTCGATGTCGATGAAGACAGTCTTGGCCGGCGACGCGGATGGCTCATCGATCGCCCAGCCAACCACGGCGACACGGTTTGGCCGCAGCCTGCCGACACCGAGCGTTGCCTCCGGCAGCCGTAGTTGCGTCACCTCATAGCGACCAGGTTGTGGATCGGCGACGAGTGTTTCTCGGGCGATCGGAACCAGGTCGCGACCGTGCGCGTAGTAGCGGTCGCTAAGCGTTGGGAAAGCAAACACTGCGCCCGCGGCCGTGTAGAAGACAAGCCCCGCAACCTGCATACGAAACAAGGCCGGCCCGAACTTTCCGGGCAGCGCGCGGGGCGCGTATTTCAGCGCGACCCAGAAGACTGCGGGCAGGAGCGGGAAGTAGTAGCGGCCCTGGATGCCGGGCCAGCCTTCGACTGTGAACAGGAAAAGCGCGAGCAAGAAATAGGAGTTCGCGACCGGGTTCGAGAACGCGATGCGGAGCGCGCGGCTGGGACGCCCGCGACGTGCGACGCGAAGCAGTCGGTAGGAGACCTGTCCAAGCCGTATCAAAGTGCACCCGAGCAAGGCGATCGACATGCCCGCGATGAGAAGCCACACCACCGTCGTCACGGCCGGCGAGCCGAGCACCAGCGGCGTATCGACCCAACCGAAGACCCCCCAGAAGCTGCCGAACTCGCGCCCGAAGGTGTGGTCGAGGAACGTGAAGGTCGTGATCTTCGCGACATAGGCAGCGATGGCGCCAGGACCGCCGGCAAGCGCCGCCCTGTAGTTGGACAGCTCGCCGAGCTGGCCGACGGCGATGAGTGGCGGCGAACCCCACTGAGTCCAGGCCTGGATCGATTCCAGCACAACGGCCGGCAGCACCAGCAACGCCACCTCGAGCGGCCAGCGTCGTGCGTCCCGTGCGTCGATGCGGTGCGTCAGGATCATCGCCCCGATCGCCGTGGCGACAACCGCGAAGAAGTGAACCTTCGTCACCAGCAGAAGGCCGAGCGCTACGCCGAGCACCGCTATCCAACGCAGGTCGTGCGAACGGCGGCGCAGCTCGAGGGCGGCCAGCAGCGCAAGCGCGGCTAGCGTGAAGCTGAGGCTGTCGGACTGAACGGACGAGCTCATCATCGAGCTCATCGGAAACAGTCCAACGACGCCGGTCAGCGTCAGAGCGAGCGCACGCCCGAGGCGTAGACGGCGCAGCAATAGATAAGTAAGGACGAGGCTGATAGCCAGCAGTGCGGCCGACAGGGTGCGCGCGCCGAAGAACAACGCGACCGGGTTCTCCGTGAAGAGAGCGGTCACGCCCATGAACGCCGCGTCCAGCAGGTAGTACCCGAAGGGGTAGTACCTGAGAAGCGGTGGGTTGAGCAGCTGCTGTGTGGTCTCGGCCTGCTGCCACCCCTTGTCGACCGGCGAGTAGTAAGCGCTGCTCCCGTAGCCGGCAGGCGCTTTGACGTCGGGCTTCTCCGCAATTACCGCTACGGCGGACTGGTCTTCGAGGTACGTGGGATAAGGGACGGGCCGGCCCTCGGGCACCGTCATGTGCGAGGCGTCGCGCGGCGCGATGAGGCCGCCCGCGCTGTAGAGCGCGGCTGAATATTCGAAGTGGACCGTCTCGTCGGGCGCTTCCAGGATCGGGACATAGAAGACCCACGCGAGGGCGACCACGGTGGCGACCACGACGATGACGCCAAGCAGAACCGCTGACAGCCGCTCCGAGGGCTCTCTAAGCCGCGGCCCTTTCACGCAGACTCGATGGCGGCCAGATACCGGTCGGCGGTGGCGCCAACGTCGAAGATGTCGAGCAGCTCGCTTCGCGCTTTCTGATACGCGCGAAGCTGGCCATCGCGATCCTGGATGAAGCTGGTCATGGCCGCTGCAAGCACGGCGGCGTCGGCCGGCGGCACTGGCGCGGCGAGGCCATGGCGCCGGGCGAGCTCACCCATGTCGCCTACATCGGTCACGAGCAAAGGCAGCCCGGCCTGGAGTGCCTCTGAGAAGACGATGGGGATGCTCTCGTTGCGCGATGGAACGACCAGGCAGTCGCAAGCGGCCATGTACCCGGCGATGACATCACCAGGCTGGCTGGAAAGAAACGCGATCCGGTCGGCTGCGCCGGCCGCTTCGACCTGTGCCTTCAGCGCGTTCTCCATCGAACCCGAGCCGCACATGGTGAGCCTCGCGTCTGCACCCGACCTGATCAGACGAAGCATGGCGTCGACGATCACGTCGGCTCCTTTGACGGGCTCCAGGCGGCCGACGAACAGGAAATTCACACCACCGTGAAGAGCCCGCGGCAGCGGGGCCGGCGCCGGGAGGCGGCGCGTGGTGGGCAGGAATGAACACTCACGGCCCGAGATGCGCTTGACCTCGGCAGCAAGCTCGAGGCCGTCGGCGAATCGGTCGTGAGCATCTCGGAGAATGCGGCGTACGAGACTGCCGATCAGCGGACGTCGCGCCCACGTGTGGATGTCCGAGCCCAAGGCCCATACCGAATAAGGGACGCCAGGCGGGCTTGCGCGCCAGGCCAGGTATCCCGCGGGCACGGCCCACAGCGCGAGCGTGGCCTCGATGCGCTCCTCCACGATCAGTGTCCGCAACGCACGTTCTCCCGATCGGAGTAGCGAAACGATCAAGCTGAGGTCCGCCGGCGAGCGAAGGCTGAAGTCGACCAACGGTTTGGAGCTGCCGGCCCACGGAAACCAGCGCACCGAGTGGGTCGAGCACGCTTCTTTGGGACCGGCCTTGTCAGGCGTGAGCACGGTGACCTGGCAACCACGCTCGCTCAGAGCTGATGCGAACCCGGGCACGAACGCCCCTGCATAGTCGGAGCTGCTGGCGGGATACGAGCTGGTGACGATCGCAATCCGCCGGATGCGGGCTATCGGAGCGTCACTCCTCCCCGGCAGACCTCGAGCACGGCCGCGCCATTCTAATTGGAGGTACGGCAAAAAGCCGAGCGGAGAGGGAGAGATTCGAACTCTCGATGGGCCAGTGACCCATAACGGTTTTCGAGACCGTCGCCTTCAACCGGACTCGGCCACCTCTCCAGCGAGACGCCCTCCGCGCCGCACCCGATCGTCGGGTCTGATGGCGGTCCCGACCGGATTCGAACCGGCGTTCTCGGCCTTGACAGGGCCGCGTGTTTGGCCAGGCTACACCACGGGACCGACGGCGGCTAAGTCTAAAGCCCCCACGAACTCAGAGGCTTCGCCGCAAGTTCGCGGGGACCCCTTTTAATCTACCAGCGCCCTGATTGCGTCCCAACTCGGCGGGAGCCCAGATGGAGGCTCCGTACACCACTTCTATAATTCCTTAGCCGTGAGCGACAGTCACCAGATGGGCGGAGGGCCGCCCGACGAACTCAGGAAACGCTTCCAGATCCTGGAACGCGTTGCGATCTTCTTCACGCTGCCGGACAACATCCTCCACGCCCTGGCCCGTAGGCTCGCTCCCGCGTCGGCTGCCAAGGGCTCGGTGATCGTCCACCAAGGCGACCCCGGAGACACGATGTTCGTGGTCGAGTCGGGCCGCTGCGAGGTGTACGTCGAGGAGTCTCCCGGGCACACCATCACGATCGCGCTCATGGGCCCGGACGACTTCTTCGGCGAGATGGCGCTCATCTCGGAGGAGACCCGGACCGCCAGCGTTCGCGCGCTCGAGGACTGCAAGCTGCTCACCCTCGACCGCAAGACCCTCTACGAGACACTGCCCGCGGATTCCGACGCCATCATCGAGCTGACCAAACTAGTCGAGCAGCGCAAGGACACGCTGCCAAACCTCATCGCGCGTGCGCGCATGGTCGCGCCGGAGCAGGCCGCGTCAACGGTCGCCGTCTACTCGCCCAAGGGCGGGTCCGGCCGGACGACCATGGCGGTCAACCTCGCGGCGGCGCTCGGCAAGCGGTTCCCCGGAGAGGTCCTGCTCGTCGACCTCGCCCTCCCGTACAACCACGCCGCGCTTATCTCGTACCTCACCCCCACAGGGTGCCTGGCTGCGGCAAGCCAGGTGCCCCCTTCCAACTTCGAGGAGGCCGTGCTCGGGGCCATCCTCCACCACCCCGGCGGGATGATGCTGCTGCCCGGCGTGCTTCGCGCGGAGCAGGCCGACCTGATCACGGTCGACCTGGTCAACCGGGCGATGGGCATCCTGGTCAACGCCTTCCGGTACATCGTCTTCGACCTCGGCGTCGCGTTCACCGACATCGTGATCAGCGTCCTCGACCACTCGCAACGCGTGCTGGTCCTGGTCACGCCTGAGCTTTCGTCTCTGAAGGACGTGGGCGAGCTGCTGAACATCTTCACCAACGTGCTCAACATCGTCCCTGGCCGCGTCATCCTCGCCCTCAACAACAAGGTGCCCAAGTCAGTGGTGAGCAAGGAAGACGTGGTGCGGACGCTCAAGCAGGAGCTCGCGGTCGAGATCGACTTCGACGGCACGAAGCCGGATGAGGCGGCGGTCAGGGGCGAGATCCTGGTCCTCACCGATCCTAAAAGCGCAATCTCGCGTGGCGCGGAGCAACTGGCGCAGCTGATCGCGGGCACGACCGCCGGCGCCGAAGGGAAGCAGGCCAAGAAGGGGTTCAAGCTAGGCCGGGGCTGATCGCGGGTCAAGCAGGTCTATCAATCGGCACCACTTGATCCAGCCGCATGAAGGTTGATGCCGCAAGGAACAGTGACGCCACCCGGCCGTCTGACAAGCTGCGGAACACAGCGTGCTCGCCTGACTCCCGGGTCCCCAGCTCCACCACAAACACTGCCGGGTCGTCCGTCGGGGCGAGGGTCGGCCGCCATGTTGCATCATCCGGATCGATGATGGACAGCTTCCCGTCGCGCCACTCCAGCCGGATAAGCCACCCGGACTCTTCGCGGACGTAAATCCCCAACAGCCGGCGATACGCTTCGGGCAGCGCCACCGGGGGCTCGATCGCCGGTGCCGCCTCGAGGACGGCGTCGCGCGCGATCGTCGCTAGGCCCATCGCCAGGGTGCGTGGGTCGCCGTTCCCGTTCAGCAGCGCGATCGCCCCGACCTTGCTCTTGGGGTCGAAACACACGTCGCTCGTGAAACCGTGCAGGCCTCCGGTGTGCTGCACCCAGATCACTTCTTCTCTCCGCATCGCGTACCAGGAGATGCACCACGCCTGGGTCCAGTCGTCGTTGCCGATGTAACGAGGCATGTGCATCTCTTTCAAAGTGTCACCGGCCAGAACCTGAGCACCATTGCGCGCGCCACCGTCCTCGCGAAACTGGAACGCGAGCCACTTGCCAAGGTCTTCGACACATGACCACAGGCCGCCCTCGGCCCAAATCGTAGGCGCGGTCGACGACAGCTCGAACTCATCGGACAGAAACCTCCCCGCGTAGCCAGTGGCTCGGCGCGGCAGCATTGAGTCCGGCAGCGGCTCGAACGCGCTGCCTGTCATGCCCAGCGGCTCGAGGATCGACGCCCGTACGTACTCCACATAGGGAGTCCTGCTCGTGCGCGCCACGATCTCGCCCAGCAGCTGGTAGGCCAGGTTCGAGTATTTCTGCTGAACGTTGGGCGGGACCTTCGTGCCAATCTCGCCAGCACGCGCGAGGTTGCGCTCCACCGAACCCTCGTACCTCGGGGCTCTCCAGTCAGTCCCAGGGGGCTCGCTCATGAGGCCGGACTCATGCGAGAGCATGCGCCGGATCGTCACTGTTTCAATCGGACCGAAAGGGCTGTCCGCGGCTCGCAGCTCAGGCAGATGCGCCACGGCAGGATCCTCAAGGTGCAGCTTGCCTTCGTCGCGGAGCTGCATGATCGCCGTCCCGGTGAACGTCTTGGTGATCGAGGCGATTCTGTAAAGAGTCAGGCGCTCCGGCGCGTGTCGCGTCGCCACATCGGCGAAGCCCACGCCTGACGCCCAGACAAGGTCGTCGCCGTGGACGATCCCGACCGCCGCCCCCGGAAGGCGGTTTTCCTTTACGAAGGACGCGGCCTTTGCCTCCAGCCTGGATGCAACTTCGGCGACTGGGTCTCTCATTGATCCTTGCCCTCCAGGCGGCTTCGGTCGAGCCGCATCCGATTCATGACCGCCCCGAACAGGAGCAACAGGCTCAGCAGATAGGTCCACGTGCCCACAACGAACAGGAACCCGAAACTCCGTCCGTACGTGGCCGCTCCGCGAGTCAGGTTTACATAGATCGGGAAGGCCAGGTTCAGCAGCTCGATAGACAATCCGGCGGCAAGGGCTCCCGGCCACACCTCGGAGAAGCGGATTCGTCGATTAGGAACAAAGCGGTAGATGATCAAGAGCACGCCCGTCATGAGGAGCCAACCGACCGCGAACCCGATCACAACGTGTTCCGGCGCAGCGACGAGTGTCGTGGTGACTCCCACCGACACGCCCACCGCGACCAGGAACACGCCCAGCATCTCTAGACCCATCAATCGCGTTCGCCAAAATGGTCGAGTCGCGCACAGATAGATCTGGCACAGCGCGAACTCCATCGATGCAAAAAGGTTGGTGCCGCTCCACAGCAGTGCCAGCAACGAGAAGAGCGCAAGAGTGCCTGCCGACGTCTTGGCGTGCTGGAACGACTTCAATATTCCGGCCTGTTCGCTGGGCGGAAACGCCACCACCAGCACCTTTTCTATCGCCCCTTTGATCTCGTCGGATTGTGGAAACAACCCGACCACGGCAATGAGCCCGAGCATGAGCGGGAACATCGATAAGAAGGCGTTGAAGGCCAGGCCGGCGGCGTGATCGGAGGCGTGGCTCGCGAAAAATGCCATGACGATGTTCTGAGGCGGCCGCCGCCGCCAGGTGCTCAGCCTTTGCGCCGCCTGCTCCACTCGCGACAGGCTAGCGCAGGGTGGGTTAGTACTGGTCGATCTGGATTCCCCGCTTGCGGAGCTCGTCGAATAGCTCATTCGGGTCGCAATGCCGATCCGCTGGCACCACCCCTGGCAGCGGAGAGTTGCCACTCATCAATGACTCGGCCGCGAGGACAGCCGGCATCACTGCCGCCAGATAACTTCGACGCTGCCCCAGCAACGCGGTCGTTGCGATGTGCCCATCATCAGCCACCGCTTCGACGACGTAGCCGCCCGACCGCGATCCAGCCAGACGTGAAAGCGGAAGCCCAACTGGCGCCATGCCTTCGAGCAGCCGCTTCCCGGCGGGGACCCGCAATGCGAACGCGATCAGGCGGTTCACACCGAAGACTTGCGTGTCGACGAAGAACTCGACGTCGCGCAGACCGGGCCACACGACCGGCAAAATAACGGTGTCGGCGCTTTCGGCCAGGTACCCACGCACCTCGCCGCGTCCGAGGGGAAGGCTGAAGACATTCGAACGGCTCCACCCCGACGCAGCGGTCAAGTGGCCTTCGCGCAACACACGAATTGGTCGGCTCAGAGAGCGAAGCAGCGAGGCCGTCGTGCCGGCGCTCGAGGAATAGCGGCTGGCCGGAAGCAGGCAGACCGAGACTCGAACAGGCTCCGGAATACCGCTCTTGCTGACAGCTGCGGCGGTCACGGTCGAAACTGCGCTGCAGGACGTGAAGACCCTAACGTTGGCTGCTTTCAAGCGCTCATGCATGGCGTAAACCCCAAGCGCGTAGCCGAGGTTGTCGGAGAGGTCGATCACGTCGAAGCCGACCGTGATCGCGACCTCGAGCAGCGCTGTCGAGCGCCGGTGGAACGGACCACTTGCATCGATGACGACATCACCCGCCTGGAGCATCGACACCAATGCCTCGGTCCTTTCGACGTCGACCTGAGCGTGCGATGGCGTCTGCGGGGCGAATCCCCGCTCGCGGAGAGTCTCGGCGATCGCCGAGCCGAAGAAACCACTGCTTCCGAGCAGCACAATTCGTCTCACGCGAACTTGCGACCCATAACCGCCGCCCAAGGACAGAAGAGCAGGAAGAGTACGCCGGAACAAACGGCGACGCCCAGGAAGTTGCCCGCGAAGGTGAACGCGCTCAGTCCGAAGCCCGCGGCCCAGATGGTCCACGTCCAGGCCGAGAACCAGCCCTTCAGCCCTCGCGTCCCGACAGTCAGCACGGCTCCCGCAACCGTGTAGAGGCCGTTGCCAGGGCCACCCGTCAGCAGGCTCGCCACAGGGGCGACGGTGGCGTAGTCCTTGGGCAGCCAGGCGATCAGCAAGGACTCAGCTGTGAGATCGAATACAAGGCCGGCCGAGGCGATGGCGAGTGCCGCCACTCCCCAACCCCAGGCCGGCAGGCGAGCACCCCACCAGGCGTAGAAGGCGAGCAGGCTCAGCGCCGCCGCGATCCAGCAGACCCAGCCCGCTCGCCAGACCAGCTCGTTGTTCGTGATGTAGGCAATGCGGCTTGCAACGTCCGGCACGACCTCGGTGCCCGGCCGGAGGACAAGCAGGAGCGCGCCCGCTGCGGTGAGGTTGAGCAGAGCGCATACGTACGGGGCTGCGGCGCGCAGACGCTCGCCGGCGACGGTTCCCTCGAGCAGGAACAGCGCGAAGGGAATCCACCAAACAACGTCCTCGAAGATGACGAGGGTGAGCGTGCGAGCCGTCAGCTGGCCGCCGGCCACCACGAGCACCCAAACGAGTGGAGCGATCACCTTGGCCGCCATTCCGGCTGCGACGAATGGGATTGCCCGGTCCAACCGCCTCGAGGCGTAGGTATAGCCGATGGCCAGCGCGGCGTCGACGATCCCAACGCCCTGAAGCAGGATCGAGTAGCGCGGTTCGTCTACCTGGAATATGTCGAGGATCGTGGAAGGGAAGAACAACGCCACGATGGCGAACCCGAGGCCCGTCGCG
>WNEZ01000471.1_pt1 | contig 65894 bp, 56 predicted proteins | sample 5400521 | NCBI WGS metagenome assembly WNEZ01 (sample SAMN13153339, study PRJNA577476) | soil metagenome | isolation source: 120 cm saprolite under Douglas fir tree site 2 hole 1 replicate 1 | place: USA:California | collected 2015-04-18
CCACCATGAAGTACCGCTTCAACGGCGAGGGCTTCACCTACGACCGGCGGCCGCAGATCTTCGTGGTGGCCGCGGACGGCGGCGAGCCGCGCCAGGTCACCGAGGGCGACTACGACCACGCCGATCCCGCGTGGTCGCCTGACGGGCGCTCGATCGCCTTCACGTCGGTCCGCCACGACGACCGCGACCACGACGACGCGTCCGACATCTGGCTCGTGGCGGCCGAGGGTGGTGCGCCCCGCCGCCTGACCGCCACCGCGGGGCCTGCCGGCCACGCCGCCTTCTCGCCTGCCGGAGACACCCTCGCCTACGTGGGCCGATCGGAGGTCAACTCCTTCGGGAGCAATATCCGGCTCTTCACGATCCCGGCGGCGGGCGGCGCGCCCCGGTGTCTCACCGCCGACTTCGATCGCTCCTGCTCGCCCCTCGGGGTGCGCCCGCTCTGGAGTCCGAGCGGCGATGCGAGCACATTCGCCGCGGAGGACCAGGGCAGCCTCGGCATCTACCGGGTCCCGTCCGGAGACGGCCCGGTCACTCGCATCGTCACGGGCGAGCGGGTCGTCACCGGCTTCTCCATCTCCCGCGACGGCACGACCATGGTTTTCGCGGCGAGCGAGCCCGACTCCCCGGCCGAGGTCTTCGTCTGCGGCGCGGACGGCGGCGGCGAGCGGCGCCTCACCGACTTCAACCGGGAGTGGAAGCGGGACGTCGCGCTGAGCCGTCCGGAGCGCTTCCGGTTCGAGCGGGCCGGCATGACGGTGGATGCCTGGATCATGAAGCCGTTCGGCTTCGAGGCCGGCACGCGCTATCCCCTGCTCCTCAACGTGCACGGCGGCCCGCACGCGCAGTACGGCTATCCTTTCCTCGACGAGTTCCAGGTCCAGGCAGGCGCGGGCTACGCGGTGCTCTACACCAATCCGCGCGGTAGCCAAGGGTACGGCGAAGCATTCACCCGCGCGGTGGTGGGCGACTGGGGCGGCGGCGACGCAGCCGACGTGCAGGCCGGCCTCGACGAGGCGCTGCGCCGGTACGACTGGATCGATCCCGACCGGCTGGGCCTGCTGGGCGGCAGCTACGGCGGGTTCTTGACGAGCTGGATCGTGGGCCAGTCCACCCGCTTCAAGGCCGCCTGCTCGGAGCGCGCGGTGAACAGCCACGTCACCATGTTCGGGTCGAGCGACATCGGCCACCTCTTCAACGTGGGGGAGCTGGGCGGCATTCTCCCATGGGAGAACATGGCGAAGTACCTCGAGCGCTCGCCGCTGACCTACGCCAAGAACATCACGACCCCGCTCCTGATCATCCACTCCGAGGACGACCTGCGTTGCCCGATCGGGGAGGGTGAGCAGCTCTTCATGGCGCTCAAGACGCTGCGCCGCGAGGTGGTGTTCGTGCGCTTCCCGGACGAGAACCACGAGCTCTCGCGCTCGGGCAAGCCGCGCCACCGCCTCGAGCGCTTCCGGATCATCCTGGACTGGTTCGCGAAGTACGTCTAGTCGTCGGAGGGGGCCTCGACGGCCCCCTCCGAACCTCCCCCAAACATGGGTTGCGCCGGCAAAGCCGGCGCTCGAACGGAGACTAGACAGAGTCGGAGCGGAAGGCGGGCATGACCTGGGCGCCGAAGCGGCGCATCGATTCCACGATGCGCTCGTGGCCCAGGTAGCCGAAGCTCATCTGGCAGAGGATGTGCTGCACCCCGGCGCTCCGTAGCTCGGCGATCCGCTCGGCGACCTGCCGGGCGGTGCCGTAGAGCGCGCCGGTCGCCATCGACTGGCGCACCGCCTCGTCCTCCGGCACCCGCGGATCGTTGAACGCGTTCAGCACCGCGGGATCCACGCGGTAGTCCGCGGGATTGTGCGCGGCGCGCGAGTCGAGCATGTGCCGGCGGGTGTGCGCGAGGGTGTCGGCGAGCCGGTCCTCCGCCTCGGCGTGGCTCTCGCCCACGTAGACGTGGCGCCACACCGCGACATCGCGGCGAAGCCGGTCGCGGACCAGCGCGGAGTGGCCTCCTGCGACCAGCCCGTCTTCGTAGAGCTTGAGGCGCTCGCCGAGCACGCCCAGCGGCAGGCGTGAGGTCAGGATGGGCACGCCCTGCCGGCCGCACTCGGCGAACGAGCCCGGCGTCACCACGCTGCGCCAGATCGGCGGGTGCGGGCGCTGGTACACCCGCGGGCGCAGCGCGGGCAGGCTCACCTGGAAGAACTTGCCCTGGTAGCTGAAGGGCTCCTCGGTCCACGCGCGGGTCAGGATCTCGAGGGCCTCCGCGCTGCGCTCGCGGCTGTCGTCGCTGCGCAGGCCGTAGCCCACGTACTCGTACTCGTTGTAGAGCGTGCCGCGGCCCACCCCCACGTCGAGGCGGCCGCGGCTCAGGTTGTCGAGCAGCGCGAGCTGCACCGCCAAACGGATGGGATGCCGGAGCGCGAGCTGGATCACCGCGAAGCCGATGCGCACGCGGGTGGTGCGGGCGGCAAGCGCGCTCGCGAACGGGATCGGATCGCAGTAGACGGCCTCGCCGGTGAAGTTGTGCTCGGTGAGCCAGACCGAGTCGAAGCCGACCTGCTCGGCCAGGCACGCCTGGGTGAGCTGCTCCTCGATGGCGGTGTAATCGTCGGCCGCCGACGGCGAATGCGAGAGGGTCAGCCAGCCGAAGCGCATCGGATCAGGCGCCGATCAGGGTCCGCGCCAGCTCGATCTCCCCCAGATGCGTCATGCCGTGGGTGAGCCCGACCTGCCCCAGGCACTGGACGACCGTCATCTCGCCGAGCGGCTTGACCATCACCGTCCTCTCGAGGAGCTCGGGCGTGGCGGCGGCGAAGAGCTCCTCGGTGCCGGCCCACACCTTCTGCGTGTACTCCTGGAAGAGCGGGATGTCCTTGATGCGCAGCGCCTGGGCCTCCTCGGTGGACATCCCGGTGCCCTGCGCGGCGGGCGGCAGCCCCAGCTTCTGGCCGTAGCCGCTCTCGGTCCAGATCGGCGGCCGCCGGTCCTGGATCACCCAGCGCACGATGTTGTCCTCGGTGCGCACGTAGTGCCAGATCCCCCACCCGATCGTGTTGGCCTTCGGGTGCCCGGCCGGCACCGTGTGGAGCTGCTCCGGCGTGAGCTCGGCCAATGCCTTGTCGAGACCTTTGTGAAGCCGTTTGAGATTTGCCCGGATGAAGTCCGCCGCGGTCAGCATCGTGAGCCTCCTTGTATCATGTATAATCGGGGCCGGTACACAGCTCCGAGGAGCGTTGCGACGGGAGCCCTTCCCGCCAGGCTCGGAGTGGCCGACCCCTCGGGCCGGCTGTGGGCAACGGCGCTCGCAAACTCCCATACCATAAGGAGGGCGCGAGATGAGCGCCACTAGCAAATCGACCCGGCCCCAGGACCACGTCGTCACCGATCTGAGCCTCGCCGACTGGGGCCGCAAGGAGATCCAGATCGCCGAGACCGAGATGCCCGGTCTCATGGCCATCCGCGAGGAGTACGCGAGCCTGCAGCCCCTGCGGGGCGCCCGCATCACCGGCTCGCTCCACATGACGATCCAGACCGCGGTCCTGATCGAGACCCTGGAGGCCCTCGGCGCCGACGTCCGCTGGGCCTCCTGCAATATCTTCTCGACCCAGGACCACGCCGCCGCCGCGATCGCGGCCGCCGGCACCGCGGTGTTCGCGCGCAAGGGCGAGTCGCTCGAGGAGTACTGGGACTACAGCCACCGCATCTTCGAGTGGCCCGAGAACGCCTACTCCAACATGATCCTGGACGACGGCGGCGACGCCACCCTGCTGCTGCATCTGGGCGCGGTGGCGGAGAAGGACGCCTCCGTCATCTCCCACCCCGCCAACGAGGAAGAGACCGCGCTCTTCGCGGCGATCAAGGCGAAGCTTGCCAAGGATCCGACCTGGTATTCCACCCGGCTCACCAAGATCCGCGGCGTCAGCGAGGAGACCACCACCGGGGTCAAGCGACTCTACCAGATGGCCAAGGAGGGCCGGCTCAAGTTCCCGGCCATCAACGTCAACGACTCGGTGACTAAGAGCAAGTTCGACAATCTCTACGGCTGCCGCGAGTCGCTGGTGGACGGAATCAAGCGGGCCACCGACGTCATGGTGGCGGGCAAGGTCGCGGTGGTGTGCGGCTACGGCGACGTCGGCAAGGGCTCGGCCCAGGCGCTCCGCGCGCTGTCGGCCCAAGTGTGGGTCACCGAGGTCGACCCGATCTGCGCGCTGCAGGCCGCGATGGAAGGCTACCGCGTGGTGACGATGGAGGAGGCCGCCGAGCTGGCGGACATCTTCGTGACCGCCACCGGCAACTACCACGTCATCACCCACGAGCACATGAAGCGGATGAAGAACAACGCGATCGTGTGCAATATCGGCCACTTCGACAGCGAGATCGATATCGCGTCGCTCAAGCAGTACCAGTGGGAGAACATCAAGCCGCAGGTCGATCACGTCATCTTCCCCGACGGCACGCGCATCATCCTGCTCGCCGAGGGCCGGCTGGTCAACCTGGGCTGCGGCACCGGCCACCCGAGCTACGTGATGAGCTCGTCGTTCGCCAACCAGGTCATCGCCCAGATCGAGCTCTTCACCAACCCCGAGAAGTACCCGATCGGGGTCTACGTGCTGCCCAAGCACCTCGACGAGAAGGTCGCGCGCCTCCAGCTCAAGAAGCTGAACGCGCGACTGACCGAGCTGACCGACGCCCAGGCCCGCTACATCGGCGTGGAGAAAACCGGCCCCTACAAGCCGGACCACTATCGCTACTAACCCGGAGGGGGGCTCTGCAGCGCTCGGAGGGGGGCTCCGCCCCCCGGTCCAGCCGGATACATAGGTAACACTGCAGACCGGCGACATGGGTAACAGTTTGGGGGCTCATTCGATCGGGTGGAGATGAGTGGCATCGGCGTGCAGGCAGCCGAGGAGGAGCGGGCCGAACGAGACGTGCCAGCACGAGTGGCATCGGCGTGCAGGCAGCCGAGGAGGAGCGGGCCGAACGAGACGTGCCAGCACCCGTCGGCGACTTCCTCGAGCGCGACGGGTTCTCCGACCAGCGCATGGGACAGGAACACCAGCTGGCCGCGCCATTTGATCTCGCCGCCGTGGCGGACCCGGCGCACGATCATCGATCCCGGATACTCCGGCGCGGCCAGCTGGGCGGGATACGGGCGGGGTGATGGAACGTAGACGCTGGCGGGCGGCCGCTGCCCCAGCGCCTCGTGCGGCCGCTCATGATTGTAGATGCGGCGGAAGCGGTCGAAGGCCCGCTGCTGCGCGCAGCGGGTCGCCCGGGGCGGCAGGGCGGTCTCCTGTTTGAGCGTCCAGTGCAGCCGCTCATGGCGGGGGTTCTGCTCGGGATGCCCCGGCTGAATGCGTTCGGGCCGCACACCCAGCTTGATCCACCACACGCCTAAGCGGGACAGGCCACCCGCGCCCCCACTGCTCCCGAAAGGCGGGCCGTTATCGCTGCGCAGCACGCGCGGGAGCCCATGCTCCCGGAACGCCTGCACGAGGCAGTGCTGCACATGCGGCCCCGTGGGCGCGGCCAGGGCGACACAGCGCAACAGAAACCGGCTGGCGTCATCGACCAGCGTGAGCGGATCACAGCGGCGCGCGTCGCGGGTGCGAAACCAGCCCTTGAAATCGATCGTCCAGACATCGTTGGGCGCCCGCCCGATCGTCACCGGCGGCGGCGGCGCCCGGAGCACCCGCGGCCGCGCCGCCGTCACGCCGGCCTGACGGAGCAGCTGCCCGATACTGCTCGCGGCGGGCCAACGGGTCTCCGGCTGGCTCAGTTGGAGCCGGGCGCGCAGCTTGCGGGGCCCCCAATACGGATGCGCGCCGCGCAACTGGAGGATCGCCGTCCGCACCGCCGCCCTGAGGGCCTGCGGATGCCGATGCGGCGCCCGCGAGCGGTCCCCCAGCCCCGTCGCCCCGTCGGCGTGGTAACGGCCCAGCACCTTGTAGCCCGTCTTGCGGCTGATGCCGTACGCGCGGCACAGGGCCCTCATGCTGCTGTCCCGGCGCCGGTAGTCCGCGATGAAGGCCAACCGTTCATCCATGGGGCAGGTCTCCTTCCATGGCATGGGCAGCACCTCCTGCCCAAAGGCCATAGCACCTGTTACCCATGTCCCCGGTCTGTTCTGTAACCTATGTCCCCGGCCCGGACCGGGGGGCGCAGCCCCCCTCCGAGGCTACGCCGCGGGCAGCTCGATCCCGAGGGCGGCTAGCCGGGGTCGCACGCGCTCGGTCAGGAGCCCGATCCGGGCGAGGTTGTTCACCATCGAGGTGTGCATGTCGCGCTTGAAGTACTTCCGGTAGACCGCGTAGTCGTTGCGGGCGGCCACGTCGCGCCGGTAGGCCTTCACCTCGTCGATCTGGGCCCGCGAGAAGCCGATGTCGCGGTAGGCCTCAAGCGGGAAGAAGCCGGTCAGCACCTTCTCGAGCGCGAGGCAGGTGAAGTCCTCCATCTCCCGGCGCTCCGCGTCGCTCGCCTCGCGGACGATGTCGGGCAGGGCGAGCATGCCGAAGCCCATGTGGCGCGACTCGTCCTGCAGGATGCGCGTACACACCTGCCGGAGCAGCGGGTCCGCCGCCGCCTCGCCCATCATCTTGAAGATGGCGACCGCGAAGGTCTCGGCCACCAGCTGGAGCGCGATGGTCTTGATGTACCAGCGCGAGTCGGTGAGGATCGTGTCGAAGAGCACCCGCTCGTTGTCCGGCATCGGGTAGTGGAGGCCGCCGAGGCGGGTCTGGATGTAGCGCTCCAGGACCTCGTTGTGCCGGGCCTCGTCCATGACCTGGGTGGCCTGGAAGAACTTCTCGTCGGTGCCCTGGACGATGTTGACCATCTGGCTGCAGGCCAGCATTGCGCCCTGCTCGCCGTAGACCAGCACGGACAACCGCCAGGCCGCGATGCGCCGGTTCAGCTCCACCCGGTCCCGCTCGGACAGGCTCGCCCAGATCGGGCTGCCGTGGATGTCCACCAGCTCGTCGGAGAGCACCCGGCCGTCGGAAGGCTCCGGGGTCTCCCAGGCGATGTCGCGGCTGGCGTTCCACTGGTCGCGCTTGGCCTTCTCGTAGAGGCTGCGCATGTCCTCGGCCTGCACCGAGTAGTCGAACTCGAACACGGTGTCGATGGTGCCCGGGATCACACGACGCGACATCGTAGGCTCAGCCATCGGGAGGCCTCCTGGAAAACCGGAGAGTATTATTTCTAGACTCTCTGGTTTTATCACGGCGCCCGCGCCCTCGTCAAGTAGACTGGGCCGGTGAACGCCAAGCGCAAGGCGGCCCGGGCCCAGATCCTCCGCGCCGCCGCGGATCTCTTCCGGGAGCGCGGCTACCAGGCCTCCACCGTCGAGCACATCGCGGCGCGCCTCGGGATGTCCAAGGCTTCGCTCTACACCCACTTCCGGGCCAAGGAGGAGATGCTCGCCGCCATCTCGCGGGAGACCATCGAGACCTTCACCCGGGACCTCAACCTGGTGCTGGCCTCCCGGCTGGACCCGGCGGAGAAGCTGCGCCGCGTGGTGCGGCAGCACGTGCGGTTCGTCATCGCCAACCGCTCCTTCCTGACCGTCTTCTTCGGCGAGGAGGCGAACCTGCCCCCGCGGTTCGCGCGCTCCCTGGCCGCCCAGAAGGACCGCTACGACAAGGGGGTGGAGCGCATCGTCCAGGAAGGCATGCGCTCCGGCGTCTTCCGCGACGTGCCCCCGCGGCTGGTCGTCTTCGGCGTGCTCGGGATGGTCAACTGGGTACACAAGTGGTACAACCCGGCCGGCCGGTGGGGTGCCGAGGAGATCTCCGCCGCCTTCCTGTCCCTGGTCGAGGGCGGACTCCTGCGCCAGAAGCGCCGCGGCGCCGCGTTGAGCGGGCGGCTGCGCCGGCTCGAGCGCGAGCTGCAGGACGTCGCCCGCCAGCTCGATGCCTGACCTCCTGGGCGCGCACATGTCCATCGCGGGCGGCCTCACCCTCGCGCTCACGCGTGGGCGCGAGGTAGGCTGCTCGGTGGTGCAGATCTTCCTTAAGAACCAGCGCCAGTGGGCGGCCCGCCCGTACACGGACAGCGAGGTCCGCGAGTTCCGGGCCGCCTGGAAGGCGACCGGGATCCGGGTGGTCTTCGCCCACGCCAACTACCTGATCAACCTGGCCACGCCGGTGGCCGCGGAGTGGCGCCGCGCGGTGGACGCCTTCCACGACGAGCTGGAGCGGGCGGAGGCGCTCGGGCTGCCGTTCGTGGTGATCCACCCGGGCTCTCATCGCGAGACGGGGCTGGACGACGGCATCCAGCGGGTCGGCCGCGCCATCGACCTGCTGCACGAGCGGACGCGCGGCTACCGCGTGCGCGTGGTGCTGGAGAACACCGCGGGCGGTGGCTCCACCATCGGCCGTTCCTTCGAGGAGCTGGCCGCCATCGTGGCCGCGGTGCGCGAGCCGGCCCGTGTGGGCATCTGTCTCGACACCTGCCATCTCTTCGCGGCGGGCTACGACATCCGCACCGCCCTGGGCTACCGGAGCGCGATGGCGCGCTGCCGCCGGCTGCTCGGCACGAGGCGCGTGCGCGCGTTCCACCTCAACGACGCCCGCCAGCCGCTCGGCTCCGGCCTCGACCGCCACGAGAAGATCGGCCGCGGCCACCTGGGCGTGGAGCCCTTCCGCTGGCTGATGAACGACCGGCGCTTCGCGCGGGTGCCGATGGCGCTCGAGACGCCGAAGGACCCGGAGCCGCGCGCCGACCGCGAAGCCCTCGCGCTCCTGAGGCGCCTGCGTCGGCGGTTCTGACCCGATCGCCTAGCGGGAGCGGACGACGCCGCGGCGCGGGCAGCCAGGACGGATCGGGCACTCCGAGCAGCGGGGCGAGACGGGCAGGCAGATGTTCTGGCCGAACGACACGAGCAGATCGTTGTAGCCGATCCAGTAACGGCGGGGCAGGGTGCGGCGGAGCGCCGTCTCGGTCTCCTCCGGGGTGCGCGTCTTGACGTACCCCCAGCGGTTGGAGATCCGGTGCACGTGCACGTCCACGCAGATGCCCGGCTTGTTGAAGCCCTGGGTGACCACCAGGTTGGCGGTCTTGCGGCCCACCCCCTTGAGGGTGAGCAGCGCGTCGATGTCGTCGGGCACCGCGCCGCCGAAGCGCCTCAATAGATCCTGGCTGATCCCGCGGAGCACGCGCGCCTTCGTCCGGTAGAAGCCGACCGGATAGATCGCCCGCTCGATCGCGCGCGGGGAGAGGCGCCGGATGCCCTCGGGGGTGTCGGCCAGCGCGAAGAGGCGCGCCGCCGCCGGTCCGGTGGTCTCGTCCTTGGTGCGGAGGGAGAGCAGGCAGGCGACGAGCACGCGGAAGGGATCGTGCCACTGCGCCGCCACCTCGGCCAGCGCGGTGGTCCGCCACCGCGGGGCCTCGCGCCGCAGCCGCCGGATCGTGTGGCCGATGCTCACGGGCGCCCCGGGAGCGCGTCGAGGAGCCGGCGGGCCTCGGGCGAGTCCTTCAGCGTCCAGTCCGCCGGGTTCGATGGGGTTTTCTCGTCGAGCACCGCCTGGAGCTCGCGCCGCGCCTCCGGGATGCGCCCGCGCTTGATCAGGGTGCGGGCGAGCCCGACGCGCAGGCCGGTGAAGCGCCCGTCCACGTGCGGGTCGGCCTGCGCGGCCTGCGTCACCAAGGGTCTGAGCGTGTCGATGCGCGCGGGGCGCTCGTGGTAGCGGTCGGCGAGGGCGCGGACCTCGGCGGCGAGCGGGGACTGGGCGGACGCGGCGCCCGCCGCGCCCAGGAGCATCACGATCGCCGCGGCCGCGCGCATCGCGCCGATGCTAGAAGGCCCGCGCGCGACTGTCAACCGCGGCCGCGGGCGTCCGCCTTGCGATGCCGTCGCGCCGCCGGTATGGTAGGGCGCGATGAAGCTCCTGCCCGCCGCGGCGGTCCTGGTCTGGCTCGGCATCATGGCCTTCTTCGCCGGGGCCGTGGCGCCCGCCGCCTTCTCCACGCTCGACCGCGAGGCGGTCGGCCGCTTCGTCAGCGCGGTCTTCCCGCGTTACTACGCGGTGGGCGCGGCGCTGGGCGCTCTCGCGCTGGCCGGCCTCGGCGTCCGGTTCGTGCTCGGCCCCCGCCGGCCCTGGGACGGGTTACCGCTCCTGCTGGTCGGCGTGATGCTGGCTACGACCCTCTACGCCTGGCTCGTGGTGCTCCCGGCCGCGCACGCGGCCCGCGAGGCGCTGCGGCAGAGCGCCCCGGCCCCGGGCGCGGTCTCCACGGAGGCGCTGGCCTTCGCGCGCCTGCACCGGCTCTCGGGCCTGCTGAACGGCACCGCCATGCTCGCGGGCGTGCTCGTCCTGGCCGCGGTGGGGCTCAGGCGATGAGCCGCGCCTTCGAGCCGCTCGGCCTCGATCACCTGGTGCTCCACGTCCGCGACCAGGCCGCGTCCGAGCGCTTCTACGTCGACCTGCTCGGCTGCACGCTCGACCACGTGAACAAGCCGATCTCCCTGGTGCAGCTACGCTTCGGCGAGCACCTGATCGATCTGCTGCCCGGTGAGCGCGCGGAGGGCGGCGGCCTGGACCACTTCTGCCTCTCGATCCGCTGCGGCGACCTCGGTCGCGTCCGCGACGAGCTCCGGGCGCGCGGGGTGACGGTGGATGGCGACGTGGTGCCCCGGCGCGGAGCCTTCGGCTCCGGGCCCTCGCTCTACATCCAGGACCCGGACGGCTACCGGATCGAGCTCAAGCCCCGCTGACCGCGCCCCCGACGGCCCCCCCGACTGCCAAGGTCAGCAGGGTGCGGACGATCTGCTCGGCAGTGACCGCCCCGCCGTCCGTCGCGGCCTGCAGCAGGCAGCCCTCGGCGGCGCCCACGATCACCGCGGCCACCGCGCCCGCGTCCATCCCGGCCCGGAAGACGCCGACGCGGACGCCTTCCACCAGGATGTCCTCCAGGGAGAGGCGGATCTGCTCGCGCTGCCAGGCGAGGGTCAACCGGAACTGCTTGTCGTGGCGCGCCCGCATCCAGCCGTGGAGGAAAAGCCCCGAGAAGTCGGGATCGCTCTCGCCGTAGGCCCCGAAGAGGATCTCCATCGCGCCTTCCAGCTTCACGCGCGGCGTGCCCGGGCCTCTCGCCACGCGGGCCAGCTCCGCCACGATGGGCAGGCCCCGCTGCTCGACCTGACTGGCCACGGCGACGGTGGTCACCGGGGCGGTGGGCGGGGCGGGGATCGGGACCGCGCGGCCCCGACGCGCGCGGGAGCGAATCCGGCGCCGGGGACGGGCGGGGCGGCGCGGCTTCCGCTTCTTCACATCCGGGCGCGTCAGTTCCCGGAGGACACGAACTGGAACGACTCGATCTCCACGCGGAAGCGGCGCTCGGAGCCCGGGGACGCCATGCGCACCTCGAAGGGCGAGGAGCCTCGCGACGCCACGACGCCGATGACGTAGGCGCGGCCGCGGCTCACCACGCGGCCGTTCTCGTCGAGCCCCTCCACGCTCACGACGATGCGCTCGCAGGACGCGTTGCTGCCGTTTCGCACCTCGCCGTAGACCAGGACGCGCCCGCTGCCCACCCGCTCGGTGGTGAAGCTCACCGTCAGGCGCGACGAGGATTGGGGCGTGACGGTCTGGGTCCAGGCGGCCGGGGAGAGCGCGAGGAGGATTCCCACCGCCGCGAGCAAGGTGCGGAGGATCATTCGTACCGGAGCGCGTCGATGGGATTGAGGCCGGCCGCCTTGCGCGCCGGATAGAACCCGAAGAAGATGCCGACCGCGGCCGAGAAGCCGAAGGCGAGCAGGATCGCGTCGAACTGCAGGAGGGTGCGCCACTCCGCGAAGTAGGCGATCGCGTAGGAGCCGAGCAGGCCAGCCCCGACGCCGATGACCCCGCCGATCAGGGACAGGGTCACGGCCTCCACCAGGAACTGGGCGAGGATATCCTTCCCGCGCGCGCCCACCGCCATCCGGAGGCCGATCTCGCGCGTCCGCTCCGTCACCGAGACCAGCATGATGTTCATGATACCGATGCCGCCCACCAGCAGCGAGACCGAGGCGATGGCGGCCAGCAGGATCGTGAGCACCCGGGAGGCCGCCTCCTGCGACTGGAGCACCTCGGCCAGGTTGCGGAGGTTGAAGTCGTCTTCTTGATGAGGCTGGAGGCGGTGGCGCTGCCGCAGCAGCTCCCGGACCTCGTGCTCCGCCTCCTTCATGAGGCCCGCTTCTCGGACCTTGATGCTGATGGTGCCCACCGCGCGTCCCTTGGCCTGGTTGCCGCCCACGACCTTGGTCTTGGCGGTGGAGAGCGGGATCAGGATCTGATCGTCCTGGTCCTGTCCCCAGGTCGTCTGCCCCTTCCGATCCAAGATCCCGATGATGGTGAAGGGCACCTTCTTGATCCGGATGACCTGACCGAGCGGGTCCTCGTCGCCGAACAGGTTCTGCGCCACCGTCTGCCCGACCAGCGCGACCTTGGACGCCCCCTCCACCTCCTCCCGCGTCAGCGAGCGCCCGGCGATCACGTCCCAATCGCGGGCCGGGAGGTATTCAGGAGTCACCCCCAGGATCGTGGTGGACCAGTTGAGATTGGAGTAGACGACCTGGGCGGTACCGCGAACGGAAGGGGCGACTACCTCGACGAGCGGGATGTCGCGCTCGACGGCCAAGGCGTCGTCCTCGGACAGCGTGGCCTGGGCGCCAGCCCCGAGCCGCACCCCGCCCAGGTTGACGGTGCCGGGCCAGATGATGATGAGGTTCGCGCCCAGGCTCTGGATCTGCTCGGCCACGCGGGCCTGCGCCCCGGCGCCCACCGCCACCATGGTGATGACCGCGCCCACCCCGATGACGATGCCCAGCATGGTGAGCGCGCTCCGGAGCTTGTTGACCCGGAGGGCCCGTACCGCGATGCGCGCGCTCGCGAGGACGTTCATGGGGAGGAGACCTCCGCCTCCACGTCCTCCTCCTCCTGCTCGTCTCCACGGGGCAGGCTGGCGAGCAGCTCGCGCGCCACCAGCCGGTCGCGGATCTGCTCGTCCCGGATCAGCCGGCCGTCGCGGAAGGTCAGCACGCGGCCGGCGTAGCGGGCGATGTCGGCCTCGTGGGTCACCACCACCACCGTGATCCCCTCCCGGTTGAGATCCTGGAAGAGCGCCATGATCTCCACGCCGGTATGCGAGTCGAGCGCGCCGGTGGGCTCGTCGGCCAGGATCAAGACCGGATCGTTGATGAGGGCGCGCGCGATGGCCACCCGCTGCTGCTGCCCGCCCGAGAGCTGGGCCGGGTGATGGTGCTCCCGCTCCGAGAGGCCGACCGCGGCCAGCTTGGCGCGGGCCCGAGCCTGCCGGTCGCGCCCCAGGGTCGCGCTGTAGAGCAGGGGCAGCTCCACGTTCTCGAGCGCGGAGGTGCGCGGCAGCAGGTTGAAGGTCTGGAACACGAAGCCGATCTTCTCGTTGCGCACCCGCGCGAGCCGGTCGCGGCCCATGCGGGAGACGTCGAGCCCGTCGAGGTGGTACTGCCCCGCGGTCGGAGTGTCCAGGCAGCCCAGCAGGTTCATGAAGGTTGACTTGCCGGAGCCGGACGGCCCCATCACCGTCACGAACTCGCCCGGCTGGATGGAGACCGAGACCTTTCGCAGCGCGTGGATCCGCCGCGTGCCCAGATGATAGTCCTTCACGAGGTCCTCGGTCGCGATGAGAGCCGCCGCCATCTCAGAGTCTCAGGCGCGGCGGAGCGCCTGGCTGCTGCGGCCGGTCGCCCGGGACGATGACGCCGACGATCACCTGCTGGCCTTCCTTGAGCTCACCCTTGGCCACCTCGGTGTAGGTGCCGTCGCCGATGCCGAGCTGCAGCGGGATCGCGGCCGGCTTGCCGTCGGGCCCGACCACCCACACGCGCCCGGCGGGCGCCCCGCCCCCGCGCCCGCCGCCCTGTCCCGGACGGGCGGCCCGCTCGCGCTCCGGGGCTTCCATCCCGGGCGGCCGGAAGCGGAGCGCCGCGTTCGGGACCTGGAGCACACCCTCCTTCTGCTCGATGATGATCCGCACGTTGGCGGTCATGCCGGGGAGGAGTCGCTGCTCGGGATTCTTGGCGCTCACCACCACGTCGTAGGTGACGACGTTCTGGACCACGAGCGGGGCCTTCCGGATCTGGACGACCTCGCCGGTGAAGGTCCGGCCCGGGAAGGAGTCCACCGTGAAGGTGGCGGTCTGGCCGACCTTGATCCGGCCCACGTCGGCCTCGTCCGCGTTGGTGTCCACCTGCATGTTGCGCAGGTCCTGGGCGATCGTGAACAGGGTCGGGGCCTGGAGGCTCGCCGCGACGGTCTGGCCCACGTCCACGCTGCGCCCCACCACGGTGCCGTCCACCGGGGCGCGAATGAAGGTGCGCTCCAGATCCACCTCCGCCTGACGTAGGGCCGCCTCGTTCTGCACGACCTGGGCCGCCGCGTTCTTCAGCATCGCCTCCGAGACCCGGAGCTGCGCCTCCGCCGCCCGCACCGCCGAGACCTGGGCGTCCTCCTGGGCCTTCGACGCCTCCACCTGGGCCACCGCCGAGTCGTAGAGGGCCTCGGCGGTGTCCTCGTCGGCCTGCGCAATGAGGCCGCGCTGGCGCAGGTCGCGGTTGCGGCCGAGCGTGCGCTTGGAGTCGACGACCGTGACCTGAGACTTGGCGGTCTGGGCCCGCGCGGCCGCCAACGCGGCGCGGACGTTCTCGAGGTCCGCGCGCGTCTTCTCCACCGCGGCCTGCTGGTTCAGCACCGACGCCTGGGCCGCGTCCACCTGGGCCTTCACCTGGCTCACCTTCGCCTCGAAGATCTCGGGATCGATGCGGGCGATGACCTGGTCTTTCTTGACCTGCGAGTTGAAGTCCGCGAAGAGCTCCTTGACCTGCCCGGAGATCTGGGAGCCGACCAGCACCGTGATGACCGCGTTGAGCGTGCCGGTGGCCGAGACCGCGGAGGTGAGGGGACCGCGGGCCACCGCGGCGGTGCGGAAGGCGGGGCGGGCCCCGATGCCCTGGGTGTAGAGGTAGCCCCCGCTGATCGCTCCTGCGGCGACCACGATCCCGACGATCCAGAGCAGGCGGCGTTTCATGATGGTCAGACGCGCCAGGTGCGCCCGGTATTCCTAGCGGCGGCCGAGGGCCCGCTCCAGGTTGGCGATCGCGATGCGGTAGTCCGAGAGGGCCTGCGCTTCGGTGGACTGAGCCTGGGTGAGCGCGAGCTGGGCGTCGGTGAGCTCGATGATGTTGGCGACGCCCGCATCGAACCGTCCCCGCGCGAGCTGGTAGTTCTCCTCGGCCGACTCCACCGCCTTGCCGGCGGCGCCGATCCGCTCCTCGGCCTCGCCCAGGTTCAGGTACGACTGCTCGACGCTCTGCCAGACCTGCAGCTCGGCGTCGCGCACCCGGGCCACGGACGCCTCGAGGTTGGCCTTCGCTTCCTTGTAGCGGGCGACCTTGCCGCCGCCGTCGAAGATGGACCAGTTCAGGGTGAGGCCCACGTTCCACTCGTTGCCGGAATCGATGAAGCCGCTGGTGCTTCGCGAATTGGCAGACCCACCGGTCACGCCGGCCACCCCATAGGTCCCGCTGCCGAAGAGGTTCGGGAAGAAGTCCCGGAAGGTCTGGCGGACGAAGGCGTCGGCCGCCTCAGCCTGCGCCTTGACCTGACGGTACTCCGGTCGGTTTTTGATCGCCTCGCCCACCAGCGCCTCGCGGTCCATCGGGAACTGCTGATAGGCGAGGGTGTCCTTGACCTCCGTCGGCGCGTTGACCGCGATGCCCATCGCGGTGTTGAGCGCGACCCGCGCCAGGCTCACCGCGTTCTGGGCGCGGATCACATTGACCCGCCCGTTGGCCACGTCCACCTCGGCCCGCGTCACGAAGGACTTGGGCTGGGTGCCCACCTGGAAGAAGCCCTGGGCGCTGCGGAGGTTGACCTCGGCCCGCTCGAGCGCGGTCACGTTCACCTCGACCAGCCGCTTGGAGAGGAGCAGGGTGTAGTACTGGGTCTTCACGAGCTGGGAGATGTCGAGCTTCTGGGTCTCGAGCACCTCCTTCACGGCCTCCGCGCTCAACTTGGCCACGTCCTTGGCCGCCCACGTCCGGCCGAAGTCGAAGAGCAGCTGCGACGCGGTCACGCTCGCGGAGCCGAAGTCGTCGTGGAAGGCGCGTCCGGTGATCCTGGTGAGCTGGCGGGCCCGGCCGTAGCCGCCGGAGGCGGACAGCTGGGGCAGCAGGGGGGCGAGGGCCTGGTTCACGCGCTGCTGGGACGCCACGTAGTCGCCGATGCGCGCCACGATCTTCGGCGCGTTCTCCATTCCGATGTTGACCGCCTCCTCGATCGTCAGCTCGCGGCCCACCAGCTCCAGCGGGGTGGGGAACGGCCGAATGCCGGGCGGCGCGGGCAGCGGCTCCCGCGTCGGCATCGGCGGCGCGGTGCGGGTCGGCGGGGGCGGGACCGGCGTGACCGGGGGCGCGGGGGCGGGGGTCTGGGCCCCGACCGGGGAAGGCAGTGCCGCGAGAGCGAGGACCAGGACGAGGGAACGGGGGAAGGGCCACCGGATCATGCCATGTCTCCCTGCAGCGCGGGCGCGCCCTCCGTCGCCGGGACGCGGCGCGGGAAGCGTTCCTCGAGCATCACGTAGAGCGTTGGGATCAGCACCAGTGTCAGCATCGTGGAGATCGTCAGGCCGCCGATGACCGCGCGGGCGAGCGGGGCGTTGGCCTCGCTGCCCACGTCGATGCCCAGGGCCATCGGGATCGAGCCGACCACGGTGGTGAGGCTGGTCATGATGATGGGCCGCAGCCGCGTGCGGCCCGCCCGCATCACCGCCTCGTGCAATCCGAGCCCGTGCCATGGAGTGGTCCACCCGGGATCGGGACCGCGAGAGGCGCCTGAAGGAGTCAATTCCGCCCAATTGTAAGGACCTTTGGACTGTAGTCAAGTTTGTGAGATAGTCGGCAAGGTACCCCACGCGCAGGTGTGCGCGCGGCCGGGAATACCATGGGAAGGGGTGGGAAAAGGCGTCATGCCGTCCGAAACGCGACCGTCCAAGGTGGGCCGCTGGTCCGAGCCGGCCCTGCGGGTCCTGCGCGAGCGGTATCTCGCGCGCGAGCAGGGGCAGGTACGCGAGACCCCGGAGGAGATGTGCTGGCGGGTGGCCATGGCCATCGCCGCCGCGGAGAGCCGCTTCGGGCGGAGCGCGGCCGCGGTCGGGGAGGTGGCGGCCGCCTTCTACGACATGATGGTCGAGGGCTTCTTCCTACCCAACTCCCCCACGCTGATGAACGCGGGCAAGGAGAACGCGCTCCAGTACTCCGCCTGCTACGTGCTGCCGGTGGGCGACTCGATGGAGGAGATCTTCGAGTCGGTGAAGGCGGCGGCCATCATCCAGCAGTCGGGCGGCGGCACCGGGTTCGCCTTCTCCCGCCTCCGCCCGAAGGACGACGTCGTCCACTCGACGGGCGGGCGGGCGTCCGGCCCGGTCTCCTTCCTGCGCGTGTTCAACGCGGCCACCGAGGCGGTGAAGCAGGGCGGCGCGCGCCGCGGCGCCAACATGGGAATCCTCCGGGTGGACCACCCGGACGTGCTCGAGTTCATCGAGTGCAAGCTCGACGGCGGCATCACCAACTTCAATATCTCGGTCGCGGCCACCGATGCCTTCATGGAGGCCCTCGCCGCCGACGGGGAATACGACCTGATCAATCCCCGCACCGGCCAGGTCGCGGGCCGGCTGCGCGCCCGCGACGTCTGGGCCCGTATCGTGCGCGCGGCGTGGCACACCGGCGACCCCGGCATGATCTTCATCGACCGCATCAACCGCAGCCCCGCCAATCCGACGCCCGACCTCGGACTGATCGAGGCGACGAATCCATGCATCAGCGGGGATGCCCTCGTCGCGACGGATCGCGGCTTGCTCCGCATGGGCGGGATCGCGGAGCGCTACCGGGAGGGCGGCCTGGCCGTCAAGGTGGACCAGAGGCTGCTCCCGTCGCGGCTCATGGTGTGGGAAGGCACGAACAACGTGCCGCTCACCGCCTACGGGCAGGGATGCCTGCCGATCAGCCGGGCGTTCCACTCGGGCGAGCGGGAGACCGTCACGGTGCGGACGGCGGCGGGCTTCGAGCTGACCTGCACACCGGATCACCGCCTGATGACCGACCGGGGCTGGGTGGAAGCCGGGGCCCTGCAGGTCGACGTGGATCGGGTCTGGATCCAGAGCGATCCGGGAGCCTTCGAGGACGACGCAACCCTGCCGGTGACGGTTCCATCCGAGTTCATCGGGCGCAACGGTCGGCGCTACCGCCACGCGCTGCCGCAGCGCTGGAGCGCCGATCTCGGCCGCGTCCTGGGCTGGCTCGTGGGCGACGGCTGGCTGCGCACCGCCGCCTATCCCCGAGTGGGCTTCGTGTTCGGCCCCGAGGACGATGGGGCGCTCGAGCATATCGCGGGTGTCGTGACTCCGTGGTTCGGGCGGCCCGTGAAGGTCTGGACCCGCGCACGCGGCGTGCGGCACCTCATGTATCCCGGCAAGTTCTTCTCGGGCTTCTTCGAGTCGCTCGGCGTCCGACCGGTGGGCGCGCGCGACAAGACGGTGCCCGAGACCTTGTTCCGGGCCCCGCGCCCGGCGGTCGTCGGATTCCTCCAGGGGCTTTTCTCCGCAGACGGCACGGTCCGGCAGAACCCCAAGACGAACAGCTCGTGGATCGCGCTCACGTCCAAGAGCCGGGAGCTGCTCCGGGGCGTGCAGCTCCTGCTCCTGAACCTCGGGATCAAGAGCAGCGTGATGGACCGGTCCCGGGCGCCGCGGGAAGGGCTGTTCCCCTACCGGACCAAGGCCGGCGAGCTGCGCTCCTATGACTCCGACGGCGTGCTGTTCGAGCTCGGCATCTTCGGGAAGTCGCGCGGCCTGTTCCTCCGCGAGATCGGGTTCCTCAACGACAAGCAGCGTCGCCTCGAGCCCGTGCGCTACCCGGGCTCCTACGCGCAGAAGGGGAGCGATCCGGTGGCCGCGGTCGTGCCCGCCGGCCCGCGCGCGGTCTACGACCTGACCGAGCCACAGAGCCACTCGCTGATCGCCAACGGCTTCGTCGTCCACCAATGCGGCGAGCAGCCACTGTTGCCGAACGACGCGTGCAACCTGGGGTCGGTGAACGTGGCCAAGTTCGCGGTCGAGCGGGCGGGGCGGTGGGAGCTCGACTGGGGTGAGCTCGAGCGGGTGGTGCGCCTCGCGGTGCGCTTCCTCGACGACGTGATCGAGGTGAATCCCTATCCGCTCGAGCAGGTGGACGAGATGGTGAAGGCCAACCGCCGCGTGGGCTTGGGCGTCATGGGCTGGGCGGACCTGCTCTTCACGCTCGGCATCCCCTACGACAGCGAGGAGGCGCTCGAGCTGGCCGAGCGCCTGATGGCCTTCGTGAAGGACAAGGGCCACGACCAGTCGGCCCGCCTGGCCGAGGAGCGCGGCCCGTTCCCGCACTGGGGCCGCTCGATCTACCGCCACGGCCGGCCGCTGCGCAACGCCACGGTTTCCACCATCGCGCCCACCGGGACCATCTCGATGATCGCGGGGTGCTCCTCCGGCATCGAGCCGGTGTTCGCGCTCGCCTTCGAGCATCGCGTGAAGGGGCCGGACGGCGAGCGGGTGCTGCCCTTCTTCAGCGAGACCTTCGAGCGGCTCGCCCGGCGGCACGGCTTCCACTCGGACGCCCTGATGACGGAGGTGGCTCACCGCGGCTCGCTGGCCGGCGTCGAGGGCGTGCCCGCCGCCGCGCGCGCGGTCTTCAAGACCGCGCACGAGATCGACGCGGTCTGGCACGTGCGGCACCAGGCCGCGTTCCAGAAGCACACCGACAACGGGGTGTCGAAGACGATCAACCTGCCCGAGCGCGCGACCGAAGAGGACGTGGCGGCCGCCTACCGGCAGGCGTGGGACCTGGGCTGTCTCGGCATCACCGTCTTCCGTGACGGCTCCAAGGGCAGCCAGGTCCTCAACATCGGCCTGCGCGGCGAGGGCGCCTCGGCGGACGTGGGCCAGCGCGGGGTCAAGCCGCGCCCGCACAGCCTCACCGGCGCCACCTACCGGATGGAGACGCCGATCGGGACCGCCTTCATCACCGTCAACGACAACGGGGGCGGCGAGCCCTTCGAGGTCTTCGTGCAGGTGGGCAAGGCGGGATCGGACACCATGGCGGTGGCGGAGGCCCTCGGCCGGCTGGTCTCGCTCGTGCTGCGGCTGCCCTCGCCGCTGTCGCCGCGGCAGCGGCTCGAGGCGGCGATCAGCCAGCTCTCCTTCATCGGCGGCGGCCAGCCCACCGGCTTCGGCGCGGCCAAGGTGCTCTCGCTCCCCGACGCGCTCGCGCGGACCCTCGCCGAGCACATCGGCACGTCGCGCGCGACGCCCGCGCCCGTGGCATCTCCCACGTGGGCGAGCGGACTGCGCCGGGTGGGGGATCTCTGCCGCGAGTGCGGCCAGGCCACGCTGGTGTACGAGGAAGGGTGCAAGAAGTGTCTCTCCTGCGGCTTCAACGAGTGCTAGGGAGCGGCCATGTTCTCAGGCGGTGACTACGAGGAGGTGGCCCGCTGGCTGCGCAACTTCGTGGTCGCGCACGCCAAGCGGGAGAACCTGCGCGTCGAGGCGGTGGTGGAGACCGAGGGCCCGCGCGGGGGGCAGAGCTACGGCGTCCGCCTGCGGCTCGGCGAAGGCCTGCGGCCCGCGCCGCCCGCGCCCGCGGTGGAGCTCGGCTTCCCCGAGGTGGCCCAGAACCGCGGGAGTCTCGCGTGGTGCCGCGGGCTCGCGGACCGGGTGCGCGCGCTCGCGCGCGAGTTCTCCGCGGCCGGGTCGGGCCCGCTCCGTTCCGCCTGATCCGGTGAGGACGGCGCCCGCCGTCCGCTGGTGGGCCCCCGGCGACTGGAACGCGTTCTTCGGGCTGGCGCTCGACAACCTCGGGCTCTTCGTCATCTTCTCGGGTCTCCTGATCGGCGTCTTCGGCTTTCCCTCCGACCTCGTTCTGCGCGTCATGGTTCCCGGGACCGCGGTGGGCGTGCTCCTGGGCAACCTGATCTACACCGGTCTCGCGGTGCGGCTGATGCGGCGCACCGGCCGGAGCGACGTGACCGCGATGCCCTTCGGCCTCGACACGCCGTCCCTCTTCGGGATCGTCTTCGGCGTCCTCGGGCCCGCCATGCTCCTCACTCGGGATCCGATGATGGCCTGGAAGATCGGCATGGGCGTCACGGTGGCGATGGGGGTGATCAAGCTCGGCTGCGCCTTCGCGGGGGACTGGGCGCGCCGGGTCGTGCCCCGGGCCGCGCTGCTCGGCTCCATCGCGGGCGTCGCGATCCTGCTCATCGCCTTCCTGCCCTCGCTGCGCATCTTCGGCGATCCGCTGGTGGGTGTGGTCTCGCTCGTCGTGCTCCTCGCCGCGCTGCTGGGCGGCGTGCGGATGCCGTGGGGGCTGCCGGGCGCGCTGGCCGCGGTGCTGGCGGGGACCGTCATCTTCTGGGGCCGCTGGGCCCTCGGCCCCGACGCCGGGGCACCGGGACCGCATCCGGCGATCACGCTCGGCGCGCTCGGCCTGGCCCTGCCGCTGCCGACATTCGCCTGGCTCGACGCCCTCGACGCCACGCTGCCGTACCTGCCCCTCGCGGTGCCCTTCGCGCTGGCCACCGTGGTCGGCGGCATCGACAACACCGAATCGGCCATCGTGGCGGGCGACGAGTACCGCACGCGCGACATCCTGCTGACCGAAGCGATCGCGACCATCGCGGCCGGCTGCTGCGGCGGCGTGATCCAGAACACGCCGTACATCGGCCATCCCGCCTACAAGGCGATGGGCGCGCGGGCCGGCTACACCCTCGCCACCGGCCTCCTGATCGGCGTCGGCGCCGCGGTCGGCGTCGTCGCGGTGCTGGTGCAACTGCTGCCGGAGGCGGCGGTCGCCCCGATCCTGGTCTTCGTCGGCCTGCAGATCACCGCGCAGGCCTTCCTGGCCTCGCCGCCGCGCCACGCCCCCGCGGTCGCGGTGGCTTTCCTGCCCGCGGTCGCCGCGCTGGTCTTGATCCAGGGCGGCCTGCTGCTGGGCGGGGTGGGCAAGAGTGCGGCCGATCTCGCGGGGGAGGGCCGGCTCGTGTGGGGCGCGCTCCTGGTGCTGGGGAACGGCTTCATCCTGACCGCGCTGGTGTGGGGCTCGGCGCTGGTCGCGATCATCGATCGACGCCTGCGGGTCGCGGCCGCGGTCCTGGCGATCGCGGCGGTGGCGACGCTCTTCGGGCTCATCCACTCGCCGCTGCCCGGCGGGGCGGTGTTCTGGCCGTGGGCGGTGGCGAGCGGGACGCCGCACGCGCTGGCCGCCGCCTACGGGGTCGCGGCGTCGCTCCTGCTGCTTCTGGGCCGCGCGGAGACCTAGCAGGACGCTGAAAAAGGCCCATCTGCGGGAGTGCGCCGCCCTCGGCCGCACGCTCAACGTAGAGAGACTACGCCTCGCGTGCGGCCTTCAGGCGCCGCCTCGCATGTGGACCTTTTTGAGCGTCCTGCGTTTGAGCGCCCTGCGCCTCAGACCTAGCTCCGGATCGCGTCCAGCATCTCGCGATCGCTGCCGAACTTGAACTCCTCCACCTTGTCGGTCGTCGCGCGCGCCTTCTCCGCCGCCTCGAGCCGCTGGACGGCGGGGTAGTCCACGACGACGGCGCCCCGCTCGTCGAGCGTGCCGCGCAGCGACTCGACGGCCCGCTCCGCCTCCTCGCGCGGCCGCTTCGGCCGACTCGCGAGATAGCCGGCGACGTGCTTGATCCCGGTCTCCGCGTCGAGGCGCGCGCGGCCGACCACCCCGTCGCTGGCGCGCCGGGCCCAGCCGACCACGAAGACACCGGGCTGGGCCTTCCCGGCGCCGGGATCGAGCACCTGGTAGGCGGCGGCCGGATCCTCGCCGGGCACCGTGAGGTAGAGCCCGTCCTGGTAGGGCAAACCCGCGTCCTCGTCCACGCGGTCGCCCACCGCGAACACCACGGTGTCGGCCGGGATGACCGACGTCTCGCCGGTGCCGACCGCGGTGATGCGGTCGCCCTTGCGCTCGAGCCGATTCTCCTCCACCTCGAGCCCGACCACGCGGCCTCCCTCGGCCACCACGCGCTTGGGCGAGGCCAGGAAGCGGAAGCGCAGGCGGGCGCGGGCCCGCGGCAACGGCTCGGGCTTGGCCGCGAGCGCGGCGAGCAGCTCGTCGGGATTCTGGCCCGCGGCCTCCAGCCTTGGCCGGATGCGCTCGATTTCCTCGCGGTAGAGGGCGTGGTCGACGGCGTCCTCGACGTCCTCGAACTCGCGGTCGTCGTAGGCCTTCTCGAACGGGCCGCGCCGCGCGATCGCCACGATCTCGTCGCAGTCGGCGAAGTGGGCGCAGTAGTTCGCGATGTCCACCATCACGTTGCCCACGCCGACAATCGCCACGCGGCGGCCCATGGGGAACGGCCGCTCGCTGAAGGGCGGCAGGCGGTTGTAGTGATAGACGAGGTCCTTGGCGTGGTAGACGCCCGGCAGGCGCTCGCCGTCGACGCCCAGATACTTGGTGCCCTGTGCGCCGATCGCGTAGACGAGCGCGTCGAAGCCCATGTTCGCCAGGTCGCGCACCGTGAGATCTCCGGTGTTCGAGATCGACACGTGTCCAAGATAGGTTATGAGCGGGTCGGTGAGGATCTTGTGGAACTGACGGCGCAGCCCGCCTTTCATCTTGTACTTGTTGAGGAAGATGCCGTACTCGGCGAGCCCGCCCGGCTTGATGTCCCGGTTGAGGAGGACCACGCGGGCGCCGGCCGTGGCGAGCGCGCGGGCGGCGAAGAGACCGGCGGGTCCAGCGCCGATCACCGCGACGAGATGGACCGGATTCTCGGCCATGAACGCCGAGACGATAGCACACGGCCGCGGGAACCGCGAAGCGGGGAAGTACTTGACCCCTCGATGACGCCCGGTGTTAAATGGCTGTGCGTTTCGTCAATGATGACGGGACGATTCGCTTCAGGTTTCCCGCTGCCAGAGGAGGCTCCTCGATGAGGTCAGTGTCGCTAGTTGCCCGTGCCGGTGGACTCGCCCTGGCCGTGATCCTGATGGCCCTCGCCTCGGGCCGCGGCCCGGCGGATGTGGCCGCCCAGACGGGGCCGTGGGAGGCGCCCGCGTCCGAGAAGGCAAAGAAGAACCCGCTGCCCGCCGACAAGAAGACGATCGAGCAGGGCGAGAAGGTCGCCAAGGTCAACTGCGTCTCATGCCACGGTCCCCTGGGCAAGGGCAACGGCCCCGCCGCGGTCGCGCTGAATCCGAAGCCGGCCGACTGGACGTCGAAGCGGGTCCAGGACGAGCCGGACGGGGAGATCTTCTGGAAGATCACCACCGGCCGGGTTGCCATGCCCTCGTGGCGGCACCTGCCGGAGAACGACCGCTGGGCCGTCGTCCGATACATCCGCACGCTCGCCGGGAAGTGACCGCCCCGCCCAGCTCGAGGCGCCTCTAGATGACCGGCGACTCCGTCCGCGCCGCGCTGTCGCAGCTGGGCGACGTCCTCGAGAGCCTCCGGGAGGGCCTGGGCGACGGGCGGCGCCCGGAGCTCCACGCCGACCGGGACGCGCACGCCCTCGACATCTTCCAGGAGATCCTGTCGGTCCCTCCGCTCGGGCTGCCGCCCGGGGAGCTGTTCGGGCTGGCGATGGATCGCGTCTCCCGGCTGCTGGCCGCGGACCGGGCGCTCCTCTTCGTTCTGGACGACGCGACCGGGCGGCTCGTGCCCCGCTCGGGCCGTGGCTTCCGGCGCGACGACATGGAGAGCGTGGCACTCGCTCCCGGCGAGGGCCTGGTCGGCCGCGTCTTCGCCGAGAAGCGCGTGCTGACCTACGATGCGGCCGAGGAGGCGTCCGCCCACGATCCCTTGGCCGAGCGCTTCCCGATGCGGCAGGGCATCGCGGTGCCGGTGCGGACCGAGGGAGAGGTCGGTGGCGTGCTCTTCGCGGGCCGCCACGACCTGGGTGCGCCCTTCACCACCACCGACGTGCTCCTGCTCCTCGTCATCGCCGACCGCGTCGGCTCCTCGCTCGTCCACCAGCGGCTGCTCGAGCGCCGGGGCGATCACCTCGCGCACCTGCGCGAGCTGCGCGGCCTGGTCGACGCGAACCTCCCCGCGCGGGATCCGCGCGAGATCCTCGCCCGCGCCGCCGACGTGGCCGGCCGGTTGGCGGGCGTGCGGGGGGCTCTCGCGCTCGCCGGCTCCGCCCCCGGCCGGATCGGCATGCTCGCGGGCGCGGGACTGCTGGCCGGCGTCGGGCCGGAGCGTCTCCGCGCGGACGATGAGCTGCTCCTGGAAGGCTTCGCCGCCGACGGTCCGGTGGCGATCCGCGATCTCCAGGTCCGGCGGGCCGGCCGCCCCGGCCTGTTCGAGGAAGAGGGAATCCGCGCGGCGCTGCTGGTGCCCTTGCGCGCGCGCGGGCGCGTGGTGGGGCTCCTCTGCCTGGCCGACCCGGAGCCGCGGGACTTCTCACCGGAGGAAACGGAGTCCGCGCTGATGCTCGCGGCCCTGACCGCGGCGGCGCTCGAGACGGAACGGCAGCTCGGCGAGAGCCGCCACGCGCTCGCCGAGCGCGACGCGGAGCAGGCCGGCCTGGTGCGGGGCGAGCGGACGCGCGTGCTGGCCGGCCTCGGGGCGGGGCTCACGCGCGAGCTGCACCCGGTCTTCGCGACCCTGCTGGGCCGAGCGCAGCTCCTGCTTGCCCGCGCCCCGAACGATCCGCTGCGCGAAGGGCTGGTCGCGCTCGAGGAAGCCGCCTGGCGCGGCACCGATCTGCTCCACCGGCTGCTCGGCCTGGCGGAGGCCGATCAGCGCGGCGCGGTCGCCGAGCTGCCCGCCATCGCGCAGGAAGCGTTGAGCTTCGCGCGCAGTCGCCTGCGGGCTGCGCCCGAGTCGCCGGGCCCGATCGAGATGGCCGCGGACCTGGGCGCGACGCCGCCGGTCGAGGCCAGCGCCGCCGCGCTGCGAGAGGCGGTCGTCAGCCTCGTGCTGAACGCGGTGGAGGCGATGCCCGCGGGCGGGGCCCTGACCGTGAGCACCCGCGGCCACGAGGGCGGCGCCGAGCTGGTCGTCGGGGACGCGGGCGAGGGCATCGCGCCCGAGATCCGCCCGCGCATCTTCGATCCCTTTTTCACCACGCGGCCGGGCCACCTGGGACTCGGGCTCACCGTGGCCGAGGCGGTGGTGCTCCGCGCAGGCGGGCGCCTCGAGGTGGACCGCGCCGGCTCCGGAGGCGGCACGAAGGTCACCGTGTGGCTGCCCGCGGCGGGGGTGCGGCCGGCCGCGCCCGCGCCGGAGGCCGCGGAGCCGGCGCGCCCCACCTCGACCGAAACCCGGCGGCCCGCTTCGCTCACCGGCTCCGTCCTCGTGGTCGAGGAGGAGGAAGGGATCCGCACCGAGGTGCTGGACACCCTCATGGCGGTGGGACATCGCGTGGAGGTGGCGCCGGACGCGGACGCGGCGCTGGAGCGGCTCGGCCAGGGCGGTATCGACGTGGTCCTCACCGACCTGGCCCTTCGCGACCGGTCGGGGCTCCAGCTCGCTTCCGCGGTCAAGAAGCGGAGTCCCGGGACGGCGGTGGTGCTGCTCACCGGATGGGGCCGCCGGCTCCACGAGGAGCGGCTGCGCGAATCCGGTGTGGACGTGGTGCTGGTGAAGCCCGTGCAGCCCGATCGGGTGCGCGAAGCGGTCGCGGACGCGCTCCTCCGCCGCCGCCCGGCGTGATCCGGCCCCGGCGCCTCGCCACCGTCGACCTCGGCACCAATACCGTCCGCCTCCTCGTCGTCGAGGCGGACGACGAAGGGGACGACGGGGCCTGGCGCGCGCTCCATCAGACGCAGCGGGTCACCCGGCTCGGGGAGGGGCAGGCGAGCGAAGGGCGCCTGCTCCCCGAGCCGATGCGGCGCACCGCCGCGGCGGTCGCCGAGTTCGCCCGGGCCGCGCGCGCGCTCGGCGCCACCCGCGTCCGGATCGTGGCCACGAGCGCGGTCCGTGAGGCCGGCAACCGCCGGGAGTTCGTGGCGCGGCTGGAGGCGGAGTCGGGCGAGCCCGTGGAGGTCGTCTCGGGCGAGGACGAGGCGCGCCTGACCCTCAAGGGAGTCACGTCCGGGCTGCCCGGCCTCGGCGACTCGTTCGTCCTCTTCGACATCGGAGGGGGCAGCACCGAGTTCGTGCTCGCCCGGGGCGGCGGCGCGGCGGCCGCGGTGAGCCTGCGGCTGGGAGTGGTGCCCCTGGTGGAAGAGTGGGGCGAGCCCGGGCCCGTGCGGTGGGATCGCTTCGCGCGCATGCGTGAGGCCGTCGAGCGCCGCCTGGCCGCCGAGGTGCCGGATGCCATCGCGGCCGTGGGAGCGGACGACCTGGTCGGCACCGCGGGCACCGTCACCACGCTGGCCGCTCTCGACCTCGGGCTGCCCGCCTACGACGCGGCCCGGGTCCACGGCCACCGGCTCGGCCGCGCGGCGGTGGAGCGGGAGCTGGCCCGCCTGGGCGCCTTGTCCGTCGCCGACCGTGGACGGCTGCCGTGCCTCGAGCCGGGGCGCGCGGACGTGATCATTCCCGGCATCGCGATCTGCCTGGCCGCGATGGCGCGCTTCAAGCGCGAGCACGTCGTGGTGAGCGATCGCGGGCTCCGCGAAGGCATTCTCTGCGAGCTGCTCGGGGCCACGCGGTGACGCGGCCGGCGGCCCGCACCCTGTCGGTGATCGACTACCACACCGAGGGCGAGCCCATGCGGTTCATCGTGGACGGGGTGCCCCGCCTCCCCGGCGCCTCGCTCATGGAGCAGAGCGAGCACCTGGCCGCGCACGGCCGCGACCTGCTGGGCATGGCCCTCTACGAGCCGCGCGGCCACGCCGCCATGTGCGGCGCGATCCTGACCGATCCGGTGACGCCGGGGGCCGACGTCGGCGTCCTCTTCATCGAGCCGCTCGGCCCGGTGCACATGTGCGGGCACGGGGCCATCGCGCTGGGCGCCATGCTGGTGGAGACGGGCCGGGTGGCCGCTCCGGGCGGCGCCGCCACGGTGACGCTCGAGACTCCCGCCGGCCTCGTGTCCTGCCGCGTGGCGACCGAGCCGGGGCGGCCGACCTCGGTCACGATCCGCAACGTGCCCGCGTTCTCGGTGGGGCTCGACCTGAACGTGGAGGTGCCGGGGCTCGGCCGCGTGGTGTTCGACCTGGCGTACGGCGGCCACTTCTACGCGCTGGTGGAGGCGGCGGCGTGCGGCCTCGGTCTCGAGGCGAAAGAGGCGCCCCGAATCGTGGAGGTGGGTGAGCGGATCCGCCTCGCCATCGAGGCCCGCGTGCCGCTGGTGCATCCCGCGATGCCCGCCGCGCGCGGGCTACTCTACGTGCAGTTCTACGAGCCGGCGCGCCGGGCCGACGCGCAGCTGCGCAACGTGGTGGTGGTGGCGCCCGCCGGCCTCGACCGCTCGCCCTGCGGGACCGGGACCTCCGCGCGGCTCGCCAACCTCCACGCGCGCGGCCGGCTCGGGGTCGGGGAGGCCTTCGGCCACGAATCCATCATCGGCACGCTCTTCACGGGACGGATCGCGGCGCTCACCGACGTGGCGGGCACTCCGGCGGTGGTCCCCGAGATCACGGGACGGGCCTGGATGACCGCCCGCGCCACGCTGTCGCTCGACCCGAGCGACCCGTTCCCGGGCGGCTTCCTGCTCTAGCCGCGCGCGCCGCCGGCCCGCTTTGTTGACACTCCGGCCGTTCGTGTGGTGTCCTAGCCGGGATGAGTCTCATCCCCCGGGTGATCGTCCGGCGCTGGCTTGAGGTGATGCTGGCGCTCGTTTCGCTCGCCATCCTGTACTTTTCGCGCCGCCCGGACGCGCTGCCTCGCGCACTTGACCTCAGTAGCGACGCTGGCCTGACCCTGTGGGATTGGATCTTCCGAGGCATGGCGTTTGGCCTGCTCGGCGTCTGGGGCTTCTCGGCGATCGTCGTGGCGTTCTTTCTCATGTACTCGCCGATCTACATCATCAACAAGGTGCCGCATCTCGTCGGCAAGGGTGGCTGGCTGGACCGCCGTGAGGTGCGCTTCTACCTCGCGTGCTTCGCTCTGGTGTGCCTGCTCGTCATCCTGATGACGCGGTCGTTCGACGCGGCCGGCGTGCTGTTCGTCATCCTCGCCGGCTTCGGCCCGGTGTTCTGGCGGCTCCTGGTCTAGCCCCACTGCGGTTGACAGGTTCCGGCGCCCCGTCTATCCTTTCGGGTATATGGATGAAATCGCGGTCCTGGTGCTGAATTTCACCTACGAGCCGCTGCATTTCACCAACGCCAAGCGGGCCATCACCCTGCTGCTCGCGGGCAAGGCCGAGAGCGTCGAGGCCTCCCCCCGGGTGGTCCGCTCTCCCTCCCGGAGCTTCAATCTCCCCGCGGTCATCCGCCTCGGGGCCTACATCCGGAAGCCGTTCCTGGAGCGGGTGGCCTTCAACAAGAAGAACATCCTCCGGCGGGACGGCTACACCTGCCAGTACTGCTCGCGACGCGGGGAGAAGCTCACGGTGGATCACGTGGTCCCGCGCTCGCGCGGGGGCCAGACCACCTGGACCAACGTGGTGGCCGCCTGCCTGCGCTGCAACCTGCTCAAGGGCAACCGCATGCTGGAGGAGGCCCGCCTGCGGCTGATCCGGGAGCCCGTGCACCCGCAGTTCCTCTTCTCGGTGCACCTGCTCCGGCATCCGCACGCGACTTCGTTCCTCGACTCGTGGCGGAAGTACCTGGTGGCGGTGCCTTCGACGTCCTGAGCCGCCCCCCCTGAGTTACCAGTTGTCCCAGCCGTTGTTCACGCTCGCCTCGGAGTTCAGCCCGTCCGGGGACCAGCCGCAGGCGATCGAGCGCTTGGTCTCCGTGATCGGGGCGGGGAGCCCCCACACCGTGCTGCTGGGGGTCACCGGCAGTGGCAAGACCTTCACGCTCGCCAACGTGATCGCGCGGCTCGGCCGGCCCGCGCTGGTGATCTCGCCCAACAAGACGCTGGCCGCCCAGCTCTACAGCGAGTTCAAGGCCTTCTTCCCGGCGGGCGCGGTCGAGTACTTCGTCTCCTACTACGACTACTACCAGCCGGAGGCCTACATCCCGCAGTCGGATACCTACATCGAGAAGGACGCGCTGGTGAACGACGAGATCGACCGCATGCGGCACTCGGCGACCACGTCGCTGTTCGAGCGCCGCGACGTGGTGGTGGTCGCCTCGGTGTCCTGCATCTACGGCATCGGCGAGCCCGAGACCTACCGCGGCATGCACGTGTCGCTGCGGCCGGGGCAGACCATGGACCGGGACGCCCTGATCCGGGCCCTGGTGGCGGTCCAGTACGAGCGCAACGACTACGACTTCCGCCGCGGCACCTTCCGGGTGCGGGGCGACGTGGTCGAGGTGTTCCCGGCCGCCGCGGAATCGGAAGCCCTGCGGGTGGAGTTCTGGGGCGACAGCGTCGAGCGGCTCATGACCATCGATCCTCTCCGTGGGGTCACCACCGGGACGGTGGCGGACGCGCGGGTCTACCCGGCGAGCCACTACGTGACCCCCGCCGCCCAGCTCGAGCGGGCGATCGAGGGCATCATGGACGAGCTGCGCGAGCGGCTCGGCTTCCTCAAGGCGCGCGGCCGGCTCCTGGAGGCCCAGCGCCTCGAGCAGCGCACCCTCTTCGACATGGAGATGCTCCGCGAGCTCGGCTACTGCCACGGGGTCGAGAACTACTCGCGGCACCTCTCCGGGCGCAAGCCGGGGCAGAATCCGCCGACCCTGATGGACTATCTCCCCAAGGACGCGCTGGTCATCCTCGACGAATCGCACGTGACCGCGCCCCAGCTCCGCGGCATGTACCCGGGTGACCGCTCCCGCAAGGAGGCGCTGGTCGAGTACGGCTTCCGCCTGCCCTCGGCCTTCGACAACCGGCCGCTCACCTTCGCCGAGTTCACCCGCCTCGTCCCGCAGACCCTCTACGTCTCCGCGACCCCGGGGCCCTACGAGCTGGAGCGCGCCGGGGTGGAGCGCGGAGAGCCGGGGAGCGCGCTCGCGGGCGGGCCGGTGGCGGAGCAGATCATCCGACCCACCGGCCTCATGGACCCGAACATCACGGTGCGGCCCGCCTCCTCGCAGGTGGACGATCTCATGGGGGAGGTGCGCGCTCGCGCGGAGCGGGACGAGCGGGTGCTCATCACCACGCTCACCAAGCGCATGGCCGAGGATCTCACCGAGTACTACCAGCAGAACGGCCTCCGGGTCCGCTACCTGCACTCCGACATCGACACCCTGGAGCGGGTGGCCGTCATCCGCGACCTGCGCCTGGGCAAGTTCGACGGGCTCATCGGGATCAACCTGCTGCGGGAAGGGCTCGACCTGCCCGAGGTCTCGCTCGTCGCCATCCTGGACGCGGACAAGGAAGGCTTCCTGCGCTCCGCGACGTCGCTGATCCAGACCTCGGGCCGCGCGGCCCGCCACGTCAACGGCGAGGTGATCATGTACGCGGACACCGTGACCGGCTCGATGAAGGCGGCCCTCGCGGAGACCGAGCGCCGCCGCGTGGTGCAGGGCGAGTACAACCGCGCCCACGGGATCACCCCGGAGTCGGTGCGCCGCTCGATCCGGGACCTGCTGGAGTCGGTGCCCGAGCGCGACTACTACACGGTGGAGGTCGAGCGCGCGCCCCAGACGCAGTGGGAGAGCCCCGCCGCCCTCGCGGCCCACGTGAAGGAGCTGGAGGCGTCCATGAAGGACGCGGCGCGCCGGCTCGACTTCGAGCGGGCCGCCGAGCTGCGGGACCGCATCAAGGCCCTCAAGAAGGTGGACCTGGGCGTCTGAGCGGGATGGTCTTCAAGTGGGCGCTCATCGTCTTCGCGCTGGCCGCCGTGATCCTGTTCGTGCTCACGAAGGTCATCGCTTTCCTGAACCCGCCCCGACCGGGCCGGCCCGCCCCCCTCATGCTGGGCCGCGTGCAGCGGGCGCTCACGTGGACCGTGCTGGTGCCGGCGGCGCTGGCCCTGGTCCTGCTGGTGGTGACCCTGCTCCGGCAGTGACTGCTTGGCGAGGCGCAGCCGAAGGCGAGCCGAGCGCATGCGAAAATGAAGTCAGGGATGTTGACTGAATGACGCTCGCGGAGAAGATCGACCAGGTGCCGGACCGGCCGGGCGTCTACCTCTACAAGGACGCCAAGGCCCAGATCATCTACATCGGGAAGGCGGCGTCGCTCCGCAGCCGCGTGCGGTCCTACTTCCAGGAGTCGCGGGCGCGGGACCCCAAGACCGACGCGCTGGTCGGACACATCCGCGACCTCGAGTACATCGTCACCGCCAACGAGCTCGAGGCGATGATCCTCGAGTCCACCCTCGTCAAGAAGCACCGCCCCCGCTACAACATCATCCTGCGGGACGACAAGCACTATCCCTTCCTCAAGCTCACCACCAACGAGGAGTTCCCGCGCCTGGTGGTGGCCCGGCGGGTGCAGAAGGACGGCGCGACCTATTTCGGCCCGTTCTACCCGGCCACCGCGATGCGGGAAACTTTACGATTGGTGCGGCAGTTGTTTCCGCTGCGCACCTGCCGCATCAAGATCGACGGGACGCTCTCGCGCCCGTGTCTGCAGTACTACATCCACCGCTGCAATGCGCCGTGCACCGGCTGGGAGACTGCGGAAGGCTACGCCAGGACGGTGAAGGACGTGGAGCGCTTCCTCGAGGGCAAGAGCGACGACCTCGCGGCCCAGCTCACCCGCGAGATGGAGACCGCGGCCGAGGAGATGAAGTTCGAGCGGGCGGCCGCCTTGCGCGACCGCATCCAGGCGCTCAACACCGTCCGGGAGCGGCAGCAGATGATCTCCACCGAGGAGGAGGACCAGGACGTGGTGGGGGTGGTCCGCCAGGGCTCGGAGGCCTGCGTGCAGCTCTTCTTCGTGCGCAAGGGGCGGCTGCTCGGGCGGGAGTCGTTCTTCTTCGAGCGGGTGGCCGGCGCGAGTGACGGGGAGATCCTCTCCGCCTTCCTCCGCCAGTTCTACGCGAAGAACGTGGTCCCGCCCCCCGAGATCCTGCTGTCGGAGACCCCGCCCGAGCTGGACCTGACCGGGGAATGGCTGGTCCAGCGGCGCGGCGGGCGCGTCGAGCTGCTGGCCCCGCAGCGCGGACGCAAGCGCGACCTGGTCGCGATGGCCGAGGAGAACGCGGCGCTCGCGCTCCAGACGCACCTGCTCGCGCGCGGCAGCCGTCAGCACGTGGTGCTGGAGGATCTCGAGCGCTCGCTCGCGCTGCCCGGGCCGCCGCATCGCATCGAGTGCTTCGACATCTCGACCCACCAGGGCAAGGAGACCGTCGCCTCCATGGTGGTGTGGCAGGACGGCGACATGAAGAAGGACGACTACAAGCGTTTCAAGATCCGCACCGTCGTCGGCACCGACGACTTCGCGTCGATGCAAGAGGTGTTGACCCGCCGCTACGCGCGCGCGCTGGAGAGCCTAGGGGTGCTGCCCGACCTCATCCTGCTCGACGGCGGCCGCGGCCAGCTCAGCGCCGGGATGAAGGCGCTCGAGGACCTGGGCCTCGACTACATCCCGCTCGCCGCGCTCGCGAAGCGCGCCGAGGAGGTCTACACGCCGGATCGCCTCCAGCCGCTCGTGCTCGATCTGGGCTCGCCCGCGCTGCAGGCGCTCCAGAAGATCCGCGACGAGGCGCATCGCTTCGCGATCACCTACCACCGGAAGCTGCGTCAGCGCCGGGCCATCGCCTCGGTGCTCGACCAGATTCCCGGTGTGGGGCCTACCCTCCGTACGAGCCTGCTCAAGACCTTGGGCTCGGCGAAGGGAGTGCGGGAGGCCTCGGTGGCCGATCTGGCCTCGGTGCCGAAAATCACCCCGAAGCTGGCCCAACGGATCTATGATTTCTTCCACCCGAGCCCGGCGGGGGAACCTTCCGAGCGGCAGGGGGGTTAAGCGTGCTAGGACTACACCGAAAGGGGGTGACGCGCATGAAGATGCTCATGATGGCCCTCGCGATCGTCGCGCTGGCCGCTTCGCCGGTGCTGGCCAACCAGTGCCCGCTCCTGATCAAGCAGGTCCAGGACGCGACGGCGGGCAAGACCGACGACGCATCCAAGAAGGCGGTGGCCCTGGCCAACGAGGCCAAGGCGCTCCACGACGCCGGCAAGCACGCCGAGTCGGTGGCGAAGGCGGACGAGGCAGCCAAGGCAATCAACCTCACCCTGAAGAAGAAGTAAGGTTCGTCCCGAACTCCCGAGGGCCGCTCCAGGCCCTCGGGAGCCGTTTCTTGCGCCCCCCGCCTAAGCGTGTAAAAATCAGCGCCAATATGGCCCTCGACGACCGTCAGGACCGCTACCCCTTCCCGGAGGTCGAGGCCAGGTGGCAGAAGGCCTGGGCGGACCGCAAGCAGTTCAAGGTGACCGAGGAGCCCGGCCGGCCCAAGTACTACTGCCTCGAGATGTTTCCGTACCCGTCCGGCCGCATTCACATGGGCCACGTGCGGGTCTACGCGATCGGCGATCTGCTGGCCCGCTACAAGTGGATGCGGGGCTTCAACGTGCTGCACCCGATGGGCTGGGACGCCTTCGGGCTGCCCGCCGAGAACGCGGCGATCGAGAACGGGGTGCATCCGGCGGTGTGGACCTACGAGAACATCGACAACATGCGCACGCAGCTCAAGCGCATGGGCATCTCCTACGACTGGGACCGCGAGGTGGCCACCTGCGATCCCGCCTACTACAAGTGGGAGCAGCTCGTCTTCGTCCGGATGCTCGAGCGCGGCCTCGCCTACCGGCGGCGGTCGCGCGTGAACTGGTGCCCGTCCTGCCAGACCGTGCTCGCCAACGAGCAGGTCGAGGCGGGCCGCTGCTGGCGCTGCGATTCGGAGGTGACGATCCGCGAGATCGACGGCTGGTTCTTCAAGATCACCGACTACGCCCAGGAGCTGCTCGATTGGTGCGACCGGCTGCCCGGCTGGCCGGAGCGGGTGCTCACCATGCAGCGCAACTGGATCGGCCGCAGCGAGGGCGCCGAGTTCGCGCTGCCGGTGGCGGGCCGGCCGGATCTCACGATCCCGATCTTCACCACGCGCCCCGACACCTCCTTCGGCATGACCTACGCGGTGCTCGCCCCCGAGCACCCGCTGGTGGACCGCCTTGCCGCCGACGAGGAGGAGCGCCGTCGGATCGACGCCTTCCGCGCCGAGGTCTCGCGCGAGACCGAGATCGAGCGGCTCGCCACCGACCGGCCCAAGCGCGGCCTCCGGCTCAAGGCCCGCGCGGTGAACCCATTCAGCGCACGGGAGATCCCGCTCTTCCTCGCCGACTACGTGCTGATGGGCTACGGCACCGGGGCGATCATGGCGGTGCCGGGCGAGGACCAGCGCGACTGGGACTTCGCGAAGGCAAACCAACTGCCGATCATCGCCACCGTGAAGCGACCGGAGGGCTGGCAGGAGGATCGGGCCTACTCCGGCGACGGCGTGAAGATCAACTCCGGATTCCTCGACGGGCTCACCATCGAGGAGGCCAAGCGCAAGGCGATCGACTGGCTGGTGGCTCAGGGGCTCGGGCAGGCCAAGATCAACTTCCGCCTCCGCGACTGGGGGATCAGCCGGCAGCGCTACTGGGGGGCCCCGATCCCGGTGCTCTACTGCGAGCGGGACGGCATGGTGCCGGAGCGCGAGGAGAACCTGCCGGTGGTGCTGCCGCGCGACGTGCAGATCAGCGGGAAGGGCGGCTCGCCGCTCGCGGAGGTGGCGAGCTTCGTCAACGCCACCTGTCCCAAGTGCGGGGGCAAGGCGCGGCGGGACACCGACACCATGGACACCTTCGTGGAGTCGTCCTGGTACTTCCTCCGCTACTGCTCGCCGACTTACGACCGCGGCATGTTCGAGCCGGACGCCGCCGCCTACTGGATGCCGGTGGACCAGTACATCGGCGGCATCGAGCACGCGGTGCTCCACCTCCTCTACGCGCGCTTCTACACCAAGGCGCTGCGCGATCTCGGGATGCTGAAGGTGGACGAGCCCTTTCTCGCCCTCCTCTCGCAGGGCATGGTCGTCAAGGACGGGGCCAAGATGTCGAAGTCCAAGGGCAACGTGGTGGACCCCGACGACCTCATCCGTCGCTACGGGGCCGACACCGCGCGCCTCTTCTCGCTCTTCGCGGCCCCGCCGGAGAAGGACCTCGACTGGAACGACCGCGGCGTCGAGGGCGCCTCACGCTTCCTGAACCGCATCTGGCGTTTCGTCCACGCAAACCTCGCCGAGCTTCAGGTTGGGGCAGTGGCAGGGCGAGGCGCAGCCGAAGGCGAGCCGAGCGAATACAAAAAGGAAGTCACCGTGTCCGCGGGACACGCAACCGGCGACGCGGCGCGCGCAACCAGTGAGCCGGGACACGCAATCAGTGACGCGGGCCGTGCGTTCCGGCGCGTAATCCACGCAACGATCGAGAAGGTGACCCACGACATCGAGCACGACTTCCACTTCAATACCGCGATCAGCGCGGTGATGGAGCTGGTGAACGCGCTCCACGACTTCGAGCGGGCGTCCCTCGACCGGATGGCGCGGCCGGAGCGGAGCGCGCTGCTGCGGGAGGCGGTGGAGGCCACCCTGCTCCTGCTCGGGCCGGTGTCGCCGCACATCACCGAGGAGCTGTGGGCGGCGCTCGGCCATCGCGAGAGCCTGTTCAAGCGGTCCTGGCCCGTCGCGGATCCGGGCGCGCTCGCGCGCGACGAGGTGGAGATCGTGGTCCAGGTGGACGGGCGGGTGCGGGGTCGCCTCACCGCGGCGGTGGACGCCCAGGAGGCGGACATCCGCGAGATGGCCCTCACCGACGGGAAGGTGCGCCCGTGGCTCGACGGGCGCCAGGTCGCCAAGGTCGTCGTGGTGCCCGGGCGTCTCGTCAATATCGTGACCCGTGGCTGACCCGGCGCGCCGAGCCCGTCGGGTCCTGGGGCTGGCCCTCGCATCCGTCCTGGTGGCCGGCTACGGCACCCGCGGCAACCTGCCCGATCACATCAAGACGGTGGCGGTGCCCATCTTCAAGAACCGCACGCTCGAGCCGGGGGTGGAGAGCGTGGTCAACGCCTTCTCCAGCGGCGGCCGGGTGCGGGTGGTGCCGCTCGCGGAGGCCGACGCCATCCTCGAAGGCGAGGTGGTGGGCTACAGCCTCGAGGGCCTCGCCTTCGACCGGAGCGCCATCGTGCGCGCCTACCGGCTGCGGCTCACGCTGAACGTGGAGTTCGTCGGACTTCCAGGTGGAGGGCACGGTGTCGGACACGGTCGCCCGCGGGCAGGGGGCGGTGCTCCAGGCCGCAACCGAGATCGGGCGCAAGGTCGTCAACCTCGCGGTGGACCGCTTCTAGTGCCGCGCGGGCGGGCCGCGATTCCCGGCGCGCAGGCGTAGCGGTGGACTACGCGGGGTTCGTCAAAGCCGCGGACGCGGGGCAGGTGGGGGCGATGGTCTTGTTGCACGGGCCCGAGCCCTTTCTCCTCGACGACGCGGTGGCGCGCCTCACCCGCGCGCTCTTCCCCGGCCAGACCGAGCTCTCCCTCGCGCGCGAGGTCCTCGACGCGCGCGCGGCGGGCGCGGAGGCCATCGTGCAGGCGGCCCTCACCCTGCCGTGGCTGGGCGACCGCCGGCTCGTGGTGGCGCGCGGCGCGGACGGCCTGACCGCGAAGGCGGGGGAGGCGCTCACCGCCTATGCGAAGACCCCCAACCCGTCCACCGTGCTGGTGCTCCTGGCCGACTCGCTGCTGGACGGCTCACACTGGCTGCTGCGCGCGCTGCCGCCCGCCGCGGTGGTGGCGGCCCCGGCGCCCGCCGGCCGCGCGCTCGCGGCGTGGCTCCGCGCCCACGCCCAGTCCGTCGGCTACGAGCTGCGCGAGGACGCGGCCGGGCTCCTGGTGGAGCTCTCGGGCGACGATCTCACCCGCCTGGTGGGCGAGGTGGAGAAGGCGGCGCTCGCGGGGGGCCCGGAGAACCGGCGCGTGACGGTGGCCGAGATCCGAGCGGTGGTCGGCGAGCACCGGCTGCGTCACGTCTTCGATCTCACCCGTGCGCTGTCGGCGCGCGACCCCGCGGCGGCGCTGGCGCTCCTGGAGTCGCTGCTCAATGCGGGGGAAGAGCCGCTCGCGGTGCTCGGGATGCTGACCCGCGAGGCCCGCGCGACCTGGCAGGCCGCGGACGCGCTGCGGGCTGGCCGCGCACCGGAGGAGATCGCGCGGAGCCTGCGGCGGCCGCCCGCCGCGGCCACCGCCCTCCTCGAGCGGGCGCGGAGCGTGTCCGTCGCGGCGGCCGCCCGGCAGCTCGCCCGTTGCTGGGACGTCGAGCGGCGTCTCAAGCTGGGCGGGGCCGCGCGCCCCGAGCTGTCGCTGCTCGTCGCCGATCTGTGCGCGGTGTGAAGGCGGGCGCGCTGCGCGCGCTCGTCGGCGCCGGGCTGCTGCTGGGACCAGGCGCGGGGCCGGCGGCGGCCGCGCCCGCGCCACGCCTGCTGGCCGGCGCGGCCGGGGTGACCGTCGAGCTGCCCGCGGACACCCCGCTCGGCGGCTACGGAGGGTTCCCGCGCCGCGCGTGGATGCCCGACCTCATCGGCCGTTTCCCGGACACGTTCTGGTTCCGTCCCTCGACCGGGGTCCACGATCCGATCAAGGTCCGCGCCCTCGTGCTCGAGGCGGGCGGCGTGCGCCTGCTCTGGCTGGGGGTGGACCTGGTGGGGATGGATCCCACGCTCGTCGCCGATCTGCGCCGCCGCCTCGACCAGCTCGGCCTGCGCTACGCGGCGGTGATCGTGGCCGCCTCCCACACCCACTCCGGCCCCGGCGCCTTCGCCCGGTCGAGCCTGTTCGGTTTCCTGGCGGTGGATCGTGAATCACCGCGGGTGCGGGGCCGCATCTACTCGGCGATGGAGGACGCGGCGCGCCAGGCCGAGCGCCGCAAGCGCCCGGCCACCGTCGGCACCGGCCGGAGCGAGGTGGCCGGGCTCACCAACAGCCGCGTGCGCGAGCCGGTCGATCCCGAGCTGGGCGTGCTCAAGGTGATGGGGACGGACAACCGTCCGGTCGCGGTGATGTGGAACTACGCCATCCACGGCACCGCGCTCGGACGGGAGAACTTCCAGCTCTCCGGCGACGTCATGGGCGACGCGAGCGCTCGCATCGAGGAGCAGCTCGGGGTGCCCGCGCTCTTCGTCAACGGGGCCGTCGGCGACGTGAGCCCCCGCCAGCGCGGCTGGGACGGGGTGGCGGCCGGGGGCAAGAGCCTGGCCGGGGCGGTGGTCGCCCTCTGGCCCCGGATCGCGGCCGACCCCGAGCCGCGCCTGGCCGCTACCTCGATCACCGCGCTGCTTCCGCCGCCCGGGGTCGAGCTACGCAACTGCCTGGGGCGATGGATCCCGCGCGGCACGCGCCTGGGCCTGCGGGCGGCGCTGCCGCCCTCCGCCGAGATCTGGGTGGTGGCGGTCGGACGGGGCGCCTGGGTGGCGATTCCGGGTGAGCCGGACACGCGACTCGGCCTTGCGATCAAGACCGCGGGCCGGGCGCGCTTCGCGTCGACCTTCGTCGCCGGGGTATCCAACGCGTATCAGGGCTACTTCCTGGCCGCCGACCACTTCCGGACGCCGAGCTACATCTCGTGCGGCAGCCTCTACGGGGAGCGGGGCGGGGAGCTGGTGCGCGACGCGGCGATCGCGGGCCTGCGGGAGCTGGCGGAGCGGCGCGCGCCCCGGCCGGTCAAGCCGGGGCGTTGAGCTTGCGGGCGAGCGCGGACTTGCGGCGAGCGGCGGTGTTGCGGTGGATGATGCCCTTCGTGACCGCGCGGTCGATGGCGCGGATGGCCTCGTGTACCACCGCCGTGGAGTCCGCGGTCTTGCCGCCGAGGGCTTCGCGGGCGTTCTTCACGCTGCCGCGCACCGCGCTGCGCACCGCGCGGTTCCGCAGCCGGCGCTTCTCGTTCTGCCGGATCCGCTTCCTCGCGGACGGGGTATTCGCCAAGGTTCCTCTCCTCTTTTCGAATCGAGCCTGATGAAATCGAGCGTGAGCGACACCCGAGCCTACCGTCGGCGCCGCGACGTGTCAAGGAGTTCGTCCCCGCGGTGAGCGACTCGCCCGACTCCCAGGCGCACGTCCAGCGCGGCGTGGTGAGTGCGGTGGGCTCGATCGGGCTCGCCACGCTCGCGAGCCGGGTGCTCGGTTACGTCCGGGACATGGTGGTGGCGCGCGCCTTCGGGGCCGGCCCGATGACCGACGCGTTCTTCGTGGCCTTCCGCATCCCGAACCTCCTGCGCCGGCTCCTGGCCGAGGGCGCGCTGTCCACCGCGGTGGTCCCGGTCTTCACCGAGACCCTGACCCGCGAGGGGCCCGAGGCCTTCGGGCGGCTCGCCCGCGCGGTGACCGGCGCGGCCATCGTGGTGCTCTGCGCGGTCGCCGGCCTCGGGGCGCTGGTCGCGCCGCTCGTGGTGACCGTGATGGCGCCGGGCTGGCGCGCCGATCCCGAGCTCTTGACGCTCGCGGTGACGCTCACGCGCGCGTTGTTCCCGTACCTCGTGTTCGTGGGGCTGGCCGCCCTCGCGATGGGTGCGCTCAACGCCCACCATCGGTTCTTCACCGCCGCGATCGGACCCGCCGTCCTCAACCTCGCGATGATCGCGGCGGTGGTGGGCTTGGCTACGCGGCTCACCACCCCCATCATGGCGCTGGTGATCGGCGTGCTGGTGGGCGGGCTCGGCCAGCTCCTCGTCCAGCTGCCCGAGCTCCACCGGATCGGGGTGCCGCTCCGACCCTCTCTCGATTGGCGGCATCCCGCGGTGGCGCGCATCGCGCGGCGCCTGTGGCCGGCGGTGTTCGCGCTGGCCGCGGTGCAGATCACGGTGGTGGTGAACACCCTGCTGGCCTCGCTGCTGCCCGCGGGCACGGTTTCGTACCTGTACTATGCGGACCGGGTGATGGAGTTCCCGCTGGGCGTGTTCGGCATCGCGCTGGCCACCGCCGCGCTGCCCAGCATGTCGGCCCAGGCCGCGCGCCAGGACCTCCCCGCGCTGCGCGCCACCCTCGAATTCGCGCTGCGGCTCTCCGCCTTCGTGGCGGTGCCCGCGACGGTGGGGCTCCTGCTCCTGGGCGGGCCCATCGTGCAGGTGCTCTTCCAGCGGGGCGAGTTCACGGCCGCCGCCGCCGCGCTGACCGCCCAGGCCCTGGCCGGCTATGCGGTGGGCCTGCCCGCGTTCTCGGCCACCCGCATCGCGGCCCAGACCTTCTACGCGCTCGGCGACACGCGGACGCCGGTCCTGGTCGGGTTCGTGTCGGTGGCGGTGAACGTGGTGCTCGCCCTGGTCTTGATGTGGCCCCTGCGCCACACCGGGCTCGCGCTGGCCTCGTCGCTGTCGTCCTACGTCAACGTGATCGGGCTCTGCTGGCTGCTCCGCCGCCGGTTGGGCGGGCCGCGCGGTGCGGAGGTCTGGGGCTCGCTGGGCCGTACCCTCGTGGCCACCGCGGCGCTCGCGCTGTGGTGCGCCTGGGTGGAGGGGCGCCTGCCCGTCGTGCCGGAGCCGGTCGTGCTCGGGCTCGCGCGGCTGGTGCTGGCGCTGGTGGGCGGCATGGCGGTGTACGTGGGGATGGCGGCGGCGATCCGCGCGCCGGAGCTGCGCGCGCTGCTCGGCATGCTGCACGGCCGCCGCTGAACCTTGCCCAGGCCGGGCGCCGGTGATAGACTCGGCCATGCGCCTTCCGTTCGCAGGGGACGCCCTGGTGATGGCCTCGGCAGCACGCATCGGCCAATGCCGGGGCCGTCGCTTTTTTGGCCTCCCGCTCCGGATGTGACCCGTGCGCTCTCGGCTCGGAGCGTCCGCGGAGAGGGGGACCGCGGGAGTCGTCTCCGATGCCGCGGCGCTGATCGACGAGTACCTCGGTAGCCTCCAGATCGAGCGTGGCGCCGCGCTGAACACGCTCGCCGCATATCGCCGGGACCTCAAGGGATTCGAGAGCTTCCTGGCGCGGGAGCGCCGCGCGATCGGCGGCGTGGGGGTCACCGATCTCTCGCGCTACCTGGGCGGCCTCCGCCGGCGCGGCCTTGGCGGCCGCAGCATCGCCCGGCATCTCTCAGCGGTGCGCGGCCTCTACCGCTTCCTCCTCGACGCCGGGCGCCTGCCGCGCGATCCGACCCTGCACCTGGACAGCCCGCGTCCAGCGCGGCGGCTGCCCCGCACCCTGTCCATGCCGGACGCGGCCGCCCTCGTCGAGGCGCCCGACACGACCCGGCCGGACGGTCTGCGGGACCGCGCGCTGCTGGAATTGCTGTACGCCTCCGGGCTCCGCGCCTCCGAGGCCCTCGGGCTGCGGATCGAGGACGTGAACTTCAGGGCGGGCTACGTGATGGTGATTGGCAAGGGGGACCGGCAGCGCCTCGTGCCCGCGGGCGCGCGGGCGCTCGACTGGGTGCGCCGCTACCTCACCACCGTCCGCCCGCGCCAGGTGCGGCGCGACTGCCCGGCGCTCTTCCTCAATCGCTCGGGCGGGGCCATGTCGCGGCAGGCCCTCTGGGGTCTCATCCGGCGCGCGGCGCGGCGCGCGGGCCTCCGCGCCGCGGTCTCGCCGCACACCCTGCGCCACTCCTTCGCGAGCCACCTGCTCGAGCGCGGCGCCGATCTGCGGTCGGTGCAGGCGATGCTCGGCCACGTGGACATCTCGACCACCCAGATCTACACGCACCTGCCGTCGAGCGTCGTCCACGCCATGTACCGGAAGTTCCACCCGAGGGCGGCGCGCGTGACCCGCGTCGGGCGCGCGGGCGGCCTCGAGCGAGCGGGCTGAGATGGCAAAGGCCGGCCACGCGTATCCGCAGGTGGAGCCGGGCGTCGCGGCGCTCATGGACCCGCGCGTGGTGAGCTGCGCGCCCGGGATTCCCGTGGCGCGGGCGCTGGCCCGCGCGCGTGCGGCCGGCGCAACGGTGGTGGCCCTCGGCCCGGGGAGCGCGGCGCGGGTGTCGGAGCTGGCACGCGCGGCCGCGTGGGGCCTCGACCGGCGGCCCGTGGGAGAGGTGGCCTGGCGCAATCTGCCGAGCGTGGCCGCTGGCGCCTCCGAGATCGACGCGCGCCGGCGACTGCGGGCGGGCGCCTCGCTGATCCTGGTGCGCCGGGGCTCGCGCGTGATTGGTGTAGTGGACCGCAAACGGGTCGAGGTGCCCCCGGCCGAGTCCTCGGTCCTCGCGCAGCTCGAGCAGGCTGCTGAAGCGAGACCGCTCACGAGTGTCCGCCGCTGGGGGAGTGCGGGGGCCATTGCTGGGCCCCCGCAGGTGAAGGCGAGTGCGGGGGCCATTGCTGGGCCCCCGCAGGTGAACGGTGCGCGGCTCTGGCTCCTGCGCGTGGCCGGCAAGATCGGCGAGGGGCTGGGCACGCCGGCCTACGCGGTGGGCGGTTTCGTCCGTGACCTGCTGACCGGCGCCGCGCCGCCCGACGTGGATCTTGTGGTCGAGGGTGACGGCGTCGCCTTCGCGCGCCGGCTTGCCGAGGAGATCGGCGGGACCGTGCTCGTGCACCGGAGCTTCGGCACCGCGTCCATCGAGGGGGGCCGGGCGCCGGCGGGCGCCGGGCTCGACGGGGTGGCACTCGGCCGGGTGGACGTGGCCTCGGCTCGACGCGAGCACTATCCGACGGCCGGGTCTCTGCCCGAGGTGGAGCCGGCGGACCTGCTGGAGGATCTGCGCCGTCGCGACTTCTCGGTGAACGCGATGGCGCTCGCGCTGGCGCCCGATCGCTTCGGCCGGCTCCTCGATCCCCTGGGCGGCCAGGCGGACGTGCGGCGCCGACGGCTTCGGGCGCTCCACCCCCTCTCGTTCGTCGAGGACCCTACGCGGGTATTCCGGGCCGCGCGCTACGCCAGCCGTCTCGGCTTCCGGCCGGACGGGGCGACCCTCGCGGCGATCCGGCTGGCGGTGGAGCGGCCAGGCTATGCCGCCCTCTCGGGCCAGCGGCTGTGGCGCGAGATCGAGCTGGCGGCGGCCGAGCCTCGGGCCCGCCAGGTCTTCGAGCGACTCGTGAGATGGAGGGCCACAAGTCTCTGGAATATAGACGGAGCTTCGTCACGCCACCTGGCGGCTGCGGAGCGGCTAGGGCGCTGGGCGAAGTCGGCGGGCTTGGTGGTGGACCCGGCCGAGCTTTCCCTCCTCGCGCTCACCCTCGGCCGGTCGGCGGAGGTGGTCGAGCGCGGCCTCGACCGGCTCGCGCTCGCAGGCGAGCCGCGCGCGCGGATCGAGGCGGGGGCGCTGGCCGGGCGGCTGGCCCGGCGTCTCGAGGCTCGGCGGCTGCCGCCGAGCGCGGTGAGCGAGCTCCTCGAGGGAGCGCCGGAGGCGGCCGCGCTCGCGGCCTGGCTCCGCGGGGGGGCGCGGGCACGGCGGCGGATCCAGTGGTACCTCGCCCACGGGCGCGCGCTGCGGCCGCGGCTGACCGGCCGCGATCTGCTCGCGCTCGGAGTGCCCGGCGGGCCGCGCGTGGGCGCGGCCCTCGGCATGCTGCGACGGCGTCGACTGGACGGAGGGGCGGGCTCGCTGGCCGAGGAGCGGGAACTCGTGAAAGAATGGCTCACATCGGGAAAGGAGGCGTGAGGTGACGACCAGATTCATCTTCGTGACGGGCGGCGTCGTGTCCTCCCTGGGCAAGGGGCTCGCCGCGGCATCGATCGGATCTTTGCTCGAGGCGCGCGGCTTCCGGGTCACGCTGCAGAAGATGGACCCCTACATCAACGTGGATGCGGGGACCATGAGTCCGTACCAGCACGGTGAGGTCTACGTGACCGACGACGGCGGCGAGACCGACCTCGATCTCGGCCACTACGAGCGCTTCACCTCGGCCCGGATGACCCGGGAGAACAACGTCACCACCGGGAAAGTCTACGGGACCGTGATCGAGAAGGAGCGCCGGGGGGACTACCTGGGCCGGACGGTCCAGGTCATCCCGCACATCACCGATCAGATCAAAGCCTCGATCCGCAAGGTGGCGGGCGGAGTCGACGTGGTCATCATCGAGATCGGCGGCACCGTCGGCGACATCGAGGGCCTGCCGTTCCTGGAGGCGGTGCGCCAGTTCAAGAAGGACGTGGGCAAGGACAACGTGATCTACGTCCACCTCACGCTGGTGCCGTTCATCCAGGCCGCCCAGGAGCTCAAGACCAAGGCCACCCAGCACTCGGTCAAGGAGCTGCGGGCCATCGGTATCCAGCCCGACGTGCTGCTGTGCCGGACGGACAAGGAGCATCCGCTCACCCCGTCCATCAAGTCCAAGATCGCGCTCTTCTGCGATGTCGAAGAAGAAGCGGTCATCGCCGCGCGCGACGTGGACACGATCTACGAGGTGCCGCTCGCCTTCCACGACCAGGGCCTGGACGAGTCCATCGTCAAGCTGCTGGACCTGCCCGCCCGGCCGATCGATCTCTCCCGCTGGGAGGAGATCGTGCGTCGGGTGAAGGCGCCGCGGCGCCGCTGCCGCATCGGGGTGGTGGGCAAGTACATCGAGGTGAAGGACTCCTACAAGAGCCTCTACGAGGCGCTCGCCCACGGGGGCATCGCCCACGAGGCGGCGGTCGAGGTGGTGTGGGTGGACGCCGAGCGCATCGAGCGCGAGGGGCTGGCCGGCCACGTGGCCGGGCTCGACGGCATCCTGGTGCCCGGCGGCTTCGGGGACCGCGGCATCGAGGGAAAGATCCAGGCGATCCGCTACGCGCGCGAACAGCGGGTGCCCTACTTCGGCATCTGCCTCGGCATGCAGTGCGCGGTCATCGAGTACGCGCGCCACGTGTGCGGGCTCGAGGGCGCCAACTCCACCGAGTTCGACCCGACGCCCGCCCACAACGTGATCGACCTGCTGCCCGAGCAGCGGACGATCCAGGCCAAGGGCGGCACCATGCGGCTCGGGCTCTACCCGGTGCTGCTGAGCGAGGGCACCGCCGCCTCGCGCGCCTACGGGCAGGGGCTGATCGAGGAGCGGCACCGGCACCGCTACGAGGTCAACAACGACTATCTGGCCCGGCTCGAGAAGAACGGGCTGCGGATCTCCGGCATCTGGGCCGAGAAGCAGCTCGTGGAGATCATCGAGCTGCCCGACCATCCGTGGTTCGTGGCCGGCCAGTTCCATCCCGAGTTCCTCTCGCGCCCGTGGGAGCCGCACCCGCTGTTCGCGGCCTTCATCAAGGCGGCGCTCGACCACCAGGGGGGCGCGTGACCGCGACCCGCTCGGTCCGGATCGGTGCCGTCACCATCGGGGGCGGCGCGCCCCTGACCCTCATCGGCGGCCCCTGCGCCATCGAGAACGAGAAGCACGCGCTGATGATGGCCGAGCGCCTGCAGCGGCTCACCGCCGACGCGAAGGTGCCGTTCATCTACAAGTCGTCCTACGACAAGGCCAACCGGTCCTCGATCCATTCCTATCGAGGGCCCGGGCTCACCGAGGGGCTCCGGATTCTCCAAAAGGTCAAGGACGAGACCGGCCTCGCCGTGCTGTCCGACGTCCATGCCGTCTCGGAGGTCGCCCCCGCCGCCCAGGTCCTCGACGTGCTGCAGGTGCCCGCCTTCCTCTGCCGGCAGACCGACCTCATCGTCGCCTGCGCGCGGAGCGGCCGGCCGGTGAACGTCAAGAAGGGCCAGTTCGTGGCCCCGCGCGACATGGTCAACGTGGTGGAGAAGGTGCGGGCGTCGGGCAGCGAGGACCTGCTCCTCACCGAGCGCGGCACCAGCTTCGGGTACAACAATCTGGTCGTCGATTTCCGTGGGCTGCCGATCATGCGGGCCTTCGGCTATCCGGTCGTCTTCGACGCGACCCATTCCGTGCAGCTGCCCGGCGGGCAGGGGGATCGCTCGGGCGGCGAGCGGCAGTACGTGCAGGCTCTCGCGCGCGCGGCGGTGGCGGTGGGGGTGGACGCGCTCTTCATGGAGATCCACGAGGACCCGGACCGCACGCTGGAGGACGGCCGCCCGCTGTCCGACGGGCCCAACATGCTGCGCCTGGACGATCTGCCGCGGCTGCTCGACGAGATCCGCGCGATCGCGGCCGGGCCGGGGCGCTCCTGATGGATTCCCGGATCGAGCGGGCGCGCATCCTGGGCCTGGCCGAGCGGGTGCTGCGGCTCGAGGCGGAGAGCGTGCTCGCCCTCTGCCCGCGCCTCGACGACCGCTTCGTGGCCGCGGTGGACCAGCTCCACCGCTGCCGGGGCCGCGTCATCGTCACCGGCATCGGCAAGTCGGGCATCATCGGACGCAAGATCGCGGCGACGCTGGCGAGCACGGGGACGCCCGCCTACTTCCTCCATCCCGCCGAGGGCGTGCACGGCGATCTCGGCATGGTCGCGCGCGAGGACGTGGTGCTGGCCCTGTCGAACTCCGGCGAGACCGACGAGATGCTGGCGGTGCTGCCCGCGCTCAAGCGGCTCGGCATCCCGCTGATCCTCCTCACCGGCGCCCCCACCTCCACGCTGGCGCGCCAGGCCGACATCGTGGTGGACGTGGGCGTGGCCGAGGAGGCCTGCCCCATGAACCTCGCGCCGACCTCGAGCACCACCGCGGCGCTCGCCATGGGCGACGCGCTCGCGATGACGCTGCTCGACCTGCGCGGTCTCGGGCCGGACGACTACGCGGCGCTGCACCCGCGCGGCAGCCTGGGCTGGAAGGCGCTCTTCAAGGTCTCCGACCTCATGCACACCGGCCCGGCGCTGCCGCTGATCTCCGAGCAGGCCACCATGAAGGAGGCCATCGAGGAGATGAGCGGCAAGGGGCTCGGCATGACCACGGTGGTGGACGCGGGCGGGCGACTCGTCGGCGTCGTCACCGACGGCGACCTGCGACGCCAGCAGCTTTCCCACGGCGCATCGCTGCTCGAGCGGCGCGCCGCGGAGTGCATGACCCGCGGGCCCAAGGTGATCGGCGGCGCCGACCTCGCCGCGAAGGCGCTCGCGATGATGGAGGGCCGCATCACCAGCCTGGTGATCGTGGACGCGGCGGGGAGGCCCGCGGGCGTGATCCACCTGCACGACATCCTGCGCGCCAAGATCGTGTGAGGGCCACTCCCCGCGCCTCCCGCATCCGCCTGCTCGTCCTCGACGTGGATGGCGTGCTCACGGACGGCGGGCTCTTCGTGAGCGCCTCCGGCGAGGAGGCCAAGCGCTTCCACGTCCACGACGGCCTCGCCCTGGTGGCCGCGCGCAAGGCGGGCCTGCAGATCGCGATACTCTCCGCGCGCGCGTCCGCCGCGGTGACCCGACGCATGACCGAGCTCGGGGTGGGCGAGGTCCACCAGGGTGTGACCGACAAGGCGGGCGCCCTGGACGCGCTCCGAGAGCGGCTCGGCTTGGCGGTCGGCGAGGTCGCGATGATGGGCGACGACCTGCCCGATCTGCCCGCGATGGCGCGCGCCGGGCTGGCCCTGGCGCCCGCCAATGCCGCGGCCGAGGTCAAGCGCGCCGCGCACTGGGTGGCGCGGCGGCGGGGCGGGGACGGCGCGGTCCGGGAGGCGGTCGAGATGCTCCTAAAGTCCCGCCGCGCTTGGCCGCCTCGCCCCGAAGGCTGAGCGCCGCCTTCTTCATTTGCCACGGCTGTAAGTACTGTGTTAGCGTGGCATGGAGATTGCTATGCGGAAGGCACCCCTCATTATTCTGACGCTCGTCGTGGTATTCCTATCCGTGGTGGTGGGCGTGCTCATCCACCGGGCACGGACGCCTCGGGCGATTCCCACCGAGCCCGCGGCCACGAACGCGGATTACCGGCTCAAGCAGGTTCGCCTTCAGGAAACGGGTCGGGATGGCTCCCGCTGGCAGCTCGACGCCGAGTACTCCGAGACCTTCGAGGAGCAGAACACGACGGCGATGAAGAAGGTGACGATCAAGGTGGACCAGCCGTCCAAGAGCACCAGCAGCGCGCGCTCGTGGACGGTCACCGGGGACGAGGGCGATCTGAACCAGGAGACCAAGGACGTGGAGCTCCGGGGCCACGTGGTGCTGGTCTCGAGCGACGGCCTGCGGCTCGAGACGGAGCGGCTCCGCTGGGACGCGGAGGCGCAGCGCGCGTGGACGAACGAGCCGGTGACCATCTATCGGGCGGACACCGTCGTGCGCGGCACCGGCTTCGAGTCGCGGGTCGCCGAAGAGGCGACCAGCATCAGGGGGCGAGTGCGCGCCACCTTCAAGCGCGGCGCGCCCACCGAGCCGGTCGCTCCCGGGCGCCCATGAGACCCAGTTTCGCGGGGACCAGTTTCGCGCTGGGCGCGGTCGTGCTGTGGTCGGCGGCGACGCTGTCGACGGCGGCGTGGGCGCAGACCGTGCCCTCCCGGCCCCGGCCGGCCCGCCCGGCGGCCACCGCCCAGTCGCCCGCGCCCCGTCCGGAAGGCCCGGGCGCGAGCCAGGACGGGCGCAGCGCCCCGGTCACGGTGGACGCAGACCAGCTCGAGAACCTGCAGAAGGAAGGGCTCGTCGTCTTCACCGGCAACGTGGTGGCCAACCAGAACAGCTCCACGCAGTACGCGGACCGCATGGAGGTGTACCTCGACGACAAGGGGAACCGCATCGTCCGCACCGTCTCGACCGGCAACGTGCGGATCATCACCAAGGACTGCCGCACCGGCACCGCGAAGCGGGCCGAGTACTACGACGCCGAGCAGCGCGTCGTCCTCATCGGCAACGCGCGGGTGTGGCGCGACGACAACGTGGTGACCGGAGAGCGGATCACGATCTACCTCGCCGAGGACCGTAGCGTGGTGGAGGGCGGCCAGCAGGAGCGCGTGAAGGCGGTCTTCTATCCGAAGAGCCAGGACGAGGCGGCCCGACCGAAGGCGCCGGCGGGCCAGTGCTCATGAGGGTTTCGTGGAAGGCCTGATCGCGCAGGGGCTCCGGAAACGGTTCCGGAGCCGCGTGGTGGTGAACCGGGTGAGCCTGGACATCCATCCGGGCGAGGTGGTCGGGCTGCTCGGGCCCAACGGCGCGGGCAAGACCACGTCGTTCTACATGATCGTGGGCCTCCTGCGGCCCGACGGAGGGCGCATCTTCTTGGAGGGCCAGGACGTCACCGAACTGCCGATGTACAAGCGCTGCCGGCTCGGCATGGGCTACCTCCCGCAGGAGTCCTCGGTGTTCCGCAAGCTCACCGTCGAGGAGAACCTGCTCGCGATCCTGGAGACGCTCGACCTCTCGCACCAGGACCGGATGACGCGGCTCGCGGAGCTGCTCGCCGAGCTCGACCTGACCCGCCTCGCCCACCACAAGGCCTACACCCTGTCGGGCGGCGAGCGGCGGCGGCTCGAGATCACGCGGGCCCTGGTGACCAGCCCCCGCTACCTGCTGCTCGACGAGCCCTTCACCGGCATCGATCCGATCGCGATCGGCGATATCCAGGAGATCGTGGCCCGGCTGAAGGAGCGCGGCATCGGGGTGCTGATCACCGACCACAATGTACGCGAGACGCTCGCCATCACCGATCGCGCCTACATCCTCTACGACGGCCGGATCCTCGCCTCCGGCACCGCCACCGAGCTCGCCAACAACTCCAAGGCCCGGGAGATCTACCTGGGCGAGAAGTTCTCGCTATGAAACTGCAACAGAGAATGAGCCAGCGGGTCGTCATGACCCCGCTGCTGCAGCAGGCGATCCAGCTCCTGCAGCTGTCCACGCTGGAGCTGGAGCAGGTGGTGCGCAAGGAGCTCGAGGAGAATCCGCTCCTCGAGGAGGTGCCGGTCGAGAACGCGGAGAACGCGGAGAACCCGGACGCCGCCGCGACCCAAGGGACCACGGACGCCGCGGCCCCCGCGGAGATCACCTCGTCGCTGGAGCCGGTGTCGAAGGAGACGTCCTCGGTCGACAGCGAGAAGGCCGACGACCTGCCCTTCGATCTGTCGTCCGCGGTCTTCGACGACCACGGCGACGAGCGGACGCCGGTGTCCATGGAGGAGCGGGACGAGCTGCCGTTCGAAAACCTCGGCCGCAGCGACACGTCGCTGGGCGAACATCTGATGGAGCAGCTCCGGCTCGGCACCGACGACAAGGACGTCCTGCGCATCGGCGAGGCCATCATCGGCAACCTGGACGAGGACGGCTACCTCCGGGCCGACGTGGGCGAGATCGCGGCGGGCATGGGGGCCAGCCCCGAGGCGGTGGAGTCCGCGCTCAAGCTCATCCACGCCTTCGACCCGCCCGGCGTCGCGGCGCGCAGCGTGCAGGAGTGCCTGCGGCTGCAGCTCACCGCGGACGCGGAGCCCGACCCGGTCTCGGTGGAGATCGTGGAGCGCCACTTCGAGGACCTGGAGCGGCGGCGCTACGCGGAAATCGCCCGGGCCCTGAAGCTGCCCCTGGAGCGGGTGATGGAGTCGATCGAGGAGATCCAGGGCCTCGAGCCCAAGCCGGGCCGGCGCTTCTCGGTCAACGACTCCCGCTACGTGGTGCCGGACGTCACCATCCAGAAGGTGGGCGAAGACTACGTGGTGATCCTGAACGAGGAAGGCATCCCCCGCCTGCGGGTCAACTCGCTCTACCGCTCGCTGCTGCGGCGGTCGGGGGACGAGGCCAAGCAATATGTAGAACAGAAGCTGCGCAGTGCGGTGTGGCTGATCAAGAGCGTCGAGCAGCGTCAGCGCACGCTGCGAAAGGTCGCCCAGAGCCTGGTGAACTTCCAGCGCGACTTCCTCGACAAGGGCCTGCCCCACCTGCGGCCGCTCGCCCTGCGCGACGTGGGCGACGACATCAGCATGCACGAGTCCACCATCAGCCGGGTGACCACCAACAAGTACGTGCAGACGCCGCAGGGCCTCTTCGAGCTCAAGTTCTTCTTCCACAGCGGCATCGCTTCCGAGAACGGCTCCATGGTCTCCTCGGTGTCGGTCAAGAAGACCATCCGCGACATGGTGGCGGGCGAGGACGGGGTCAAGCCGCTCTCCGACCAGGAGATCGCCCAGTCCCTCCAGGGGCAGGGGCTCACCATCGCGCGCCGCACGGTGGCCAAGTACCGCGAGGAGCTGGGCATCCTGCCCTCGCACCAGCGGCGGCTTTCATCCAAGAAGCGCTGAGGCCTCCGTCCATGCAGGTGATCATCAGCACCCGCGGGATGACCGTCTCCCGGACCTACAAGGACGAGCTCACCCGCAAGCTCGCCAAGCTGGAGCCGATGTTGCCCGCGCTCGTCGAGACGCGGGCGGTCCTTTCGAAGGAGAAGCACCGCCGGACCGCGGCCCTGACCCTGGTGGCGCGGCGGCGGGCCTTCCGCAGCCGGGAGACCGCCCCCGACCTCGAGGCCGCGGTGGACCGCGCCGTCCACGCGCTGCGGCGTCAGGTGCGCGAGAGGAAGGCGCGCCGCCCCCGTCGCGTCACCGGGCCATCGTGAGCGAGCCCGCCGCCGAGCCGATCCGTTTCGTCATCATCACCGGGCTCTCCGGGGCGGGAAAGAGCTTTGCGATCAAGTGCCTCGAAGACCTGAACTACTTCTGCGTGGACAATCTGCCGACCACCTTGATCCCCACCTTCGCGGAGCTGTGCGCCCAGTCGAGCCGCGGCATCCCGGCCATCGCGCTCGGGGTGGACGTGCGGGAGGGCGAGTACCTCGCCAACATGGTGGGCACGCTGGAGGAGCTGCGGACGCGGGGCCACCTCGTCGACGTCCTCTTCCTGGAGGCCTCGGACGAGTCGCTGGTGCGCCGCTACCACGAGACGCGGCGCCGCCACCCGCTCGCCGGCGAGGGCAGCGTGCTCGACGGCATCCGGGCCGAGCGCAAGGCCCTGGCCCATCTCCGGGAGATCGCCGACCGCATCATCGACACGTCCGCGCTGACGGTGCATCAGCTGAAGGACCAGATGGTCCAGTCCTACGGCCCCCGGGCGGCCCGGGGCGGGCTCACGGTGGCGCTGGTCTCCTTCGGCTTCAAGCACGGGGTGCCCTACGACGGCGACCTCGTCTTCGACGTGCGGTTCCTGCCCAACCCGCACTTCGTCGAGGGGCTGCGGGCTCTGGACGGGCGCGACCGCGCGGTCGAAGAGTTCGTGATGTCGTTCGCGGAGAGCCGCGAGCTGCTCTCGCGCCTGGAGGGGCTGCTCAAGTTCCTCCTGCCCCTCTACGAGCGCGAAGGGAAAGCCTACCTCACGGTCGCGGTGGGCTGCACGGGTGGGCGGCATCGCTCGGTGATGATCGTGGAGGCGCTCCGCTCATTCCTGACCGGTCTCGGCCTGAGTCCGATCGTCAGGCACCGGGACCTGGATCGTGAGTGACGCCCCCCTCCACTTCCTCTTCGGCATCCACAACCACCAGCCCGTCGGCAACTTCGACGGGGTCGTCGACGACGCGGTCCTCCGCGCCTACCACCCGTTCCTGCAGGCCATCGCGGAGGCCGGCTCCGGCCTGTCCCTGACCGTCCACTGCTCCGGGGGCCTGCTCGCCACCCTCAAGGAGCGCGCGCGGCCGACCTTCGATCTGCTGGGGCGGCTCGCCGCCGACGGGCAGGTGGAGCTCCTGACCGGCGGCTTCTACGAGCCGATCCTCGCGCTGCTGCCGGACTGGGACAAGGTCGGGCAGATCCAGGCGCTGACCCAGTTCCTCAAGACGAGCTTCGGGGTGAGCGCGCGGGGCATGTGGCTGGCCGAGCGGATCTGGGAGCCCCAGCTCCCGCGCGTCCTGCGCGACGCCGGCGTGGAGTTCGTCCTGGTGGACGACTCGCACTTCGCCCTGGCCGGCCTCGACCCGGAGACGCTGGGCGGCTACTACCTGACCGAGGATCAGGGGGCCTCGGTCGCGGTGTTCCCGATCAACCAGCGGCTGCGCTATCTCGTGCCCTTCGCGGACCCGGCGGAGAGCGTACGTTACCTCGAGAGCCGCCGCGGGGCGGGCGCGGTGACGATGGTGGACGACGGCGAGAAGTTCGGCGTCTGGCCGGGCACCGACCGGTTGGTCTACGGGGAGCGCTGGCTCGCCCGCTTCCTGGACACGCTGCGCGCCACCCCGTGGCTACGTGTCTCCACGTTCTCCCGGTTCCTCGACACGGAGCCCCCGGCCGGCCGGATCTACCTGCCGACCGCCGCCTACACCGAGATGGGCGAGTGGGCCCTGCCCCCCGCCGCCGCCGCCGAGCTGCACGACGCGCGCGCCCGTTTGGCCGCGCTGCCGGACGGGGAGCGCCTCTCGCGCCTCCTGCGCGGCGGGTTCTTCCGGAACTTCCTGATCAAGTACCCGGAGATCGGGGACGCGTACTGGAAGATGATCCGCCTCTCGCGCCGGGTCCACGAGGGCCTCACCGCGCGCCCGCGCGACCCGCGGCTGCTCGCGGCCCGCGAGCGGCTCTGGCAGGGGCAGGCCAACGACGCCTACTGGCACGGGGTGTTCGGCGGCTGCTATCTCCCGCATCTTCGCCGCGCGGTGAAGTCGGCGTTGATCGGCTGCGAGCGACGGCTCGAGGGGCCGGGCAAGCCGCTAGGGCTCGACTGCGTCCGCGCGGACATCGACGGTGACGGGGTGGCCGAGGTGGTCGTGCGCACCCGCTCGCTCGGGCTGACCCTGCGTCCGGCCCGCGGCGGCTCGCTCACCGAGCTGCTCTGGCTGAGCGGGGAGATGGACACCGCCGACGTGCTCACCCGGCGTCCCGAGCCCTATCACCGGCAGGTGGCGGAGCGGCCGTCGGAGGCCGGGGCGGACGAGGTCAGGACGATCCACTCGGCTCCCGTGGTCAAGGAAGCGGGGCTGACCGCGCTGCTCCGCTACGATCGCTTCCGCCGCGCCTCCCTCCTCGACGGGCTGTTCCCGCCCGGGGCCGAGCTGGATCCCCTCGATCCGTGGGACGCGGCGCGGATGGCGGTGGGCGAGCGGCCCCTCGAGCACGAGGTGAAGACCTCGCCGCGCGAGGTGGCGCTGCTGTGCTCGCTCCAGCGCCCCGACGGCCTGCCGATGGCGCTGCAGAAATCCATCGTGGCCATGGCGGACGATCCCGCGGTGACCGTGACCTACCGGCTGCGCTGGGAGGGGGAGGAGCCGCTCGTGGGGCAGTGGGCGGTGCAGTGGAACCTCACGCTCAGCGCGGGCGAGGCGCCCGGCCGCTACTACCGCGTGGCGGGCCGCCCGTCGCTCGGCAGCCGCGGCCGCATCGCCGCCGTGCACGGCCTGGCCATGGTGGACGAGTGGCTCGGCTGCGAGCTGACGCTCCGGTGGGCGAACCCGGCCGACATCGCGTGGGCGCCGGTGGAGACGGTATCGCTGTCGGAGACGGGCTTCGAGCGCATCTACCAGGGATCCGCGCTGCTCTTCGCGTGGCCGCTCCAGCTTCAGGCCGGGCAGACCTGGGAGACGTCGCTGCGCGTGGCGATCGGCGAAACCACCGCGGGAGCGGCCGAAACCAGGGATTCCCCTTGAGAGGCGACCGCCGGGCGTGATAGTGTCACGTACCCGCGGTCGATCGAGCGGAGCACCCCGGAGGGCAGGACGGATGGCGCGTGAGGAGTACCTGTTCACGTCGGAGTCGGTGACGGAAGGGCACCCGGACAAGATCGCCGATCAGATCTCGGACGCGGTCCTGGACGCCATCCTGACCCAGGATCCGACGGGCCGGGTGGCCTGCGAGACCCTCCTCACCACCGGCCTGGTGGTGGTGGCGGGCGAGATCACCACCTCCTGCTACGTGGACATCCCGCGGGTGGCCCGCGAGACCATCCGGGAAGTCGGCTACACGCGCGCCAAGTACGGCTTCGACTACGAGACGTGCGGCGTCATCACCGCGATCGACGAGCAGTCGGGCGACATCGCGATGGGCGTGGACAAGCTCGGCGCGGGCGACCAGGGCCTCATGTTCGGCTACGCCTGCACCGAGACCGAGGAGCTGATGCCGCTGCCCATCATGCTGGCCCACAAGCTCTGCCAGCGGCTCACCCACGTCCGCAAGAGCGGCCAGGTCGGTTATCTCCGGCCGGACGGCAAGAGCCAGGTCACGGTGCGCTACGTCGACGGCAAGCCGGTGGGGGTGGAGACGGTGGTCATCTCCACGCAGCACGGTCCGGACACCGGGCTGTCGACGATCCGCGAGGAGATGATCGAGCAGGTCGTGCTGCCGACCATCCCCAAGCACCTGATCGACCCGCAGCGGATCACGTACCACATCAATCCCACCGGCCGCTTCGTCACCGGGGGGCCCATGGGAGACACCGGGCTGACCGGCCGCAAGATCATCGTGGATACCTACGGCGGGTCCTGCCCCCACGGCGGCGGCGCCTTCTCGGGCAAGGACCCGACGAAGGTGGACCGCTCGGCCTGCTACATGGCGCGCCACGTGGCCAAGAACATCGTGGCGGCGGGGTTGGCGGAGCGGGCGCAGGTGCAGGTGGCCTACGCCATCGGCGTCGCCGATCCGGTCTCGGTCATGGTGGAGACCTTCGGAACCGGGAAGGTGCCCAACACCAAGCTCGAGCAGATGATCCGGAAGCACTTCGACTTCACGCCCGCCGGGATCATCAAGTATCTGGACCTCCGCCGGCCGTTCTACCGGAAGACGGCCGCCTACGGCCACTTCGGGCGGAACGAGCCTGAGTTCACGTGGGAGCGGACGAACCGCGCCAAGGACCTTCGCGACGACGCCGGCGTGTGACGCCGGACCCGTCGGGAACGCGCGCCTGAGTCCCGCTCCAACCATGCCCGTGCCAATCCGCGAGCTCAACGCCGAGCAGGAGGCGCATCTGGCCTCCTGGACTCGCGGGACGTAGGGGACCCCGTTGGCGCAGACCCCCCCGGGTCGGGTCACGCCCTTGCGGCGCCCCCGGCTGGGGCTCTGGCTGCTGCTGGGCTTCATCCTGCTCAGCCTGTTCGGCCAGGCCGTCCCGCTGTACACCGACTGGCTGTGGTTCCAGGAGGTGGGCTTCACCACCGTCTTCACCACGCGCCTGCAGCTCTCCGGCTGGCTCTTCATCGGACTCGGCGCCGTCGTGTTCGTCTTCCTCTTCATCAACCTGTCGGTGGCCGCGCGCACCGCCCCGCCGGACGTGCTCTGGGAGCTCGAGGACCAGCTGGGGCTGCCCGGGCGCGCGATCCTGGAGCCGCTCGTCCGACGGCTGCTCCTGCCGGTCATCGCGGTCATCTCCTTCTTCGCGGGGGCCCGCGCCACCGGCTCGTGGCCCACCGTGCTGGAGTACGTCAACCGGACCCCGTTCAACCAGACGGATCCGCTCTTCGGCCGCGACCTGGGGTTCTACTTCTTCGTGCTGCCGTTCTGGCGGCTCCTCTACGCGTGGTCCACCGCGCTGGTGGCCGGCACGCTGATCCTGGTGGCCGCGGTCTACGTGCTGCAGCGCAGCCTCGTGCTCACCGCGCGGGGGCCGCGCCTCGCGGCGGGGGCCCGGACCCACCTGCTCGGCCTCGCCGCGGTGCTGCTCCTGGTCCGCGCGGCCGGCTTCTGGCTCGACCGCTTCGACCTGCTCTACGCGCCCCGCGGCTTCGTGTTCGGCGCCTCCTACAGCGACGTGCACGCCTCCCTGCCGGTGCTCCAGTGGCTGGTCGTGCTCGCGGTGCTCTGCGCGGGCGCCTGCGTCTTCCAGATGTTCCGGCCCGGCTGGCGCTTCCTGGTGGCGGGGCTGGTGGTGCTGGTGGTGCTCTGGGTCGCGGGCCTCGGCATCGCCCCCGCGCTCCTGCAGAGCTACCGGGTCAAGCCCAACGAGCTGGTCTACGAACGGCCCTACATCGAGAACAATATCCGGATGACCCGGCAGGCCTACGCCCTCGACCGGGTGGCCGAGAAGGACTTCGCGGCGGAGGACAACCTGACCCCGGCCGCGCTCGAGCGGAACAACCTCACGATCAAGAACATCCGGCTCTGGGATCACCGGCCGCTGCTCACCACCTACGGCAAGCTGCAGGAGATCCGGACCTACTACAAGTTCCGGGACGTGGACGTGGGACGCTACACCCTCAACGGCGAGTACCGCCAGGTGACCCTGTCCGCGCGCGAGCTGTCCTACCGGGACCTGCCGAGCCGGGGGTGGATCAACGAGCACCTGACCTACACCCACGGCTACGGGCTGGTGGTGGGGCCGGTGAACCGGATCAGCCCGGAGGGCCTGCCCGAGTTCTTCATCAAGGATATTCCCCCGGCGGGCACCGGGGGCATGCCCAAGATCACGCGGCCCGAGATCTACTACGGCGAGATCGGCAACGAGTACGTCCTCGTGCGCACGCGCTCGCAGGAGCTCGACTATCCCTCGGGCGACCAGAACGTGTACACCCGCTACGAGGGGCGGGGCGGCATCCCGATCAACTCGCTGCTCCGCAAGGCGGCCTTCGCGGCGCGCTTCGGCGCCCTCAACCTGCTGCTGTCGAACGACCTCACGCCCGAGAGCCGCGTGATGATCTACCGTGACATCGGCGCGCGCGTGCAGGAGGCGGCGCCGTTCCTCAAGTTCGACCGCGATCCGTACCTGGTCATCGGGGCCGACGGCCGCCTCGTCTGGATGATCGACGGCTACACCACCAGCGATCGCTATCCCTACGCGACGCCGGTGCGGGGCTTCAACTACATCCGCAACTCGGTGAAGGCGACGGTGGACACGTTCCACGGCACCGTGAGCTACTACATCGCCGATCCCGAGGACCCGGTGATCCGCACCTACGCGAAGGCGTTCCCGGGCCTGCTCAAGCCCTTGGCCGACATGCCCAAGGATCTGCAGGCGCACATCCGCTACCCGGAGGACCTCTTCGCGGTGCAGGCGCGGATGTACGCGACCTACCACATGCATGATCCCCAGGTCTTCTACAACAAGGAGGACCTGTGGGTGATCCCGCGGCTGCCGCAGGAAGGGCGCGACCGCGAGATGGAGCCCTACTTCATGATCATGCGGCTGCCCGGGGAGCGGAAAGAAGAGTTCGTCCTGCTGTCGGGCTTCAACCCGAGCGGCCGCGACAACATGATCGCGCTGATGGTGGCCCGGATGGATCCGCCCCAGTACGGCGGCCTCATCGCCTACCAGTTCCCGAAGCAGAAGCTGGTCTTCGGGCCCCGGAACATCCAGGCGCGGATCAACCAGGACCCGGTCATCTCCCAGCAGATCTCGCTCTGGAACCAGCAGGGCTCGCGGGTGATCACGGGCAGCCTGCTCGCCATCCCCATCGACCAGTCGCTCATCTACGTGCAGCCCCTCTACTTGGCCGCCGCCGAGCAGGGCGCGCTGCCGGAGCTGCGTCGCGTGGTGGTGGCCTACGGCAACCAGATTGCGATGGAGCCGACGCTCGAGGCCGCGCTCGCGCGCATCTTCGGCGGGCACGTGCGCGGCGACGAGCCGCCCGGCCGGCCTGCCGCCGAGCGCCCCGCCGCTCCCGGCTCCGCGCCGACCACGGCCATCACCGCCGGCGTGCAGCGCGCCTGGGAGGCCTGGCAGCGTGGGCAGGAGGCGCTGCGCAAGGGCGACTGGGCCACCTACGGCCAGGAGCAGAAGCGTATCGAGGAAGCGCTGCGCCAGCTTCGCGAAAGCCGCTAGCGTCGTTGCCTCTCGCGGAGGCGGGCCGGCCGGGCGCCGCCCTCCCGGGAGCACGCTGACTCGCATCCCGCCGCGCCGTCCCGATCGAGCCACGAGACGGACCGCCTCCCGCTTCGATTCCCCGCAGAAGACACGGCTCCCGGGAGGGCGGCGCCCGGCCGACCCACCTCCGCGAGGCCGCGCTCGTGGAAGAGGACCTCGCCGGTGAGACGGGCCGCGTTCCGCGCGGGCTCCGCCCGCGCAATCCTGGTTTTCGGGGGGAGGTTCGGAAGGGGGGCGGAGCCCCCCTCCGAGTTAAGTGCGGGCGCTGAGGAAGAGGGCGGTGCCGATGCCCGCGAAGACGATGTTGGCGGTCCAGGCGGCGAGGGCGGCGGGCAGCAGATCGGCCTGCGCGAAGGCGATCGCCACCGAGTGCACGACCCAGTAGCCCACCGCGATCACGATGGCCACCCCGATGCCCATGGCGCGCCCGCCGCTGCGCGGGGAGACCAGCGCGAATGGAATCGCCACCAGCGCCATGATCACGTGCCCGAGGGGGAAGGACAGTTTGGAGTAGAGCTGGACCAGGTAGCGGTTGACCCGGCGGCCGCTCTCCCGCAGCTTCGTCACGTAGGCGCGCAGCTCCAGGAAGCTCATGGTGTCGGGGGCGTTCTGCACCTGGATGAAGTCGTCGATGTTCTCCAACATCGGCACCAGACGCGTCGCGCACGGCTCAGAGGTGATCCGGTTCTGCGCGCCCACCCGTCGGAGGACGCCGTCGGCGAGCTGCCAGCCCTCGGGGGTCCACTGCGCGGTGCGGGCGTCGAGCCGCTCCATCAGCCGGAAGTCGGGGCTGATCTCGAGCACGGTGAGCCCTTCCATGGACCGACCGACCGGATCGAGGAGGGCCATGCGGAAGAAGCGTGTGTCGGAAGATCGGTACCAGATCTGGGTCTGGCGCTGGAGGTGCCGGGCAGCAGGATGGGTAGGCTCGCGCGGTAGAGGCTGACCCCGGCTGCCTTCAGCGCGTCGAGCTCCCGCTGGCGGGTGAGGGAGAGGAACAGGAACACGGTGGCGATCAGCACGACCATCGGCATCCCTTTGTAGAGCTCGCCGGGCAGCCGGTACAGGAAGTGCTCGAGGATCGTGAAGAAGGGTGGCTTGGAGCGCAGGAAGCGGTCGAGGGTGTTCAGCAGGTCCACCACCAAGACGAGCACCGCGCCGATGCCGGTCCCGATGCCGAGGAAGATCAGGTACTGCCGGACCAGGTAGCGGTCCATGATGAAGGTGGACGCGCGCGGGCCGGCGAGGCGGCCGAGCCGGCGCCGCCGGCGCTCCTCGAGCGGCTTGGCCACCCGACCCGATTGCCGCTCGCCCACCTTGGCCCAGACCCGCCAGAAGAGATCGAACCAGGCGGGCGGCACCCCCGCGACGCTCCCGCGCAGGAGGGCCAGGCCCACCACCGCGAGGATGGCGTTGGGGATCCACACCGCGATGGCCGCGGGCAGGCGGCCGCGCAGGGCCAGGCCTTCCGTGGTCGAGTAGAGGATGTAGTAGGCCACCACGATGCCGAAGCTCAGCGCGAGGGCAACCGCGCGCCCGCTCCGCTGCGCGCGGATGCCGAGGGGGAACGCCATGACCGTGAAGACGAGCGCGGCCATCGGCAGCGCGAAGCGCTTGTGCAGCTCGACGTAGTAGGGCGCGTAGATCTGGCCGGCGCGCCGCATGGTCTCCGCCTCCGCGAGGAGCTCGCGCAACGGCAGCTGCTTCTCGGGCTGCTCCTCGCGCGCGACCGCGGCGAGGGGCGAATCCACCGGGAGGGTCATGTCGTAGAGGCTGAAGTAGGTCTGGCGGAAGCGCCGGCGGTCGCCCACGTCGGACTCGCTGATGGAGCCGTCCAGGAAGCGCAGGGTGATGCGACGGGTGGCCTCGTCGCTCAGGAGGCGGCCCTCGCGGGCCACGATGATGCGGGACTGCTCCGGGTTCCGCTCGTCGGAGACGAGGAGCCCCTTCAGGCGCACCTGCGACGCGCTCAGCTCGTCCACGTAGATCAAGAACTGGCTGAAGGCGGCGCTGAAGGTGCTCCTTGACGCCGGTGGTGGCGCGCGACTGGAAGATCCGGAAGAGCTGGCGCTGGAAGGCGCCGCTCGACCACGGGCCCACCACAAGGGTGAGCCACGAGGCGGCCACCTCGAGGTCGCCGGCCAGCCGCCCGCACACCAGCAGCACCGTCACGAGCAGGGCCATCGGCAGGGTGAGGGCCAGGAAGGCGGGGAGCATGTAGATCAGGAGCGGCAGCACGAGCGCGAACGGCACGTTCTTGGTGATGACGAGGTCGGTGAGCTGGTAGATGCGATCGATGACGAGGAAGAACGTGAAGACGCCCACCCCGATGAGGAAGGGCGGGCCCATCTCCTTGTAGACGTAGCGGTCGAGGATGCGGGTCATGCGCGACCATTGTAGGCTAGCGTCATGCGGCCATCATGGTTCGGGAGCGTCCTGGTGGCCGCCCTCCTCGTGGGTGTGGCCGCGCCCGCGCCGGCGGTCGACCGGTTGGAGCGCTTCCGGGCGGTGGCCCGCGAGCGGCTCGCGGTCGCGGTGGACGGGGCCGAGCGCGAGCGGGCGGTCGGCGAGCTGTACGAGGTGGTGGACGCGGAGGTGCTCGACAGCCTGCGCGGCGACGAGCCCTTCTCCTCGCTCGGGTTCATCCGAGAGCGTCTCGACGCGATGATGGAGAGCTGGGGCGGCGCCACCCTGCGTGTGCTGCGCATTCCCGCCGCGAGCGGCCGCGTCCCGCTCACCCTCGGTCTCTACAGCCTCACCGGAGTGGAGGGGTCGGGCTCGCTCCGCGTCTACGCGGGGACGGGCCCCGGCGCCGCGCTCGCCGCCTCGTCGACGCAGGACGGGCTGCTCGACGCGCGGGTGTGGCCGGCGGGCCCGGACCGCGTGGCGCGCGTGCTCGCGGTGTGGAGCGGCCCGCCCGCGGCCCACGGGGAGCGCTCGTTGCACGCGGAGCTGTGGGAAGGGCGCGCGCGCGACCGCGTGGAGCGTGCGTGGAGCACCGCCACCCAGTGGCCCGAGGGGCTGCGGGTCTCGGACTGGCGCACCCAGTCCGGCGAGCTCGTGGTGCGCTACGAGCCGCGTTATCCGGGCTGGAAGCCCGGGTGCGCGGACCAGTTCGAGCACGAGGACCACTACCGGCTCGCCGCCGCCGGCGGTCTCGCGCTGGCGCGGCGGCAGATCTCAAACGGCTGGCACCGCGAGCTCGGCGCCGCCGCCGACCGCTTCTTCCGCGCCCTCGCCGAGGACGACGCGCGCGCCCTGGGCCTGCTCGTGCCCGCGCCCGCCCTGCGCGCGCGGCTGCCGCGCCACCTCGTGGCCGAGCCGGTCTGCGAGCAGGCGGGCCCGGCCGGCCCGAGGGGGCCGGTGACGGTGGCCGCCACCGAGCTGCGCGCCGGCCGGCGCGTGCCGTGGGCGCTCGGGTGGACGCGCGGTCCCACCGGCTGGCGGCTCCACGCCGCCGCCCCCGTGCTAGAATGACGCGATAACATGAGCGAAATCGCCGACCGCTACGATCCGACGCGCGTCGAGCCGCACTGGTACGGGGTCTGGGAAGAGCGCGGCTATTTCCACGCCGACGTCGACTCGCCGAAGAAGCCCTACTGCATCGTCATCCCGCCCCCCAACGTCACCGGCACGCTCCACATCGGCCACGCGTTCACCTTCACGCTGCAAGATATCCTGATCCGCTACAAGCGCATGGACGGCTACAACGCGCTCTGGATGCCGGGCACCGACCACGCGGGCATCGCGACCCAGTACGTGGTGGAGCAGCAGCTTGCGAAAGAGGGCAAGACCAAGGAGGACCTGGGACGCGAGGCCTTCATCGCCCGCGTCTGGAAGTGGAAGGAAGAGTCGGGCGGCACCATCATCCGCCAGCTCAAGAGTCTCGGCGCCTCCTGCGACTGGGCCCGTCTGCGGTTCACGATGGACGCGGGGTTGTCGGCGGCGGTGCGCGAGGTCTTCGTGCGCCTCTGGGAAGAGGGGCTGATCTACCAGGGCGACTACATCGTCAACTGGTGCCCGCGTTGCCAGACCGTGCTCTCGGATCTCGAGGTGGAGCGCGAGGAGCAGGACGCCGAGTTCGTCTACATCAAGTACGGCCCGCTGACCCTCGGCACCGTGCGGCCCGAGACCAAGCTCGGCGACACCGCGGTCGCGGTGCATCCGAAGGACCGGCGCTACCGCAAGTACGTGGGCAAGACGCTCGAGGTCCCGTCGGTGGAGGGCAACATCACGCTCCAGGTGGTCGCGGACAGCGCGGTGGATCCCAAGTTCGGCACCGGGGTCATCAAGGTCACCCCGGGCCACGACGCCACCGACTTCGAGATCGGCCGCCGCCACAACCTGCCGATCCGCAGCGTCATCGGCTTCGACGGCAAGATGACCGCGCTGGCCGGCAAGTACGCGGGGCTCGACCGCTTCGAGACCCGGAAGCGCATCGTGGAGGACATGCAGGCGCTGGGGCTCATCGATCGCATCGAGCCCTACCGGCACGCGGTCGGGGTCTGCTACCGCTGCCGGACGGTGGTGGAGCCACTCGTCTCCAAGCAGTGGTACGTGCGCACCAAGCCGCTGGCCGAGCCGGCGATCAAGGCGGTCCGCTCCGGCAAGATCAAGATCGTCCCGCGCATGTGGAGCAAGACGTACTTCCACTGGATGCAGAACATCCGCGACTGGGCGATCTCGCGCCAGCTCTGGTGGGGCCACCGCATCCCGGTGTGGTACTGCGACAAGGACGGCGGCATGCACGTCTCCCGCACCGATCTCACCGAGTGCCCGAAGTGCGGGGGGCCCCTTCGCCAGGACACCGACGTGCTCGACACGTGGTTCTCGTCGGGGCTCTGGCCCTTCTCCACTCTCGGGTGGCCCGCGTCCACCCCGGAGCTCAAGGTGTTCTACCCGACCTCGGTGCTGGTCACCGCGTTCGACATCCTGTTCTTCTGGGTGGCGCGGATGGCGATGTTGGGCCTCAAGTTCATGGGCGACGTCCCGTTCCGCCACGTCTACATCCACGCGCTGGTCCGCGACGCCGACGGCCAGAAGATGTCGAAGTCCAAGGGGAACGTGGTCGACCCCCTGAGCGTGATGGACAAGTACGGCACCGACGCCTTCCGCTTCACGCTCGCCGCGCTCGCCGCCCAGGGGCGCGACATCCGACTCACCGAGGAGCGCATCGAGGGCTACCGGAACTTCGCGAACAAGATCTGGAACGCGGCCCGCCTGGTGCTGACGAACCTCGAGGGCTACGATCCCGCCCTCGCCCGCCGCGGGACGCCGTCGGTGGCCGACCGCTGGATCAAGAGCCGGCTCACCGAGACCACCGCCCAGGTGCGCAAGGCGATCGACACCTATCGCTTCAACGACGCGGCGTCCGCGGTCTACCAGTTCCTCTGGCACGAGTACTGCGACTGGTACCTCGAGATTGCCAAGCGGAGCCTCTACCAGCCGCAGAGCCCGGAGGCGAAGGCGGTCACCCAGCGCACGCTGGTGGAGACGCTCGAGACCACGCTCCGGCTCCTGCATCCGTTCATGCCGTTCATCTCGGAAGAGCTCTGGCAGCGTCTCCCGCACGCGGGGGAGTCGATAATGATCGCGCCCTTCCCCAAGGCCACCCGCAAGGGGCGCGATCCGGAGGCGGAACGACTCATGGCGCCGGTGCTCGACTTCGTGAGCGCGATCCGCACCGTCCGCAGCGAGAGCCGGATCTCGCCGGCGGTGGAGCTGGCGGTGACGGTTAAGCCCTCGGGGCCGGCGGTGGCGGCCGCGCTCGAGAGCAGCCGGGCGGTGATCGGCAGCCTGGCCCGCGCCGCCATCACGGTCTCCCGCGACAGCGCGCGTCCGGCCGGCTCCGCGGTGGCCACGACCCCGAGCGGCGACGTGTTCGTGCGCCTGGAAGGGGTGGTGAACTTCGAAGCGGAGCGCCAGCGCCTACGCAAGGAGATCGAGCGGGCGCGCAAGGAGATCGCGTTTCTCGAGGGCAAGCTCGGCCGGCCGGAGTTCGTGGAGCGCGCGCCCGCCGAGGTGGTCGAGCGGGAGCGCGAGCGGCTCGTCGAGCAGCGCCAGACCGAGCAGAAGCTCTCCACGAGCCTCGCGGCTCTCGGGTAGAGCGGAGCCCGTCACGGTGAACTTCGCGGTTCACGCTCTCGACGTCACCGACTCCACACAGTCCGAGACGCAGCGCCTGGCCGCGGCGGGCGCCCCGGAGGGCACCGTGGTGACCGCGCTCCACCAGCGGGCGGGACGCGGCCGCCGCGGCCACGACTGGTGGGACGTGCCCGGCGAGAGCCTGCTCGCCTCCGTGCTGCTGCGTCCGCCGGGCCCGGTGACGGCCGCGCCCCAGCTCTCGCTGGTGGGCGGGCTCGCGGTGGCCGACGCGCTCGTCGCGGTAGCCTCGGTGCCCGCGCGCATCCGGTGGCCCAACGATCTGCTGGTGGACGG